>Ga0308172_1000169_pt1 | contig 121810 bp, 120 predicted proteins | sample PhyGR2_FD_202134 | JGI IMG/M metagenome (GOLD analysis project Ga0308172, IMG submission 202134) | Phyllosphere microbial communities from UC Gill Tract Community Farm, Albany, California, United States - DLSLSG.R2 | ecosystem: Host-associated > Plants > Phyllosphere > Unclassified | place... | reverse complement strand
GCAATGACCATGAAAGGACAAGAGACCCGTGGCTTTCAGTCGGAAGTAAAACAACTTCTGCACCTGATGATCCATTCTCTCTATTCAAACAAAGAGATTTTCCTGCGTGAGCTGATCTCCAACGCCTCGGATGCGGCAGACAAACTGCGTTTCCGCGCCCTGTCAGATTCCAGCCTGTATGAAGGTGATGGCGAACTGCACGTTCGTCTCTCTGTTGATAAGGACAACCGTACCCTGACGCTGAGCGACAACGGTATCGGTATGCGTCGCGATGAGGTGATTGAGAACCTCGGGACTATCGCCAAATCAGGCACCAAATCTTTCCTTGAATCCCTGGGTTCTGACCAGGCGAAAGACAGCCAGTTGATCGGTCAGTTTGGTGTGGGCTTCTACTCCGCCTTTATCGTGGCGGATAAAGTGACCGTGCGCACCCGTGCCGCGGGCGCATCAGCCGATGAAGGGGTCTTCTGGGAGTCAGCAGGCGAGGGTGAATATACCCTGGCGGAGATTGAGAAAGCCGACCGCGGGACCGAGATCACCCTGCATCTGCGCGAAGGCGAAGATGAGTTCCTGGATGTCTGGCGCGTTCGCAACATCATCAGCAAGTACTCCGATCACATCGCCCTGCCGGTTGAGATCGAAAGTAAAGATGAAGAGAGCGACACAACGCACTGGGAGAAGATCAACAAAGCCCAGGCACTGTGGACCCGCAACAAATCTGACATCAGCGATGAAGAGTACAACGAGTTCTACAAGCACATCGCCCATGACTTCAGCGATCCGGTCGCGTGGAGCCACAACCGGGTGGAAGGTAAGCAGGAATATACCAGCCTGCTCTACATTCCGGCGCGCGCGCCGTTCGATATGTGGAACCGCGATCAGAAACATGGCCTGAAACTCTACGTGCAGCGCGTCTTTATCATGGATGACGCTGAGCAGTTTATGCCGAACTACCTGCGCTTTGTGCGTGGCCTGATTGACTCCAGCGATCTGCCGCTGAACGTCTCCCGTGAGATCCTGCAGGACAGTCGCGTTACGCAGAGCCTGCGCGGTGCGCTGACCAAACGTACCCTGCAGATGCTGGAAAAACTGGCGAAAGATGACAGCGAGAAGTATCAGACCTTCTGGAAAGAGTTCGGTCTGGTGCTGAAAGAGGGCCCGGCAGAAGATCACGCCAATCAGGAAGCGATCGCGAAGCTGCTGCGTTTCGCGACCACCCAGAGCGACGGCGCGGCACAGACCGTTTCGCTGGAAGATTACGTCAGCCGCATGGTGGAAGGTCAGGAGAAGATTTACTACATCACCGCTGACAGCTATGCCGCCGCTAAGAGCAGCCCGCATCTGGAGCTGTTCCGCAAAAAAGGCATTGAGGTACTGCTGCTCTCCGATCGCATCGATGAATGGATGATGAGCTACCTCACCGAGTTTGACGGGAAAACCTTCCAGTCAGTGAGCAAAGCGGACGAGTCGCTGAGCAAGCTGGCCGATGAAGAGACCGAAGAGCAGAAAGAGGCGGAAAAAGCGCTGGAGCCGTTTGTTGAGCGGGTGAAAAATCTGCTGGGTGAGCGCGTGAAAGAGGTACGTCTGACTCACCGTCTGACCGATACACCCGCCATTGTCACGACCGACGCCAACGAGATGACCACGCAGATGGCGAAGCTGTTTGCCGCGGCCGGACAAGAGGTGCCGGAAGTGAAGTACCTGTTCGAAATCAACCCGGATCACCCGCTGGTGAAACGTGTTGCCGATACCCAGGATGAAGCACGCTTCGGTGAGTGGGTTGAACTGCTGCTGGATCAGGCACTGCTGGCAGAGCGCGGCACCCTGGACGATCCAAACCAGTTTATCCGTCGCATGAATCAGCTGCTGACGGCTTAAACGTTAACGGGGCGGCGATTTTAATGGTCTGACGCGGATTGTGCAGCGCTGGCTCAGGGAGCATACGCCCTCCGCAAAGACGCAAACGCCGCCATCTCTGGCGGGCTCAGCGCGGGTCATTCATGGCCCGCTATGCTTTGCTCCTGGCGTATGCTCCCATCGCTTTAGCTCTCCGGAAGAGGAAGGTGTTTTTCGCGGGGCAGGGAGTGCGCAAAAGTGCGTGGCAGATGAGGCGTGAAATGTTGTCACCTCGATACACCACGCGGTTGAAAGATATACCGCGGATAAAGTGACTTCGTTATCGCCGTGTTTGCTTCGTGCGTCCGATCGCGCTGGTGTATAATTGCCGCCGCAATTAATCTACGGAAAGGAAGACAGGATGAAAGGAGGACTGATTTACCTGGGTTTACTGGCAACGCTGCTTACCGGGTGCGATGCTGGCGCGGAGAGTCTGGATTGGTACAAAGCGCATGATGCGGAGCGTAAAGCTAAATATGAGGAATGCAGAAAAGCCCCTGACACACGTGGTACCGAAAACTGTCGTAACGCTATTGATGCCACTGTCCTCGGCGGTTCTTTCACAAAGAGTCCCGCCAAAGGTTGGTAAATCCGACGAGCCGCCGTCTGGCGGTTTTTAATACCCTTCTCCTGACGATCCCGCGCACCATTGACATTACACGACCAAAAGGCAACATTTAAATTTAGTATCAAGTGGATCTACTATATTCGTACATACAGAATGGAATTCTCATGTCATATAGCTGCTACTTTCTTCTCAACCGGCGCGAAATGGCCCACCTCAATTGGCACGGCATTGGTACATTCTCTGCGTTCTCTGGTCAAAAAGAGGGCCGAAATAATCCAGAAAAGACAAACGTACCCGACATAGGGCCGATTGTTCGTGGCCGCTATTTTATCGTTGAGCGACCTACAGGTGGACGATTGGGGCCATTCAAAGAACGTTTGTTGAAAGATGTCTACGGAACGGATCGCTCAACGTGGTTTGGACTCTATCGTGACGATGGGAAAATTGATGACTACACGTTTGTTCAGGGAGTGAAGCGTGGTAATTTCCGGCTGCACCCCATTGGACCATTAGGACTGAGTGAAGGCTGCATTACTCTTCAACACCCAATTCAGTTCGATTACATGCGCGACATGTTCCTGAAATCTGGCCCCACTCTGAACATTCCAGGTAGCCAGTTAAAGGCCTATGGAACGATAAAGGTATACTAACTATGCGCATCATTTTACTGGGTTTGCTGTTTATTCTTTGTGCGATAGCCATTTCAAAGGCTATTGCGGTCATAGTGCCGGTCACATTTTTCTATGTCATAGCCAGTATTTTCAATATCAGTGGCGATGAGGCAACCATAGATTTTGTACTTACAGCCAATATCATTCTTTCTGTCATTATGTCTTTTGCACTGGTATGGGTGCTCAAAGGATTTTTCAGAAAGCGTTGAGCATAGCTGTATGTGCATTTTGCGGTGCAGCGGTGGACTGCTCCTTTTATTTATTCACAATTTCTTCAAACCAAGCCCTAAACGCTTACGGAAAACGCTGGCGGTCAGAGAGCTACAATCTCGCACTGAATACAGCTCTTCAACACGGATTCTGCCGCCATCGGTCCATGTGACTGAGCCGTATCCGGTCAAAGTAGAGGCATTCAGGGAAGGTTGGATATCACGCCCCAGCAGATCATTAATGAGAGAGAAAGGCAGCTTTCAACATCGGTTTCATTGTGGGTAGTTCCCTGGAGCCTGGAGCCTGGAGCCGCCAGGGCGGTGGGGCTAAAGCAGCGCCATGAAGTGAAATATACAGATCGTGATGATGTCCTCTGCCTGACCGTGTTCCCTGTGCGGGCTCGATCTGACAGCAGGGCAGTTCAGAGCAGAGTCAACAACATCAAGCCGGTGATCATCACCGGCTTTTTTATGGCTATGCGGCATCCCGCAGCCAGTCCCGAAACAGGGTGATCTCCCTGTCGTCACGGCGACTCCGCTTCGTCATCATCCATGTTGCCCGATCGGTCCGGACAAAGCCGAGTGGGGCGATCAGCGATCCCTCCTCCAGCTCCCGGCGAACCAGCAGGCGCGGCGCCATCAGAACGCCCAGACCACTGCGTGCCGCCTGAATAGCCAGGGTCAGCGTCTCAAAGTGTTTACCGCTGCTGAAGCGACCGCTGACCCCTGCCTTTGAGGCCCACTCTGACCAGGCGTGGAGACGGGTATCCGCATGCAGCAACGGCATTGCCGATACATCTTCGCCTGCCCGCAGCTGTGAAGCGAAATGCGGGGCGCAGAGCGGTCCGATCTCATCCTCGCTCACCAGCATCGCGTCGATATCGGGTTCAGGTGACTCGCTATGACTGAGGATCAGCACATCTACATGCTCGCTGCGCAGTTGAGTAACCTGAGCCAGCGGCTGAAAGTGAACCTCAATCTCCGGATAGCGCTGATAGAAGCTGGAGATGCGGGGGATCAGCCATTGCGATAAAAAACTGGGAGCACAGGAGATGCGAATCTGCTGAAGCAGACCGGTGCGGATATTTTCACAGCTGCTGAGTAATTCACTGAACGCCTGCTGACAGCTCAGCAGCAGACGGTCGCCATGTGCGGTCAGCTTTACGCGGCCATTGGTGCGGACAAACAGCGGTTTGCCCATCCAGCTCTCCAGCTGGCGAATCTGATGGCTGATGGCACTGTGCGTGACGTGCAGATGTTGAGCCGCCACACTGAAGCTGCTGTGCAAAGCTGCCTGGTGGAAATAGTGCAGCGCTCTCAGTGGCGGCAGTCCGTTCATCCTTATCTCCTGTGCAAAAATCTAACAGGGATTGTCAATTTATATCATTTTAAAGTCCAGCCGCATTGACCTACTCTACAGGGCAAATTCTGGCGGGTTGACGCATCCTTATATCTGTGACTTTCCTTAAATATTCCGCCTGGCTTAACCTGCGTTCACGCCACACTATTATTCAAGCGAGACTGCCATGGCAAACGGCCCTTTATCCTCTGAAACGTCTGAAGAGGCGCGTCATCGGTTGCGCCTGGCGCTCTCTCGTTATTATAAGCTTGAGCAGTTTGACCTCTTCTTTACCCCCTCACTGCATGTGGCTCAGGTGCTGCTCTCTCAGCTGTTTCTGCGCCAGGAGCAGATGCGCAATCAGACCCGCTACGCCTCACACTATCCGGTCACCGAACTCAGCGTTCTGCCCGCGATCCCCCTGATAGCCGGTAACATCACGCTGGTGCCGCACGTCGATTTACCGGATGGCCGGGTGCGCCCGCTGCGGGAGTGCCAGCGCCACGGCGTGACGGAAGCGAGCGAGAGCTTCGCCAGCGTGCTGCATCACAAACTGGTCGACGAAGCCCATCTGTTTGTGACCCGACTGGATCGGCACGCGGAGATCTGCAGCGATCTGGTGCTGGTAGCGCTAAGAACGCACAACTTCAGCACCCTGGTACGCAGTGAACTGCGTCTGTTTGAACAGGGGCTGTCGCTGCCCGCCATCGACGAGGCACTGCATCACCTCAACGATCCGCACTGGCGGCCTTACAATGCTGCCACCGTCGATGCGCTTTCCCTTTCAGGGCCGCTGTCGCTCAACTCCAGCCATCAGCCCGGTCTCCCCTTTGCCACCTTTGCGCTCCCGGCATCGCTGTTCGCCAGGCTGTCGGACGCCGATGACGTGGTGAAGTGGCCGCAGCAGGCGCGGCTACAGCTGAATGCCAATGTGCGCGGCAGCGGTAAAAAAAGCGTGAATATGACCCATTATCTGAGCCGCCGGCTGCACTATTTGCTCGGTACCGGCATGAAATCTGAAAAAGCATCAGGCGGACCAGCCGGGTCTGGTTTCGCGCCATAAAGCCAGTAAAGTAGCCCTGAGCGATCCGCGCCCTTCCTTGTGATGAGCGGGTCATAATGGTATGTTCTTCGCCTTCAAGATAGATCAATGCGATTCGCAAGGGGATTTACGCAATGCGTATTATTCTGCTCGGAGCTCCGGGCGCAGGTAAGGGGACTCAGGCCCAATTCATCATGGAGAAGTACGGCATTCCGCAAATCTCCACTGGCGACATGTTGCGTGCAGCAGTAAAAGCAGGCAGCGAGTTGGGCAACCAGGCGAAAGCCATCATGGATGCTGGCAAACTGGTGACCGATGAGCTGGTGATTGCGCTGGTTAAAGAGCGTATCACTCAGGAAGATTGCAAAAACGGTTTCCTGCTCGACGGTTTCCCGCGCACCATTCCTCAGGCGGATGCAATGAAAGAAGCCGGGATCACCGTTGATCAAGTGCTGGAGTTCGCTGTACCGGACGAACTGATTGTTGAACGTATCGTTGGCCGTCGCGTGCATACGCCGTCTGGCCGCGTCTATCACGTCACCTTTAATCCACCGAAAGTGGAAGGCAAAGATGATGTGACCGGTGAAGAGCTCACCACGCGCAAAGACGATCAGGAAGAGACCGTGCGTAAGCGTCTGGTGGAATACCATGAGATGACTGCGCCGCTGATTGCTTACTACAGCAAAGAAGCGGAAGCGGGCAACACCGCCTATCACAAAATTGACGGCACCCGTAAGGTGTCCGAAGTGAGTGCTGAGCTGGCTAAGATTCTGGGCTAAGCTCACCGGGGCCGGGATTACCGGCTCCTTTTGCAGTAATTGCTTTTACCTCCCACTAATTCCGCTACAATTTCCCTGTTTTCACGCATCCCGTTGTTATCAAGGAACTCCAATGAGGCAAGATAAGCCCGGCGTGTTACTGGTTAATTTAGGTACGCCAGACGCCCCTACCACACCTGCTGTTAAACGTTATCTGAAACAGTTTTTAAGCGATCCTCGCGTGGTCGATGCGCCGCGCTGGCTCTGGTGGCCGGTTCTCAATGCCGTCATTCTGCCGTTTCGCTCACCGCGCGTATCGAAGCTCTACGCTTCGGTCTGGATGGAAGGGGGATCGCCGCTGCTGGTCTATAGCCAGCGTCAGCGCGACGCCCTGGCGGCCCGCGTCGATATGCCGGTTGAACTGGGTATGAGCTATGGCAATCCCAGCCTGAAGAGCGCCGTGGATAAGCTGATGGCGCAGGGCGTGACCCGCCTGATTGTGCTGCCGCTCTATCCGCAATTCTCCTGCTCTACCGTAGCGGCGGTGTGGGATGGCCTGACCCGCGTCTTCAGAGAGTACCGCTCATTGCCTGAGGTGCAGTTTATCCGCGACTACGCCGAGCATCCGGCCTATATCGCCGCACTGAAAGCCTCCGTGGAGCAATCTTTTGAACGACACGGTCAGCCCGATCTGCTGGTGTTATCCTTCCACGGCATTCCGCAGCGCTTTGCCAACGAAGGCGATGACTATCCGCAGCGCTGCGCGGATACCACGGCGGCCCTGGTGAAAGCGCTCGGCCTGCGTGAGGATCAGTACATGATGACCTTCCAGTCACGTTTTGGCCGTGAGCCCTGGCTGATGCCCTACACCGACAAAACGATGGAAAGCCTGCCCGCCAAGGGGATTAAACATGTTCAGGTCATGAGCCCGGGCTTCTCGTCAGACTGCCTGGAGACGCTGGAGGAGATCAGTGGTGAAAACTGCGAAATCTTCATGCACGCCGGCGGTGAGAAGTTTGAGTACATTCCCGCACTGAACGCCGATGACGCGCACATCGACATGATGGTCCAACTGGTCAACGCACGCCGTTAAAGCAGAGGCGGAGAGTGTGATATCATTCTCCGCCTGTTTTTCCAGACGGCACTCCCGATGAAATTTCCCGGCAAACGCAAATCTAAACACTACTTTCCCGTCAGCGCACGCGATCCCCTGTTACAGCCGACTCAGACCGACGTTGATGCGGGCAGCTGGGTAGTAGGTATCGACCAGACGCTGGTGGATATCGAAGCAAAAGTCGATGACGCTTTTCTGTCACGATACGGCCTGAGTGCCGGGCACTCACTGGTCATCGACAATGGTGTCGCGGAAGCGCTGTACAGCGAGCTGATGCGTGACGGGCTCATCACTCATCAGTTTGCCGGTGGCACCATCGGTAACACGCTGCATAACTTCTCGGTGCTGGCCGATGATCGCTCGGTCCTGCTGGGCGTGATGTGTAACAACATCCAGATTGGCGGCTACGCCTATCGCTATCTCTGCAACACCTCAAGCCGGGTAGATCTCAACTTTCTTCAGGGGGTGGATGGCGCAATCGGTCGCTGCTTCACGCTGATTGGCGAGCATGGCGAGCGTACTTTTGCTATCAGCCCCGGTCAGATGAACCAGCTCCATCCGGATAGTGTGCCGGAAGCCGTAATTGCCGGGGCCTCGGCGCTGGTTCTCACCTCCTATCTGGTGCGCTGTGCCGAAGGTGAGCCGATGCCGCAGGCGACGCTGCGCGCGATTGAGTATGCCAAACGCCATAATGTGCCGGTGGTGCTGACGCTGGGCACCAAACATGTGATTGGCGACAACCCTCAGTTCTGGCGTGACTTCCTGCGTGACCATGTCAGCATTGTGGCGATGAATGAAGAGGAAGCACTGGCGCTGACCGGGGAGTCCGATCCACTGCTTGCCGCAGATATGGCGCTGGAGTGGGTGGATCTGGTGCTCTGTACCGCTGGCCCAATCGGGCTCTATATGGCGGGGTACACCGAAGAAGCGTTCAAACGCAAAACCAACCATCCGCTGTTGCCTGGCGCGATCGCGGAGTTCAATCAGTATGAGTTCAGCCGGGTGATGCGCCAGCAGGATTGCCAGCAGCCGCTGCGTGTCTTCTCGCACATCGCGCCTTATATGGGCGGCCCGGAGAAGATCATGAACACCAACGGCGCGGGGGATGGGGCGCTGGCGGCGTTACTGCATGATATTACTGCCAACACCTATCACAGTCTGAACGTGCCTAACTCCAGTAAACATGCGCGTCCTTATCTGACCTACTCGTCGCTGGCGCAGGTGTGTAAGTACGCCAACCGTGTCAGCTATCAGGTGCTGAACCAGCATTCGCCGCGTTTAACCCGCGGACTGCCGGAACGCGAGGACAGCCTGGAAGAGTCCTACTGGGATCGGTAAAGCGGGTCGCGACAGGACATAAAAAAGGCCCTTCTGGACAGAAGGGCCTTTATGAACAGCAATCAGCGCACTACATCACAGGGCTGTAAATCCTCGCCCTGCGTCATCTCATCCTGCAGAATCTGCAGCATGCTGCTGGCGATCTCACGCTCACCCATCACGACGCGGGATGCACCGCGTTCCATGATGTACTCCACTTCATCGTCGTAGTGGGCGCGGGCGATAATCTCAATGTTCTGGTGTTTTTCGCGCGCAGCAGTGACCACTTCACCCGCCTCATAGCCATTCGGGATCGTGAGTAACAGCCAGCGGGCGCAGTCCAGTCTTGCCAGTTCCATGGTTTCAGCGCGGGCCGCGTTGCCCAGCACCGCTTTGATACCCTGCTCGCGCAGCGCTTCGACCCGCGGACGGGAGTTTTCAACTACCACCAGTGGCACATTCGCCTCCAGCAGCTTCTGACCAATCAGGCTGCCCACACGGCCATAACCGACAATCACCGCATGATTGCAGAAATCGACCGGAATCTGCTTCTCTTCTTCGATGGCCTCTTCCCGCGTCTGCTCTTCCATGGTTTCGGTTTTTGCCAGAAAACGCTCCAGCAGGGTAAACAGAATCGGGTTGAGCATAATCGACAGAATAGCGGCGGCCAGCACCAGGTTGCGTCCCTCGTCGCTGAGCAGGCCGAGTGAGATACCCAGACCCGCCAGAATAAAGGCGAACTCACCAATCTGCGCCAGACTGACCGAAATGGTCAGCGCCGTGCGACGCGAATGGCCGAGCAGTGATACCAGCAGCCAGGCGGCGACTGACTTGCCGACCACAATAATCACCAGCGCACCCAGCACGGCCAGCGGCTGCGTCACCAGAATGGACGGGTCAAACAGCATCCCCACCGAGACGAAGAACAGCACCGCAAAGGCATCGCGCAGCGGCAGGGTATCGCGTGCTGCGCGGTGGCTCAGTTCGGATTCGTTGAGCACCATACCGGCGAAGAACGCACCCAGCGCAAATGAGACATCGAAAAATTCAACGGCGCCAAACGCGATACCCAGCGCCAGGGCTAACACGGCCAGGGTGAAGAGTTCACGTGAACCGGTCGCCGCGCTGCGGGCGAGGATCCAGGGCACAGCCCGGCGTCCCACGACCATCATCAGCACCATAAAGGCCGCCACTTTGCCGATGGTCCACAGCAGATCCCAGGCCAGCAGGCCGGCGCTGGCGTTGCCCTGTTCCATCATGCCGGCAATCGCAGGCAGCAGCACCAGCGTCAGCACCATCACCAGATCTTCAACAATCAGCCAGCCAATCGCAATCTGCCCGCGCTGGCTGTCTATCAGCTGTCGCTCCTCTAACGCACGCAGCAACACCACGGTACTGGCGGTAGAGAGGCAGAGGCCAAAGACCAGGCCGGTCATCCAAGACCAGCCCAGCGTCCAGGACAATCCCATTCCCAGTAAGGTCGCGACGGCGATCTGCGCGATGGCACCGGGAATGGCGATCGACTTTACCGACATGAGATCTTTCATCGAGAAGTGAAGGCCGACACCGAACATCAGCAGGATAACGCCGAGTTCAGCCAGTTCAGGGGCCAGATTGGTATCGGCAACGAAACCGGGGGTAAAGGGGCCGGCCAGCACGCCGGCCATCAGGTAACCGACCAGCGGAGAGATACGCAGGCGATTCGCCAGCATCCCAAGGAGAAATGCCAGAACCAACGCTCCGACAATGGTAGTGATCAACGGGGTGGTGTGATGCATGCCTGTCTCCTTGTATGCAAATGTATCCGCTTGTAACAAACGAGTTTAATGTAAAATCACGCCTTCCGCTGAGCAATTTGCGGGAATAGCGTAAAAAAAGCGGAAAAAGAGCCAATTACACAATCGGAAGGCCATTTCTGTTCATTATCGCTAATACTGGCTGAATTTGCGGTTAAGACAGAGCAAGATAAATAAAAATTAGCCTGAGTAAATACCGGGAGTATGACGCAAATAGCCGGCAAATCTCCTCTCAGAGAGGCTAAAGCCTGCCAGCCCCCATTTTGCAGGGGTAAACAATCAGTTAACACTAGAATGAACTGCCGGTTGAGATGACGCTGGCAGACTCGCAACCTGCGATATGCTGCCCGCCCCCGATTCTGCTGGCGGCATTGCGCGGACCTGTACAGCTGGAGTGATGCGCATCGGCCTTGAGTTCGCCGGGAGAATGTGCGACACAGTGGGGCAATGCGGCCGGGAATTAGGGCCAGGGGGAAATTAAGGAGAATGTCAGTGGTGTTTTCAAGATGGACAGGGGCGGGCTTCGCGCTGCTGGTGGCGCTGTTTCCGCTGTTTTCACAGGCCGCCCAGGCCGACCGCAGCTATCGCTTCAGCGTGCTGCACACAAACGATGAGCATGGCCATTTCTGGTTCAATGAACAGGGCGAATATGGTCTGGCGGCACAGAAAACGCTGATGGACACGATGCGCTATGACGTGCAGGCCAGAGGTGGCGGCGCACTGATCCTCTCCGCCGGGGATGTGAACACCGGGGTGCCGGAGTCTGACGAGCTGGATGCAGAACCTGATTTTCGGGCGATGAACCTGATTGGTTATGACGCCATGGCGCTGGGCAATCATGAGTTTGATAAGCCGATTGCGGTGCTGCGCAAGCAGGAGAAGTGGGCGCGCTTCCCGCTGCTGGCTGCCAACGTCTATCAGAAAAGCACCGGTCAGCGGATGTTCAAACCCTGGGCGGTCTTTAACCGTCTCGGACTGAAAATCGCGGTTGTCGGGCTGATCACGCCTGACACGGCGAAGCTGGCTAACCCTGAAGGAGTGAAAGATACCGACTTCCGCGATCCGATTGCTGAAGCCGTGAAGGCGGTGGCCGAACTGCGTGCCACAGAGAAGCCGGATGTGATTATCGCGCTGACCCATCTGGGTCACTATGACGATGGCAACCATGGCAGCAATGGCATTGACGATGTCACTCTGGCGCGCAGCCTGCCCGCCGGGACAATCGATTTGATTGTCGGCGGGCATTCGCATGACGCCGTCTGTATGGAAAAAGAGAATGTCAGCGTGAAAAATTATCAGCCTGGCCAGCCATGCCAGCCTGATAAGCAAAATGGCATCTGGATTATGCAGGCCGACAAGTGGGGCAGATATGTCGGACGTGGCGATTTTACCTTCCGCAACGGTCAGGTGACGCTGGAGGCGTATCAGCTGGTGCCGGTGAATCTTAAACACCAGGTGAAAAATGCCGATGGCAGCGAAACCTGGCTCACCTGGCAGGAAGAGATCCCTAAAAACAGCGCGATGATGAAACTGCTGATGCCGTTCCAGAAGCGGGCGGAGGCGAAGTTAACCGTCAATATCGGCAGCGCCAACGGCGACTTCAGCGGTGAAAAAGAGCAGGTTCGCTTTGAGCAGACAAACCTCGGCCAGCTGATTCTGCGCGCCCAGATGGCGCACACGCAGGCGGATTTTGCCGTGATGAGCGGCGGTGGCATTCGCACCTCGCTGAAATCGGGCAAGCTCAGCTGGCGTGATCTGCTGCAGGTTCAGCCGTTTGGTAATCAGGTGGTCTCTGTCAGCCTGACCGGCGCGGAGATCAAAAAATATCTGGATGTGGTCGCCAATATTCAGCCGGACACGGGGGGCTACGCCCAGTTTGCCGGGATCAGCCTGACCGCGGATGGAAAGCAGGTCAGCGACGTCATGATCAACGGCAAGCCGCTGCAGGAGACGCAGCACTATCGTATGGCGACCAACAGCTTTAATGCAGCAGGCGGCGACGGTTATCCGCGCCTGGACAACCATGCGGGCTATCGCAACAGCGGAGCGGTGGATGCGCAGGTACTGCGTGAGTGGATTAGCGCCCATTCGCCGCTTAAAGCCAGCGACTATCAGCCCAAAGGCCAGATCGTGCACCTGACCGATGAGCAGATCCGGGCGCGGGATGAGGCTGCTGAAAAAGCACGTAAGCGTAACTACCCAAAAATGATTCTGGCGTGGATCTGGCCGTGGGGGAACGAAACAGCCCGCACGCATTGAACGCACCGGGAGGCGTCTGCGCCTCCCGATTTTCTCATGCCCGGCAGGGGGGACGCTTGATCCAGCGGGCGCGCAGCTGGTCCCAGCCCCAGTTATAAGCGAGGGTGAACGGCAGGAAGAAGAGGAAAAAGGCCACTTCCACCAGAAACGCCTGCCACAGGGTAATCTCCAGCATCAGGGCAGCAATCGGCAGACCGATCAGGATAAAGCCGCCTTCAAATCCCAGCGCATGAATGGCACGCACGGCAGGCCCGCGTTTTTCGCCCGGCGCATAGATCCGATCAAACCCGGCGTTATAGATCATGTTCCACAGCATCGCTGCGGTTGAAAGCATAATCGCCAGCGATCCCATCTGAAACAGCGGCTTATTCATCACCCAGGCCGCCAGCGGCGAAACGGTCAGAATCGCCAGCGTCTCAAAACAGACGGCATGAAGAATACGTTCTTTAAGTGAGCGGGTACGCATTGTTTTCTCTCCTTCAATCATACGGCGCATTTTCCCATCGCAGAGTGCTAAGATAAAATGAACACCTATCGGAAAAAGCGATGGATAGAATGCGATACTCCTCGGAATCCCTTGAGGCGTTTATGCAGACGGTGGCGAGCGGCTCTTTTTCTGCTGCTGCGCGCGCCCTGGGCAAAAGCCAGTCCACCATCAGTGCCGCGGTGGCCAGTTTAGAAGATGATCTCGGCTTTGCGCTGTTTGACCGTGCCGGTCGTCAGCCCATCCTGACGGAACAGGGGCATCGCGTGCTGCCTCAGGTTCAGCAGATCCTGGCCGCCAGTGAACGGCTGGATGCGCTGGCGATACGCCTGTCGCAGGGGGTTGAGCCCCGGCTCAGTTTTGCCATGTCCGATTTCTGGCAAACCGATCATCACGAACAGCTGCTGAAACAGCTTGACGCCCGCTACCCGGAGCTGGAACTGGAGTGCATGATTGCGGAAGATGAGGATGTGCTGGACCTGCTGCAGGCCGGGCGGGTCCATCTGGGCGTCGTGCGGGCGCAGCCCAATCTGCCAGTGGATATCGCGGTGGCGCGGCTGCAGGTTGAAGCGCAGATGGCCATCTTTTTACATCGCGATCACCCGCTGGCACAGACGGAGATCCTCAGCGAAAGCCAGCTGGAGCCGGTTCGGCATCTGCGGCTTAACACCTGGGTTGAAGCGCACCAGCCGAAACCGATGGGGCGCATCTGGTCTGCGCCCACCTATCTATTACTGCTGGAGATGGCGGAACAGGGATTTGGCTGGACGATTCTGCCCCGCTGGCTGGTGAAACAATTCGGGCATGGCGTGTTGAAAGAGCTATCGCTGCCGGGCTGGCCGCAGCATATCGCCGTTGAGGTGGTCTGGTCACGCCGCACGCCACCCGGTCCGGCGGGGCGCTGGATGATCGACCAGCTCTGCGCTCAGCCACGGGTTTAATCGTGGCGGGCAATATCTGCAAATGGCGCATCCAGCAGTCGTGAAAGATCGCCGGGTGCCAGTTCGATATCCAGCCCCCGTTTGCCGCCAGAGATAAACATGGCGCTGAACGCGCTGGCAGAGTGATCGATGACGGTAGGCAGCCGCTTTTTCTGTCCCAGCGGACTAATACCCCCCACCAGATAGCCGGTGACCCGTTGTGCCAGCTGCGGATCGGCCATATCCGCTTTTTTTGCGCCCAGCGCCTTTGCCACCTTCTTCAGATCCAGCTGCGTCGAAACCGGCGTAATCGCCACCGCCAGCTGCTTCGCCTCGCCGTTAAGGGCGACCAGCAGCGTTTTATAGACCTGGCGCGCATCCAGATTGAGCTTGCGCACCGCTTCGTCTCCAAAATGGGTTTCGTTGCTGTCATGCTCATAGGGATGCAGGGTAAAACTGACCTTCTGTTTTTCCAGCAATTTTACGGCGGGCGTCATACGGGTTCCTTACTCAGAAAAATCTTATTACGCTTAATGATGGAAAAAGGTGGCGGAATTTTGTTCTTTGAGTGAAAATTGGCCGCGCGCCAGCAATTCGGTTGCTGAGCGATAACCAAAATCATAAACAAATTCCTCTTTGACGAGCCGATAATCTTATCGGCTCTCTTTTTTTCAGGGTCTCTTCAGCATCTCAGGCAGGTTATCTTCGCCATAGAGGTGCAGCGCTCCCACCGCCACCACATAGTTGCCCGCCGCCAGACTCTGCAGGCTTTTACACCACTGCGCATTACGCTGACCGATCAGGGTATCGTTCAGCGTCTGGCTGAAAGTCGAGGGCAGGGTGATATCAGGCTGACGGGGTGGCGTATCGAGCCACCAGCTCACCATCATCTGCAGCAGTCGGGCATTGGTGTGCCAGTGCAGCAACGTATCCTGTAACAGGGCCATACCATCATCGGGCAGCGCGGTCAGCAGGGCGATCTGCGCATCGGCGCCTTCCAGCTCAATCACCGGTTTGTTCAGACCTTTCGCGGCCTGCAACAGCTGATAATCAATGCCGTAGTCAGGCCGTAATCCCAGCCTCTGCGCCTGCTGTGCCTGTAACATCAGCGCCACCTGCCATGCAGGCAGGTGATCAAACTGGCTCTGCGTCAGGCTCATCTCCTGACAGAGTGCGCTGAGCCTCTGCATCGCCTGGCCGTCGAGCCGGGTGGCGAGGGCAGGGCGATCGCCACAGTGATCAAAGGGTGAGCCGCCCTGGGTAATATCCGCTTCCACAATCAGCGCATCAGCCTGCTGCAGCTGACGCAACAGGCGGGCGGGTAGCGGCTGCATGTCGCGGGTCCCCATGTGGATGCTGCCAACCAGATGCAGCTGACGGTCGCCAAGCCGGACATCCATTGCCGGCCAGCGATAACTGGCGGAAAAAAGCTGGCCGATAAAGCCGCGCAGTGAGCGCCAGAGGTTGCCTGTCATTCCCGGTCCTTTGCGATGTAAAACCCCATGCTAGCGACTTCAGCGAGGGAAAAACAGCGCCGGAACGACGATCACGGGCGCGGTGGCCGGTAACGCAGCAGGCGGTTGGCATTGCTGACCACCGTAATTGAGGAGAGCGCCATCGCCGCACCGGCCACAATCGGGCTGAGTAGCGTGCCGGTAAGCGGATAGAGCACGCCTGCCGCCACCGGAATACCGATGCTGTTATAAACAAAGGCTCCGAAGAGGTTCTGCCGGATATTACGCAGTGTCGCCGATGAGAGGGCTAGCGCATCCGCCACGCTGTTAAGGTCAGCGCGCATCAGGGTAATCCCTGCGGTTTCGACAGCCACATCACTGCCGCCCCCCATGGCAATGCCCACGTCGGCCAGCGCCAGCGCGGGCGCGTCATTGATACCGTCGCCGACCATGGCCACGCGATGCCCCTGCTGCTGTAACTGTGTGATCGCTGCCGCTTTGCCTTCCGGCAGAACGCCTGCAATGACCTCGTCAATGCCCGCTTCGGCAGCAATGGCGCGCGCGGTCGTTTCGTGGTCACCGGTCAGCATTATCAGGCGATAACCCTGCTGATGCAGTCGCTGGAGGGCGGCCCGGCTTTCCGGTCGCAGCCTGTCGCGCAGCGCGATCAATCCGACCAGCTCACCCTGTTCAGCCAGCAACACAGGGGTGGCGCCCTGCTGCGTCAGGCGCACCATCTCTGTTTCCGCTATCCGGCAATCGACGCCGTTCTCCTGCATCAGTGCCGGATTACCCAGTAGCAGCGTTCTGCCATCCAGTATGCCGCTGACACCTTTGCCGCGTATTGTACGAAATTGCGCAACGGCAGGAGGCTGTGTCAGTTTCGCTTCAGCCACAATCGCTTTGGCCAGCGGATGCCCGGAGGCAAACTCCAGCGCGGCGGCCGCTGCGATCACCGATTCCCGGCTGGCGGTGCCCCAGACCTGAACATCGCTGACCTGCGGCGTACCCGCGGTCAGGGTGCCGGTTTTATCAAATACCAGGGTGTCGATCTGGCTGGCGCGTTGCAGCGCATCAGCGTCACGAACCAGCACGCCCAGCTCGGCGGCGCGACCCACACCGGCGATGATCGACATCGGCGTCGCCAGTCCCAGTGCGCAGGGGCAGGCGATAATCAGCACCGTCGTCGCAATCACCAGCGTGTAGGCAATCTGCGGCTGTGGCCCGAACAGATACCACACGGCAGCGCTGAGAAGCGCAATCACTACCACCACCGGTACAAAGATGGCAGAGATGCGATCGGCCAGCCGGCCCACGTCGGGTTTGCTGCTCTGTGCCTGACGAACCAGCCGGATAATGCGCGACAGGGTCGTCTGCTCGCCGGTGGCTTTCGCGATGAACTCCACCGATCCATCCTGCACCAGGGTACCGGCAAAAATCGCCGCACCCGGGCTTTTACTTTGTGGCACTGCTTCGCCGGTCAGCATCGCCTCATCAAACCAGCCTTCACCGGTAGCGATGTCGCCATCGACCGGCACCCGGTCGCCGGTGACCAGACGCAGACGCATGCCGGGCTGCACCGCGCTGACCGGTATCAGCTGGTCACCCTGTTCGCCGACCTGGCGCGCCTGAGCCGGGGTCAGATCGAGCAGACGTTCCAGCGCTTCTGACGATCGCTGACGTGCGCGCTGCTCCAGGGCATGGCCCAGGTTGATCAGGCCCAGAATCATGACGCTGGCTTCAAAATAGAGATGGCGGGCCTGCGGCGGGAAGAAGCCCGGCCAGAGCACCACACTGAAAGAGTAGATCCAGGCCGCACTGGTGCCGAGTGCCACCAGCGTATCCATGGTGGCACTGCCGTTGCGCAGACTGCGCCAGGCACTGCGGTAAAAATGGCTGCCGGTAAGCACCATGATCAGCAGGGTCAGGCAGCCCAGCGTCAGCCAGAGACGGTGGTTGCTGTCGGTGAGCATCATGTTGTCGCCCACCATGCCCCAGATCATCAGCGGCACGCCAAAGGCCAGCGCGACAGCCGCCTGCCAGCTAAAGCGGCGCATCGCGCTGCGGGCGCTCTGCTGCTGCTTTTCGCGCCGCTCCTGTTCATCATCAACCACCTGCGCGCCATAGCCTGCGGCATCGACAGCGGCCACCAGCAACTGCGGATCAGCATCACCCAGCACCAGCGCGCTGTGTTCACCGAGATTGACCCGCGCCTGAGTGACGCCGGCAACCTGCTGCAGTGCTTTTTCTACCCGGCTGACACAGCTGGCACAGCTCATCCCGTCGATCAGCAGCACATGAGCAGGCGCGGTTTTTTCTGCCGGATGCAAGACATTATCCGTTGTCAGCGCCTCCGGCGGCGGCTCCGATGCTGTCAACGGTTCAGACTTTGGGAGGGCGTCCGCCGGTTTCAGCGTCGCGTGATAGCCTGCCTGCTCCACGGTGGCGATCAGCGCAGCGGCCTCCGCGTGACCGGAAACCTGGGCTTCCTGCAGGGTAACCTCCGCGTGGTCGACGTCGTCGCGCTGTTCCAGTGCCTCTTTCACGCGTTTGACGCAGTGTCCACAGGACAAGCCGTCCAGGGCCAGGGAAAGGGTATGTGACATAATCAGCTCCTCAGGTGAACATATTTGACCGTTAAGCCAGTTTCGATTCATGCTTAAGCATAAACCTTCCATCAAGGGGAAGGTCAAGGGGACGAAAATGAACATCAGCGATGTGGCGAAAAAGACCGGGCTGACCAGCAAGGCGATCCGTTTTTACGAAGAGAAGGGCGTAGTCACGCCGCCAGTGCGCAGTGAAAATGGTTACCGCAGCTACAGCGGACACCACCTTGATGAGCTGAACCTGTTACGTCAGGCGCGGCAGGTGGGTTTCACGCTGGATGAGTGCCGTGAGCTGGTGGCGCTGTTTAATAATCCCTCACGCCACAGTGCCGATGTTAAAGCCCGAACCCTGCAGAAAGCCGAAGAAATAGCCGCGCACATTGAAGAGCTGCACGCGATGCGGGCTCGTCTGCTGGCACTGGCAGACGCCTGTCCGGGCGATGAGAGCGCCGAATGCCCGATTATCAACAATCTGGCCGGGTGCTGCGCTCAGCGTGGCTGAATACGCAGCGTAATGCCTTCAATGCCGACCACGATCACCGGGGTGCCCGCCGGCAGATCCCGATCGGCCTCCACGCGCCAGCTGCTGTCTCCGATGCGCACATGTCCGGTGCGATTCTGCAAGGCGGTATCCAGCGTCAGCGTCGACCCGATCATCTGGCGACCCCGCTGATTCAGCGCATTCGGAGCCTGATGCGCTTCGCGGTGACGCATCCAGCGATACCATAAGAAGACGCAGACCAGGGTCAGCACAGCAAACGTTGCCCCCTGTGCCGTCCAGCTGAGCGGAACAAACCATTCGAAGACACCGACCAGCACCGCCGCCAGCCCGATCCAGAGCAGATAACCGCTGGTGCCCAGCATCTCCGCCGCCAGCAGCAATCCTCCCAGCGTCAGCCAGAACCAGTGCGGGTGCGCAATGATATCGACCAGCATCAGCGTTTCGACTCAGTGCGGGTTTCCTTCAGCAGTTCGCCGATGCCCGCAATCGAACCGAGCAGGCTGCTGGCATCCAGCGGCATCATCACCACTTTGCTGTTATTCCCTTCGCCGATTTTCTGCAGTGCATCGGTATACTTCTGCGCGACGAAATAGTTGATGGCCTGAATGTCGCCCGCGGCGATCGCTTCAGAGACCATTTTCGTGGCGTTGGCTTCCGCTTCTGCCTGACGTTCACGCGCTTCAGCCTGCAGGAAGGCCGAGGTCCGTTCCCCTTCGGCCTTGAGGATTTGCGACTGCTTATCCCCTTCAGCCCGCAGGATAGCCGCCTGACGCACCCCTTCGGCGGTCAGAATATCCGCGCGTTTGGTGCGCTCCGCTTTCATCTGCGCATTCATCGCGCCAACCAGCTCCTGCGGTGGACGGACATCGCGGATCTCGATACGGGTAATCTTGACGCCCCACGGATTGGTCGCTTCATCCACAATGTGCAGCAGGCGGGTGTTAATGCTGTCGCGCTGAGAGAGCATTTCATCCAGCTCCATGCTGCCCAGCACGGTGCGCATGTTAGTCATGGTGAGATTCAGAATCGCCTGCTCAAGATTGCTGACCTCATAGGCGGCGCGCGCCGGGTCAACGACCTGAATAAAGCAGACCGCATCGATGGTGACGTTAGCATTGTCTTTGGAGATGATCTCCTGGGAGGGGATATCCAGCACCTGTTCCATCATGTTGATCCTGCGACCGACACGATCCATGAACGGCACCACCAGACTCAGTCCGGGTTGCAGGGTGCGGGTATAACGGCCAAAACGTTCAACCGTCCATTGAAAACCTTGCGGCACGACCTTGACTGTCGCCCAGACAGCCACCAGTGCCAGCACAATCAGGGCAGGGATTACTGTTATCATACAACCTCCGCATTGTCAGAATAACGGGCCGAGTCGCTTCGGCCCGGGGTCTGCCGGTCAGTAAAGCAGGGAGTAGAGTTGACGACGGTAGCGCGCGGCAAGTGCATCGCCGGTGCCCAGCGCAGCCAGAATCTCCTGCAGCATTTTACGCGCCTGGCCATCCGCCGCATTCAGATCGGATTTCAGGAAGCTGAACAGCAGTTCCAGCGCCTCTTCATTCCGGCCCACCTGATGCAGCTGTAACGCAAGTTTAGCAGCCAGCCCGGCGTTAGCCGGCTCCGCTTCCAGCTGGGATTGCAGCTGCTGGATCTCCGGCGTGTCCGCCGCCTGTTTCAGCAGATCGATCTGCGCCATCAGGCTCTGATAACGGGTGTCCTGATCCTGCAGCGGCACCACTTTCAGCACCGCTTCTGCTTCATCGCTCCGGTTCAGCGTAATCAGTACGTCAGCCAGCAGGAAGCCAATTTCGCTGGACTGTTTGCTTAACTGCCACGCTTCTTTTAATAGCGGCAGCGCGTCCAGGGGTTTGCCCTCCTGCATCAGCGCCATCGCCTGCTGCGCTTTCAGCTCTTCTTCACGCGGCAGCACTTTTTCCAGCAGGGCGCGGATCGCCTCTTCCGGCTGCGGACCCTGGAAGCCGTCAACCGGCTGACCATCCTGGAACAGGTAAACGGTCGGGATTGAACGCAGACCAAACTGCGCCGCGACTCGTTGCTCTTTGTCGCAGTCCAGTTTTGCCAGAATAAACTGACCTGCATACTCCTGCGCCAGCCGCTCCAGCAGCGGCGTCAGTTCCTGACAGTGCTGGCTGCGCTCAGACCAGAAGTAGAACAGCACCGGCAGCTGCATCGACTGCTCAAGGGTCTGCTGCAGGTTAGATTCGTTGATGTCGATGATCGAAGCATGTGGTGACATGGAGAAGTCTCTTTGCAAAAAGTGTTCTAAGAATATGGGGCCAACGGGCCCGGCTTCAAGCGCTAATGCCTGCGGCTGATTAATGACTGCGCAAAATGCGATCCAGCATCCAGCCTGGCAGCAACCGTTTCAGCAGGCTCATCACGTGTGCGACCAGAGTCACCGGATAACGTAAACGGGGATGCTGACTCTCGAGTGCGTGACGAAGTTTCGGCAGAATGGCTTCCGGTGGCAGGGTAAAGCGGGCCGCGATGCCGGGATTGCGCACCGGATTGTGCTGTTCGCCCTGCGTCACATTGTCGGTAAAGCGCGTCTGGATTGGGCCGGGCTCAATCAGGCTGACCCGGATGCCGCTGCTGCGTACTTCCAGCCGCAGCGCATCGCTCCAGGCTTCCAGAGCATATTTACTGGCGGCATACGCCCCGCGGCCAGGGGTCGAGATCAGTCCCAGCACCGAACTGGTGTTAACAATGCGTCCGTCGCCGCTGGCCTGCAGCGCGGGTAACAGCCGCAGCGTCAGCTGATGGACACCAAAAAAGTTGCTGGAAAACTGCTGTTCCAGCTGCTGGCGTGTCAGCGTCCGAAGCGGGCCATAGAGGCCAAAGCCGGCGTTGTTAAACAGTGCGTACAGACGGTTATCGCAGAGTGCAATGACCGTGTCTGCGGCCTGATCCACGCTCTGCGGATCGTCAAGATCCAGCTGAAGCCCGGTAAAGCCCAGCGAACTCATGCGCGCGACATCGTCTGCTTTGCGACAGGCGGCGATCACCCGATAGCCACGCGCCAGCAGATCCTGTGCGGCGACCAGGCCGATGCCACTGGAACAACCTGTAATCAGGATGGTTTTTTGCACAAATGCATACTCCTTCGGGTTGTATTTTTCTTCTGAATTGAGCTGTTATTTCTTTTGCATATATACCTGATTGTTAAGCGTCAGCATTTCACGTCACCCCCTTGTATACCAGGGTCTCGCTATAAAAATGTGTTTCTACAATAGCATCTTCATGATGTTCAGACCCAGAGCGGGCATAAGAGCAGTGTCATGGTGAAGTTATTGTTCCTGTTAGCTTCATCTGGCGAAGAGATAGCGCTGGTGCGGTGCAGGAAGAACAGCCGGGCAGATTACACTGGCTCAGACAACGGCAAGTATAATGTTGCGTCGATTGGCTATTGACGAGGCGTACAGGCATTTCATCCGATTCAGTGCTTCAGTCTCCTTAAACGTAGTCATGCTCCAGGGAATAATTGAAGAGTCAGCAAGGGCATCTGAAAGGATGAGAACCCGGTATCCCGTTACGTACGGTAGGGTATCAAAAGATAATCTGGATAGGGTTTATTTCCTTGTTGAACGACAATTAGAGCCTTACCTTGTATTCATTGAGGGACATCCAATCAATTGCAAAGGAATACAGAATGAAATTTGTAAAATCATTAATTTCTCACGCAATTGAAGGAACCATTACTTTTTTAGCCGTGATTTTTGCAATGGGTTCTTTTTACTGGTTTGAAAACACATGGATGAAAATCGTCGGCTGTATCGGGGCACTGATAGCAGGCTATGTGATTTCATATGGAGCGGCGAAAATCAGGCAGACCTGAATCTGAATCGTTCTTTTCCCAATGGCAGGCAATACAAAATAGAAAGCCGTTAAAGCCTGTTTTTAAAATCTAAGGCATACTGATCAGACTTGATTCCTGCCTGCAGGCAGCAGGTTAAACGCAGACGTTGAAGCCTGGTGTCATCTCTGACCCTGGCTGAAAAAAGCCACTCTTTTGAGTGGCTTAAATATATTACTTTGCTCATGTTGGCTTGAACCAGCGTAATCGGGAATAAGTCAGGTTCAGCCAGGAACGGTCTACACACTGTCGCGATTGTTAACTGAACCGATAGAAGTTTTAAATATTATTAATTATCAGGCATTTTTTGCATTTCTTTACCCTTTTTGCCTATCCGGTCGCGCTACGGCTGCTTAACTAAAGGGGCCAGCTCTTTCGCCATGAACCGGGCGATAAAAGGCTGGGCATCGGGATTGGGGTGAATGCCGTCCTGCTGCATCCATTCAGGTTTCAGATAGACCTGCTCCATGAAGAAGGGCACCAGCGGAATATTGTGTTGCTGCGCTAATCCCGGGTAGATGCCGCTGAACGCCTCGGTGTAGCGGCGACCATAGTTGGCCGGCAGGCGAATCTGCATCAGCAGCGGTTTCGCATTGGCGGCTTTGACATCTTCGATCACTTTACTCAGCGTCTGCGTAATGGTCGCGGGCGGGAAACCACGCAGGCCATCGTTACCGCCCAATTCGATTAACACCCACTGCGGCTGATGCTGTTTTAATAGCGCGGGCAGACGCGCCAGCCCCTGAGCAGAGGTATCACCGCTGATACTGGCGTTGATAACTTCAGGCTGCTGCTGCCACTGCTTGTTAAGCAGGCTGGGCCAGGCGGCCGTGGCGGACATGCGATAGCCTGCACTCAGGCTGTCGCCCAGCACCATCAGGGTATCGGCAGCCGCAAACCGCGACACCAGCAGAAGAACCAATAACAGGAAGGGATAATGCCAGCGGAAAACATTGTTGAAGTTCATCATCTTACTAAGTCCGTCGGTCAGGGAGAGCATCAGTTAACCATCCTTACCGGAGTTGAGCTGGTTGTCAAACCAGCCGAGACCATTGCGCTGATAGGCGAGTCAGGTTCCGGTAAGTCAACGCTGCTGGGCATTCTGGCCGGGCTGGATGATGGCAGCAGCGGCGAAGTTCATCTGCTGGGGCAGCCGCTGCACCGGATGAACGAAGAGCAGCGTGCAGCCCTGCGCGCCCGGCAGGTCGGCTTTGTTTTTCAGTCGTTTATGCTGGTTCCAACCCTCAACGCGCTGGAGAACGTGCAGCTGCCGTCGCTGCTGCGTGGCGACAGTGACCGTCAGAGCCGTGAACAGGCGCGTGAACTTCTGACGCTGCTGGGGCTGGGGGAACGTCTGCATCATCTGCCGGCTCAGCTTTCCGGCGGCGAGCAGCAGCGGGTCGCGCTGGCACGCGCCTTCAGTGGGCGGCCGGGCCTGCTGTTTGCCGATGAGCCGACCGGCAATCTCGACCGCAAAACCGGCGACCGCATCGCCGATCTGCTCTTTTCCCTTAACCGTGACTTTGCCACCACCCTGATTCTGGTGACACATGATGAGCAACTGGCGGCGCGCTGCGACCGTCGTCTGCGGCTGCGTGACGGTAAATTGTGGGAGGAGCAATGATCTGGCGCTGGTTCTGGCGCGAGTGGCGGTCGCCCTCGCTGCTGATTGTCTGGCTGGCCCTGACGCTGGCGGTGGCCTGCGTGCTGGCACTGGGATCGATCAGCGATCGGATGGAAAAGGGGCTGAATCAGCAGAGCCGTGATTTTATGGCGGGTGACCGCACGCTGCGCAGCACAGAGGCAGCGCCGGAAGCCTGGCTGGAGAAAGCGCAGCAGAGCGGTCTGACGGTCAGTCGTCAGCTGACCTTTATGACCATGACCTTTGCCGGTGAGTCGCCCCAGCTCGCCGCCGTGAAAGCGGTAGACGATCGCTATCCGATGGCTGGCACGCTGCAGACAGCCCCGCCGGGACTGAAACCGCAGGCGGGCACCGCCCTGGCCGCGCCGCGCCTGATGGCGCTGCTGAATCTGAACGTGGGCGATATGCTGGACGTGGGGGACACCCGGCTGCAGATAACCGGGGAGCTGATCCAGGAGCCCGATGGGGGCTTCAACCCCTTTGAAATGGCGCCGCGTCTGCTGATTAACCTGGCGGATGCTGCAAAAACCGGCGCAATTCAGCCCGGCAGTCGCCTGACCTGGCGCTATAAGTTCCTGGGTAATCCTGAAGCGCTGGCCCGCTATGATCGCTGGATTGAACCACAGCTGAAAACGGATCAGCGCTGGATCAGCATCGACAATTCCGAAGATGCGCTGGGGCGATCCATGCAGCGGGCGCAGCAGTTTCTGCTGCTCTCGGCACTGCTGACGCTGATGCTGGCGATAGCCGCCGTGGCGGTCGCCATGAGTCACTACTGTCGCAGCCGCTACGATCTGGTGGCGGTGCTGAAAACCCTGGGCGCTACGCAGGGCGCATTGCAGCGCCTGATTATCGGTCAGTGGCTGGCCGTGCTGCTGCTGGCGGCGATAGCCGGTGGCCTGGTGGGGCAGGGCGTGGAAGCGATACTGATGGCGATGCTGAAACCGGTCCTGCCCGCCAGCTTACCCGCCGCCAGCCTCTGGCCGTGGATCTGGGCTGTGGGATCGCTGTTTGTGATTTCGCTGCTGGTCGGCCTGCGCCCCTACCGGCTGCTGCTGGCGACGCAGCCACTCCGCGTTCTGCGGCGTGATGCAGTCACCAGCCTCTGGCCGCTGAAAATCTATATTCCGCTGATGGGCGGCGTGGTCGTTGCGCTGCTCGCTCTGCTGGTCGGCGGCAGTAAAATGCTCTGGGCGCTGCTGGCAGGCGTGGTGGTGCTGGCGGCACTGCTGGCCCTGCTCGGCTGGGGAACCCTGCTGCTGCTGCGCCGGCTGGTGGTGCGCAATCTGGCGTTACGGCTGGCTATCAACCGGTTGTTGCGCCAGCCCGGCATGACGCTGAGCCAGCTCGCGGCTTTTTCATTCTCGTTTATGCTGCTGGCGCTGCTGCTGGTGATGCGCGGCGATCTGCTGGATCGCTGGCAGCAGCAGCTACCGGCGGACAGCCCGAACTTCTTTCTGCTGAATATGACGGCCGATCAGGTGCCGCAGGTGCGCGATTTCCTGCAGTCGCACCAGATCAGGCCCGAAACCTTTTATCCGATTGCACAGGTGCGGCTCACCGGACTCAATGGCAAACCTGCCGACCCCGAACGGGATAACGCCCTTAACCGTGAACTTAACCTGACGGCCCTGGCGGCGCGTCCGGATCACAATCCGCTGGTGGCCGGTAACTGGCCGCCTGGCGCGGGTGAAGTGTCGATGGAAGTGGAACTGGCGGACAGGCTGGGCCTGAAGCTGGGTGATACCCTGACGTTTGAAGGCGATACGCAGACCTTCAGCGCCCGCATCAGCAGTCTGCGCAAAGTGGACTGGGAGAGCCTGAAGCCAAACTTTTTCTTTATCTTTCCGCCGGGGGCGCTCGACAGCCAGCCTCAGACCTGGCTCACCAGCTTCCGCATGGCGTCCGATCCCGCTCTGCTGGCCGCGCTTAACCGGGCCTTCCCGACGCTGAGCCTGCTGGATATCGGCAGCATTATGCGGCAGGTCGGTCAGGTGCTGACGCAGGTCAGTCAGGCGCTGGAGATTATGGTGGTGCTGGTCACCGCCTGCGGCATCCTGCTGCTGCTGGCGCAGATTCAGGTCGGCATGCGCCAGCGGCGTCAGGAGCTGGTGGTCTATCGCACGCTGGGTGCCGGCAGGCGACTGCTGCGCACTACGCTGTGGTGTGAGTTTGCACTGCTGGGGGTGGTTTCAGGTGTGGCGGCGGCCATAGGTGCGGAGGCGGCGCTGTGGGGATTGCAGCGTAAGATTTTCGACTTCCCCTGGCAGCCGGACTGGACACTGTGGCTGGCGTTGCCGTTGTGCGGTGCCCTGCTGTTATCGCTGTGCGGCGGCTGGCTGGGGATCCGGTTACCGAAAGGAAAGGCGCTGTTCAGGAAGTTTGATGCGGCGTAAGGGATGATGGTTTAAAGGCGGCACCAGGCCGCCTTTAAGCTTCATTCAGACCGCACCCGCGAGCGGGTAACGGGGGACTACAGTTTTTCAACGGCCCAGGCGATGCCGCTGGCATACTCTTCCGGTAACTGCGGCACCAGCGCAGTCAGCGCGGCCTTAAGCCGCTCTGTATCGCTGTCGGTCAGATTGAGATGACCCACTTTACGGCCCGGACGTACCTCTTTGTCATACCAGTGCAGATGCACCAGCGGCTGCTGCAGCCAGCTGAGGTTCACCGCAGTGCCGATCAGATTGACCATCACCGACGGGGCAAACACCACCGGCTGCGGCAGGGGCAGACCCAGAATGGCACGCAGATGCAGCTCAAACTGGCTGACTGACGCGCCGTTCTGCGTCCAGTGGCCGCTGTTGTGCACACGCGGGGCCAGCTCGTTGATCAGCAGTCCGGCAGGCGTAACAAAACACTCCATCGCCATCACGCCCACGTAATTCAGCGCCTGCATGATCGCACTCAGCATCGTCTCGGCCTGCTGTTGCTGCGCCTGATCTGCCTGCGGCAGCGCCACGCTGGTGCGCAGAATGCCGTCCTGATGCAGGTTATGCGTCAGCGGATAGAACACAACGTTGCCATCGTGGCCGCGTGCGCCTACCAGGGAGACTTCACCGGAAAAGTTGATGCCCTGCTCAACGATGCAATCACCGTAGCACTCATCCGGCAGGGTGTGCGTCTCACCGGCGCGCAGACGCCACTGACCGCGCCCGTCGTAACCGCCGGTACGGCGTTTTACAATGGCCAGTTCGCCCAGCGAGTTAAACACCGCCGGCCATTCGCTTTTATCCGCCAGCAACTGCCACGGCGCGGTGGCGAGCCCCAGCTCATCTAGCAGCTGTTTCTGCGTCAGGCGGTCGGCCAGACGCGGAAAAATATCGCGGTTCACAAAGGCCGGATGACGGGCCAGTTCACGCGTCAGCGCCGTTTGCGGCCAGCGCTCGATTTCGGCGGTGATCACGCTGTCGGCGATAGGAAGCGCGGCAGGATCGGCGTCCAGACCCACCGGATAAACCGCGATGCCCAGCGGTTCACCGGCCTGACGCAGCATACGACCTAGCTGGCCGTTGCCCAGAACGCAGACCGGCTTCATGCATCCACCCGCGGATCGGGATGGTTCAGCACCTCATCGGTCTGGCTCTGCCGCCAGTGATCGAGGCGTGACGCCAGCGCGCCGTCATGCAGGGCCAGAATCTGCGCCGCCAGCAGGCCGGCATTGGCTGCGCCTGCTTTGCCAATTGCCAGCGTACCGACCGGAATACCGCGCGGCATCTGAACAATCGAGTAGAGGCTATCCACGCCGCTCAGCGCCGCGCTCTGCACCGGTACACCCAGTACCGGCACCAGGGTTTTCGCTGCCAGCATACCCGGCAGATGTGCCGCGCCACCTGCGCCGGCAATGATCACCTGAAAACCGTTATCGGCTGCTGTTTCGGCGAAGCTGAACAGTTTATCCGGGGTGCGGTGCGCAGAGACCACTTCGACATGAAATGGGACGTCCAGGCTGGTAAGGATCTCAGCGGCGAACTGCATGGTGGCCCAGTCACTTCTGGAACCCATGACAATGGCGATGCGGGCCGGGGCGTTGGATGACATGCGGTCAACTCCTGTGAATGAACAAACAGACCTGGCCGGGCGGACAGGTTTTGAAGGGCACAGAGAATAGCATGAGAAGGACGCAAGGAAAACGGTTGCGTCGGGCTGATGTCGGGGATTTACCCGCCGGTTAAAAGTCGAAATCGATAAGCTGAATGCCAGCAGCGTCAAGCTGGATCATGGAACCGCGGCTGTGCCAGGCGCCGAGTACCGCGCGTTGCGCCGTGTCACTCTGCAGGGTCAGCGTATGGATCGCCGGACGATGGGTGTGCCCGTGGATCAGCAGCGGCACCTGATGGCGCTGCATCGTCGCGACCACCGCATCCTGATTCACATCCATAATGCTCTGTGATTTGTGCTGGTTAGCCTGTTTACTGTCGGCGCGCATCCGGGCAGCAATGCGTTTGCGGACCCACAACGGCAGGGCCAGAAACAGTCGCTGAATCCACGGATTGTGCACTTTGGCGCGAAAGCGCAGATAACCGGCGTCATCGGTACAGAGCGTATCGCCGTGCATGATCAGCAGTCGATGACCATACAGCGTCAGCACCTGTTCTTCCGGCAGCAGCGTCATTCCGCTGGCGCGCGCGAAGCGTCGGCCCACCAGGAAGTCGCGATTGCCGTGAATAAAGTAAACCGGAACCGGCAGGGCGCGCAGGGCGCTGGCCACCTGCTGATGCAGAGGATTGGGGTCGTCGTCGCCAATCCAGGCCTCAAACAGATCGCCAAGAATATAGAGCGCGTCGCAGTGAGGCGCTTCGCGCTGTAAAAAATGCAGAAAACCGGCGGTAATCGCCGGTTCTTCCTGACACAGATGGAGATCTGCGATAAACAGCGTGCGCGACATTACTCGCTGACGGTCACTTTCTGGATAACAACGTCATCTTTCGGTACATCCTGATGCATGCCGCTGCGACCGGTAGAGACCGCTTTGATCTTCTCGACCACATCCATGCCTTCAACCACTTCAGCGAATACGCAGTAGCCCCAGCCCTGAACGCTTTCGTCACGGAAGTTCAGGAAGTCGTTGTCAGCCACGTTGATGAAAAACTGTGCAGTCGCGGAGTGCGGCGCAGAGGTGCGAGCCATAGCCAGCGTGCCTTTGGTGTTTTTCAGGCCGTTGTTCGCTTCGTTTTTAATTTCGTCTTTGGTCGCTTTCTGTTTCATGCCCGGCTCAAAACCGCCGCCCTGAATCATAAAGCCGTTGATTACGCGGTGAAAAATGGTGTTGTCGTAAAAACCTTCACGGCAGTAATCCAGGAAGTTCTGTACGGTTGCAGGCGCTTTATCATCGAAGGTTTTGATTACGATATCGCCATGGTTCGTCTGGAAAGTTACCATTTTTGTCGTCCTGTAAAGGTTGTGATCAGTTGCCGGGGTCGCTCTGTCGGATGGCGTCCCCCTTTTTGTCGACCGTTCTTATATCATAATTTCCAATGACGCGTCAGCAGCACGGCGCAGTTGGCTTGCTTTGCGTCGCGCGAGCGATAAAAATACGGCACAATGTCTGAATACTTAAAAGTGTCAACCACACGCGAAAACGGAACCGTTCAATGCTTAAGATTTATAACACCCTGAGTCGACAGAAAGAGGAATTCAAACCCATTCATGCCGGGAAAATCGGCATGTATGTTTGCGGCATCACGGTGTATGACCTCTGTCACATTGGTCATGGGCGGACGTTCGTGGCGTTTGACGTGGTGGCGCGCTACCTGCGCTATCTGGGTTATCAGCTTAATTATGTGCGCAACATTACGGATATTGATGACAAAATCATCAAACGCGCCAATGAAAACGGCGAGAGCATCGAAACCCTGACCAACCGCATGATTGGCGAGATGCACAATGACTTCGCCGCGCTGGGGATTCTGCCGCCGGATCAGGAGCCGCGTGCGACGCGCCACATCCCGGAAATCATTGCGCTGGTGGAGACGCTGATCGCCCGGGGTCACGCCTATGTGGCGGATAACGGCGACGTGATGTTTGATGTGCTGAGCGATCCTGATTACGGCGCGCTGTCGCGCCAGGATCTGGAACAGCTGCAGGCAGGCGCACGGGTTGAAGTCGCTGACGTGAAGCGTAACCCGATGGATTTCGTGCTGTGGAAGATGTCTAAAGCGGATGAACCGGCCTGGTCATCCCCCTGGGGCAACGGTCGTCCTGGCTGGCACATTGAGTGCTCGGCGATGAACTGCAAACAGCTGGGCAGCCATTTCGATATTCACGGCGGCGGCTCCGATTTGATGTTCCCGCACCATGAAAACGAAATCGCCCAGTCGGGCTGTGCCCATGACGGTCCGTACGTTAACTACTGGATGCACTCCGGCATGGTGATGGTTGATCGTGAAAAGATGTCTAAGTCACTCGGCAACTTCTTCACCGTACGTGATGTGCTGCAGCACTATGACGCGGAGACGGTGCGTTACTTCCTGATGTCCGGTCACTATCGCAGCCAGCTCAACTACGGCGAAGATAACCTCAATCAGGCGCGTGCGGCGCTGGAACGTCTCTATACAGCGCTGCGCCACACCGACAGCAGCACGCCAGCCAGCGGCGGTGAAGCGTTTGAAGCGCGTTTCCGCAGCGCAATGGATGATGACTTTAATACTCCGGAAGCCTACTCGGTGCTGTTTGATATGGCGCGTGAAGTGAACCGCCTGAAAAGCGAAGAGGACGCCTCAGCGCATGGCCTGGCGTCGAAGCTGCGTGAGCTGGCCAGGGTGCTGGGCATTCTGCAGCAGGACCCGGAGCTGTTCCTGCAGAGTGGCGCGCAGGTGAATGATGAAGAGGTTGCCGAGATTGAGCATTGGGTGAAAGCCCGTGCCGATGCGCGCGCGGCCAAAGCCTGGGCGGAAGCGGATATCGCCCGCGATAAACTGAATGCGCTGGGCGTGATTGTGGAGGATGGGCCTCAGGGTTCCAGCTGGCGTCGAAAATAAACCGGAGAGGGCGAGCAATCGCCCTTTTTTATGATGACGATTGAACAGATCGAGATCCGCGGCTTCCGTTCAGTCCGTATCCTGAGGCCGATTGCGCCGCATACGGCACTGGATCAGATTGCACGGGAACAGCGGGAAGTGGATACAGGGGGCAGAGGATGCTGTAACAGCGTCCCCGCAGGGACGCCTGGAGATTACGCGACGACAGTAATGCGGTAACCCGCGAACTCAACGGTCTGACCGGCCACGATTTTGCAGCGCTTACGGGTTTCCACCGCCCCATCGACCCTGACTTCACCCTCGGCAATCACGACTTTCGCCTGTGCGCCGCTCTGAACCCAGCCTTCCAGCTTCAGCAGGTCACACAGGTCGACATGCGGGAATTTTCCCAGTGAAAACGTTGCCATTTAATCTACCTCTTTATCGTGAAACTCTTCACACGCCTGCAGCGTGTTTTGAATCAGTGTTGCGACGGTCATCGGTCCCACACCGCCCGGCACGGGCGTGATGTAGGAAGCGCGTGCTGATGCGCTCTCAAAATCAACATCGCCCACCACTTTGCCGCTCTCAAGACGGTTAATACCCACGTCGATGACAATCGCGCCGGGTTTAATCCAGTCACCCGGAATAAAGTTGGGCTTGCCCACCGCGACCACCAGCAGATCGGCGTGTTCAATGTGGTGACGCAGATCTTTAGTAAAACGGTGGGTGACGGTTGTGGTGCAGCCTGCCAGCAGCAGTTCCATGCTCATCGGGCGACCGACGATGTTGGACGCGCCGACCACCACGGCATTCAGGCCGTAGGTGTCGATGTTGTAGCGCTCCAGCAGCGTGATGATACCGCGCGGCGTGCAGGGACGCAGTGTGGGCGCACGCTGACACAGGCGACCCACGTTGTAAGGATGGAATCCATCGACATCTTTATCCGGCGTGATGCGCTCCAGCACCTTCACGTTATCGATGCCCGCTGGCAGCGGCAGCTGAACCAGGATGCCATCGATGTCGTCATCCTGATTGAGCGTATCGATCAGCGCCAGCAGCTCATCTTCGCGGGTGGTGGCGGGCAGATCGTAAGAGCGCGAGTGGAATCCGACCTCTTCACAGGCACGGCGTTTGCTGGCCACATAGATTTGCGAGGCCGGGTTTTCACCCACCAGCACCACGGCCAGGCCCGGGGCGCGTTTACCGGCCGCCAGGCGCTGCTTCACTTTTTCCGCAACCTCAACGCGCACCTGCTGCGCAATCGTTTTACCGTCAATAATTTTTGCTGCCATCAGAGAGGAAATCCACTGTGTTATGTTGAATCGGGGAAGGAGGCTATTTTGTCAGAAGCGCGGCCTGCTGTCAGTCACAGTTTCAGCCGTGTATGCGCCTTCCGGCTTTTTCGTCGCGACGAAAGCCAGCCTGCATGCGTATGATATCGGCAGGACAACCCGGGGACGATGTCATGATTTGGATAATGCTTGCTACGCTGGCGGTGGTATTTGTCGCTGGATTTCAGCTGCTCACCGCTGGCTCACGCCACGCCGCCCAGCGGCTCAGCAAACGGCTGCATCTGCCACCGGTACAGGTGGAATCGTTGATCGCTATGATGGGAAAAGAGGCGGCGAAAGAGTTTACCGACTATCTCAGCAGCGACAATGAAACGCATCTGCATAATGGTGCAGCGGTACTGCTGATCTGGCAGGTATTGATTGTTGACGGCAGTGACGAGAACAGACAGCGCTGGCATGCAATTCTCAGGCATGCCGGTTTTCCACCGCTGATCAGCCGCCAGCAGCTGCTGCTTGCGCTGGGCTTTCTGCGACAGCTGGAGCCAGATAGCCAGGAGCTGCACGCCCTTCGTGAGCAATACAATGCGCATTTCACATCACAAGGGATTGAGCTGGAAGGAGAATTCACCGGCACCAGTAAACTTGTGTCGCTCAGCGAATGGCGCAAGCGTCACTGACGCCAATTGGTCATTACAGCAGCACTTCGCCGCCGGGAAGCGGCAAAAACGTTGACGTACCCGCTTCCCGACGTATAATCCGTGCCATCTCCATGCGCCCTTAGCTCAGCTGGATAGAGCACCGGCCTTCTAAGCCGTAGGTCACAGGTTCGAATCCTGTAGGGCGTGCCAGCTTTTCCTTTCACTTAAGCATCGCCAGATTCATTTTCGTCCCTTGGCATAATAAGATTCTGATTTCTTACTCTTTTGATATTCATTACGGCACCCTATTTCGGCAGGCATTAAGGCCCTGATGATTGTGAGTAAGGAAGCATTCTGGACGTCTGAACAAACACAGATGTTTTCTCTGGTCATGTAAACAGGCGAGTTAGCATGTACCAGATTCACTATGCTATATTTTGCTCATGTCATAATTTCATTCAGGATGAATCAGATGAACGAATTTGAGCAAGAACTTTATAATAACGGCTTCTCTGCTAAAGACATAGGTAAGCTCAAAAGCATCATTAAAAAAGACGAGTCAAAAAAAGACACACTCCAAAGCCTTGTGATTGATTTAAGCAAACGTTTCTGGGGTGGAGTTATAGCCCTTGTTATTTTGATACTTATTGGATTGGATGGCATTTTTAATGGAGATGCTTCAAATGCCATTCCATACATTGTTGTTCTGACGTTTGCATTCCTTGTGGTCTATTTTGTTACGCCTTTGAACCTGGCCTGGAAAGCTAACAAATTTATCAGAAACACCAGAGGTTAGTATTGAGCGGCGCTATTTTGCATTTGATAAAGGTTGATACCTATCCCACTCCCTTTATAGACTGCTCCAGCGCCTTTTAAAGCCAGTGCAGGTTTACTCATCACCTGAACTTTGCGGTAATAGTCAGTAGGCAGATATTTGTATAGCCTCCAGGCTTCTGGCTTCAAAGTCAGCTTGAAAATGCCATAGTATGAAGTTGTCAAATCAACTACCTGATAGGCTAATAATCCGAGACGCTTATCAAAACCAAAGAAATCTGCAACATCCTCATATTTATCTCTTATTGGGTTTGATGGGTGAGCCACACCGCTAAGGCTCCCTAAGGTCTCAATCCCTGATCCCACGCCATTCATCACCAGAGTTGAACCCGCTACAACGCCTAAAACATTACCGGTTGTTACAGAACCTACAATCAGACCGACTCCAGCCACGATCTGTAAGCCGCTCAACACTACGCCGATGCCATTAATTACATATCCAATGACCTTTTCATGGTCATTGTAAAACTGCACCGAAGACGATATGACAGCTTCTCCGGTTCTGAGCATTCTGTCCTGAATCTTCAGATACTGGCTTTCCTGCTTAAGATTCTGAATACATTGCTGACATTCATTGTCCGAGGTCGATGTGCGAATTGCCTGGAGCTGCAGCCGGGCAAACTGACGCACTTCATCCTGAAATTTTACTCTTAGAAGAGCATCTCTAAGATGAAATTGCGAAAGGGTAGTTGCTATATTCACTAACTGATTGGCTTCCAGATTTGCCATCGTCAGGAAGTAATTTGACAGTCTTTTTGTGTCCCAATAGTTGTCCATAACAGTGCCTCTGAATAAAAGTGGATCTCACTGAATGTGCCTAATCAGTTCCTAAAATAACTGGAGTTGCAGGTGATCACAAATTGAAGTCTAGGTAATTAAAGCGATGTTGAGAATTATCCCCATCAGCGAGCTGGCTATCTCCCCCATCAGAGTTCTGAAAAGGCAAACGCTTTGAGAAAAACCTGTGCCAGGAAAATGCCACGCTACTTTCTGGTGCATAAATGCATCCAGCTTTCCTTCCCCCTGCCGCAGTGCCATGATACCCCTCATCATCACCGTTCACGGCCAGCCTGACACAGCGCATAAACAGGGAACTCACCACCATGGAAAATAACCATCTGACAGACATCGCTGACGCCTTTCCCCGGTTGGCCATCGATCTCAAATATGCCACTGCCGACAACCTCACCGGGCAGCCAATCTACCGCGATGCGCGCTGCCTGCTGCACGTTGATGCGGCGAAAGCGCTGGCGAAAAGTATCGATATTGCAGGGGTCGCGGGCTATACGCTGCTCATTCTCGACGCGTACCGGCCTCCTGAAGCGCAGGCGATCCTCTGGCAGGCGTGCCCGAATCCGGACTATGTTGTTCCCCTGGCGCTCGGCTCTAATCACAGCCGGGGCACGGCGGTGGATGTGACGCTGATCGACGAGCGCGGCGAGATAATGGATATGGGCACGGGCTTTGATGAGATGAGCGAGCACTCCCATCCTTATCATCCTGCGGTAGCCGTGCAGGCGCAGCGTAACCGGCTGTTGCTCAATGCCATCATGCTGGGAGGTGGCTTTACCGGCATTGCAACTGAATGGTGGCATTTTGAACTGCCCGATGCCGGACGTTATCCGCTCATCGAAGGGCTATTCGGCTGCTACGCAACAACGCGAATGGAAATTATCAGCCTGTCTTCGTAAAGGACGCAGGTTTTATTACTGGCGAAAAGTCTGCGTAGTAATAAATTTAAAGGGATGGAGAGAACGGGTGGGGCAGGGCGCAGAAACAGGTGAGTGAAATAAATACGCCGTGGCGGGAACCACGGCGACGATATTATGCAGACTGCCACTCGCTTTCAACGTCAGCTTTGGCTTTAGAGAGGATGACTTTATTATCGTCAACCTCTTTCACCCAGCTGAAGGGAATAATGTGGTGTTTGCCGCCCGCTTCCGGATCGCTTTTCGCCAGCTTAATTTTGTCGTCACCTTCGAAATGATCGACGATACCGACATGTTCACCGTTAACATCAACAACCTGGGCGTGATCTAAAATTTCTGATTTATCTACCATGGTGGCTTAATCCTTATATTTAATGAGTTCAGTTGCCGTCAGACAAAATAAGCCTGGCTGTTAAATGCCGTTTTAGCCAGGCGATTAACAAAATGAAATAGTTAAGCTGACTGGCCCTGATGGCGAAGATGATCAGACCGATGACCTCGCTGCAGGCCAGCCTGCAGGCGTTTTACCTTACTGAAAGGAGTGACCATGAGAGCAGTCAGTTCAATAACGGCCGAAGGCGGCGTCTGGATTAATCAGCCGCCGGTGCACACTCTGCAGGGTGACGTGCTGCAGTTTGAAACTGCCCTGAAAAGCGACTTCTGGCAGCGGACCTGGTACGGTTTCGAACGGCACAGCGGCCATGCATTTGGCTTCTGGGTGGAACACGACTTTACCGTTCAGGTGCAGGTGAGGGCGGACTTCAGCCAGCTCTACGATCAGGCCGGTCTGTTTATTCAGGACAGTGAAACGCACTGGGTTAAAGCAGGCATTGAGTTTAACGATGACCAGCCTGCCATCGGCAGCGTGGTCACGCGCGAGTTTTCTGACTGGTCTACCGGTGTTTTTCCCGGTGATGCGCGTCAGTTCTGGATGCGCGCCACGCTGGAAAAGGCGGCATTGCGAATCCAGTACTCCACCGATGGCCTGACCTGGCCACTGCTGAGGCTCTGTCCCTGGCCCGGTCAGGCGCGGCGTTTTGTCGGCGTGATGGGCTGCTCGCCGGAGCGGCAGGGACTGGCGATCCGTTTTTCCGACTTCAGGCTGGGACCTCCCCTCAGTAAAGAGCTGCACGACCTGTCATAACCGGGGCGGCACATTGCATATCGTCGCGGAATCGGCTTAATTGTCAGGTCAGAATTTGCGGTGACGCGTCGTCCATGCAGGACGATGCCTTTTCAGGGAAAGCTATGCGCTGTGCCACCTCGTTTACCACACTGCTGGTTATCAGCTGCTGCGCCGGATGGGCTCAGCAGGCCGCCGCCGATACCGTCTGGCTGAATAATGGCGACCGGCTCACCGGCACCATCCGTTACCTGAGCGATGGCAAGCTGGCGATAGAGACGCATTACGCCGGCACGGTCACGCTGGACTGGAATGCGGTCAGCACCCTCGCCAGCGACAATCCTGTGAATGTTGAAAACAAAAAAACCGGTGAACATTATCAGGTGCGGCTCTCCTCCTCTGATCCCGGCTACGTCTGGGTGGAACGCGACGAGCAGGAGCAGCAGGTCTCCGTCAGGCGCATCGATGAGTTTATGAAAGCCAAAGTCCGCAGCGATCAGCTCGCCTGGACCGGCAACATCGACGCCGGTATGAAGGTCAAAAAGGCCTCTACCAAAACGGACGACTACAGCTTTGCGCTCAACACCAAGCTGAACCAGGGAAAATGGCGGCATGATATCGGCGCAACCTACAATCGCGAGCAGGAAAACGCGAGCGTCAACACCGACAACTACAGCCTGCGCTACGCCGTTGACTATCTGTTCCGGGAGCAGTTCTTCTGGCAGGCCCGCGCCACCTATAAGCGCGACTGGGTGGAGAATCTGTCGCGCCAGGCACTGATTGGCACCGGTCCCGGCTATCAGCTGTGGGACACCGAACTTAGCAGCTTCTCGCTCTCCCTGCTGGGTGGTGCCTTTGAGTATGGTTACAGCGATGACCGGGAGGAGCGCCACTTTGGCGGCTCGCTGCGCTGGAACTATCAGCGCTATCTGCTGGGCAAATCGGTCACGCTCTACAGCAACGGTGATGTCGGTCATTCGCTGGATGACGATGGCGTATTCATGCTGGATGCGGAAGTTGGCCTGCGCTACAGCCTGACCTCCTGGTCGACCCTGCATGTTGGCTACCATCGTAATCTGGTCAGCGGCATTCCTGATACCCTGAACGAAGGGATCTTCTCCACCGGATTAGGCCTGAAGTGGTAACCCGCTGACGACACACTGTTGCAGCAAATCCTTACGGTTTTTATCCGGTTACGGGCGCGGGATTGGCTAAGCTGCTTCTATTGTCACAACGGGAACACAGAAGATGATCGTAAGCAGCAGGGTGTATCGTCCGGGAAGCGCGGGCGAAGAGATAGACGTTGAGGATATCAGCGACGTGATTAAAGAGCCGGAGGCGTTTATCTGGCTCGGCCTGTGGCAGCCAGACGCGGCGTTTATGGCAAAGATCAAAGAAGAGTTCGGACTCCACGAACTGGCCGTTGAAGATGCGCTGAATGCGCATCAGCGGCCCAAGATCGAACATTATGGCGAGTCGCTGTTTATCGTGGTGAAAACGGTGCGTGCGAAAGATGACAGCTGTGAACTGGGCGAAACCCATTTCTTTGTCGGAAAAAATTTCCTGATCAGCATCCGTCACGGTGCTTCGGAGAGCTACAGTCCGGTGCGTGAACGGGCGGCTGAAAATCCGGCGCTGCTGAAACTGGGGCCGGGTTATCCGCTCTACTGCCTGCTCGATTTTATTGTCGACCGTTATGCCGAACTCTCCACCTCGCTGAACGAACGCGTCGGGCAGATGGAGAACGATCTCTTCACCAGCGAATTTGACCGCCGATCGGTACAGGCGGTCTATACCGTGCGGCGGCAGCTGCTGAAGCTGCGCAATGCGGCACTGCCGCTGGAGGAGATCTGCAACCAGCTTATTCACCTGCATGAAGATCTGATCCCGCGCCCGCTGCGCGCCTATATCCGGGACGTGCAGGATCACGCCCGCCATGTGGTGACCGATGCGGAAGATATGCGCGAGATGCTCACCAGTGCCATGCAGGTCAATCTGGCGCTGGTGACGGTGCAGCAGAATGAGGTGGTGAAAAAGCTGGCGGGGTGGGGTGCCATCCTGGTGATCCCGACCGTGGTGTTCAGCATGTATGGCATGAACTTCGAACATATGCCGGAGCTAAAGTCGCATTATGGCTATCCGCTGGCAGTCGGGCTGACGCTGCTGGCCTGCGGCGGATTGTGGGCCAGGCTGCGTCGCTCCGGCTGGCTGTAGGGCAATCCAGAGGCGGACGAATTAATTCTCCGCCTCGCTTAATCTTATTTTCGTTATTTACGCGCAGCGCATCCGGTAGGGCGATAATATCTTTTTTATCGCTGTTCACCGGATGGTGATTAATGTGGTTCTGCACGTGCTGTTATTCCTTCCCGGTCGATGCTGGCTGAATTTTTATTTCTTCACTACGATAAACTGACAAAACGAGAGGCGACTTACCGGCTGACGAAATAAGCCTGATGCTGATGAGAGGCAATGAGATCAGGAGAGATTCAGATGAAAGAACGGCTTGCGGCATGTCTCTCCTCATCCGTCACGCACTCCGGCGGATCTGAGGCTTCGGGACGATACCGCCATGAATGACAGCGACTGGGTGCTGGCAATTGCCCGGACGCAGTTTGCGCTGACCATGGGCATGCATATCACGCTGGCAGCGCTGACGCTGGGACTGGCCCCCTTTCTGGTGTGGTTTGAGGCGCGCTGGCTGTGGGGAAAGCAGCAGGCTGCACGGGACGCGCTGCATTTCTGGCTGACGCTCTTTTCCCTGACGGTGGCGATAGGTGCCGCCTCCGGCGTCGTCATGGAGTTTCAGTTCGGCACGCACTGGGCGCGCTTTTCACAGCAGGCCGGCGGCGTGATTGGGCCGTTAATGTTCTATGAGGTACTGGTCGCCTTTTTTCTCGAATCGGCCCTGACCGGAGTGATGCTGTTCGGCTTCAACAAAATCCGGCCCGGCGTGCATTTTGCCGTGACCTGTCTGGTGGCGTTCGGCGCGCTGCTCAGCGCCTTCTGGATTCTGGCCGCTAACTCATGGATGCAGACGCCGGTCGGCTTTACGCGCGATCCGAACGGGGTTTTTCTGGCCGACAGCTGGCGGTCGCTTTTGCAGGCACCCTCCTTTGTGTGGCGCTTCAGCCATATGGTGGTCGGGTCGCTGATTGCCGTGGCGGTGATGATCGCGGGCGTGGCGGCGTGGCGACTCCGCCATTTCAGCGGGGAGGCGGCTTCGCGTCTGATGCTCAACAGCGCGCTGATGTTGCTGCTGTTTGCGGTGCCACTGCAGATCGTTCTCGGCGATCTGCACGGTGAAAACACCCGTGACTACCAGCCCGCTAAACTGGCTGCGATGGAAGGCAGCTGGCACCAGCCAGCCCCCGGTGAGGGGGAGCCTCTGCGGCTGTTTGCGCTGCCGGACCAGCAGGCGCAGCGCAACGTTCTGGAGGTCAGTCTGCCCGCACTCGGATCGCTCTATCTGCGCCACAACCTCTCCGGCCACATTAAAAGCCTGAGCGAATTTCCTGCGGATGCCATCCCCCCGGTGCTCCCGGTCTTTTTCGCTTTTCGCCTGATGGTGGGACTGGGGGTGATTATCCTGGTGACCACGCTGGCGGCGAATCTGCAGCGCTGGCGGGGAGGGCTGACCACGTCGGGGCGCTTTCTGCGCTGGCTGACATGGCTCTCACCGGCGGGCTTTATTGCACTGTTGTCAGGCTGGGTCGTGACCGAGGTCGGGCGTCAGCCGTGGACGGTCTATGGCCTGTTACGCACCGCACAAAGCGTCTCGCCGCTGTCACTCAGCAGCACACTGGGCATCTTCATGGCGGTGCTGCTGATCTATGCGCTGACCTTCGCCCTCGGCTTACGCTATCTGCTGCGCCGGGTTAAGGGAGAGATGCCATCGGGAGAACCGGTGGTGATTGCGCTGAAAACGCCCCATTAGGAGAGTGCCATGGCCGATCTCTCTGCGCTGATTATCTCTTTCTCTCTGCTGCTCTACCTGCTACTGGATGGCACGGATCTGGGCGTGGGGATGCTTTTCTGCTGGTTTCACGATGATGAACAGCGTGAACTCATGACGCACAGCATTCTGCCGGTGTGGGATGCGAATGAAACCTGGCTGGTGCTGGCGGCGGGTGGGCTGCTGGCGCTGTTTCCGCCGGTCTATGCGCTGCTCTTCAGTCAGCTGAGTGTCCCGCTGTTTGCCATGCTGCTGGCGCTGCTGGTGCGGGCGATGGCACTGGAGTATCGCGCTCAGAGCTCTCCCCGCCTGCGTCGCTGGCTGGATCGCCTCATGGCGGGCAGCTCCGCGCTGGCGACCTTTATTCAGGGCTGGTGCGCCGGCATGATCATCAGCGCTCAGCCGCAGACCGGCCTGCCGGATGGGCTGAGCCTGGTGCCGATGCTCAGCGGCGCAGGCCTGATCGCGATCAATTCGCTGATGGCCTGCTGCTGGATTGGCTGGCGCATCGGTGATCGGGTACAGCCGCTGGCGGCGGCACTGAGCTGGCTGTGGTGGCTGCTGGCGCTGGTTATTTTTCTGGCCGACCTCTATCTCAATGCCGATCTCTGGCGGCAGAGCTGGCAGCGACCACCGGGCAGGATCGCGGCAGGCGCAATAGTATTGCTCTGGATCGCCCTGCCGGTAGCCTTGTGGCGCGCCAGGCCGCTACTGCAACTCGTTCTGACGCTGATGCTGATTAGCGCACTCTTTAGCGGCGTATTGTGTGGCCTCTATCCGTGGCTGGTGCCCTATCAGTTTACGCTCAGCGACAGCGCCGCCGCGCCGGTCACGCAGGGTTTTGTTCTGGTGGGGGCGGTGATTGCGATGCCGCTCACGCTGCTCTACCACAGCTGGTCGTTCTGGGTTGAGCGCCGCGCGAAATAATGCCCGTCCGCTATGCTTCAGGCAGCGTGCTGCAGAGGCGGGTACGCTTACCAGAGGGAATGAGAGTGAAGAAAGATCGCATTGTCAGTCGGGACTACCCGATAAAAGAAGATCTTCGCTGGGTGCGGCGTGAATGGCTGATTCAGCGGGCAGGGGAGTATCTGTTAATTCTGCTGGTGATTCTGGGGGCGTGCGGCCTCTTTTCTAAAGGGGTGCTGAGCGATGGCCATAGCCGCTCGCCAGACGGCACACTTCAGGTTGAATATGAACGGTTCGGCCGGGCCGAAAGCAATATGGATATGCGGATTGGCTACAACGCACCCGCCGGCGATCGCTTCACGATCACGATTGGCGGCGGCGCGCTGAATAATCTGCAGATCCAGACGCTGCAGCCGCAGCCGCTGGACGCGGTGACGATCGGCAGCGATCTGCGGCTGACCTTTTCTGCCGGTGACACCGGGGCGGAACACGCGATCTGGCTCGGCCTGCAGCCACGCGATGCGGGCCTGATCCACGTCACGATTCAGGGCGATGATCACGCGCCGGCCCGCTTTACCCAATGGATCTATCCCTGACAGAGGCACGTTATGGAAACAGTTTTACGCGCTGCAGCGATCTACCTGGTTCTGATGGTGGTGTTCAAAATTGCGGGCAGACGCACGCTGTTGCAGATGACCTCTTTCGATCTGATTCTGCTGCTGATTATCAGCGAAGCCACGCAGCAGGCGCTGCTGGGCGATGATTTCTCGGTGACGGGCGCGGCGCTGACGATTATCACGCTGGTGACGATCGACATCGTACTGGGAAAACTGAAAAGCCGCTTTCCGGTGGTGGAGCAGGCGATCGATGGCGGTCCGGTGATTCTGGTGGAAAACGGCAACCTGCTGACCGAACGCATGAAGATGACCGGCATTGATCCTGACGATGTGCTGGAGGCGGCGCGATCCGGACCGGGACTGGAAAGGTTTGATCAGATTAAATATGCCGTGCTGGAGGTCAACGGGCATATTTCGGTTATCCCCCGCGCAGACAGCTGACCGCCTCTGACGGCAGGGGCGCCGGGCTGCGAGTGCCACGTCTGACGGACAGGGTGAGTCTCGCTTCGCTTGCTATTCCGCCGATCTGCGCCAGGCTGAGTAACCGAACCGTGTTTTATTTTCTGAGCTGGCCTGACACTCAATCAGCGTTATGCTTAACAAGTCAGGTATATAGTGAATGATTTTAACCGTTTTACGTTCTATCCGGTCACCGGCTGGCACATCGGCCCGTTAAGCGGGCACGCCGCGCTGGTGCTGCAGTTCAGCTATCTCGATCCTCAGGTCCCGCGCGAGCGTTCGGCGCAGGAGTCGCTGTTTTTCGGCCTGACCCTCGAGATGGCGAAAGAGCTGGTCAGCACCCTCACCACGCAGATCAACGACGCCGAAAAGAACGGCACTCAGCATTAACCCCGCGATGTGACATCCGCTATTGCGCTGTCGGACCGGCAGGGGCATAAACCTGTATGGCCCCTGCAATCAGGCGGAAATGGGCGGGCGTCTGTCCGATAATCTCGCCGTCTGCATTGATGTAATGGGGGCGACGCGTTTCGATGGTGAGCGCCGTCGTGCTGAAGGTGCGCACGTTGCGCCAGCGACCCTGCGTACCCCGTCGCAGAAAGGGCAGCAGCGCAATCAGCTGCCAGCTGTGCCGGACCTCCAGGCTATAAACGTCCAGCAGCCCGTCGTCCGGTGCGGCGCGCGCTTCGACCGTCATCCCTCCGCCATAAAAACGGCCGTTGCCCACGGAAACCTGAACGGTCCGGATGGACGTGCGCTGCTCCCCATGGATCAGGGTGGCGCTGAACGGACGGCTCTGACGCAGCAGCCGCAACGCCGCCAGAGCATAACCGCCGACTCCCCAGCGTTTTTTCGATTCTGCGGTGAGATTGCGCGCCAGCTCGGCGGAAAAGCCGATGCTGGAGACGTTGAGGAACAGATGCTGATTCACCTCCCCCAGATCGACTGCGCGCAGCTGCCCGTCAGTGATAATCTTTACCGCCTGATCCAGCGAGGCGGGGATGCCGAGCGTCCGGGCAAAGTCGTTGGCGGTGCCCAGCGGCAGGATCCCCAGCGGCAGGCCGGTCTGCATCACGCCCGGCGCGGCGGCGTTAAGCGTGCCGTCGCCCCCGCCGACGATCACCGCATCAATGCGATGGGCATAAGCCGCAATGAGTTCGCGGTAGCTGCGGCTCTCCTCCTCAGCCGGTTGCAGCAGGGTGATACCCGCCTGAGTCAGCAGCGTCCTGGCCCGGCTGGCTTCCGCGTGGCCTTTACGCGAGCGCGGATTAATCAGCAGCAGGGCGGTTTTCAGAGGGTGAGACATATTTTTCCGTCATCCTGATGTCAAAATGGCTGGCACGAGGCGGAAAGTACAGCATCGGTATGCGCGGTGAACAACCCTGCTTGCGCTACTTTACGTAACCGCCGGCGTGCCATAAATGGCGATAAAAGTCGTCTACACTGCTTAGGGTCGGTTCCATATCGAGGAGTGACAATGACAGAAGATGAATTCAGAAAACGATTAGCCGGAGAGGGGTTTGACGAGCCACTGCTGGTGGAACGTGCGCCCGCCACCGAGCTCGACAATCATGTCCATCCCTTCGAAGCGCTGGCCCTGATCCTCAGTGGTGATATCACCATCAGTACTGAACAGGGCGAGACCACTTACCATCCGGGAGAGACGTTTCACCTGCAGCCGAATGAGCTGCATCGTGAGGCGTTCGGGCCGCAGGGCGTCCGCTATCTGGCGGGCCGGAAATATGAGTGACAGGCGGGCAGTATGACGGTTTTTGACGATCTCTTTGCCCGCCTGGCGCGCTCGCCATTCCGCCAGCGCTTTCGACTGGGGCGCGCGGAATATGAATATGCGCTAAGTAAAGGCGAGCCGGTGTTGCGTGAGCATGCCGCAGAGTTTGTTGCACAGCGGCTGGCGCCCGCCCGGCCTGCGCGTGATGGCAAACAGACGCCGATGCGCGGTCATCCGGTGTTTATCGCCCAGCACGCCACCGCGACCTGCTGTCGCGGCTGTCTGAGCAAATGGCACAATATTGTTCAGCAGCAGCCCCTGAGCGCAGAGCAGCAGGCCTATGTGGTGTCAGTGCTGTTGCAGTGGATCAGCGATCAGCTGCAGCGTCCCGCGCCGCCCGCACGGGCAAACCGAAACATACCGAAGCCGGATGACGATCCGCAGCTCGCGCTCTGGTAGCAGACGAACAGGCTGCCACGGAGGGAATTTTCTGGTGAAAACTGGCCCTTTTTCATTCCTGGTTTATTCTTAAATCTTTCCTGGAATCGCTATGCCAGGATTAAAACCTACACGGCAACAATGAATACAGAGGGAATTATGAAGAAATCAATTATTGCACTGTCTGCTATTTTGCTGGCTTCGCCGGTATTTGCTGCTACCACTACCGATAACACCGTTGCGGAAGCGCATAAAGGCGCGGATACCGCTAAAGAAAAACTGCATCATGCGCAGAACCAGGGCGAAGAGCTGAAGCTGAAATCTGAGCACGCCGCGGAAGGCAAGAGCCACACTACCGGCAGCAAAATCAGCGAAGGCACCCAGAAAGGCTGGCACAAAACGAAAGAAGGTGCCGAGAAAGGCTGGGATAAAACCAAGCAGGGCGCTGAAGATCTGAAAAACAAAGCGACCAACTGATTCGCTGCCATTTCAGATAAAAAAGAACCCACCGAAAGGTGGGTTTTTTTATGGCTGCAATGCCAGGGCAAATTGCTTTGATATTGAGCCTGCCCCGGGAGCAGGGGCAGATCGGAAAGTCGCTTATGCCATCCATGGCCGCTCGGCCCGCACCGTCCCTGGCGCGGGACGCTTTCCTCTTCTGACCCTGTTCCCGACGCGTTGCGCGTTTTCATTGCTGCCTGATTAACCGGGTCTTAAATTTTGTAGCCTCTGAAAACCCACCGAAAGGTGGGTTTTTTCATTTCCAGAGAAAATCAGGCTTTGCTGGCGGCGGCTTTTTCTTTCTCTGCCGCCGCTAAGGCTGAAACTTTCATCTCCGCGTCAGCCGCTGCTTCGGCCGCAACGGCGGCGGCTTCTGCCGCGGCCTCGGCGGCGGTCTCAGACTGTTTCTTGCCCTCTTCGATCACCTCTTCGTCGATGACTTCGATGTTCTCGCGATTATCGCGACCGGAGAGCAGGTTCCAGCAGGCGATGAACAGCGCCGCAATCACCGGACCGATGACAAAACCGTTGATGCCGTAAATCTCCATCCCGCCCAGCGTGGCGATCAGGATCAGGTAGTCAGGCATTTTGGTGTCTTTACCGACCAGCAGCGGACGCAGGATGTTATCCACCAGCCCCACAATCACCACGAAGAAACCGACCAGGAAGAGGCCTTTCCACACGGCACCGGTGGCGAAGAAGAAGACCGCTGCAGGCACCCAGATAATGGCGGAGCCGACGGCCGGGATCAGAGAGAGGAACGCCATCAGCGCCCCCCACAGCAGGCTGCCGTCAATGCCGGTGAACCAGAAGGCCAGCCCGCCGAGAATACCCTGCACGATGCCGACCACGACCGTGCCTTTGACAGTCGCACGCGCCACCGCGGCAAACTTCACCAGCAGGTGATGCTTGACGTAGGTCGAAAGCGGCAGCGCTTCCAGGATCAGATGCACCAGATAGGAGCCATCTTTCAGCAGGAAGAACAGCAGATAGAGCATCACGCCAAAACCGACGGTAAAGCTGAAGGTACCCCTGCCGATGATGAATGCGCTGCCTGCCAGGTACTGACCGCCCTTGAGGGCAAACGAGGAGAGCTTCTGCTGAATCTCTCCGGCGGTATCGAGATTATTTTCAGCCAGATAGTGTTTTGCCCAGCGCGGCAGATGCTGCAGCAGGTCGGCAAAAACCGCCGGGAACTGCGCCGAGTTGGTCTGCAGTTTGTGATAGACCGCATTGGTCTCGACCACCAGCGATGAGGCGATAATGGCCAGCGGCGTAAACACAATCAGACAGATGCAGAGCAGGGTGAGCAGTGCGGCCAGGCCATTGCGTTCCCCCAGCCGGCCCCGCAGATAACTTTTCAGCGGATGGAAAATGACCGCCAGAATGGCTGCCCATAAAATCGGCGAGAAATAGGGCGAAAGCACCTCAAAAAAGGCGAACGTGGCGATCGCCAGAATCAAAATGAAAAATCCGATGTTCAATCCTTTAAAACGCATGGAAAAACCTCATCTGGAACATACTCTGATAAACCCGAAGCACGAATTTTCCGTGTCTGGCTTCGCTTGCACTGACCGCTCATCACTGAATAGCGATCAGGCTTTACTTTTTAAACGCTGCCGGTGGCAGCTTCATGCAGGCTAACGCGTTAAAATTCAGGGCAGAAGCAGGGAACAGCAGGTGTGCGTTCACGGCGTCACGCCCGGACAGTCACGCACGGCAACTGACCATCACGCGCGGGATCCTACCTTAGCGTAGCGGTTTCAACCATTATTGGTAGGTCAGTCACTCATGATCGCGGCGGAATCTGCCGATAACCCGGTTAATGAGGTGAACATCGGGCGATGAAAAATGCATAACAGGATAATTCTGGCGGCGCTGCTGGCGCTGTCGCTGACAGGCTGTGCCACCAGGCACTATCCGCAGGCCACGGCGGTGACGCCGGAAGAGACGGTGATGCTCAGTTGTGGCGCGCTGGATCAGGAGCTGGTGAAAGCGCACGGCGTACAGAGTGATATTGAGCAGACCGGCCGGTTTGACGCCCTGACCGTGCTGGGCTTCGTTGGCGATTTTGGCCTGGGCAATGGCATTGCAAAATACAATGCCAGCCAGAAGGTGGCGCGGCGCGTCAGCCAGTTGCAGTCGCTGAAAGCCGCGAAGTGCAGCCAGCCGCTTGCGTAGCTGGCGGCGTCGGGTCAGCCGCGCGTCCGCTCGCTGACATGCTGCAGCCGGACATTTTCGGCGGCGCGTTTACCGGCGAGGAAAGCGTGGTCGGAATTGTAATATTCCCACTCACTGTAGCGGCCTGACAGATGGATATCCTGCGTCAGCAGCCACTGCCGGATCAGCGCCACGTTCGCACTGCGCGCATGGTCGTAGATGACGTAGGCGTAGGGCATATCGACCTCTGAGGCGCAGAGCAGCGGATCGCTCTCGCTGATCATCCCGACCCGGATGCAATCCTGACGGCAGCGTTCAATCAGCGCATCACCCGCCAGCGGCAGCGGATGGGCGGCGTTGTAGGTGATTTCACAGGTTAAGCCGAACCCGCCGGGGGGATTGCAGTGCGGGCTGGCATTGCCCTGCACAAAGATGCGGTGAAACAGCGTGTCGCCCGGATAGTAAATCCAGTGTTTTTCGGTCAGGTCAGCCCGGCCAATGCCCAGGTTCACGCAGCGCACCGAGACAAACTGCAGCTGCTGTGCCGCCCGCTGCACATTCTCCGGCGCCTCATCGCCCATCAGTTTAATCAGTTCCGGCAGCGGCATGGTGCTGATCAACTGCTCATAGCGGTAGTGGCGTCCATCCGCCAGCAGCGCGACATGCGCCTGCGGATAAATCCGGCTCAGGGTGGCATCCGTTTCCAGTTTGCACTTCAGGTGCGGCAGAAAGCCGGACATCAGCGCCTGGAAGCCACCCCGCAGCGGATAGCCGAAGCGGGCGTTAGGCCCCACCGGTTTTGCCAGCGGCTGTAGTGCGCCATCGATAATCTGCGCCAGGTCGGGCAGCGGTACGCGTCCGCCCAGCCACGAGGTCTCCATCTCAGTCAGCGGCACTTTCCACAGTTTCTGGTTATAGGGCAGGGCAAAGTGACGTGCGATGCCTTTCCCCCAGGTGCGCAGGATAAAGTGCTGAAAATCCTCTTCGCCTTCCACTTCACCGGCCAGGCTGCCCTCATCCGCTATCGCGCCATCGGCACAGCAGTCCCGTCGCGCCCGCGCCCGATCCAGCGGCACCGCGGGCGCGGCCGTTTCGCCATAGCGCGCCTCAATGGCGCCCAGTACGCACTCTTTTACGACCTCAACCGGCAGACCGTGCAGCGCCGACTGGAAGGGATAGCGGGTATAGATGCCGTCATTCCAGACCCAGGCCTCACGCGCCTGCCAGTGCAGATTGTCGCCGAGCAGCATCTCGTAGAGCTGCAGGACATAGGGGTCCTGCGAAAACATAATGTGACCGGCATAGTCGAAGGTAAAACCCCGATCGTCAATGGAGCGGCACCAGCCGCCCGGCGTGGCATTTTTCTCCAGCAGCACCGCGCCTTCACCATAGTGATAACCGGCGCTCAGTCCGGTTGGCCCGGCACCGACAATCAGGCAGGGCACCGCTTCGCTCTCCAGCATCGCCGGGGTTAACGGCGTCACGTTCGCCTGGGCACTGGCTGGCGTGACCGGCTCACCGGCAGGCTGCGGATGCGTCAGAGCCTGCTGGATCAGGGCCTGTATCTGTTCTGCCGTGCGATCCCAGGAGGTCGCGTCCACTCTGACCTGCATCCGGCCCGCCAGCGCCAGTCGCTCAGCCGCACTGAGGGTCATCGCCTCTTCACAGGCGGCAATAAAGGCGGCAGGGGTCTCTGCCACCGCCACTTCTTCAGCGTAATTCCGCGCCACGTCCACGATGGCGGTACTGACAATCGGCAGCTGTGCCGCCATATACTCCAGCACCTTGGTGGGCGAGATGAAACGCGTCGAGGCGTTAATGGCAAAAGGCATCAGGCAGACATCCCAGCCCGCCAGGAACTGCGGCAGCGCCTGATAGGGCTGCTGGCCGAGCCAGTGAATATTGTCGCGCTGCGGCAGGCTGGCGGGATCGATTTTCACCACCGGCCCGACCATGATGATCTGCCATTCCGGATGGCTGTCCGCCAGCGCGGCAATCAGCGGCAGATCGATACGCTCATCCAGTACGCCGTAATAGCCAAGCCGCTTTGCCGGGATCGCATCCTGAAGCGGATGATGGTTACTGCGATCGCGCGCCTGCTCGAAGTGGACGGCATCCACGCTGCTGGGGAAGCAGTAAACCTGATGATGTTTATCGCGCTTTGCTTCATAGAGGCTGGAGCCGCCGGTGAACACCAGATCGGCACGGCTCATCAGCGCCGATTCGCGCTGTTGCAGCTGGCGCGGGGCGTTGTGGAAGGCGGAGAGCTCATCCATGCAGTCGTAGATCACCAGCCGGGGTTTGAAGGGGGTGAGCAGCGGCAGGGCCATGGGGGTGTAGAACCAGATCAGCGGCTCCTCATCCTCCTCCAGCAGCGGGGCGAGCAGCAGCAGCAGTGGGGCAATCTGACTGTCGTGAAAACCGGGTGCGTCGTGGGGGGTATGCGGCTGGATTACGGTGATATTCGCTGCAGGCGAACTCTGATGCAGGCCAGGTGGTCCCGCCTGCCAGACCGGCTCCTCGACGAACAGCACGCGATAGTGCTGTGCCAGACGGGTCAGAAGCTGCTGCGGGCGCTGGAAAACAAAGCCCCAGCGTAAATGACTGAAAACGATAAGAGCGGGTTTGTTCATGACAGACTCCTGACAGGGGGATGAGGAAGGGACGATGTGCTGCAAAAAGCGCTGCGCCTGGCGCAGGGCGTCGGCATAAGGCTGCTGTAACTGGCGGGCGTAAGGATCGGACCCTGACAGGTCCAGATCCCATAACCCGCTGCGGGTCCAGAAGGTGGTCTCCTCCCAGCGGGGACGATCGAGAATCGGATAGAGGCAGATGCCGAGCATCTCAACACCCGCCAGCTGCGCCTGCGCCACCTGGGCGGCGATCTCGCCGATCCAGGCGCCGCGTCCGCTGCCGACATGGCTGGTTTCTGCCAGCAGCAGCGGCCGCTGATAACGCTGCCAGACCTGCTGCAGCATCTGATGCAGCGGCAGGCGGCGGCTGTCGCCCAGATGCCACCAGAGTCGCTGGTTCGAACCCTGCTCCCACTGGTTGTCGTGGTAATAGTTGACGCCCACCAGATCGAGATAGCGGGGCGCGCCGCCCAGCTCCGGATCACGTCTGCCGCTCAGCATGTCCCACGCCTGGTACTGGGTGTCACACAGGGCGCGTGCCAGCCCGCCGCTGTCGGGATCGGCGGGATCGGGCACGATATGGATCAGCGGATCGCAGTGCAGCAGGCGGGCGCGGGGATCCGCCTGCCAGATCGCATCACAGGCCGCCAGCGTCGCCCGCACCAGCTGACGCTTGGCGGCATCCGCCCGATCGGGTTCAGGGATCGCCTCACAGGGGAAAACCCCGACGGAAATGCCCCAGCTGAGGAAAGAGATCTCATTCATCGGTGAATAGACCGGCGCAGACGAATACCAGGGGGCGAGAAAGCGGGCCAGGGCGCCGCAGAAGGCGGCAAACCGGCTGACAAAGTCGTCACTGAACAGCGTGACGTCAGCGGGCCAGCCGTAGTGACAGAGTGTCCAGCTGAGCTGAATACCCTGCTCACGTGCGGCCACCATCCGCGCTGCGACGGTCGAGAAGTCATAGCGTCCATCGCGTTCACACAGCCGCCAGCCCACGCTTTCGCGCACTGTGCGAATAGAAAAGGGGGCCAGGGCGGCATAATCCGCCGCTGCACGGCTCTGATGCTGATTCAGATCGTTCATCGACAGCGCAAGACCGGCAGGATTGATATGATCGGCCCCTTCGTAACCCGCCTGCCAGAAACTGGAAAAAGGCGTCATGGCATCTCCCGAAAAAAAGCAACACGCTTCCCGCTGACGCGCCGTCGTGAAACGGGTCAGGGCGTTATGGGTATGCAAAGCAGACTGGCCGCTCGGGCCACTCTCAACGAACGGGCGATCCCTGCCATAAGCCACAGACGCTGAATGGCAGGCATCAGCACCTGTTGCGAAATGGACGAGTGAGATAGCAGGTATCACAGACAGCGCTATCGGCAGGAAAAAGAGTGGCTTCTCTGAATGTTAAGGGATGAGGTGGAAGCCTTACTGGAAAGTATAGGCTGGGTAATGTTATTGGCAAATTATTGAAGTAAAAAGAAAAAACGCAGCGGCAGAAAGCGGCCAGCCAGAAACAGGAAATTTTTGCTTCCGTTTCAGTCGCCAGAAAAATAAGCGCAGCGTGAGGCGAGGCTGCGCCTTTTTCAGCTTTGTTAACCTTTTCCGCAGCCTGCAGAACGGTCAGACTCGCCCGCTTCAGGCTTACAGCTTCGCTTGCCTTTTGGCGAACAGGCGACAAGCTTGACGTATCGCTGGCCTGGATCTGCGGGCCTATCAATCGGCGGCGGCGAAGAGACGCCCCCTTTAAAACAGGATGTTTAGCAGACTATGTTCTCATTTGACTGGCACCGTTTTTTGCTCAACGATCAGCCCGCCACCTTTTTGTTTGAGGTGGTGGCGCGTGTCCTGATCGCGTATCTGGTGGTATTTACCTTTCTCAAAGTCTCCGGGCGGCGCGGCGTGCGTCAGCTGTCTCTGTTTGAACTGGTGGTGATCCTGACGCTGGGTTCCGCCTCGGGTGACGTGACGTTTTATGATGATGTGCCGGTGCTGCCGGTCATTATGGTGTTTGTGGTTCTGCTGTCGCTCTACCGTCTGACCACCTGGCTGACGGCGCTCAGTCCGCGCTTTTCACGGCTGATTCAGGGGGAGGTGATTACCCTGATTAAAGACGGGCTGTATGTGCTGGAAAGTCTGGATCGGCTGAATATTTCCGAAGATGAGTTCTATATGGAGTTGCGGCAGAGCGGCGTGGAACATCTGGGGCAGATCCGCCTGGCGCTGGTGGAGGTCGATGGCCAGCTCAGCCTCTATTTCTATGACGACGATGCGATGCGCGCCGGCTTAAGCGTGCTGCCTCCCGCGCACCGGCAGGATTACCGCACCGTGCCGACGAGCGGGCTTTATGCCTGCACCCATTGCGGCCAGACCCGGACCATTGAGGCAGAGCAGCAGGCGGTCTGTCCGCGCTGCCAGCGCCAGCGCTGGTCTGTGGCGCTGACCGTGCGCCGGCTGCACTGATGGCTCGCGTCAGCTCAGCTTTCAGCCTTCCCATCGCCCGGGTTAACGTCGGCGAAGCAGGCACTGAGCGGTCGCTTTTGCAGACCCTGGGCCGTAAAATTTTCCGCACGCAGCCACGCACTCAGGGCACACTGAACGGCCGGCCATTCACGATCGATAATCGACAGCCAGTCGGTATCGCGGTTGCGCTGTTTACGTGTCATGACCTGGCGAAAGCGGCCCTCAAAGCGGAACCCGAGTCGTTCTGCTGCCCGCCGTGACGCGACGTTAGTTGAGTCACAGCGCCACGCTACCCGACGATAGCCGAGTGAAAAAGCCTGCTGCAGCAGCAGAAAAATCGCTTCGCTGCCGATAACAGTGCGCTGCATCAGCGGCGACCATGTCACGTGACCAATTTCAACGGTGCCATGTTCCTGCTCAATGCTGGCGAAGCAGACAACACCACAAGGCTGCTGCTCCAGCGTACAGACTGAAAACGGTATCAGCGCCGCATCCGCTACTTTATCCGCAATCCAGCGCTGCATCTGTGATAGTGACGTGGGCCGTTCTGCACTCAGCCATGTCCAGTCGCGATCATCCTTTGCCTGCATGAAAGCGTAAAACAGCGGTTCCGCATGATCGAGACTCAGCGGCAGAAGCAGGCAATGCTGACCCGACAGTGGTGCGCGGGGCGGTCTGGCGACCGGCTGCCACTCTGGCAGAGCCTCGCCGACCGGCTGATTAAACTGATTGATGTTCAATAGCATCCTCCTGAAGGAAAACGGACGGTATACGAGGGGGAAGATCCGTCGTTCTGACGGGCTAGCCTGAACCGCAGCTAAACGCGTTGCAGCTTGTTCCCGGTTGCCACATAACTTTGCCTGTTACTGACAGAAAATGAAAACGCTTCGGGCAGCATAGCGTCACCGTTATCAAAGAGGTGTGCGTATGAAAGTGAGGCTGGCCAGTGGGTTACTCTTTTTACTGTTATCGTTTGGCGCGTTTTCACAACAGGTGATCAGCGAAAGCCACCCCCATTCACGCAGCGCGCGACTGCTGGAACAGGGGAACCAGGTAGATACGGCAGATACGCCGGATGAACATCTGCTGGAGGGAAGGGAGGGACGGAGCACACTGCAACGCAGGCCGTTTTAAGATAACGCCCCGGCAGAGCACGCTGCCGGGGCACCAGAGAGTCGAATCTCAACGCGTCAGACCCGCAGGTTACAGGGTGGCCTGCGTGGCTGACAGGCCAGGCACCAGAATCACCTTGCGGCACTCCTCTTCCCGTTTGTTTAAAATATCGTAGCCGCGGGCCGCATCCTCCAGCGGCAGATGATGGGTCACAATCTCTTCCGGTGTCAGGTGGCCCTGTTCAATCAGCTTAAGCAGGTCAGGCAGGTAGGCGTGAACGTGAGTCTGCCCCATCTTAAAGGTCAGCCCTTTGTCGAAGGCGTCACCAAACAGGAAGCCGTGAATAAAACCGGCGTAAACGCCCGGCACGCTGACGATACCGCCACGCCGCACCGCCGCAATACACTGGCGCAACGCTTTACCGCTGCTGCCCTCCAGTTTGAGGTTGCTGAGTACGGTTTCCGTCAGGCTGCCTTTCGCCTCAAAGCCCACGGCGTCAATCACCGCATCCACCCCGCGATGGCCGGCGCTCTGTTCGATGATCCAGCCTGCCGGGTCATCAATTTCATCGAAGTTAATCGGGATAACGCCATAGCGTTCACGGGCAAAGTTTAAGCGGTAGCTATTGTGGTCGATCATGTAGATCTGTTCGGCCCCCTGCTGGCGGGCGCAGCCGGCGCTGAGCAGCCCCACCGGCCCGGCACCGAAAATAGCCAGGCTGGAACCGGGTCTGACCTCGGCATTTTTCACCGCCTGCCAGGCGGTTGGCAGGATATCGGAGAGGAACAGCACTTTCTCATCCGACAGCACCGGCGGCACTTTAAACGGACCGGTGTTGGCTTTAGGCACCCGGACATACTCAGCCTGTCCGCCGGGCACACCACCGTAAAGTTTGCTGAAGCCAAACAGCGCGGCCGGCGGAGTAATATTTTTGCGGTTCAGGATGGCACCCCGGCCGCTGTTGGTGTTCTCACAGGCAGCATACTGATTAAGCAGACAGAAAAAGCAGTCGCCACAGGCGATAACGAACGGGATGACCACCCGATCGCCTTTGGCGACGGCCGTGACCGCACTGCCTGTTTCAACCACTTCGCCCATAAACTCATGGCCAAAGATATCACCGTGGCCGGTGCCGGGAATTTTGCCGCGATAGAGGTGGAGGTCTGACCCACAAATGGCCGTGGCGGTCACACGCAGAATGATGTCATCTGCGGCTTCCAGGCCGGGATCGGGGACGTTATCCACGCTGACTTTATGCGGGCCGTGGTAGGTTAATGCTTTCATCTGTTCATCTCCTGCTGACAAGGGGAGGGCGGTCAGACCGTGAGCCGTGACCACTCGCGGGGAAGTGCTGCGATATCTGAGCCTCAGCCTGCGTGAAGTGTAGTCATCCTCAGAAGAGTAAGCAGAGCGGTGCAGGAGAAAGCCCCGTCTCAGCCGGGCTGGCAGGGAGGGGGTGTCCGGGTGTCAGCAACCGTGACGAGGGGCGCATCGGGCTGCCACCGCATCAGATCGGCAAAGGCGCGACGATAAGCCGTGTCGATTTGCGCCGGCACCTGTTCAATGTAGCGGAAAGCGTGTTCCCGCGTGTCACCGCTCAGCTGCTGCAGATAGTGCCGCGCCTGACTCAGCGTCGGTATCTGGCCTTCGACACCGGCCATGCGGGCGGGCAAATCCGTCCAGATGAGACCTTCAATCCCTCTGGCCTGCGCCCACGCCGCCAGCGGGCCTGTGGCGTTATCTGTCACCGTGATCATCCCGACGCCATCGACGCGGTTGTCCGGAATGGCCTCACGAAGCCGCAGCGCCTGGCAGGCCCGCTCCAGTGAAGCGGTATTCAGCCAGGCCCAGCACACCGGCACCGGACTGGCATTCAGGCAGATCGCCGTAGAGAGCTCTCCGCCGTCACTGATGCGCACAAATTCCACCGGTACGGCGGGACCATCATGATGCCACTCACTGGCGACCGGCAGCGCGCCGGTTTTCCAGATTAACGATCCCCAGCCCAGACAGGCAATTTTCATTCTCTTCTCCCGTGTCTCCGTCGCCACCTTCGCGACCTGTCAGAGTTAAAGCGTAGCCCGTTGTGCTTAACCGTTACAGGGAACACCTTTTTAGTGCGGTAAAAAGGCCTTAAAGATGGCATGATCGGCCCCGCAGTCACTCTGCACAACCTGACGGTTATTTCAGCACTCTGTGCGCGTTTCTCGGTGCGGCTTGAACTTTTATCGTCAGGTAGTGTAAAAAGTGGCGCACGCAAACGATTACCTGTGCATGCGCGTTGGCAGCATCACGCGCGCAGGTTCCGCTGCGACCGGGCCGGAAAGCAGGGGACGACACCTCTTTCAGCGGTCCAGGGTACTGGCGCTTTTAACACGGAATATCTGATGAAAACCACGCAAACTGGCACGCTGGGCGCGCTTGAAAGTGACGTCGATACGGGATGGCGTAAAACCGACACCATGTGGATGCTGGGTTTATACGGCACGGCGATCGGCGCGGGCGTTCTGTTCCTGCCGATTAATGCGGGCGTCGGCGGCCTCATCCCGCTGATCATTATGGCGATACTGGCGTTTCCGCTGACCTTTTATGCGCACCGCGCGCTGACCCGCTTTGTCCTCTCCGGCAAAAACCCGGCCGGTGATATCACCGAGGTTGTGGAGGAGCATTTCGGCGTCGGGGCGGGCAAGCTGATTACGCTGCTCTATTTCTTCGCCATCTACCCGATTCTGCTGATGTACAGCGTTGCGATTACCAATACGGTCGAGAGTCTGATGGTGAATCAGCTGGGGCTGGTGCCACCGCCGCGCGCGCTGCTGTCGCTGCTGCTGATTGTCGGGCTGATGACCATTGTACGCTTTGGCGAGAAAATGATTGTCAAAGCGATGAGCGTGCTGGTCTACCCCTTTGTCGCGGTGCTGATGCTGATGGCCTGCTATCTGATCCCACACTGGCACGGCGCGGCGCTCTCCACGCTGACCGTTCAGCCTGCAGGCAGCAGCCTGTGGATGACGCTGTGGCTGGCGATCCCGGTGATGGTCTTCTCCTTTAACCACTCTCCTATTATCTCCTCCTTTGCGCTGGCGAAGCGCGAAGAGTATGGCGACGCCGCGGAGAAAAAGTGCTCGCGTATTCTGGCCTGCTCACACCTGATGATGGTGGTGACAGTGATGTTCTTTGTCTTCAGCTGCGTGCTGAGCCTGTCGCCTGAGGATTTGCATGCGGCCAAGGCGCAGAACATCACGATTCTCTCCTATCTGGCGAACCACTTTCAGGTGCCGATGATTGCCTGGCTGGGCCCGCTGATCGCGGTGGTGGCGATCACCAAATCGTTCCTGGGTCACTACCTTGGCGCGCGCGAAGGGTTCAATGGCATGGTGAACAAAGCGCTGCGCAGTCGCGGTAAAGCGATCGCGCCGGCCAGACTGAATCGCCTGACGTCACTCTTTATGCTGCTGACGACCTGGCTGGTGGCAACGCTGGATCCGAATATTCTCGGCATGATTGAGACGCTGGGCGGGCCGGTCATTGCCATGATCCTGTTCCTGATGCCGATGTATGCCATTCAGAAAGTCCCGGCTATGCGTCAGTACAGCGGACAAATCAGCAACCTGTTTGTGGTACTGATCGGACTGATTGCCATCTCCGCTATTTTCTATTCGCTGGTGAAGTAATCCTGCCCATGACAGGTGCCTTCTCCGGGAGGCACCTGTCGTTCCCCCTGTCATACACGCCTCCCGCGCTTCCGAATCCGGCTCATCCCCTGTCTCCTGCCTGACTGAAGTATCTGGTTAGCAATGGTTACAGTTGTTACAGAGTGACATGGTAGAGTTAACGCGAATAATTATTATTCCTTTAAAGGACAGGATGAACATGAAGATCGGGATGGCTGCTGCCACCACACTTTTGCTGTCGACCGCCTGCGCGGCGACCACTTATCCGGTCACCGTGACCGATATGGATGGACAGAAAATTACGCTGCAGAAAGAGCCTCAGCATGTGATTCTGCAGGATGGCCGTGACGTCATGACGCTGGCACTGCTGGATCGACAGAATCCGTTTCAGCGCGTCGTGGCCTGGAACAACCTGCCGAAAAAGCAGGACACCCAGACCTGGGATCTGCTGAAGCAGCGCTGGCCTCAGGCGACCTCAATTGTGGATATGGGCTTTAACGATCAGGGCCAGGTCAACCTGGAGAGCGTGCTGGCGAAGCAACCCGATCTGATGATTGCGCAGCTGCGTGCTAAACCCGCGCTGACACAATCAGGCGTGCTGGCCACCCTGAAAAATCTGCACATCCCGGTACTGTTCCTCGATGATGAGCTGCATCCGAAAGAGAACACCCTGAAGAGCGTAAGCGTGCTCGGCACGGTGCTGAATCGTGAAGCTGAAGCAAAAGCCTACGCCGATTTTTATCAGCAGCGCTGGCAGGCGCTTCAGGAGAAGATCGCCCGGGTGCCGCACAAGCCGACGGTATTTGTTGAGCCGATTGCCGGTAACAGCGACAACTGCTGCTTTACCCACGGACACAACGGCTGGGGCGCGCTGGTGGAGGCGGTCGGCGGCAAAAATATCGGCTCTGCACTGCTGCCAGGCAGTTCCGGCTTTGTTTCGCTGGAGAAGATCATCGCCATGAAGCCGGATGTCTACATCATGACCGGCTCAAAGCGGCCAAACAGCAATGTGCTGCCGTTTGGTTATGGCGCAAATCAGACCGAGGTGACCGCGACCTTTAAGCGCTTACTGAGCCGCACGGGGCTGGCGCAGATCGCCCCGGTCAGAGAGCAGCGCGTTTATGGCGTTTACCATCACTTCTATAACCATCCCTACAACATTATCGGGATGGAGATTCTGGCGAAAGATCTCTATCCGCAACAGTTCCGTGACCTCGACCCCACGGCGGATTACCACCACATCGTGACGCACTTTACGGGATTACCTGACGCGCCCGTGATCCTCAGTACGCCATAACCGGCCCCTGTCAGGGTGCGGTTCCGTACCCTGACACACGTTTTCGCTGGCAGCGGCGATCGGCGTTTTGTCTGATGCGCCGGTCAGCCAGCGGGCAGGGCGCTCTCCAGTGTTAAGAAAGTGATAATTACGCGTAATGGTCTGTAAATTGGCGGTTTTTAAGAATTATACAGATGTTGCCATACAGGATTATTGCCATGATGCCGATCAACGGTGCCTGACAGCCGTTATTTTCGGAGGCAGTACCATGAAAAAAACAACATTAACGCTTATCGCTTCACTTTTGACATGCAGCACGCTCTTTTCTCAGACCACGCTGGCAGACGATCGCGGTGATGCGCACCGCCCGCCGGTGCCGCATCAGAATGATGGCCCTGGCCCGGATGCGTGGGGACCCGGCCCGCATCCGGATCGTGACCGCGACGACCGCCATCGTCATGAAGAGCGGGAACGCCATGAGATTGAACATGCGCGTCATGATGACGAACGCTTCCGTCACGACAGAGGGCGATATGAGCCGCGCGACGCATTCGCCTGGCAGGGACATGAGTTTCGCCGCGGCCATGCGATTCCGCGAGCCTATTGTGACGACCGTTACCGCGTTGACGACTGGGATGCGCGCGGACTGCCTGAACCTCCGCAGGGGGAGCACTGGGCAGACATCAACGGCAACTATGTGCTGATTGCGGCGGCAACCGGCATTATTACCTCACTGCTGCTGAACAACGCACTGAATTAATCCCCCGGGATGGCGGCGGCCATCCCGCTTTCTTTCCGTTTTGCGCCGCCAGCGTCTATCCTGAGACTCCACACTGACATTCTTCCTGTGTAAGGAGTCATGATGACGACGGTTAAGATGGTTGCGGTTGATATGGATGGCACTTTTCTGGACGACAACAAGCAGTACAATCGATCCCGGTTTCTCGCCTGCTATCAGCAACTCACCGCCCGCGACATCAAATTTGTCGTGGCCAGCGGTAATCAGTACTACCAGCTCAAATCCTTTTTTCCGGAGGTCGCCAGCGATATCGCCTTTGTGGCGGAAAACGGCGCATGGATTATCGACCGTGATGAGGAGCTCTTCTGCGGCGCCTTTGAGCGCCGTGATGTCGAAGCGGTCATCAACACCCTGCAAAACGGCAACTATCCCGGCCTGCGTTATCTGCTGTGTGGACGCGAAAGTGCGTACTACTTTGACGGCATGGAAGAGAGCTGGCTGAAAAAGATGCGTCACTACTGTCACCGCCTGAAGCCGATTCAGCATCTGGATGAGGTGCAGCATGATCGGTTGTTCAAGTTCGCACTGAATCTCTCTGACGACGCTATCGAGCCGCTGATGGCGGATATCGAGCGGCTGCATCATGGTCGTGTGGCCGCAACCTCAAGCGGACACGGCTCAGTTGACTTGATCGTGCCGGGCAATCATAAAGCGCACGGCCTGGATCTGCTTGCCACACGCTGGGGCATCACACACGACCAGGTGCTGGCGTTTGGTGATGGCGGCAACGATCTGGAGATGCTTAAGCAGTCAGGTTTCAGTTTTGCCATGGCCAACGCGCCACAGCGGGTGAAGCAGGCAGCACGCTATGCTGCCCCTGCGAATAACGAAGAGGGCGTGCTGCAGGTGATTGAGCAGATGCTGGCCGGTGAGGGGCCATTCGGAAATCGGCCCGCGTAACGGGCAGACGCGGTTTTCACCAGGGCAGAGGCGGGTCATCTGGCCCGCCTCTCTTCACGCCGTGATGCGCCAGGCCTGGGCGATCATCGTCTCCATCTGTTCGCGGCTGTAATTCACCAGCGAATTTTTGCTGTTGGCGCGCGCCAGAATCCACTTCACCTCTTCGCCCGTCAGCGTAGGCCCCCCCAGCCAGAACGGCAGAATCGCCTGCTGCTGCAGCCACGTTTTGAGGAACTGCGCGGGTGAGTCGGTGGCTTCACTGAAAAGCTGCCCATGTAACGCTGACATCAGGGTCTGCTGCAGCGGATGATCGCTGTCGGCCAGCCGATCCAGGAAGGGGAACAACAGCCGCCCGCACACTTCGCCGTGGTGAAACGGTTTTATCGCGCCCAGTTCGCCTGCAATACCGTGGATGACCCCCAGACCGGCACTGCTCAGCGCGACGCCCCCCAGCCAAGACGCCATCATCATCGACTCTCTTGCCGCATCGCCCGCACTCTCTTCACTGTTCAGCGCCGGCCAGGCCTGGATAAACTGACGCAGGCCGGTCACGGCTAGCTGTTGAGTGAAAAGATTACCTTTCGCGGAGAGATAGGCTTCAAACAGGTGGGTAAAGGCATCGATCCCGCAGGTCGCCAGCACGCGGTCAGGTGCCCCCTTCAGCAGATCGGGATCGAGAATAGCTACTTCCGGGACAAAAACCGGGTGGCGCAGTGAGGCTTTGATCTGAATGTCGCGCTGATCGGTCACCACTGCGTTCTGCGTCACTTCACTGCCGGTCCCGCCCGTCGTCGGAATGGCAATCAGCGGCAACGTGACTGGCTGAACCGCGCTGTCGCCTACCTTTTCCAGATAGCGGGCCGTCGGCAACGGATGCTGCATCATCGCGCTGAACGCTTTAGCCGCATCCAGCACGCTGCCCCCGCCGATGGCCACCACCCGATCCACATGACCCCGCCAGCGCGCCACCCAGCCATCAATCTCAGCAGGAGAAGCTTCATGGCTGACAATTTCATAGCCGATAATCTGCGCGTTCAGGTCAGCTTTAATCCGCTCATACGCCGCGCCCTGCAGAAAGGATTGTCCGCAGAACAGCAGGGTAGGCTGCGCCCGGGCGGCCAGCAGCGGCACCAGTTTATCCAGGCTGCCGCGGCCAAAGAGGGTTCGTTGATTACTGTACAGCTCACTCAGGTTCACACTCACCAGCGCATCCTTTTTACATTTCACTAAAATCTGAGTGTAACGAAAAGCGCGCTGCCGGCACTGGCAAACTTTCTGATAACGTCCCGGTAAAAAGTTGATCATCTTCGCAAAACAGAAATTCACCCCTGCAGGGGTGGTGCTTTAGTGCGGATGTTACCCTTAACATGTTATCGGTAACAGCGCTTGTCCGGATGTATAAAATTCTTACAGGCGCACTGTTTTGCAGCCCTCACGGGACCCTGATAACAACCGACACTGGATTCCATTCAGTGCGCAAGGTGGAGAAAACCTATGCCATTACTCTATGTGGCGATCGGCGTCGCGTTACTGCTGCTGCTGATGATTCGCTTTAAGCTTAATGGATTTATCGCGCTGATCCTGGTGGCGCTGGCTGTCGGCGTGATGCAGGGCATGCCGGTCAATAAAGTGATTACGTCTATCAAAGCCGGTGTCGGCGGCACGCTGGGCAGCCTGGCGCTGATCATGGGCTTTGGTGCCATGCTCGGTAAATTGCTGGCCGACTGCGGCGGTGCGCAGCGTATCGCGACCACGCTGATCGAAAAATTTGGCACAAAGCACATTCAGTGGGCGCTGGTGCTGACCGGTTTTATCGTCGGATTTGCACTGTTCTATGAAGTTGGCTTTGTACTGATGCTGCCGCTGGTGTTCAGCGTGGCGGCGTCGGCGCGCGTGCCGCTGCTCTATGTCGGCGTGCCGATGGCGGCTGCACTGTCCGTTACGCATGGCTTTCTGCCACCGCATCCCGGCCCGACCGCCATCGCCACGCTGTTCAATGCTGACATGGGCAAAACGCTGCTGTTTGGCACCCTGCTGGGTATTCCTACGGTGATTCTGGCGGGCCCGGTTTACGCCCGCTTCTTGAAGGGCATCGACAAACCGATTCCGCAGGGACTCTATAACCCGAAAACGTTTACCGAAGCAGAAATGCCCAGCTTTGGGGTCAGCGTGTGGACGGCTCTGGTGCCGGTGGTGCTGATGGCGCTGCGTGCGGTGGCAGAGATGCTGTTGCCAAAAGGGCATGTGCTGCTGCCCTATGCTGAGTTCTTCGGCGACCCGGTCATGGCCACCCTGATTGCCGTGCTGATCGCCATCTTCACGTTCGGCCTTAACCGCGGCCGCTCAATGGAACAGGTGATGGATACCCTGACCGACTCGATCAAAATCATCGCTATGATGTTACTGATCATCGGCGGCGGCGGGGCCTTTAAGCAGGTACTGGTCGACAGTGGCGTGGATAAATATATCGCCAGCATGATGCACTCGACTCAGCTGTCACCCATCTTTATGGCCTGGTCTATTGCGGCGGTGCTGCGTATCGCACTGGGTTCGGCAACGGTGGCGGCGATTACTGCGGGTGGCATTGTGGCTCCGCTGATTGTCACCAGTGGTGCCAGCCCGGAACTGATGGTGATCGCCGTAGGGTCCGGCAGCGTCATCTTCTCTCACGTTAACGACCCTGGCTTCTGGCTGTTCAAGGAGTATTTCAACCTGACGATAGGTGAAACCATTCGCTCCTGGTCAGCGCTGGAAACCATTATCTCCGTGTGCGGCCTGGTGGGCTGTCTGCTGCTCTCCTGGGTAATCTGATCCCCTGCCGCTGGCACAGCCTGCCAGCGGCTCTCTGCTGGCTGTTTGCCGGGACGTCTGAGAAGAGGGTAGTGCACATAAAGAGGGCCGCGCTATGCGGCCCATAGGGGATAACAGTCAACGCTGCCTGCTTAATGAGGCGCTTCAAACCCGGCTTTCACCATCTGTTCACGAAGCGCACGCGCAATTTCGCGATTGCCGCCGGTGACGGGGTAGATGACATTATTCACCACATCATCAAGGTAGTGCTCTTCAAACTCCTGCATCGTGAGCTGAGTGCCGCCTTCATCGTTGATGGCGAAAGAACCTTTGATGTGGTTACCGCTGTTTTTAGCCTTAAGGCTGTAGCGGCCCATGCTGGTATTAATCGTGCTCATACGATCTCCTCACAACTCATGTCAATCTCCTCACTATTGAGATTGAGATCTGCCTTGCCGCCTGAATTTTAGCCAGGAGTCGTCCGTAAAACGAAGAAAGAGAGCAGGTAAAAGGCGGGGTTGCGATCCCACTCTCAGAACGCAAATAAAAGCAAAAGTTGATGAACCTGTAACCGGTTAACGGCTTAGTGAAGCGGCAGAGCACATTTTTCTGACTATACTGCTTACAGGAAATGTGTTTAACCAGCGAGGGAAAAGGAAATGAAAATTATTCTGTGGATTATCGCGATCATTTTTATCGTGGGCTTACTGACCCTGACAGGGGTATTCAAACTGATTTTCTGATTTCTGTTAAAGATTCTGCGACAGCGGGCACCTAATCAGGTGCCCGAAACGATTTCTGGCTGGCCAACAGACACTGTGTAATCGGGTCCATTGGCGTATTCGGTAGCAAATCCCGCGAACCCAGCTGTTTTTGACAGCATGCGCAACAGGCCCCATGAAAGATGCGCTGGCCCTCTTTGTAATCAGCAAAAACGAATCGGGCGCTGCCACACTGACTACAACGTATTTTCATCACCATCCTGCGTATGACCTCCTTCTGACTGACACTCTGCTGATCTCGTTCCCTGACCGGTTAAGCAGACTTAATCTATTGCCATGCAATATTATTCCGGGCTGCGATGAGAAAAGTAGTGTCTTATGACCATGAATGTTTGCTGCCGAATGCGAATCCGGCCTGTAAAAGCCACTTCATTGATCATGGTCAAGGATTGTCATCTATTGGCTAAAACGCCCGCAGATGGCCTGTCCTGGCGCAGATAAACGGCACGGCAGGCTTTATTTTGTCGGAAAGAAAGGCGAACTGGCGGTGAACTAATCGCAATTTTTTTGCATTAAGTGATTTTTTATCCTGGCATGGCTTTCAGCCGCCTGAGAATTGCACCAGCGTCAGACGCCTGGCTGACCGGGCAGAGAAAAAAAAAGGGCGTTTTTACGCGCCATTTCGTCAGAGAGAACAGGAACGAGTCTCAATAAGATTTTCCTTTTTCAGCCACAGCGCCTGTTAAGATGAAATTCAAAAAAAGCATGATTTTCCAGCGTGTTAGCATGAAGAAGCGTTAAGGTGTTCGCCAGCTGCTGAAATCGATTTCGCAAGTCGGAAAGCAGGAAAGTGTGATGGATGCACGGAAAGTCGATATTTATCACTTTTTCATCAAATCGTGCTGGACAAATCCCTCCGCAATTGCTGTACTAGATGCCGACACAGTTTAGTGTCCATTTTTCATGTAAAGGTAATATAGATGTCTAAGATCAAAGGTAACGTTAAGTGGTTTAATGAATCTAAAGGATTCGGTTTCATTACTCCTGAAGATGGCAGCAAAGATGTATTCGTACACTTCTCTGCAATCCAGAGCAACGGCTTCAAAACTCTGGCTGAAGGTCAGCGCGTTGAGTTTGAAATCACCGACGGTGCTAAAGGCCCATCTGCTGCTAACGTTATCAGCCTGTAAGTTAACAGTCAGAATTCTAAAAACCCGCCTGATGGCGGGTTTTTTTATGCCTGTCATCTGCGCGTCACCTTCTCCTGTCTATCCTGCGCTGCTGGCTCGTCTGCCGCACAAACTGCGCGACGTTTCACAATAATTCCTCGTAACATATTTATAACAAGCTGAAGTGCCGCTTTTTTGCGGGTAACGCGTTATAACAGAGTGACAGATCCCGGTGGGTGAGGAGGCAGGATGAATATACGGCAGGCAGAGTTAAAAGACAGTTTTGCGCTAAGTGCGTTGCTCAGCGAATTAGGCTACGGCGGCACCGAAAGTTTTATTGAGCAGCGCCTGGCGCAGTTATGCAGTGATCCCAGTGAAGCACTCTTAGTGGCGGAACAGGATAACCAGGTGCTGGGATTCCTTTCTCTCCATTTCATTCCGCAGCTGGCGCTGGCCGGTGACTTTGCCCGCATCAGCTACTTCTGCATTGCCGAAGGCGAGCGCAGCAAAGGGATGGGGCAGCAGCTGCTTCAGCATGCTGAGGCGCTGGCGGCGCGTCGTGGCTGCGATCGCATGGAGGTGCATTGCCACCAGTCGCGCCTGAAAGCGAATCTCTTCTACGGCCGTGAAGGCTTTGCCGAATCACCCCGTTATCATATTAAATCCCTGGCGAGTTAATCTTCAGCCGGCAGGTGAACCTCCCGCAGGAGAGCGGCCGGTGGTCAGAGCTTTCTGCTTTTTCTGCGCCAGACAGGCAGCAGAAACGGTTGCCCTGCGCACGTCCTTCAGGAGCCCGCCTGAGCTGACAGGCTCTCTCCGGCAGACTTTCCCGGTGTGTCAGGTTACGATACTCCCTCAGCCCGACCGCAGAGCAGAATGCCGCGGCGTTGATAAATGAGGGCAGTGAACAGGGGCAGCCTGAGCGAATCCCTCTGACAGGGTCGCCGGAAGGCTGTTGACGGGGACATCAGGAGAAGAACAATGATGAGAGTGGCACTGGGGCAGTTTGCCGTTGGTCGTGAATGGCAGGAAAACGCCGCTGTCTGTCTGGATCTGATGCAGCGGGCGGCGGAAAGGGGAGCCGATCTGCTGGTCCTGCCGGAAGGCGTGCTGGCGCGGGACATTACCGATCCCGATATCGTGCTGAAAGCGGCGCAGCCGCTGGATGGCCCTTTCCTGAGCCAGCTGCTGGCAGCCAGTAAAGAAAGTGCCCTGACGACGATCCTCTGTCTGCATGTTCCTGACGGCGCGCAGAAAGCGCTTAACGTGCTGGTTGCCTTCCGACAGGGTGAGATCATCGCCGTCTATGAAAAACTGCATCTCTATGATGCTTTCACGATGCAGGAGTCGCAGCGGGTCAATCCCGGCCAGGTCATTCCTCCGCTGATTGAGGTGGCCGGTATGAAGGTGGGCTTAATGACCTGCTATGACGTGCGGTTTCCGGAGATGGCGCGGCGACTGGCGCTGGACGGTGCCGACGTCCTGGTGCTGCCTGCCGCCTGGGTGAAAGGCCCGCTGAAAGAGATGCACTGGGAACTGCTGACCCGCGCCCGCGCGCTGGAAAACACCTGCTATATGGTGGCGGCGGGCGAATGTGGTCCGCGCAATATCGGCAACAGTCTGGTGGTGGACCCGATGGGGGTCGCAGTAGCAAACGCGGCGGAAGCACCCGCACTGCTGTTTGCCGACCTCGATCCCGAACGTCTTGCCTATGCCCGCCAGGTACTGCCGGTGCTGGAGAACCGGCGTTTTGCCCGGCCTGAACTTGACTGAGAGTGAAACAAGCAGCGCCTGAGCCGGACAGGCTGACGGCAGGGGTGTCAGATCTTACTCTGTTACAGATTCTGCTTGTGGTGACAGGCAATCTGCGCGTAAATAACAGTCACCGTTATTCGATAAAGTTGAAAGGTTAAATATGGAAGGTATCAGTATTGCCAAGCTGCTGATTATCGGTGCGCTTATCGTACTGCTTTTTGGTACCAACAAGTTGCGCTCGCTGGGTGGCGATCTGGGCTCCGCAATCAAGGGCTTCAAGAAAGCCATGAAAGATGAAGATACCAGTGCAACCCGAAATACGGCTGAAGACGTGCCTGCAGAACGCGTCGTTCATAAAGATTAATCGGTTATTTGCAGCAAATAACTGTTACTTTTTATTTCAGGCACACATAAAAAAACCAGACTGTCAGCAGTCTGGTTTTTTGTTTTTACGCAGCAGCAAAGCAGGAATTACTTCACTTCCATCCCTTTCGCCTGCATATCGGCATGATATGAAGAGCGGACAAACGGGCCGCATGCAGCATGCGTGAAGCCCATCGCCATCGCTTCTTCTTTCATCTCATCAAATTCGGCCGGGCTGACGTAACGCTGAACCGGCAGATGGTGACGGCTCGGCTGCAGATACTGACCCAGCGTCAGCATGGTGACGCCGTGCCGACGCAGATCGCGCATCACTTCAATGATTTCGGCATTCGTTTCGCCCAGACCCACCATCAGACCTGATTTGGTCGGCACATCCGGGTGCGCTTCTTTGAAACGCTCCAGCAGCTTCAGCGACCACTCGTAGTTAGCGCCTGGACGAACCTGACGATAGACGCGCGGTACGTTTTCCAGGTTGTGGTTGAACACATCCGGTGGCGTCGCGGTGAGGATCTCCAGCGCGCGGTCCATACGGCCGCGGAAGTCCGGCACCAGCGTCTCAATTTTGATCGTCGGATTTTTTTCGCGAATCGCGCTGATGCAGTCGGCAAAATGCTGAGCGCCACCGTCACGCAAATCGTCACGGTCAACCGAGGTGATCACGACGTAACGCAGTCCCATGTCGGCGATGGTCTGCGCCAGCTTCGCGGGCTCACCGGCATCAGGCGCGTTAGGGCGCCCATGGGCCACATCGCAGAACGGACAGCGACGGGTACAGATTGCGCCCAGGATCATAAAGGTGGCGGTGCCGTGGTTAAAGCATTCGGCGAGGTTAGGGCAGGAGGCCTCTTCACAGACTGAGTGCAGCCCGTTTTTACGCATCGCCGCTTTGATGCCCTGGATACGACTGGAGTCAGCTGGCAGCTTGATTTTCATCCATTCCGGCTTACGCAACATCTCCTGCCGTTCAACAGCCACGGTTTTCACCGGGATCAGCGCCATTTTGTCTGCGTCACGATATTTGACGCCGCGTTCCATCTGAATTGGTTTACTCATAAATCAGCAGGTTCCGGTCGGATTGCGATTTGAAAGCGTTCCCATTCAAACCGGGAAGGGTGCTTTCAACTTTATTTGAAAAAAGTGCAAAAATTATATCATCTCAGCGCCCGGGAAGCAGCCACCGTCAGCGCGGAAAAGTTACATATTTGTAAATTCGCATTCAGCGTTAAGGCTGAACCGGCAGATCATCCGTGGTCCACTCAACATGGTCGTAACCGGCCAGCCGCGCAAACGCGCGGACCAGCGGCGAACGAACCTGTTGTGTCGTGACGCCCGGCCGGAAATGACTTAACTGGGTCATGCTCATGCCGGCGTAGCCGCAGGGGTTAATCCGCAGGAAGGGGGAGAGATCCATCGCCACATTCAGCGCCAGACCGTGAAACGAGCAGCCTTTGCGGATGCGTAATCCCAGTGAGCAGATCTTTTCATCACCCACGTAGACGCCGGGGGCATCGGCACGCGCGCGGGCGCTGACGCCAGATTCCGCCAGGGTGGCAATCACCGTCTCTTCCAGAATCGTGACGAGCTGGCGGACGCCAAGCTTACGGCGTTTGACATCGATCAGGACATACATCACCTGCTGTCCCGGACCGTGATAGGTCACCTGGCCACCGCGGTCGCTCTGCACCACCGGAATCTCTCCCGGCATCAGCAGATGTTCCGCTTTTCCTGCCTGTCCCTGCGTAAAGACCGGCGGATGTTCGACCAGCCAGATTTCGTCGCGACTCTGTTCATCGCGCTGGTCGGTGTAGTGGTGCATGGCATCGGAGACAGATTGCCAGTCGCGCAGACCGGACTGACGGACGAGAAGGGTTTCTACTGACAAAACGAGAATCCGCTAAAGAAAAATCGCTGGATAATGTCGGCAAACCGTCAGGCACAGGCGCCTTGCCGACCCGCAAATTACAGCACCATCCGCACAATTTCGATCCTGCCCAGCTCTTCGTACAGGCGCTCGACCTGTTCGATGTGGGTCGCGTTGATGGTGATGTTAACCGAGTGATAGTTGCCTTTGCTGCTCGGCTTAACTTCAGGACTGTAGTCGCCGGGCGCATGACGTTGCACCACTTCAACCACTTGATCAACCAGCTCCGGTTGCGCCAGACCCATTACTTTGTAGGTAAATGGGGTAGGAAATTCGAGCAGCTCATTCAGTTTGGTTTTCATATTAACTCCGGTGCATAAAAAACAGGCTCCCGCCTGAGCGGGAGCATCATAATATCGTGTAATGGGGGCGGAAGGGTGATTTTTCAATCACCCGCCACGCTTAACCGAACCAGTGATGGAACATCAGCTTGATGTAATCAACGATACGGCCAAAGAAACCGCCTTCGGAAATTTCATTCAGTACCACCAGCGGACGCTGTTCGATGGTTTTGCCATCCAGCTGGAAGTTGATGCTGCCGACCACCTGGTTTTTCTTCAGCGGGGCATGCAGTTCTGTGTTGTTCAGCACATAGCTGGCTTTGAGATCTTTCATACGACCACGTGGAATGGTCAGGTAGGCATCTTTTTCCACACCCAGCTGCACGCGGTCATTATCGCCGAACCAGACCGGCTCAGAGGCGAACTCTTTACCTGCTTTCAGCGGCGCGACGGTTTCAAAGAAACGGAAGCCCCAGGTCAGCAGTTTCTTGCTCTCCGTTTCACGGCCTTTAAAGGTGTGCCCGCCCATGACGGCAGAAATCAGGCGCATCTGGCCTTCTGTCGCTGATGCCACCAGGTTAAAACCTGCCGAGTTGGTGTGACCGGTTTTGATCCCGTCCACATTCAGGTTGGTATCCCACAGCAGACCGTTACGGTTCATCTGACGGATATTGTTGAAGGTGAACTCTTTCTCTTTATAGATGGCGTACTCTTCCGGCACATCGCGGATCAGCGCCTGACCAATCAGCGCCATGTCGCGCGCGGAGCTGTACTGACCCTCAGCGTCCAGACCATGCACCGTGCCGAAGTGGGTATTCTGCAGGCCAAGCGCTTTAACGTAGTTGTTCATCAGATTAACGAACGCGTCCTGGCTGCCGGCAACATAGTCAGCCATCGCTACACAGGCGTCGTTACCAGACTGCAGCACAATCCCACGGGTCAGCTGAGAAACCGGTACGCGGTCGCCTGGCTTCAGGAACATCAGCGAAGAGCCTTTAAACACCGGGTTACCGGTGGCCCAGGCATCCGGACCGATGGTGACCATATCGTCCTGATGAATTTTACCGGCTTTCACGGCCTGACCGATGACGTAGCTGGTCATCATTTTGGTCAGGCTGGCAGGATCGCGGCGTGCATCGGCATTTTTCTCCGCCAGCACTTTACCCGAGTTGTAGTCGATAAGGACGTACGCTTCGGCATCAATGTCCGGTACGCCCGGAATCATGGTCTTGAGATTGACGTCATCAGCGATAGCAGCATGGCTGAGGGAGAAAGCGATCAGTGATCCCACTGTCAGGCGTTTCAGCAAACGAGAGGATTTCAGCGTGTTCATGTGTAGGACTACAACATCCGTGAGTTTGAGGTTTAAAAAAGTCACTTATCATACCCAATGCCAGGGGCGCTGGCATGGGGTGAAATGATTGGGTTGTTAGCAGACGTAACGAGCAGCGGTCTGACAAACGGATCAGCGACGCGTATTAGTAATAAATGAAGCGGTCTGGCCTTCACTGCTCAGGCGCTGTTGCAGCGCAGCGGCTTCGGCGCGGGTCGCGTACCCGCCAAGCTGCACGCGATAAACATTGTTGCCTGCGTCTTCAACTTTCCCGGGCACACCATAACGCTGGCTCAGGCTTTTCATCATCTGCTGTGCACGCGCCGGATCGTTCAGCGCGCCGACCTGCACGACATAGCCCGCTGCGGTTCCCCGGCTGGCCGCAGGTGCGGCGCTGGCGGCGGGAGCAGCAACCGCCGCCGGTGCGGCAACGACGGCGGGCGGTTCACTGCCTTCCAGCACGCCGCTGGCTAAAGGCTGGGGTGCGCCAAGAAAGCCGCTGCTCTGCACCGGTGCACCCATGCTGTCACTGCTCTGCAGCGTGCTGTTACTGATGGCGTCCACATTCTGCGCTGGCGGCTGAGCAGCCGCTGCGCTGCCGCCATTCATGACTGCGCCACCACTCAGGTCCGGGCGGGCGGGCAGGGCGTAGCTCTGTTTCGCCACGACAGTGCCGATGGTGCCAGGACCGGAGAGTGAGCCGTCAGGCGCGACCTTGATAAAGTCGACCCGCACCCGCGAATTGTTGGAGATATTCAGGCGGTCACCGGCGGCGCGGGAGAGATCGATAATACGACCCGGCGTATAAGGACCGCGATCGTTCACCCGCACCACAATCTGACGACCGTTGGCGATATTGGTGACGCGCACATAGCTCGGCAGCGGCAGGGTAGGGTGGGCCGCTGTCAGCGCATCGGGATCGTAGGTTTCACCGATGGCGGTGCGGTTGCCCTGCGCTTCTTCACCGTACCAGGTGGCCAGACCGACTTCACTGAAGTTGGAGGGATCTTTAACGATGCGATAATTTTTGCCGTTGACGCTGTAATCCTGGCTGGTGCCCGGATTAACCGGCTCATAACGTGGCTCAACCCCCGGAATCTCAACTACCGGTCCATTGTATGCCGGTTGCGGCGGCGCCGTATTTTGGGGTTCCGGCGTGGTACAGGCCGCCAGAACCAGTGATGCCAGTGCAACGCCAAGCCATTCCTTACGCATCTGCAGCCTCTTAGACACTTTTAGATAACATTTTTCGGTGAGTGTGGATCGACATCACGATGCCAAATCCCGCCATAAGCACGATTAGCGCGGAGCCGCCATAACTGACCAGCGGCAGCGGTACGCCAACCACCGGTAAGATACCACTAACCATGCCAATGTTAACGAAAACATAAACGAATAAAATCAGCATTAAACCGCCCGCCATGACCCGGCCAAAGGTGGTCTGCGCCCGCGCGGCCACCACCAGTCCGCGCATGATCAGTAGCAGATAAAGGGTCAGTAGCAGCAGGACGCCCACCAGGCCTAACTCTTCGGCCAGAACCGCAAAGATAAAGTCGGTGTGACGTTCCGGCAAAAACTCCAGCTGAGACTGGGTGCCCTGCAGCCAGCCTTTGCCGCGCAGTCCCCCCGAGCCAATGGCGATTTTCGACTGAATGATGTGATAGCCAGCACCCAGCGGATCCGTTTCCGGGTCGAGCAGCATCATAACGCGATCGCGCTGATAGTCGTGCATCAGGAAAAACCACAGGATCGGGATAAAGGCGGCCACCAGCAGTACCGCCACGCCAATCAGTTTCCAGCTCATCCCTGACAGGAACAGCACAAACAAACCGGAGGCGGCAATCAGGATGGAGGTACCCAGGTCGGGCTGCGCGGCCACCAGCAGGGTCGGCACGAAGATCAGCACCAGCGCAATGCCGGTATTTTTCAGCGTCGGCGGGCAGACGTCACGGTTAATAAAGCGCGCGACCATCAGTGGCACCGCGATCTTGGCAATCTCCGAGGGCTGAAAACGGACAAAGCCGAGATCGAGCCAGCGCTGTGCGCCTTTACTGATCTGACCGAAGGCATCTACCGCCACCAGCAGGAACACGCAGACAATATAGAGGTAAGGTGCCCAGCCTTCATAGACACGCGGTGGCACCTGCGCCAGCACAATCATGATCACCAGGCCCATCGCGATCTGACCCAGTTTACGCTCCATCATGCCCGGGTCCTGACCACTGGCACTCCAGATCACCACGGCGCTGTAGGTCAGCAGGCCGAGGATGATCAGCATAAACAGCGGATCGATGTGGATGCGCATCCAGATTGATCGTTTCTGCGGACTATCTTGCATCGACATGTTTATTCACCTTCATAACCGGGCGGCACCGGGGCGGCGTCCGGCAGGACTGTATTGTTATCACCTAACATGATGTGATCCAGTATCTGGCGCATGACGGTGCCGACAGCCGGACCGGCGCCACCGTTTTCCAGAATAATGGTCACGGCAACCCGAGGTTTGTCATAGGGAGCAAACGCGGTCATTAACTTATGGTCGCGTAATCGTTCAGCAATTCTGTGGGCGTTATAGGTTTCGTTCTCTTTAAGGCCAAAGACCTGTGCCGTACCGGACTTGGCGGCGATTTTATAGGGCGCATCCGCAAAGCTCTTATGCGCGGTGCCGTTAGGGCGGTTTGCCACCCCATACATGCCATCTTTCGCGATTTCCCAGTAGCCGGAATGGATATCGCCAATCGGCGCAGCAGGCGGCTGGCGATAGGGCACCAGCGTCCGGCCTTCACGGGTGGCGCGCAGGATATGCGGCACACGGATGATGCCATCGTTAATCAGAATCATCATCGCTTTGTTCATCTGCAGCGGCGTGGCCGTCCAGTAGCCCTGGCCGATGCCCACCGGAATGGTGTCACCCTGATACCACGGCTTCTTAAAGCGTCTCATCTTCCAGTCACGGGTCGGCATATTGCCGGCGCTCTCCTGCGGCAGGTCGATGCCGGTCCGGCTGCCGTAGCCAAACTTGTTCATCCACTCAGAGAGGCGGTCAATGCCCATGTCATAGGCGACCTGGTAGAAGAAGGTATCGGCAGACTCTTCCAGCGCTTTGGTGACGTTGAGACGACCATGGCCCCATTTCTTCCAGTCGCGGAAGCGCTTTTCGGAACCGGGAAGCTGCCACCAGCCGGGATCGAAAAGACTGGTGTTGCGGTTAATCACCCCGGCACTCATGGCGGAGACGGCGACATAGGGTTTGACCGTTGAGGCGGGAGGGTAGGCAGCCTGAATTGCGCGGTTATAGAGCGGGCGGTTTTCATCTTCCAGCAGGCCGCGGTAATCCTTACTGGAAATCCCGTCCACAAATAAGTTGGCGTCGTAGCTGGGGGTGGAAACCATAGCGAGTATTTCGCCGGTGCGCGGATCGCTGACGACCACCGCTGCACGACTGCCCGCCAGCAGGGTTTCAATATATTGCTGCAGCTTGAGATCGATCGTCAGATAGATATCACGGCCCGCCTGAGGCGACTCCTCATGCAGCTGGCGAATGACCCGGCCACGGTTGTTGACCTCAACCTCCTCAAAACCGGTTTTGCCATGCAGGAGATCTTCATAATAGGCTTCGATGCCCAGCTTGCCGATATCGTGGGTCGCGGCGTAATTTGGCCAGAGCCCCTCTTTATCGAGGCGGGCCACATCACGATCGTTGATTTTGGAGACGTAGCCGACCACATGCGTCAGCGTGGCACCGTATGGGTAGTAGCGGCGCTGATAGCCTTTCACTTCCACGCCGGGGAAACGGTACTGATTGACCGCAAAACGGGCGACCTGCACCTCATTCAGCGCGGTTTTCACCGGAATGGAGGTAAAACGACGTGAGCGTTTACGCTCTTTCTGGAAGTTTTCCAGATCTTCGTCGGTCAGCTCCAGGATCGGGCGCAGATTCTCCAGCGTCTGTTGCAGGTTATCGACTTTTTCCGGCACCAGTTCAGCCTGATAGATGGTGCGGTTCAGCGCCAGCGGCGTGCCGGTGCGATCGTAGATAATGCCGCGGCTGGGCGCGACCGGCACCAGTTTTATGCGGTTCTGGTTGGAGCGGGTACTGTAATCATCAAAGCGAAGGATCTGCAGATGGTAAAGGTTCACCACCAGGATTGAAGAGAGCAGCAAAATACCGACGAAGGCGAAAAACGCCCGACGGACAAAAAGTTTCTGTTCGGCGCTGTAATCGCGAAAGGCGTTGCTTTGTAATTTCATCCGCTACTTGTCATGTCTGCTGTGGGCTGATCGGTCATTCACGATGATAAGGATGATTAGCCGTGATGCTCCAGGCTCGATACAGACTTTCCGCTACCAGCACGCGCACCAGCGGATGGGGCAACGTCAATGCTGACAGTGACCAGCTCTGCTCTGCCGCCGCTTTGCAGGCGGGGGCCAGGCCTTCAGGCCCGCCAATCAGCAGGCTGACATCGCGGCCATCCAGTTTCCAGCGTTCAAGCTGCTGCGCCAGCTGCGGGGTTTCCCACGGATGACCGGGAATATCCAGCGTGACGATGCGATTTCCTTTGCCGACCGCCGCTAACATCGCTTCACCCTCTTTTTCAAGAATGCGTTTGATATCAGCATTTTTGCCGCGTTTTCCCGCGGTGACTTCGGTCAGCTCAAGTGGCATATCTTTCGGGAAGCGGCGCAGATACTCCATGAAACCGGTCTGCACCCAGTCGGGCATTTTTGTGCCGACGGCAACAAGTTGCAGTTTCACCGATTAGCCCCAGAGTTTTTCCAGCTCATACAGCTGGCGACTCTCTTCCTGCATCACGTGCACGATGACATCACCCAGATCAACCACGACCCAGTCCGCCGCGCTTTTACCTTCGATGCCCAACGGCATCAGGCCAGCTAAACGGGACTCCTGCTCAACGTGCTCTGCGATCGAGGTCACATGACGTGTAGAGGTGCCGGTGCAGATGATCATGAAATCGGTGATGCTGGATTTGCCCTGAACGTCGATGGTCACGATGTCCTGGCCTTTGAGATCATCAATCTTATCAATAACGAACTCTTGGAGTGCTTTACCTTGCAAAAGGTTCCCCTCTGAATCTGATGGTATCGGGCCGGCTGCTAGCCCGGAAAGTGCAGCCAGAAAATTAAGCGGCGCAGTATAGCATGCCCGGATCAGTCGCGATATAAGCCTTCGCGGTCGATATAGTCGATAACCGCCGGAGGCAACAGGTCGTCGCAGGGCAGGTTCTGATGGCGGCGACGGCGGATTTCGGTTGCTGAAATGTTATACAGCGGCGTGTCTGCCAGCCAGATGTGGCCTGCGGGCTGCTGATGCAGCTGCCGGATATCGCCGGCGAGGTGTTCATTGAGCCACTGCTGCATCGCCGGCGCCTCAAAGCGCGTGGCGTAGCCCGGCCGCTGGCACACCAGCAGATGGCAGAGTGACAGCAGATCCTGCCAGCGATGCCAGCTGGCTAAGCTCAGTAAGGAGTCCTGACCAATGATAAATCCCAGCGGCTGAGCGGCGCCGCGTTCGGCGCGCCAGGCCTCCAGGGTGGTCACGGTCCAGGAGGGCGTATCGCGCGCCAGCTCGCGGGTATCAATATCAAACAGCGGCAAACCGGCGATGGCACAGCGCAGCATGTCGACCCGCTGGGCTGCACTGGCTTCCGGCTGCGGACGATGGGGAGGGACATTGTTGGGCAGCAGCGTCACGCGCTGCAGACCGGTCTGCTGCGCCAGCGCTTCGACCGGACGCAGATGGCCGAAATGAATCGGATCGAACGTGCCGCCATACAGCGCCTGCAACTCAGACATGCGCAAAACTCGTCGGAAAAGCCCGGCTGCTGAGCAGCAGCGTCAGGGTCTGCAACTGAGGCCACACCGGCTGTCCATAATCCTGCTTCAGCGTCACCTCAATCTGACTCAGCAGATGAATCGCGCGTTGCAGACGGGCAGCGTCGAGTCGCTGCAGCGCCTCGGTGAACAGCGCGCGGCGATTCTGCCAGATCCGCTGCTGATCCATCAGCGTGCGTAACGGCTGCTGTGCCTGATGACGTTGCAGATGCAGCAGCGTCAGCATATCGCGCTGCAGCGTACGCAGCAGAATCACCACCTCGCTCTCCTCTTTCTCCAGCTGATGGAGGATATGCAGGGCGCGGCGGCTTTTTCCTGCCAGTAACGCATCCACCCAGTGGAAAGGGGTGAAGTGCGCTGCATCGCTGACCGCCTCTTCCACCCGCGGCAGCGTCAGTTTGCCGTCAGGCCACTGCAGCGAGAGCCGCTCCAGCGCCTGAGCGAGCGCCAGCAGATTGCCTTCGTAGCAGTAACAGAGCAGCTGCACGGCGGCATCATCCACCGAAAGCTTCAGCGCTCGGGCCCGATTCACCACCCAGCGGGGCAGTTGCGCCTGCTCTGGCGTCTGGCAGGGCACCATGACCGCAGAGGCAGACAGCGCTTTAAACCAGGCGCTGTTTTCCTGCGCGCGCGTCAGCTTTGCCATCCGGCAGACCAGCAGGATATCGGCGTGCAGTAACTGCGACAGCTTAACCAGCTGCTCGGCCATGGCGGCGTTGGGGCCATTGTCGGGGAATTGCAGCGTGAGGGTCTGACGCTGGGCAAACAGACTCAGTGACTGGCAGCTGACGAACAGGCTTTCCCAGTCGGTCTGCGCATCCAGCGTAAAACTGAAATGTTCCTGGAATCCCTGCGCGGTTGCGGCGGCGCGAATGGCGTCGGCACTCTCCTGCAACAGCAGCGGTTCGTTTCCGGTTAATAAATAACAGGCGCGCAGCCCCTCACGGAGCTGCGCGCTGAGTTGCTCAGGATAAATCCTGATCATTGCAGACTGGTGGCAGAGGAAGTGGGCGCTTCCTTTGAAACCTGACCCGGCACCGGGATGGCGGTGGCCGGTAAGGTCTCTTTGCTGTTCATCTGTGCGGCATGCACCGACAGCAGCTTACGTACCAGCTGTTCAGCCGCACGCTGACGCATCTCCTGCGTAATCAGATCCTGCTCGGCATCTTTCGCCAGCGCCGCGTTCGGGTTATCGAAGAACGAGCGATAGACCGTGGTGCTGATAGGATAGATGCCTTTGCCCGGCAGCAGCACCTGCGCCGTGATGGTCATGACCATCTGGTACTCCGCAGAGGTCCCGCTGATAAAGACCGAGGCGGTGTTACGCCCCTGCGCTTCAGCACCCAGACGCAGCGTCGGGATATCGATGCGGTTCTGTTTGCTGTCTTCAACAATGGTGACATCGTTGATGCGCAGCTGCTGACGCACCGTGCGCGCCAGGGGTCCATAAGGATCGCCGGTTGAGACAATCAGGGTTTTCAGTTCGCTGGGCACCTGCGTGGTGCCGCGCGGATGAAAACCACAGCCAGCGGTGATGACCACCGCCAGCATGACAAACAGCCTGATAATCGGATGTCGCACAGTTCCTCCTGAACTTAACCTACGACCAGGTTAAGCAGTTTGCCCGGTACATAAATGACTTTACGGATAGTCACACCGTCCAGGTATTTTGCCACCAGATGCTCCTGGGCAGCGCGTGCCTGAACCTGTTCCTGTGTTGCATCGGCGGCGACGGTGATTTTGCCACGCACTTTCCCGTTGACCTGCACCACAACCAGCAGTGAATCTTCAACCATAGCGGCTTCATCCGCAACCGGCCAGGTCGCTTCATCAATGGAGCCTTCGCCACCCAGCGTCTGCCACAGAACGTAGCTGGCGTGCGGGGTAAATGGATAGAGCAGACGAACGACCGCCAGCAGCGCTTCCTGCATCAGGGCGCGATCCTGCTCGCTTTCCTGCGGCGCGCGGGCCAGTTTATTCATCAGCTCCATAATCGCCGCGATAGCGGTGTTGAAGGTCTGACGACGGCCGATATCATCGGCTACTTTGGCAATGGTTTTGTGCAGGTCGCGACGCAGCGATTTCTGCTCATCGTTCAGACTCTCCACATCCAGTGCCACGGTCGCACCCAGCTGAGTGTGCTCGTAGACCAGTTTCCAGACACGCTTCAGGAAGCGGTTTGCGCCTTCAACGCCTGACTCCTGCCACTCCAGCGTCATATCCGCCGGTGAGGCAAACATCATAAACAGACGCACGGTATCCGCGCCGTAACGCTCAACCATCAGCTGCGGATCGATGCCGTTGTTTTTCGACTTCGACATTTTGCTCATGCCCGCGTAGATCACCTCGCGACCCTGCTTGTCCACCGCCTTCACGATGCGGCCTTTCTCATCACGCTCAACCTCAACGTCAACCGGTGAAACCCAGTTGCGTTCGCCGTTGTCGCCGAGGTAGTAGAAGGCATCAGCCAGCACCATACCCTGGCACAGCAGGCGTTTGGCCGGCTCGCTGGAGTTCACCAGGCCCGCATCACGCAGCAGCTTGTGGAAGAAGCGGAAATACATCAGGTGCATGATGGCGTGCTCAATACCGCCGACATACTGATCGACCGGCAGCCAGTAGTTCGCGGCAGCCGGGTCCAGCATACCCTCTTTGTAGTCGGCACAGGTGTAACGTGCGTAGTACCAGGAGGACTCCATAAAGGTGTCAAAGGTATCGGTTTCGCGCAGCGCAGGCTGGCCGTTTACCGTCGTTTTTGCCCACTCCGGATCCGCTTTGATCGGGCTGGTAATGCCATCCATCACCACATCTTCCGGCAGGATCACCGGCAGCTGGTCTTCTGGTGCAGGCATTACGGTGCCATCTTCCAGCGTGACCATCGGGATAGGCGCACCCCAGTAGCGCTGACGGGAAACGCCCCAGTCGCGCAGACGGTAGTTCACTTTACGCACGCCCACGCCTTTGGCCGCCAGGGTATCTGCGATGGCGTTAAAACCGGCCGCATGATCCAGGCTGTTAAATTCGCCAGAGTTGAACAGGGCGCCTTTGTCGGTCATCGCCGCCGCGCTGACGTCAGGAATGCTGCCATCCATGTTAAGGACAACCGGCTTAATGGGCAGGTCATATTTGGTGGCAAACTCCCAGTCGCGCTGGTCGTGCGCCGGAACCGCCATAACGGCACCCGTGCCATATTCCATCAGGACGAAGTTAGCGACCCAGACAGGCAGGTGTTCGCCGGTCAGCGGGTGGACAACCGAGAGGCCGGTCGCCATGCCTTTCTTCTCCATGGTCGCCATATCGGCTTCAGCCACTTTGGTGTTGCGGCATTCCGCGATAAAGTCGGCCAGCGCCGGATTGTTCACCGACGCCTGAGTCGCCAGCGGATGGCCTGCGGCAACGGCTACATAGGTGGCGCCGATAAAGGTATCCGGGCGGGTGGTGTAGACAGTGACTTTCTCTTCGCTGTCAGCCACGTCGAAGGTGATTTCGACGCCTTCAGAGCGACCAATCCAGTTACGCTGCATGGTTTTGACCTGCTCAGGCCACTCGTCCAGCGTATCCAGGTCGTTCAGCAGCTCTTCCGCATAATCGGTGATTTTAATGAACCACTGCGGGATCTCTTTACGCTCAACTTTGGTGTCGCAGCGCCAGCAGCAGCCGTCGATCACCTGCTCGTTAGCCAGTACGGTCTGATCGTTCGGGCACCAGTTCACCGCCGAGGTTTTTTTGTAGACCAGGCCTTTTTCATACAGTTTGGTGAAGAACCACTGTTCCCAGCGGTAATACTCAGGCTGGCAGGTCGCCAGTTCACGGCTCCAGTCATAGCCAAAGCCCAGCAGTTTAAGCTGGTTCTTCATGTAGGCGATGTTGTCGTAGGTCCACGGGGCTGGCGCGGTGTTGTTCTTCACCGCTGCGCCTTCTGCAGGCAGGCCGAAAGCATCCCAGCCAATCGGCTGGAGTACGTTTTTGCCGAGCATACGCTGATAACGCGCGATTACGTCGCCGATGGTGTAGTTACGAACGTGGCCCATGTGCAGGCGCCCAGAAGGATAGGGCAACATTGAAAGGCAGTAGTATTTCTCTTTACCTTCCTGCTCAGTCACTTTAAACGTTTCGTTTTCATCCCAGTGTTGCTGCACACGGGATTCAATCTCTTCCGGGCGGTATTGCTCTTGCATGGCTGCCTGTGGTCCTTTGTGAATAACATTTTTCTGGCTTTAAGATCCGCATAGCATACCCATAAGGCCGCATATCAACAACACTTCCCACTTTTGCTGGCGCGATTTCTGCTGAAAGCGTCAGAACCTTCACCCTTTTGTAATTCCCTGTACAGACGACACGGCAAAAGCAACATTGCGACTAAACTTAATTCAGCGAGAGTCTGCATAAAAGGAGAACAAAATGAATAAAGTGGCTCAGGAATATCGCGAGTCGTTGGCCGTCCTGACCGACCGTCTTCGTCAGGGCGATCGTAACCCGGATGCGCTGATTGACGGACGGCGAAGCCAGCTGCTGGCGCGCAACGATATGACGGAAGAGGAGATTGAACAGGTGCTGCGCGCGGTCCGACGCGATCTGGAAGAGTTTGCGCGCAGCTATAGCGACGTCGAAGAACCGGTCGCGGACTCGCTCTTTATGCGCATCATCCGTGAGAGCGTCTGGAAAGAGCTGGCGGATATTACCGATAAGAGTCAGCTGGAGTGGCGCGAGGTTTTCCAGGATCTGCATCATCATGGGGTCTATCAGAGCGGGGAAGTGGTGGGGCTGGGTAATCTGGTGTGTGAAAAGTGCCAGTTTACCCGGGCAATCTACACGCCTGAAACGCTGTCACATTGTCCGGAGTGCGGCCACGATCAGTTTCAGCGTCAGCCTTTTGAACCCTGATAGCGTCATCGCATGCGTGAGGCGGGCCACCGGTGGTGACCCGCCTCATGGCCGGGATTAGTGCAGGATTTTGGCGAGGAAATCTTTGGCGCGGTCAGACTGCGGATTATTAAAGAAGTCATCTTTATTGGTGTCTTCGATAATTTTCCCTTCATCCATAAAAATGACGCGATTGGCTACCTTGCGGGCGAAGCCCATCTCATGGGTCACCACCATCATTGTCATCCCCTCCTGGGCCAGCTCGACCATGACATCCAGCACTTCATTGATCATTTCCGGGTCCAGTGCGGAGGTCGGCTCATCAAACAGCATCGCGATGGGGTCCATGCAGAGTGCCCGCGCAATCGCCACGCGCTGCTGCTGGCCACCGGAAAGCTGACCGGGAAACTTCTCAGCATGCGCGGCCAGACCCACTCGCTTCAGCAGTTTCAGCCCCTTCTCCCGCGCTGCCGCTTTGTCGCGCTTCAGCACTTTCACCTGCGCCAGCACCAGATTGTTGATAATGCTCAGGTGAGGGAAAAGTTCGAAGTGCTGGAACACCATGCCAACCTGACTGCGAAGCTGCGCCAGGTTGGTTTTTTTGTTGTTCACCTCGGTGCCATTCACCGCAATCACACCCTGCTGGATCGGCTCAAGTCCGTTAACCGTTTTGATCAGCGTCGATTTACCAGAGCCGGACGGCCCGCACACCACCACCACTTCACCGGTTTTGACCTCGGTTGAGCAGTCGGTCAGCACCTGAAAGTGACCATACCACTTAGAAACATTTTTCAGGCTAATCATTTAAACCGTCCTTTTTCTTTTCAGATAGCTGACCAACAGCGATGCACTCAGGCTGATCACGAAGTAGACCAGACCGGCAAACAGAACCATCTCCACCTGGGTCCCGTCGCGCTCACCAATGGTGGACGCGGTGCGGAAGAAGTCCGCCAGGCTTAAGACATAGACCAGTGAGGTATCCTGGAACAGCACGATACCCTGGGTCAGTAACAGCGGAACCATGGCGCGAAACGCCTGCGGCAGGATGATCAGTCTCATCGACTGCCACGGCGTCATGCCGAGTGCCAGCGCGGCGTTACCCTGGCCGCGTGAGATACTGATGATGCCGGCACGAATAATTTCAGAATAGTAAGCCGCTTCAAACAGCGAGAAAGCGACCATGGCTGAAATCAGTCGGATATCGGTTTTGGGCGATAGCCCCAGCACCTGTTGCAGAAAACTCGGCACCACCAGATAGAACCAGAGCAGCACCATCACCAGCGGCACGGAGCGGAACAGGTTGACATAAATTTTGGCGAACCAGCTGATCGGCTTAAAGCTCGACAGACGCATTACCGCCAGCAGGGTGCCCCACAGAATGCCGAAGACCACGGCGGTCAGGGTGATTTTAAACGTAATCACCAGGCCGTTGAGCAGATAGGGCAGGCTGGGAGCAATGGAACTCCAGTCAAACTCGTACATTACTTGCCTCCCGCATTGCCTGGCAGCCGGACTTTGCGCTCGACCAGACTCATCAACAACATAATCACCAGGTTAATCGCGACGTAGGCGAGCGTAATGGCGGTAAAGGACTCATAGGCGTGGGCCGAATAGTCGAGCAGTTTGCCCGCCTGCGCGGCCATATCGACCAGACCAATGGTGGAGGCGATAGCCGAGTTCTTGACCAGGTTCAGCATTTCCGACGTCATCGGCGGGACAATCACGCGATACGCATTCGGCAGGAGCACATAGCGGTAGGTCTGCGGCAAGGTTAATCCCATCGCCAGACCCGCATTCTTCTGCCCGGTCGGCAGTGACTGAATGGCAGCACGGACCTGCTCGCAGACGCGGGCCGCAGTAAAGAGGCCAAGACAGATCATGGAGGAGAGGAAAAACTGAATGTTGGGATCCAGCTCCGACTTAAACCACATGCCGAGCTTCTCGCCCACCAGTTCAGGTGCGACCAGATACCAGAAGAAGAACTGGACGATCAGCGGGATGTTACGAAACAGTTCGACATAGCAGGTGCCAATGGTGGCCAGCAGGCGATTAGGCACGGTGCGCAGAATGCCGAAAAATGAACCCACGAAGAAGGCAATAATCCAGGCACAGCAGGAGACGGCAATCGTCACCTGAAAACCGGACCACAGCCAGCCAAGGTAGGTCGTGTTACCGAACGGGGCCTGTTCGAGAAAGATGCCCCAGTTCCAATCGATACCCATAACGAGCTCCGGAAAAAAAGGGTAGCGAAGCTACCCTGAAGATTGATGAACGGCGTTTTATCTTCTGACGCAGGGGAACGACCCGTGTCAGTCTGTCTGTCCATGCCGCGGTTTCAGCAATCGAGAGGGCAGCCGGGCCGCCCTTGTTATACCCGCCGTCTTTCAGGCTGCAATGTTGCTGGCTTCGTTGATTCACGCGAATTACTTACCTGCGTAAGCGCATCGGGATTCACTCTCTGACCACCGTAATGCAACCTGAAATTCATTGGGTATTTTGTTGTTAATTCAGTGCTTTATCGTTCGGCATCTTGAACAGTGCTTTCATGTCTTCAGACAGTTCAAAGTTCATGTTCAGGTTCTTAGGCGGAATCGGCTGTTTAAACCAGGTGTCGAACCATTTTTCAGCCTGACCGGAGGTCTGGGCTTTAGCGATGGTTTCATCCACCAGGGCTTTGAACTGTGGATCATCTTTACGCAGCATGCAGCCATAGGCCTCTTTAGACTGCGGCGTGCCTATGATTTCCCAGTTGTCCGGTTTTTTCGCTTTCGCGCGTTCGCCAGCCAGCAGCGCGTCGTCCATCATAAAGGCCACGGCACGACCGGTTTCCAGGGTGCGGAAAGAGTCGCCGTGATCTTTTGCGCTGATGATGCGCATATCCATTTTCTGCTCGTCATTGAGTTTGTGCAGCAGTACTTCAGAGGTGGTGCCGGAGGTCACAACGACGGTTTTGCCTTTCAGGTCAGCGAAATCTTTGATTGGACCACCTTTCTTCACCAGCAGACGGGTGCCGATGACAAAAATGGTGTCAGAGAAGGCGGCCTGTTTCTGGCGCTCAAGGTTATTGGTGGTCGAGCCACACTCATAATCGTAGGTGCCGTTCTGCAACAGCGGAATACGGTTCTGAGAGGTGATAGGGATCATCTTGACCTGCAGATCCGGCTTGTTCAGTTTTGCTTTGATGGCGTCCACGATGGCGTTGGAATAGGCCTGTGAATAGCCCACCACTTTTTGCTGGTTGTCATAATAAGAAAAGGGAACTGATGATTCGCGATGCCCGACCACAATAACGCCATTGTCATTGATCTTTTTCAGGGTGCCGCTGAGATCTTCCGCCTGGGCCGCTCCCGCCGCTGCGCTGATCAGCAGAAGAGATAATGCCACTTTGCGTAGTTGCATGTTCCAACTCCTTCGTATGAAAAAGGCACAGGCTACAACCTGCGCTGATTATGATGTTGTGTCTGTTTTCTGCTGCGTCCGGGCTCTTTCTGCGCTGAAAACGGGCCCAGAAGAGTCACTAACATAGCGGATTGTTAACGCAATGAAACAAAAAAGTTTCTGTTTTGCGAGGTGATGCGCACCAAAAAAAGGCAAATATCCCGCGCTGCGCGGTAACGGTGCAACAGTGTGGATGGTTTTGGTGCAACCGGCTCGCTGTCAGCGCCTGCAATCAGCCTGTTTGTGAAAACACTGAAATATTTAGCAATCATCGTGCCAGAAAGCGGTTCAGAGCGAGAAAGGCAGCAGAGTATGCGGTCAGGAGAGTGCGTTATATCGGGGGTACGGAAATAAAAAGCTCAGCCTCAGAATGCTGACATACCCAAAGCCGGATGAATCTGGCAGTAAAGCGTCAGATGAAAGCGCAGGGAACAGGGGCAGAGGCGGAAAGCGACCCGCGCCATGGACGGCACGGGTCGGGTGTGTCAGAGAGGGCGGTTTTAGCCTGACCGGGCCTCCTTCGCAGGCTGGATCTCACCGCTGGCCTTGGGGCATCCAGGCGGTTATCGCCGGCGACGCAGCAGGGCAATTACCGCAGCCAGCAGCGTCAGAGACCACACCGGCCAGACGCCCGCCTTCGCGTAGGGCGTTTCCCCTTGAGTCGGAGTGACTTTGCTGGTCAGGACATCGCGGGTGAACTGCGGCAGGATTGACGCCACGTCGCCTTTCGCATCCACCACGGCCGTGACGCCATTGTTAGTGCTGCGCAACAGCGGGCGACCCAGTTCCAGCGCCCGCATTCGCGCCATCTGGAAATGCTGCCACGGGCCGATCGAGTGACCAAACCAGGCATCATTAGAAACGGTCAGCAGGAAGTTCGTATCGGGATGGAAGTTGGCCCGCACCTGTTCACCCAGTACGATCTCATAGCAGATCGCCGTGGTGAGGTGATAACCCGCCACGCTGAGCTGCGGCTGGAGATAGTTGCCCCGGCTGAAGGCGGACATCGGTAAATCAAAGAACGGAGCCAGCGGACGCAGCAGATCGGCCAGCGGCACAAATTCACCAAACGGCACCAGATGATTTTTCTGGTAGCGGTTACCACTGAAGTAGCTGTATGGCGCTTTGCCGCCCAGCACGATGACCGTGTTGTAGTCGTGATAGCGGTTCTGCTCCAGCCGGGAGTCAACAATGCCGGTGACCAGCGAACTGCCGCGCTGACGCAGCTCATCATCCAGCGAACGCAGGAAGGGTTGCTGATTGCTTTCCAGATCGGTTATCGCTGACTCCGGCCAGATAATGATCGGCGCTTTGCCCATCAGCGGCTGACTGAGGCCGGTGTAAATGCGCAGCGTGTTGAGCAGCTGCTGCGGGTCCCACTTCATGGATTGCGGAATGTTGCCCTGCACCAGCGCCACCTCGACCGTACGTTCGGGCATCGGCTCCACCCACTGCAGGTAGCGCAACGGCCAGGGCAGTGCCAGCAGCAGCAGCGCGGCGATCAGACTTCTGACATTGCGCTGCTGCAGGGCATAAGCCAGCAGCCCGGCGATAACCATCAGCAGGAAGGTCAGGGTTTCAACGCCCGCCAGTGGTGCCAGACCCTTCAGCGGCCCGTCAATCTGGCTGTAACCAAACTGCAGCCACGGAAAGCCGGTCAGCACCCAGCCGCGCAGGAACTCGGTGATCTGCCACAGCGCCGGGGCGGCCAGCGCCAGCCGCCACAGTGAAGTGCGAGGCCACAGGCGGTTCAGCACACCGGCGAACAGGGCCGGATAGAGCGCCAGATAGGCGGCGAGCAGCGCCACAATAAACACGTTCACCGGGCCGGGCATACCGCCAAAGGTGGCGATGCTGACGTAAACCCAGTTGACGCCGCTGCCAAACAGGCCCAGCCCCCAGACAAAGCCGATGGCGCTGGCCTGCGAAGTGGAACGGTTAAGAGTCAGCAGCTGTAAACCGCACAGTGACAGCAGTGCGGCGGGCCAGAAATCGTAGGGGGAGAAGGCGAAGGTGCCAGACGCACCCGTTATTAAAGCCAGCAGCAGGCGAACCCGCTGACGCGGGTAAAGTGAGGCGAAAGCCATAGACTTATTCGTCTTCCAGTTGAGGTTGTGGCGCGTTTTCCGGAATAGTCACATGAACCTGGATGATGCGTCGGCTGTCCGCCATCGCCACCTTGAACTGGTAACCTTCAATCTCGATGCTTTCACCGCGTGCAGGCAGATGGCCGAAGCCCTGCATCACCAGGCCCCCGATGGTGTCGACTTCATCATCACTGAACTGCGTGCCAAACACCTCATTGAAATCTTCAATGGCGGTCAGCGCGCGCACCGTAAAGGTGTGGCGGTTGAGCTGACGGATATCACGATCTTCTTCGTCGTCATACTCATCTTCAATCTCACCAACGATCAGTTCCAGGATATCTTCAATGGTCACCAGGCCGGAGACGCCGCCAAACTCATCAATGACGATCGCCATGTGGTAACGCTGAGAGCGAAACTCTTTCAGCATCCGATCCACACGCTTACTTTCCGGCACCACCACCGCAGGACGCAGCACTTTTTCAATGCTGAACGGTTCAGATTCGCTGCTCATAAACGGCAGTAAATCTTTCGCCATCAGGATGCCTTCCACATGATCTTTATCTTCGCTGATCACCGGGAAGCGGGAGTGCGCGGAGTCGATGATGACATCCAGACACTCTTCAAGGCTCTGATTCCGTTTCAGGGTGATCATCTGCGAGCGCGGGATCATGATGTCACGCACGCGCTGCTCCGCAATATCCAGTACCCCCTCGAGCATGTCGCGGGTGTCCTGGTCAATCAGCTCTTTGTTATTCGAGTCGCGGATCAGCTCCAGTAGCTCATCACGGTTTTTGGGTTCGCCGTGAAAAAGCTGGTTGATCAACAGGGAGAAAAATCCCTTTTTACTACTGGGTGCATCGCTGTTTTGAGAATGGTCGTCGCTCATGGCGGTTTTTAAAGATCTCTCTGGTGAGGAATGGGGGTTGTCAGCCACATGCACTGACAGCCGGATAGCCTGAATACGGGATTCAGGCGTCTTCTTTCTCCGAAATGTACGGATCAGGATACCCAAGAGCAAGCATTATCTCGGTCTCCAGCCCTTCCATTTCATCGGCTTCGTCGTCATCAATATGGTCATATCCCAGCAGATGCAGCGTGCCGTGGACGACCATGTGGGCCCAGTGCGCCTCCACGCTTTTACCCTGTTCAGCCGCTTCCTGCTCGACCACCTGACGGCAGATGATGAGATCGCCCAGCAGCGGCAGCTCAATACCCGGCGGGGCTTCAAACGGGAAGGAGAGCACGTTAGTCGGCTTGTCTTTACCGCGATAGGTCAGATTCAGCTCATGACTTTCTGCTTCATCAACCAGACGGACAGTGACTTCACTGTCGGGCTGAAAAGGGGCAACCGCCGCCGAGAGCCAGCGATGAAACTGGCTTTCCTCCGGCAACCCAGCGCTGTTTTCACAGGCGACCTGCAGGTCGAGAATCACCTCGCTCATTTGCTCTCCTGGGGTGCGCTCTGTGCCGCCAGCGCTTCACGTTTGCGCTCTTCAGCCTGCTGATCTCGACGGGTCTGATCGGCCGCTTCCCAGGCTTCATAGGCGGTGACAATGCGGGCCACGACAGGATGGCGAACCACATCCTCGCTGTGGAAGAAGTTGAAGCTAATCTCCTCCACATCAGAGAGCACCTCAATGGCATGACGCAGGCCGGACTTAACGTGGCGCGGCAGGTCAATCTGCGTCACGTCGCCGGTAATGACCGCTTTGGAGTTAAAGCCGATACGCGTCAGGAACATCTTCATCTGTTCGATGGTGGTGTTCTGGCTCTCATCAAGAATGATAAACGCATCGTTCAGGGTACGACCACGCATGTAGGCCAGTGGGGCCACTTCAATGACGTTGCGCTCCATCAGCTTTTCAACCCGCTCGAAACCGAGCATTTCAAACAGTGCATCGTAGAGCGGACGCAGATAGGGGTCGACTTTCTGGCTCAGATCGCCGGGCAGGAAGCCCAGTTTTTCACCCGCTTCTACCGCCGGGCGGGTCAGCATGATGCGGCGGATCTCCTGACGCTCCAGCGCGTCCACCGCGGCGGCCACGGCCAGATAGGTTTTACCGGTACCGGCCGGGCCGATACCAAAGGTGATATCGTGGTCGAGGACATTTGCGATGTACTGCGCCTGGTTCGGCGTGCGCGGCTTAATCACGCCGCGTTTGGTCTTGATGTTGACCGCTTTACCGTACTCCGGCACGCTGTCGGCGGTTTGTTCCAGTACCCGGCTCTCTTTGATGGCGAGATGAATCTGGTCCGGCTCAATATCCGGAATGTCGCCGCGCACGGGCGCCGTATCCACATAGAGCGTTTTCAGGATATCGGCGGCGGCATTGACGCACAGAGGGCGTCCAACCAGCTTAAAGACGTTGTCGCGACGATTGATCTCAATACCCAGTCGGCGCTCAAGCTGTTTCACATTGTCATCGAACGGCCCGCACAGGCTCATCAGACGACGGTTATCAGCCGGTTCAAGGGCGATTTCACGAGTTTCGATATTCAAACGAATCCTTTGGGTCACTCAGGGCCAGTTATGGGGTGTGTCTGACGCACCGTTGAGCTTAACCGGATGCATCATAACGAAATTATTTATGCCGTAACGCCTGGGCGCAAGCTTAAGGAGAGATATTTGGGCAACAGCTTCAGAAAGCAAGTGTCGCAATGTGAAACAGGCGGCAGCGCGAAGCGCACTGCCGCACAATAAAGCCGGTATCACGGCTGGAAGAGACCCACGCCGATGTCGTTCTCTTTGCGGGTGCGGGCAATCACAGAGGCCGGGCTTTGCGCCATGCGCAGGCCCATCTCATCTTCGGTGCGCACCAGCCTGCCGCGCAGTGAGTTAGTGTAGACATCGACAATTTCAACATCCACAAACCGGCCGATCATCTCAGGTGAGCCTTCAAAGTTGACCACGCGGTTATTTTCGGTGCGGCCAGAGACTTCCATGACGTTCTTGCGGGAGATGCCTTCAACCAGAATACGCTGCACGGTGCCCAGCATGCGGCGACTGATCGCCTGCGCCTGCTGGTTGATGCGATCCTGCAGGATCCACAGGCGCTGCTTCTTCTCCTCTTCGCTGACATCATCCGGCAGGTCTGCGGCGGGTGTGCCGGGACGGGCTGAGTAGACAAAGCTGAAGCTGACATCGAAATTCACGTCGGCGATAAGCTTCATAGTCTGCTCGAAATCCTGCTGGGTTTCACCGGGGAAGCCGATGATGAAGTCAGAGCTGATCTCAATATCAGGACGCGCCGCGCGCAGCTTGCGGATAATCGCTTTATATTCCAGTGCCGTATGAGCACGCTTCATCAGCGTCAGAATGCGGTCTGCGCCGCTCTGCACCGGCAGATGGAGGAAGCTCACCAGCTCCGGGGTATCCCGGTAGACATCGATGATATCATCCGTGAACTCAATCGGGTGGCTGGTGGTGAAGCGGATGCGGTCAATACCGTCGATGGCGGCGACCAGGCGTAGCAGCTCAGCGAAGGTACAGGTATCACCATCAAAGGAAGCACCGCGCCAGGCGTTGACGTTCTGACCCAGCAGGTTCACTTCGCGCACGCCCTGCGCCGCCAGCTGAGCAATCTCCAGCAGAATGTCGTCACACGGACGGCTCACTTCCTCGCCACGGGTGTAAGGCACCACGCAGAACGTACAATATTTGTTGCAGCCTTCCATAATAGAGACAAAGGCTGTCGGACCTTCTGCGCGGGGTTCCGGCAGGCGGTCAAATTTTTCGATTTCCGGGAAGCTGATGTCCACCACCGGACTTTTGCTGCCGCGCACGGTGTTGATCATCTCCGGCAGGCGGTGCAGGGTCTGCGGGCCAAATACGATGTCCACGCAGGGCGCTCGCTGACGAATATGATCGCCTTCCTGTGACGCCACACAGCCGCCCACGCCAATGATCACATCCGGGTTACGCTCTTTCAGCTTTCTCCAGCGCCCCAGCTGGTGGAAAACCTTCTCCTGCGCTTTTTCGCGGATAGAGCAGGTGTTAAGCAGCAGAACATCCGCTTCTTCAGCGACCTCGGTCAGCGTATAGCCGTGCGTACTGTTCAGCAGATCAGACATCTTCGATGAATCATACTCATTCATCTGACATCCCCAGGTTTTGATATGCAGTTTTTTTGTCATCGCGCTAGCCATTGATTCAGTGCAGTGAAGTGCGGGGCGCGTATTGTAATGCTTTGATGCGGTTGTGACCAGCCTGCGGGCTTTTCTGTCAGCCCTCCGGTTTTCCGGTACACTTTGCTGTATTCAGACCCGTGTTGCGCAGGCGGACGGGATTAAGAGAAGGATAGAAGCAATGCAGGATAATCAGTTTGATGTGGTGATTGTCGGGGGGGGCATGGTGGGGGCTGCGCTGGCCTGCGGACTGACGCAGCAGCGTTTTCGCGTGGCGGTCATTGAACGCGCCGAGCCTGCCCCCTTTGATGCCGACAGCGATCCCGATCTGCGCATTTCAGCGATCGGTTCCTCCTCGGTGGCGTTACTGAAGCAGCTCAGCGTCTGGCCGCGGGTGGAAGCGATGCGAAGCGCCCCTTATCGCAGGCTGGAAACCTGGGAGTGGCAGACGGCGCAGGTGGGTTTCGATGCCGCCTCGCTGGGATTGCCGGAGCTGGGCTTCATGGTCGAGAACAGCGTCCTTCAGCGCGCGTTATGGGAAGAGATGCAGTCACGGGATGTGAGCTGCTACTGCCCGGCCACGCTGGAAAATCTGCAGCCGGAAAACGGCGGCTGGCGCGTCGACCTGAGTGATGGCGTGACCCTGCATACCCGGCTGGTAATCGGCGCCGATGGGGCCAATTCGCAGGTGCGGCAGATGGCCGGCATCGGGATTCATGGCTGGAGCTATGCGCAGTCCTGTTTACTGATCAGCGTGACCTGTGAACATCCGGCAGGCGATGCCACCTGGCAGCACTTTACGCCTCAGGGGCCACGCGCCTTTTTGCCGCTGTATGATAACCGGGCCTCGCTGGTCTGGTATGACGCACCGGCAAGAGTCCGTCAGCTTCAGGCGTTGCCGATGGCCCAGCTGGAAAAAGAGATTGCCAGTCATTTCCCGGCGCGGCTGGGACGTTTCAAAGCCCACGCGGCGGGCAGTTTCCCGCTGGTGCGGCGTCACGCTTCGCAGTATGTGCTGCCGGGGCTGGCGCTGGTTGGCGATGCGGCGCACACCATCAATCCGCTGGCCGGGCAGGGCGTCAATCTGGGTTATCGCGATATTGATGCGTTGATTGATGTGCTGGTCAGCGCGCGCGATGCGGCGGAAGAGTGGGCCTCTGAGCGGGTGCTGCAGCGTTATCACCGCAAGCGCCGCCGCGACAACATGCTGATGCAGGGCGGAATGGATCTCTTCTACTTCGCCTTCAGCAATCAACTGGCTCCGCTGCGGTTTGCACGAAATCTCGGCCTGATCGCCGCCGAGCATTCCGGGGTACTGAAGCGGCAGGTGCTGCGCTACGCGCTGGGATTGTAACAGACATGCCGTCTGGCTCGCCGCAGGGTGGGCCAGCCGTCAGAAAGGCAAACGACAAAAACAACAAAGCCCGCAAAAGCGGGCCTGTTGTGCAATTTGGCTGGGGTGCAGGGATTCGAACCCCGGAATGCTGGTATCAGAAACCAGTGCCTTACCGCTTGGCGACACCCCAATAATGGTGTTTTTCAAATTGTCTTTGTATGGCTGGGGTGCAGGGATTCGAACCCCGGAATGCTGGTATCAGAAACCAGTGCCTTACCGCTTGGCGACACCCCAATTATATGGTGGCTACGACGGGAATCGAACCTGTGACCCCAGCATTATGAGTGCTGTGCTCTAACCAGCTGAGCTACGTAGCCAAATTGTACTGCATTTTAATGATGGCTGGGATACCTGGATTCGAACCAGGGAATGCCGGTATCAAAAACCGGTGCCTTACCGCTTGGCGATATCCCATTCGTTCGTTCTCAGCATCGAGAATCATCAAAATTGGCTGGGATACCTGGATTCGAACCAGGGAATGCCGGTATCAAAAACCGGTGCCTTACCGCTTGGCGATATCCCATCCACGCTGCCGAATAATGAAATGGTGCGGGAGGCGAGACTTGAACTCGCACACCTTGCGGCGCCAGAACCTAAATCTGGTGCGTCTACCAATTTCGCCACTCCCGCAAAAAAAGATGGTGGCTACGACGGGAATCGAACCTGTGACCCCAGCATTATGAGTGCTGTGCTCTAACCAGCTGAGCTACGTAGCCATCTTTTTTTCGCGTTACCTTCATCGGCGTTGCGGGGCGCATTATGCGGAGTTGACCTGACAGCGTCAACAATTTTTTTACCGATTTTTGCCTGGTTATGGCTGTTTGCATGGCTTATAACCAGCATGGCGGTTTATTCGGCAATTTTTCAGTGAATACAACGCTAATCGTCAAAAAAAATGGGCCGCAGCGGGCCCATTCTGACCGTGCTCAGCTGGCTTATTGATAGGCTGACTGATGCACACCAACGGCACGACCTGATGGATCGTTCATGTTTTTAAACGCCTCGTCCCACTCGATCGCTTTGGCTGACGAACAGGCTACTGATGGACCGCCTGGCACACACTCCGCGGCGCTGGCCAGCGGGAACAGCTCTTCAAAGATCTCACGGTAGAGATAGGCTTCCTTCGACCCCGGCGTGTTGTGCGGGAAGCGGAAGTGAGCGGTTGCCAGTTGCTGGTCGCTGATTTGCTTCGCAGCCACCTCTTTCAGCGAGTCAATCCAGCTGTAACCGACGCCATCTGAGAACTGCTCTTTCTGACGCCACGCCACGCTTTCCGGCAGGTAGGAGGAGAAACATTCACGCAGAATGTGCTTCTCCATTTTGCCGTTGCTGCCACACATTTTGTCTTCCGGGTTGATACGCATCGCCACATCCAGGAATTTTTTATCCAGAAACGGCACGCGGGCCTCAACGCCCCAGGCGGACATCGCTTTGTTGGCGCGGGCACAGTCGAACATATGCAGCGCCTGCAGTTTACGCACGTTTTCTTCATGGAACTCTTTGGCGTTAGGGGCTTTATGGAAATAGAGATAGCCCCCGAACACTTCATCTGCGCCTTCGCCCGACAGCACCATTTTAATGCCCATTGCCTTGATTTTACGCGACATTAAGTACATCGGTGTGGAGGCGCGGATGGTGGTGACGTCATAGGTTTCAATGTGATAAATCACATCGCGAATCGCATCCAGACCTTCCTGCACGGTGAAATGAATCTCATGGTGCACGGTGCCCAGATGTTCCGCCACGGCTTTCGCCGCTTTCAGATCGGGTGAGCCTTCCAGCCCGACAGCAAAGGAGTGAAGCTGTGGCCACCACGCATCACTTTTATCCTGGTCTTCAACACGCTTTGCCGCAAAACGTTTGGTCACGGCGGAAATGATAGAGGAGTCCAGGCCGCCCGACAGCAGCACACCGTAAGGCACATCTGACATCAGGTGACTTTTTACAGACTCTTCCAGCGCATGCTTCAGGCCAGCCGCATCGGTGGTGTTGTGCTCAACATTTTTATACGCCATCCAGTCACGCTGCCAGTAACGACGGATTTCGCCATCGGTGCTGGAGAGGTAGCTTCCCGGCGGAAACTCTTTAATCGAACGGCAGACCGGCACCAGCGCTTTCATTTCTGACGCGACATAGAGGTTGCCATGCTCATCGTTACCCATATAGAGCGGGATGATGCCGATATGGTCACGGCCAATCAGATACGTGTTTTTTACGCTGTCATAGAGGATAAAGGCGAACATGCCTTCCAGGTCATCAAGGAAGTCGACCCCTTTCTCCTGATAGAGTGCCAGGATCACTTCACAGTCAGAACCGGTCTGAAACGCATAGCGATCGCTGAGTTCCGCGCGCAGCGCCTGGTGGTTATAAATTTCGCCGTTGACTGCCAGGACATGGGTGTGGTCGGCGTTATACAGCGGCTGTGCGCCGTTGTTAACGTCAACAATTGAGAGACGTTCATGCGCCAGGATGGCATGGTCATCGGCGTAGACGCCTGACCAGTCCGGGCCGCGATGACGCATTAAGCGTGAACATTCCAGCGCCTTTTTGCGCAGCTCAACAGGATCGCTTTTCAGATCCAGCACACCAAAAATTGAACACATAACTGACTCCTGAGCTCACCTTACGGCGATGTTATCTTTTAGGTTTGTCCGGCAGCCTGACGCTGCGTGATAGATAAGAAAATGCGCTATTTGGTGCCGTCAATGCAAGAGGAATCGTGATTTACTGATAAAAATATTGTTCACCCGGCAATAAAATTGAACAAACGATAATTTTATCGCTTATTTATTGATGAATCAGCAATGAAATGCGTTTTCCGGGCAAAAAACAGGCAGCAAACAGGGAGTAAAAGCGGAGAAAAAGGGGAGACGCATCACAATTCAGCCCGATGCGTCATAAGCAAACTGAATCAGAACAGGTCAATGTCGGCAACAGAGGGGTAGATCCAGTCCGGGCGGAACGGCATCGCGTCGATATCACTCAGGGTGGAGACGCCAGAGAGCACCAGCACCGTCTCCAGACCCGCCTGGAAACCGGCCAGAATATCAGTGCGCAGGTTGTCGCCGACGATGACCGTCTCTTCGGAGTGGGCCTGCATTTTGTTCAGCGCGGCACGCATAATGTAAGGGCTCGGTTTGCCAACCACAAAGGGGCTGCGGCCGGAAATCTTCTCAATCCCCGCACAGAGTGCGCCACAGGCGGGAATAAACCCACGCGCATGGGTATCGGGATTGGTGGCAATAAAGCGAGCGCCGTTGGCAACAAAGAAGGCCGCTTTATGCATCATGTCCCAGTTAAAGGAGCGTGTCTCTCCGACAATCACGAAGTCGGGATTAACATCAGTAATGGTAAAGCCCGCTTTGTAGAGTTCATGAATCAGCGCGCCCTCACCAATCACATACGCCTTTTTGCCCTCCTGACGGCGCAGGAAGTCAGCGGTGGCCATTGCCGAGGTGTAGAAGACGGAATCGGGCACCTCAACACCTGCCGAGGCAAAACGGTTAGCCAGATCCTGCTCAGTCTGCGAAGGGTAGTTGGTCAGCACCACCAGCGGCATCTCTTTGGCCAGAATGCGCTGCAGAAATTCCTGTGCGCCGGGCACGGCCGTGTTGTCGTGCATCAGCACGCCATCGATATCACAAATTACGCTTTTTATGGTCATAGTCAGATCCGGTGTAGCCCGCCACAGCAGCGGGTGAGCTTAATCTTCCAGAAGGTGTTGCAGCAGAATGCCGTTAAGCATGGCACGTTTAGCCAGTGCAAAGGCACCAATCGCAGAACGATGATCCAGTGTCGAACGAACAACCGGCAGATGCTTACGGAAGGCCTCTAATGCCTGGGTATTAATGCAGCCCTCAATCGCGGGCAGCAGCACTTTTTCTGCTTCGGTAATCTCTCCCGCCAGCACCACTTTTTGTGGATTAAACAGGTTGATGGCGATAGCTATCGCCTTGCCGAGATAGCGCCCCACGTGCTCGATCACTTCACAGGCCAGGGCATCACCCTGATTCGCCGCTTTACAGATGTGGGGCATCTGGCACGCCTCCAGCGTCAGCACACTGGGGTAGCCCTGATTCAGCAGGTGACGCACACGGTTTTCAATCGCGCCATTGGCGGCAATGGTTTCCAGGCAGCCAAAGTTACCGCAGTGGCAGCGTTCGCCTAACGGATCGACCTGAATGTGGCCGATCTCGCCGACGTTACCGTTGCTGCCGAGAAAAATATGGCCGTTGGCGATAATGCCTGCACCGGTCCCCCGGTGTAACCGCACCAGAATTGAGTCAGCACAGTCGCGGCTTGCACCGAAGTAGTGCTCGGCCAGCGCCAGACTGCGGATATCGTGACCCACAAAACTGGTGACGTTAAAGCGTTTCTTCAGGCTGGCGACCAGCGGCCAGTGGCTGACAGCGATGTGCGGCATGTAGCGAATCACCCCGTTGATCGGGTCGACCAGGCCGGGCAGGATCACGGAAATGGCGATCAGCTCGCGGATTTTACGCTGGTGCTGCTCAATGAAGCCGCTGATGGCATTAAACAGCGCATGCTCCAGCGTCTCCTGGGTGCGTTCCGGCAGCGCATAATCCTCCTGCGCCAGCGATTTGCCGCTGAGGTCAAACAGCGTGAGGGTGGCATCGTGACGGCCGAGCCGGACGCCGATGGTCTGGAAGTGGCGGGTTTCAGTGATAATCGAGATGGCGCGGCGACCCCCGGTAGACGCCTGCTGGTCTACCTCTTTGATCAGGCCGCGCTCAATCAACTGGCGGGTAATTTTCGTGACGCTGGCGGGGGCGAGCTGGCTGAGTTCGGCAATCTGAATGCGCGATATCGGCCCCTGTTGATCAATCAGCCGGTAAACTGCTGCGCTATTAAGTTGCTTAACAAGATCGACATTTCCTATTTGTGACTGGCCGCCAGTGGTCATTCAGTGCTTACTCGCTCAGGACGTCGTCTCCGTTGACAAACGTCTTAATGATTTTAAAGTCGCGCGTAAACACAGTCAGGTTCGCGATTTTTCCTGCTTCGATCGAGCCTAACTGTTTTTCCACGCCCATCGCCCGTGCCGGGTAGAGTGATGCCATGCGCAATGCTTCGTCCAGTGCGATACCCACATGCTCGACGCTGTTCTGTACCGCTTCAATCATCGTCAGGGCTGAACCACTGAGTGTGCCGTTTTCGTCAACACAGAGCCCGTCACGATAATAGATTGTTTTGCCAGCAAAAATAAACTCACTGATTGCCGCGCCCGCCGGTGCGGTGGCATCCGTTACCAGCACCAGCTTGTCGCCTTTTATGCGTTTAGCATTGCGCACGTTAGCGTAATGTACATGTAAACCATCCGCAATAATGCCGCAGTATACATCAGGCGAATCAAACAGCGCACCGATAAGCCCCGGTTCACGACCGGCAAAGGCGGGCATCGCGTTGTAGAGGTGCGTCGCAAAACTCACGCCAGCAGAGAAGCCCGCTTTCGCCTCTTCATACGTTGCACTGGAGTGACCGGCAGACACAATGATCCCCGCGTCAGTCAGCTGTCGAATCACCTCGCGACCGGCATTCTCCGGCGCCAGCGTCACTTTGGTGATGACATCGGCGTTGTCACACAGATACTGCACCATCGCCGCATCCGGCAGGCGAATCAGCGCCGGATCGTGGGTGCCTTTCTTCGCCTTGCTGAGCCACGGGCCTTCCAGATGCAGACCCAGCGCCTGATGCGGATGCTTCTGCAGATAGGCGCGCATGGTTTCGATGGCCCGCTTCATCAGGGCATCGCTGCTGGTGATCAGCGTCGGTAAAAAGCTGGTGCAGCCCGATTTCTCATTGGCGCGCTGCATGATCTCCAGCGTTTCAACGCTGAGCGCATCAATGTCGTCATTGAACTGCACGCCACCACAGCCGTTAAGCTGGAGATCGATAAAGCCAGGCGCAATAATGGCACCCGCCACATCCCGTAATTCAACATCCGCCGCAACCGCTTCACGCGGGCAGACGTGTGCAATCTGCGTCCCGTCAACCACGACCGCGTAGTTATCCAGAATCTCATGACCGCTGTAAATGCGACCGTTGACTAATGCGTACATCTCTCTTCTCCCGTCCTGGCCTGCTGTCACGCAGCGTAACAGCAGGGCACTGTTCTGTTACACGCCTTTCATATTTTCCGCTTCCATTTCGCGGAAATATTTCACGGTTTTCACTTTCAGTTCCATGGTGGCCGGCTCATCACACACCACCACCGATTTTGCGTGTAGCTGCAGGCAGCTGATGGTCCACATATGATTGACGTTGCCTTCAACCGCCGCCTGCAGAGCCTGCGCTTTAACATGACCGGTAACCAGAATCATCACTTCCTCTGCATCCAGCAGCGTGCCGACGCCGACCGTCAGCGCATATTTCGGCACCTGGTCAACGTCGCCGTTGAAGAAGCGAGAGTTCGCCACGCGGGTATCATGGGTCAGGGTTTTTATGCGGGTTCGCGAAGCCAGCGACGAAGCCGGTTCGTTAAAGGCGATATGGCCGTCGTTACCGACCCCCCCCATAAACAGGTGAATTTTACCCAGCGCGCGAATTTTCTCTTCGTACTGACGACATTCTGCGTCAATATCGGGTGCATTACCATTCAGCAGGTTGATATTTTCCGGTTGAATATCAACGTGATCGAAGAAATTACGATACATGAAGCTGTGATAGCTCTCCGGATGCTCTTTTGGCAGGCCCACATATTCATCCATATTGAACGTCACAACATGCTTAAAACTGACCTGGCCCGCTTTGTGCATATCAATCAGGTGTTTGTATGCTTCCAGTGGCGTGCCGCCGGTAGGCAGACCCAGGACGAAAGGTTTTTCCGCCGTCGGGTTAAACGCGTTGATGCGGTTAACAATATGTCGGGCGGCCCATTTGCCGACCTGGGTTGGCGTCGCTAAAGGAATCAGTCTCATGTTTCACCTCATTTGAAATGGAAAGGGGATCGCTGAACCGTTGCGTAAATCATCAACCTGAATAGATTTTCTATTCTCGCCACGGCAGGCGCGTAATTCAATATTTCGGATCATAAAATAAGTTTGCTTTCATAGCCAGATGTTGCAGTGTTGCTCGAGGTTTTTTAGTGATAAAAGTCACATATATCGGGGTTTTAATTTGCGAGGCGAATTAATTTATCATTACACTTCGCTGCGTGACATGCAGTGTATTCACAATCTTTGCAGCTGACATAACAACATTAAGCGGCGCAAAGCGACAAGTCAGGCTCATAGGGGGGGAAGGTCCATGTTAAGTTATTTACAGAAGGTAGGGCGGGCATTGATGGTGCCGGTTGCCACCCTGCCAGCGGCAGCGATACTCATGGGGGTAGGGTACTACCTCGATCCCGTCAGCTGGGGGTCAGATAACGCGCTGGCGGCGTTGCTGATCAAGTCCGGTGCGGCAATTATTGAGCACATGTCAGTACTGTTTGCGATCGGTATCGCCTACGGTATGTCGAAAGATAAAGATGGCGCGGCAGCCCTCACCGGCTTTGTCGGCTTCCTGGTGGTCACCACGCTCTGCTCACCAGCCGCTGTCTCAATGATTCAGAAAATCCCTTTGGATCAGGTGCCTGCTGCCTTTGGCAAAATCGAAAACCAGTTTGTCGGCATTCTGGTCGGTATTCTCTCGGCAGAAGTCTATAACCGCTTCAGCCACGTCGAACTGCCTAAGGCGCTTGCTTTCTTCAGCGGACGCCGGCTGGTGCCGATTCTCGTTTCGTTCCTGATGATCTTCGTCGCCTTTATCCTGATGTATATCTGGCCTGTGGTGTTCAATGGTCTGGTAGGGTTTGGCGAGCATATCCAGAAGCTTGGCTCTGTCGGAGCGGGTATTTATGCCTTCTTTAACCGTCTGCTGATTCCGGTCGGTCTGCATCACGCACTGAACTCCGTGTTCTGGTTCGATGTTGCCGGGATTAATGACATTCCTAAATTCCTCGGCGGTGCGCAGTCACTGGCAGATGGGTCGGCCACCGTGGGCATCACCGGTCGCTATCAGGCGGGCTTCTTCCCGATCATGATGTTTGGTCTGCCTGGTGCTGCGCTGGCTATCTATCACTGCGCACGTCCTGAGAATCGCGTCAAAGTGGGCAGTATCATGCTGGCCGCTGCGTTTGCCGCCTTCTTTACCGGTATCACCGAACCGCTGGAGTTCTCCTTCATGTTCGTGGCACCGGTGCTCTATCTGATCCACGCCGTACTGACCGGTATTTCTGTCTTCATCGCCGCCAGCATGCACTGGATCGCCGGATTTGGTTTCAGCGCCGGGCTGGTGGATATGTTCCTCTCCACCCGTAACCCGCTGGCGACGCACTGGTACATGCTGATCCCGCAGGGGCTGGTATTCTTCGTTATCTATTACGTGGTCTTCCGCTTCACCATCAAAAAATTCAATCTGTTGACCCCTGGCCGCGAGCTGGCGGTGGCCGGTGATGAAAGCGATGGGTATGACGTCAACGTGGACAACAGCGATAACGGTGAAAGCGCCACGGAATCCCTGGCACGTCGCTACATCGGTGCGGTCGGTGGTTCCGCTAACCTGACCAGTATTGACGCCTGCATCACCCGTCTGCGTCTGAACGTGAATGATTCCGCTCAGGTCAACGAGGGTGTGGCGAAGCGTCTGGGCGCGTCCGGCGTTATCCGTCTGAATAAACAGAGCGTGCAGATCATTGTCGGCACCCAGGCCGAAGGCATCGCCTCCGCCATGAAAAAAGTGCTGGCCAAAGGCCCGGTCGCCGCTGCTGCATCCGTCAGGACGCCAGCGGCAGAGCCGGAAGTTAAACCACAGGCCGTGCTGAACAGCGAGAAGCGCGTTATTGCGACGCTGCTGGCACCGGTAACGGGAGAAGTCGTGGCACTGGATGCGGTTCCGGATGAAGCCTTTGCCAGCAAAGCGGTAGGCGACGGGCTGGCCATCAAACCCAGCGACAAATGGGTTGTGGCACCGATTGCCGGAACGCTGGTGAAAATCTTCAATACCAATCATGCGTTCTGTCTGGAAACCGACAACGGTGTCGAGATCGTGGTTCACATGGGACTGGATACCGTGGCGCTGGACGGAAAAGGCTTCACTCGCCTGGCGGAAGAGGGTGCCAGCGTGGTAGCCGGTCAGCCGGTGCTGGAGATGGATCTTGAATTCCTGAACGCGAACGCCCGCTCGATGGTGAGCCCGGTGGTGGTCAGCAACAGTGAAGATTTCGCGGGTCTGACACTCCTGGCCCACGGTCCGGTCATCGCAGGTGAAACTCCGCTGTATGAAGTAAAAGGCTAATCCCCGCAACAGAACCCCACAGGCAGGAAGCGATTCCTGCCTTTTTTGTTTTAAAGGCTTAACAAACGGTTGTTTCCCTCAGACGCTTTGTGGATCATACTCCGTTACTTCGTGGTACAAATCACCCGTTATTCGTATTGAGGATTTTTGAGATGAGTGAGGCTGAAGCCCGCCCAACTAACTTTATTCGTCAGATCATTGACGAAGATTTGGCGAGCGGTAAGCACAGCAGCGTGCATACCCGTTTTCCGCCGGAGCCCAATGGCTACCTGCACATTGGTCATGCGAAATCGATCTGTCTGAATTTTGGCATCGCCCAGGATTATCAGGGGCAATGCAACCTGCGTTTCGACGATACCAATCCGGTTAAAGAGGATATGGAATTCGTTGAATCCATCAAGCGTGACGTCCAGTGGCTGGGTTTTGAGTGGAGCGGTGAAGTCTGCTACTCATCAGACTATTTCGATCAGCTCTACAACTATGCCGTTGAGCTGATTACTAAAGGGCTGGCTTACGTTGATGAGCTGAGCCCGGATCAGATTCGCGAATATCGTGGCACCCTGAAAGAGCCGGGTAAAAACAGCCCGTATCGCGATCGCAGCGTGGAAGAGAACCTGGCGCTGTTTGAAAAAATGCGAAACGGGGGCTTTGCTGAAGGCACGGCCTGTCTGCGCGCCAAAATCGATATGGCTTCGAACTTCATCGTGATGCGCGATCCGGTGCTTTACCGCATCAAGTTTGCGGAACATCACCAGACCGGCAACAAGTGGTGCATCTACCCGATGTATGACTTTACCCACTGCATTTCCGATGCGCTGGAAGGCATTACGCACTCGCTCTGTACGCTGGAGTTCCAGGACAACCGCCGTCTTTATGACTGGGTGCTGGACAACATCACGATTCCGGTTCATCCGCGCCAGTATGAGTTCTCGCGCCTGAATCTGGAGTATGCGGTGATGTCAAAACGCAAACTCACTCAGCTGGTGACCGAGAAGCACGTAGAAGGGTGGGACGATCCGCGCATGCTGACCGTTTCAGGTCTGCGCCGTCGTGGTTACACCGCGGCTTCTATCCGTGAGTTCTGCCGTCGTATTGGCGTGACCAAACAGGATAACATCGTCGAGATGGCTTCACTGGAGTCCTGTATCCGTGATGATCTGAACGAAAATGCGCCACGCGCGATGGCGGTACTTGATCCTCTGAAAGTGGTGATCGAAAACCTGCCCGCCGGTCACAATGAGGTCATCACCATGCCTAACCATCCGGGTAAACCGGAGATGGGCACGCGTGAAGTGCCGTTCAGCCGTGAAATCTGGATTGATCGTGCAGATTTCCGCGAAGAGGCGAACAAACAATATAAGCGTCTGGTTCTGGGCAAAGAAGTCCGTCTGCGCAACGCCTATGTGATCCGTGCAGAGCGGGTAGCCAAAGATGAAGCGGGCAACATTACCTGCATCTACTGCACCAGCGACGTGGATACCCTGAGCAAAGATCCGGCCGATGGCCGCAAGGTGAAGGGAGTGATTCACTGGGTGTCTGCGGATCATGCGCAGCCTGCCGAGTTCCGCCTCTATGACCGACTTTTCAGCGTGCCGAATCCGGCCGCGGCTGAAGATTTCCTGGCGGTGATCAACCCTGATTCACTGAGCATCAAAAATGGTTTCGTCGAACCGAGCCTGCGCGATGTGGAAGCAGCCACCCCGTTCCAGTTTGAGCGTGAAGGCTATTTCTGCGCCGACAGCGTTTACTCTAAACCGACGCAGCTGGTGTTTAACCGCACCGTAGGGCTTCGCGATACCTGGGCTAAAACGGGCGAATAATCGTTTAGGGCTGACCTCATAAAATGACAAAAGGGCGATGAATCGCCCTTTTTTATTGCCCCTGGATTCAGGATTGCCGACGTTTATTCTGACTTAACGCAAAGCCTGCACAGAGTGCGTTGTGAGAGAAATCTGAGTTTAAAAAAATTAATCAATTTCAGGATGTGAATTGTCCGCTTTCAGGTAGGCTATGCGCTCTTAGAGGTAGCAAAGCGGGTTATATAAGGAAAAAAAATGCCAGTCCTCGCTCAGGAAGCCAAACACAGTGTCGTCGTTTTACATCAGCTCATTGAACGTATTTTTAATCAGCCTGCCGGATCGGACGACAGCTTTGAGCTGTTGATGTCCTTTTTCCATCCCGATTTCCGCATGGTGACGCCAAAAGGCAAAGAGTACGATCTTAACGCGGTCGAAGAGTTGTTCCGACAGCTGCAGGGGCAGCGGGAAGGGATGCGAATTGCGACCTGTGAGCATGTCATCCTCTCTCATCATAAAAATGAAATTACCGTGCAGTATCGTGAAATGCAGATGCTGAATGGTAATAACCAGAGCCGTATTTCGCTGGCGATTCTGGATTGCAGCAGCTCGAATCCACGCTGGCGCTATCTGCAGGAGACGCTGGTCGCCTGAGGTTCCAGCTGAGAACAGACGAAAAAAAACCGGTCACGTAACCGGTTTTTTTATTTCCGCCCGCCAGATTACTGGTCGTGCAGAGTCTCATCTTCACGGCAGTCGCCCAGCGTACAGTGTCCGTAAAGATAGAGGCTGTGGTTGGTCAGCTTGATGCCGTGACGGGTCGCGATTTCACGCTGACGCGTTTCGATGGATTCATCGCTGAACTCAATAACCTTGCCACAGTCCAGGCAGATCAGGTGATCGTGGTGATGCTGCTGCGTCAGTTCGAAAACGGATTTGCCGCCCTCGAAATTGTGACGGGTCACAATACCGGCGTCATCGAACTGGTTCAGCACGCGGTAAACGGTGGCCAGGCCAATCTCTTCGCCGATGTCGATCAGGCGTTTATACAAATCTTCCGCGCTGACGTGATGGCACTCAGGTTCCTGAAGCACTTCCAGAATTTTCAGTCTGGGCAGTGTCACTTTCAGGCCAGCCTTCTTTAATGCGGTGTTGTTGTCAGTCATGCGGATTTTGTCCTGTTACTAATATTCACTTTTGTGGCTTGTCGCCTTGAATGTCGATCTGTGCTCATTCGCATTTGCGTCTCATTATAGAACTCAGGGGATGAAATGAAAACCTGAGGGCCGTGAATCATCATGGGCTATGAGGGAAGCTTCATCGGGCCGGGGAGGATTCTGGCAGAGGTCTTTCAGCACATCACTGCGTCATACCGCCTGAGCCAATACGCGGAAGATCGATGCGGGTATTCTACAGATTAAACGAAGAAAGTTAAAAAAATGTGGCTATTATTTCTATAGGAAATTCCATTGCCTCAATGTGAGCTGGCGCTCACATTGAGGCGAGGCGCATCAGGCTTCGATGATCTCTTTCAGCTGCAACTCATCAAAAATCTGCTTAACCCACTGATCAACGCGCTGGCTGGTCAGCTCAGGCTGACGATCTTCGTCAATGGCCAGGCCCAGGAAGTGCGTCTCATCGGCCAGACCTTTTGAGGCTTCGAAATGGTAGCCTTCTGTTGGCCAGTGACCCACGATAACGGCGCCCTGCGGCTCGATAATGTCGCGGATTGTGCCCATCGCATCACAGAAATATTCAGCGTAATCTTCCTGGTCGCCACAGCCAAACAGGGCAACCAGCTTGCCGTTGAAATCGATCTCTTCCAGCGTCGGGAAGAAGTCATCCCAGTCGCACTGCGCCTCACCGTAGTACCAGGTCGGGATGCCCAGCAGCAGGATATCAAACGCTTCCAGGTCTTCTTTTGTACTTTTCGCGATGTCATGCACTTCTGCAACATCTTTACCCAGCTGTTTCTGGATCATTTTTGCAATGTTTTCGGTGTTGCCGGTATCGCTGCCAAAGAAGATGCCTACGAGTGCCATGAGTAAAATAACCTCTTAAATCCTGATAATGAGATGTGTGCCGCAGCACATTTCTGCGAATAATAGCAGACGAGACAAACCCGCGGAACGGTTAAAGCCTCGACATTTGCTCCTGCGTGCGATTTGCCCGCATCAATCCAGTTTGAGCTGCGCCAGCAGCATCTGTTCAATCAGTTCGCTGCGGCTGAGATTACGCTGCGCGGCCAGCGTATTAAGTGCATCGACGGCCTCACTGTTCATTTTCAGTTCGACACGACGCAGTCCGCGCCCTTTGTCTCGTTTCAGTTGATTGCGCTTATTGATGCGCAGCTGTTCATCACGCGAAAGCGGACTGGTTTTGGGGCGACCCGGGCGGCGCTCATCAGCAAACAGATCGAGCGTCGTGCGGTCAGTGTGTTCTTTTGCCATGGCTTAGTAAAACTGAATGGGTGCGGGCGCCAGACGCTCACCGCGCAGATTATAAATTATTGGCCGTTGCCGCAGAAAAATCGACCTGCGGCAAAATTTTAGCGCGCCATCATACTGCACGCTCACTCCGGACGCCAATCCTAAACCTTTACTGCCATCTATTTGCTTTTAAAGCGCAAAAAAGCGCCGCACACTGCGCAAAACGGCATCGGGCTTCTCGGCATGCACCCAGTGGCCCGCACCGCCGATCACGTGGGCCTGCGCCGCCGGAAACTGCTGCAGCAACGCATCGCGATAGCGGTTATCCAGGTAACTGGAGTCGCCGCCGCGAATAAAGAGTGCCGAATGAGGCCAGGCGGGAACAGGCTGCCAGCCAGAAAGGGTAGGGTAGTTATCCCACAGCACCGGCACGTTAAAGCGCCATTGCCCGTCATGAAATGACTTCAGCAGAAACTGAATGACCCCTTCTTCTTCAATCACCGGCCGCATAATGCGGGCCGCCTCGCTGCGCAGCGTCACGCCCGCCTCTGAGACGGCGCGAATACCGGCGAAGATCAGGTCGTGACGCCGGGTCTGATAATCGACCGGCGCGATATCGATCATCACCAGCCGCTCAATGCGATCCGGCACCAGCGCGCTCATGGTCATGGCGATTTTACCGCCCATCGAATGACCGATGACCGCGACGCGATCGATGCCGTGCGCATCCAGCGTATCGACCATATCCTGCGCCATTACAGCGTAGTTCATCTCCTCCGATCGCGGTGAGAGTCCATGGTTACGGACATCCACCTGCAGCAGTGGCCCGGCATCTTTCAGGCCACGGGCCAGCACGCCGAGGTTGTCCAGACTGCCAAACAGACCGTGAATAAGCAGGATGGGCAGAGAATCAGCAGGGGATTGTTCAGTTTGCAGACGGGCGTTCAAAATCATAGCAAAGTTCTTAAGTTTGAGACCTGAGCTTAGGTTATCATGGTTTCACCTTTTCAGGCGCGCCGGTTCCGGCGGCATTAGGACATATTCTGACTTTTGCCCGTAAACCGTTTGATTGCTAACAACCCGCCTGAATTTAACTTTATAATCCTCATGTTAGAACCCGCACATCCGGCGAATTGTCTGACTATACTCAGGGCTTTTCAGGAAAGAGGTGGTTCTGTCATGAGAAAGAACCGTACGGAATAAGATGAAAACGATCGAAGTTGACGAAGAGCTCTACCGTTATATTGCCAGCCACACGCAGCACATTGGTGAAAGCGCATCTGACATTCTGCGTCGTATGCTGAAGTTTACGGCCGGTCAGACGGCACCCGCTTCGCCTGCTCAGCCTGCCTCAAAAGATGCAGCGAAAGAGGCACCGTCTGCGCCTGTGGGTTCGCGCCCGCAGGATCGTGTGCGCGCGATGCGTGAGCTGCTGCTCTCCGATGAATATGCGGAGCAGAAGCGGGCGGTCAATCGCTTTATGCTTGTTTTGTCAACGCTCTATCGTCTTGATACCGCAGCCTTTGCTGAGGCCACTGCATCGCTGCAGGGCCGCACCCGCGTCTACTTTGCAGGTGATGAGCATACGCTGTTGCAGAATGGCACCCATACTAAGCCGAAGCATGTGCCCGGCACGCCGTACTGGGTGATCACCAACACCAATACCGGCCGTAAATGCAGCATGATCGAACACATCATGCTGTCGATGCAGTTCCCTGCGGAACTCACCGAAAAAGTTTGCGGCACCATCTAAAACTTAAGCGTCAGGGAGCAGCGCCGATGGCCAATCACCCACGTGCCGGGCAACCCGCCCAGCAGAGCGATTTGATTAACGTTGCACAATTAACGTCACAATATTATGTCCTGCAGCCCGATGTGGCGAACCCGGAACATGCGGTGAAATTTGGCACCTCTGGCCATCGCGGCAGTGCAGGGCGTCAAAGCTTCAACGAGATGCACATTCTGGCGATTGCACAGGCGATTGCTGAAGAGCGTAAAAAGAACGGCATCACCGGGCCTTGCTACGTCGGCAAAGATACGCATGCGCTCTCTGAGCCGGCAATCCTGTCGGTGCTGGAAGTGCTGGCAGCGAATGGCGTTGACGTGATTGTGCAGCAGGACAATGGCTATACGCCGACCCCTGCCATCTCAAATGCGATCCTTGAGCACAACAAATCGGGTGGCCCGCTGGCTGACGGCATCGTGATTACGCCGTCCCATAACCCACCGGAAGATGGCGGCATCAAGTACAACCCACCGAATGGCGGACCGGCTGATACCAACGTCACCAAAGTGGTGGAAGATCGCGCTAATCAGTTGATCAAAGATGGCCTGAAAGAGGTTAAGCGTCTGCCACTGGAGCAGGCACTGGCCAGCGGTCATGTAGTCGAGAAAGATTTGATTCAGCCTTACGTGGAAGGCCTGGCCGAAATTATCGATTTCCCGGCTATCCAGAAAGCGGGCCTGAAGCTGGGCGTTGATCCGCTTGGTGGTTCAGGTATCGCCTACTGGCAGCGCATTGCGGAACACTACAAGCTGGATCTGACGCTGGTCAATGACGCGGTCGATCAGACTTTCCGCTTTATGCATCTGGATAAAGATGGCGTGGTGCGCATGGACTGCTCGTCTGAAAGCGCCATGGCAGGCCTGCTGGCTTACCGCGACAAGTTTGATCTGGCATTCGGTAACGATCCTGATTATGACCGTCACGGCATTGTGACCCCGGCGGGTCTGATGAATCCAAACCACTATCTGGCTGTGGCGATTAACTACCTGTTCCAGCATCGTCCGCAGTGGGGCCAGGACGTTGCCGTCGGCAAAACGCTGGTTTCCAGCGCCATGATTGACCGTGTGGTTAATGACATTGGTCGCAAGCTGGTGGAAGTGCCGGTCGGCTTCAAGTGGTTTGTTGATGGTCTGTATGACGGCAGCTTTGGCTTCGGTGGCGAAGAGAGCGCGGGTGCCTCATTCCTGCGTTTCGATGGTACGCCGTGGTCAACGGACAAAGATGGCATCATCATGTGTCTGCTGGCGGCTGAGATTACTGCCGTGACCGGTAAAAACCCTCAGCAGCATTACGATGAGTTGGCTGCACGCTTTGGTGCGCCGAGCTACAACCGTCTGCAGGCATCAGCGACTTCCGCGCAGAAAGCGGCGCTGTCGAAGCTCTCTCCTGAGATGGTAAGCGCGGATACGCTGGCAGGTGACCCGATCACCGCCCGCCTGACGGCAGCACCGGGCAATGGCGCATCCATTGGCGGTCTGAAAGTGATGACGGAGAATGGCTGGTTTGCGGCCCGTCCGTCAGGCACCGAAGACGCCTACAAGATTTACTGTGAAAGCTTCCTGGGCGCAGAACACCGCGCGCAGATCGAGAAAGAAGCCGTAGAGATTGTCAGCGAAGTGCTGAAAAACGCCTGATCCGTCGGGCAATGAAAAGGCGCCGTGGATGCCTCAGACTGCTCCCTTACTCGCATCAGGGCATATCTTGCCGCAGCGGATTAACCTGATGCGCAGGGGACAGGGTCAGAAGAGGAAAGCGTCCCGCGCCAGGGAAGGCGCGGGCCGAGTAGTCAGGGATGACGGTTTTGCGTCTTTCCGATCTGACCCTGTTCCCTGAGCAGGCTCCGTCTTACAGCGATACATACCCGATTCTGTCATTATCAGAAGGCGCCTCTGGCGCCTTTTTTCATGGCATAAAACGGTAGCCGATGCCGGTTTCTGTCAGCAGATGGGCAGGCTGTGTCGGATTGGCTTCCAGTTTCTGACGCAGATGTCCCATATAGATGCGCAGATAGTGGCTGTGCTCTACCGCATTCGGCCCCCAGACCTGGCTCAGCAGTTGCCGCTGTGTCAGCACCTTCCCGGCATTGTTCAGCAGAATACTCAGCAGGCGAAATTCAATAGGAGTGAGGTGAACCTCACTGTCGCCGCGCTGCACGCGTCGTGCGGCAAAATCGACGCTGACATCGGCAAAATGAACCCGGGCGTCGGGCTGCTGGCTGCTATGACGGCGCAGCGCAACCCGCACGCGCGCCATCAGTTCGCCGATGCCAAAGGGTTTGGTCAGATAGTCATCCGCACCGGCATCCAGTGCCGCGATCTTATCCTGCTCATCACTGCGCGCGGATAACACAATCACCGGCATGGCGCTCCACTGGCGCAGATCGCGGATAAAATCGGTGCCATCCCCATCCGGCAGGCCCAGATCCAGGATAACCAGGTCGGGTTTACGGGTCGCTGCCTCAATCAGTCCGCGCTGCAGCGTATCTGCATCAAAAACTTTAAGGGCTTCACTCTCCAGTGCGAGCCGGACAAAGCGACGGATCTCTTTTTCATCTTCAACGATCAAAACCGTGGTCACGCAATACCTGCCTTAACGGGGTGCCGAAGCGCTACTTTATCAATATTTCTGGCTGCCGTCCGGCAGCTTCATCGGTCGGCTGAATTCAATGCTTCGTAACCTTGGAGTAACTTTTCTGTAACTTAATTACAGGCTGATTCTTAAACAGCAAAAATAGCGGCAATTAAGTGGTCAGATGAGTAGTAAAGTTACACAATCTGGCGTAAAGTCAGACCCAGATCACATTCGCACCGTTTCGCTCGTCGGGAGGAAAAACCATGTATCAGGCTTATCCACGCTACAAAATTATTGCACGCCGCACGCTGGTGGTCCTTCTCGGCATTATGGCGCTTCCTGTTATGCTTTTTCGTCAGGATCGCGCCCGTTTCTACAGCTATCTGCACCGCATCTGGTGTAAAACCAGCGCCAAACCGGTCTGGCTGGCGCAGTCAGAAGCAGCAGGCGGCGTCTTCTGGTAAAGCCGCCTGTCAGCGAAGAGGCCCGGTCAGCAGACCGGGCTTTTTTTTACTTTTTTTCTACAATAAAGAGAGCAACCTGTTGCTTTAACGCTGTCTTCCTGACCATTTTACGCTACACTTAAACCTCTACAAGATTTCAGAGGTTGTACAAGTATGAGCAATAAAATCCCCGTTGGAATCAGTGCATGCCTGCTCGGCGATAGCGTCAGGTTTGATGGTGGCCATAAGCGTCTTACTTTTGCGACCCAGGATCTTACGCCCTTTGTCCGTTTCGAGCCTATCTGTCCTGAAATGGCGATTGGCCTGCCAACACCGCGTCCGGCATTACGGCTGGTGAAGCAGGGCGATGATGATGAACTGCACCTCTGCTTCAGCAAAGATGGCGGGGAAGAAGTCACCCGCCAGATGCGTGACTGGTCAGCAGAGCGGGTAAAATCGCTGCATCATCTTTCGGGCTACATCCTTTGTGCCAAATCTCCCAGCTGTGGCATGGAGCGTGTACGGGTCTATGAACCTGACACCAACAACAACCGCAAAGTCGGCACCGGCATCTTCGCTGAATTTTTGCAGCGCGAAATGCCCTGGCTGCCGCTGGAAGAAGATGGTCGCCTGCACGATCCGGCGCTGCGTGAAAACTTTATCGGCCGCATCTGTGCGCTGCATGAGTTTAATCAGATGTGGCAACAGGGACTGACCCGCCACGGGCTGATCGCCTTCCACAGCCGTTACAAGCTGATGATGCTGGCGCACTCGCAGGAGAAATATCGCGAGCTGGGACCTTTTGTCGCTTCCATGAGCCAGTGGGATTCGCTGGACGCCTTTGCGTTTGAATACCGCAACCGCATGATGGCGCTGATGTCCCGTCCCGCGTCACGCCGCAATCACACCAATGTCCTGATGCACGTGCAGGGCTATTTCCGCCGTCAGCTCAGCTCGCCACAGCGTCAGGAGCTGGCCACGCTGATTGATCGCTATCGCCAGGGGACGCAGCCGCTTCTGGTGCCGATCACCATCCTCAAGCACTACATGGCGGAGTTTCCGCATCCGTGGCTGGCTCAGCAACGTTATTTTGACCCCTATCCCGAAGCCTTGTGCTTACGCTACGGACAGTAATTCAGGAGGCGTATGACCACCCATCTGGTCTGGCTGCGTAACGATTTACGCATCAACGATAATCTGGCGCTGCACGCCGCCTGTCGCGACAGCAAGGCGAACGTCATTGCGCTCTTCCTGGCGACGCCGGAACAGTGGCAACAGCATGAGATGTCACCTAAACAGGCTGCCTTTATCCACGCCAGCCTGCTGGAACTGCAGGATGCGCTGGCAGAGCGGGGCATCAGACTGCATTACCAGGCGTGTAACACCTTCAGCGATAGCATTGATGCTCTGGCGGAGTTTTGTGAAAAGCAGAAGGTCGACCAGCTTTTCTATAACTATCAGTATGAGGTCAATGAGCGTCAGCGTGATGCAGAAGCTGAAAAGCGTCTCGACAAGGCGGGGGTTATCTGTCAGGGATTTGATGACAGCCTGCTGCTGGCACCCGGTAGTGTTCAGAGCGGCGACCGCTCCATGTATAAGGTGTTCACGCCCTTCAGCAAAGCCTTTGTCCGGCGTCTCCAGCAGGGATTGCCGGAGTGCGTCCCTGCGCCAAAAGCGCGTGAAGGCGCATCGCTGAAGACTCAGGCGATTCCTGCGTTTGACTACCCCAAAGGCGAGTTTGACCGGGATCTTTTTCCACCAGGCGAAACCGCGGCGCTGAAGCGTCTGCGCCACTTCGCTAAACAGCCAGTGCTGGACTATCCCGACAAACGCGATCTGCCTGCGCTGGATGCGACCAGCCGTCTGTCGGTTTATCTGGCAACAGGCGTGCTGTCGCCCCGCCAGTGTCTGCATCGTGTCCTGCATGAACATCCCGATGCGCTGGACAACAGCCGCGCATTTACCTGGCTGAATGAGCTCATCTGGCGCGAATTTTACCGGCATCTGCTGGTCGCCTATCCCTCCCTGTGCCGCCATAAGCCCTTTGTTGACTGGACGCACCGGGTGGAATGGCAGCGCAACGAGGCCCATTTCGACGCCTGGAAAGCGGGGAAAACGGGCTTTCCGATCGTTGACGCCGCCATGCGGCAGATGAAGGAGATGGGCTGGATGCATAACCGGTTACGCATGATCACCGCCAGCTTTCTGGTGAAAGATCTGCTGATCGACTGGCGCGAAGGGGAGCGTTATTTTATGCAGCAGCTGATTGATGGCGATCTGGCGGCGAACAATGGCGGCTGGCAGTGGGCCGCATCAACCGGGACGGACGCCGCACCCTATTTCCGCATCTTTAATCCGACGACCCAGGGCGAGCGCTTCGATCCGCAGGGCGATTTTATCCGCCACTATCTGCCGGAACTGGCTGATGTCCCCGACAGCGATATTCACCAGCCGCACCGCTGGGCGGAGAAGCATCATAAGAAACTCGATTATCCGTCACCAATCGTGGATCATAAGGCCGCACGTAAAAAGACATTAGACGCCTTTGAGCGCGCCAGAAGCGCCGCCTGAGGCCTCGCAGGAGCCTGAATGAATCATTACGAACTGGAGACGCTGATTAATCAGCATCTCAATAGTCACACCTTCAGCGATTACGCCCCCAACGGTTTACAGGTTGAGGGACGCAGTGAGGTTAAGCGGGTTATCACCGGTGTCACTGCCTGTCAGGCATTGCTGGATGAGGCGGTCGCCCGCGAGGCCGATGCGATAATCGTCCATCACGGTTATTTCTGGAAAAGCGAACCGGCCGCGATTAAAGGGATGAAGCGCCGCCGTCTGCGGACCCTGCTGGCGAATGATATCAATCTTTACGGCTGGCACCTGCCGCTTGATGCGCATCCTGAACTGGGCAACAACGCGCAGCTGGCAAAACTGCTGGATATTGAAATCCGGGGTGAAGTGATGCCGCTCGTTTTCCATGGGGAACTGGCAGAGCCGCTCCCCGGCGAACAGCTGGCCAGCCGACTCGGGGAGCGGCTGGGACGTCAGCCGCTGCATTGCGGTGACAACGCGCCGGCCCTGATTCGCCGCATTGCCTGGTGCAGCGGAGGCGGGCAGGGCTTTATCGACCAGGCGGCGGCCGCAGGCGTCGATGCTTACATTACCGGTGAAGTTTCTGAACAGACCATCCACAGTGCGCGCGAGCAGGGGCTGCACTTTTTTGCCGCAGGCCACCACGCTACCGAGCGGGGCGGCGTAAAAGCACTGGGCGAGTGGCTGGCGCAGCACCACAATCTCGACGTAACCTTCATCGATATTCCTAACCCTGCCTGATGCCCTTCGCGGTCCTGCGCACCTGCGCAGGGCCTTATTTCCCGACGCGATTCCTGCTGCTGCGCGCCTGCGCAGGTTCTTATTCTTTGATGAGAAGCCACGCTGCTGCGTGCCTGCAGCGGAGCTTATTGATTGACATCTTCCTGTCACTTTCGCATAACTATTTGCTTTATGTAGATAAGGCACTGGCCGAAACGCGCCTTTTGGCGGGACGGCCAGGCGCGGTCTCAACTGAGCGGGAGGTAGCGGTTGCAACGAGCACGGTGTTATTTATCAGGGGAACGCGCTGTCGTGCTGGAGCTGGAACCGCCGGTTTCACTGGAGAGCCAGCAACGCATCTGGGGACTCAATCAGCGGCTGCGCAATCATGAGAGCGTGCAGGAAGTGATCCCCGGCATGAACAACATCACCCTGATCCTGCGCGATCCCCAGCAGAATGCGCTGGATGCGATAGAGCGTCTTCAGCGCTGGTGGGAGGAGAGTGAGGCGGAATTTCCCGCGTCGCGGGAGGTGTCGATCCCGGTAATCTATGGCGGCGCCTCTGGCCCCGATCTGACCGTCGTGGCGGAACATGCCGGACTGACGCCCCGTCAGGTGGTTGAGCTGCACAGTAGCAGCGAATATGTGGTGTTTTTTATCGGCTTCCAGCCCGGTTTCCCCTATCTCGGCGGACTTGATTCCCGTCTGCACACGCCTCGCCGTGCTGAGCCCAGAGTCGCAGTGCCCGCTGGATCGGTCGGCATCGGTGGCAGCCAGACCGGCATCTATCCGCTGGCCTCGCCCGGTGGCTGGCAGCTGATCGGACATACCTCCACCGCACTGTTCGATCCGCGCCAGCAACCGCCTGTGTTGCTGCGTCCCGGCGACCGCGTGCGCTTTGTGCCGCAACAGGAGGGCGTATGTTAAACATTCTGCGAGCCGGACTGGCCACCACGATTCAGGATGCCGGTCGCGCTGGCTGGCGGCAGTATGGCATCAGCCCCGGCGGCGTGCTCGACTATCCCGCTATGTTTACCGCCAACGTGCTGGTGGGCAATGCGCCCCACAGCGCGGTGCTGGAGATCGTGCTGGGCCAGTTTAAAGCAGAGTTTACCCGCAATGGCTGGTTTGCGCTGACGGGGGCGGGCTGTCAGGCGGAGCTGGATGGTCAGCCGGTCTGGACAGGCTGGCGCACCGCAGTAAAAAAGGGGCAGGTACTCTCGCTGGCCATGCCGAAGCGCGGCATGCGCAGCTATCTGGCGGTGCAGGGCGGTTTTAATCTGCCGGCGATGCTCGGCTCGCTCAGCACCGATCTCAAAGCGGGTTTTGGCGGCTTCAAAGGGCGAATCTTACAGGATGGCGATCGCCTGCCGCTGGGCAAACCGACCCGGACGTTCGACCGAAAAGTTGGGGTGCGGCAACTGCTGTGGGGCAACCGGATTCGTGCGCTGCCCGGCCCGGAGTACCACGAATTCAGCCGCGACGCGCAGCAGGCCTTCTGGCGCACCGCCTGGAAACTCAGCCCGCAAAGTAACCGGATGGGCTACCGGCTGGAGGGGCGGCAACTCAGTCGCGAAAGTCCGCGTGAACTGCTGTCACACGGCGTCATGCCGGGCGTGATTCAGGTGCCACCCAGCGGACAGCCTATCGTGCTGATGGCGGATGCCCAGACTACCGGTGGCTATCCACGCATCGCCTCGGTTATCGAAGCCGATCTCTATCACCTGGCACAAATCCGTCTGGGTGAACCTGTTCACTTTATTCACTGTACCCTGCCGGAGGCGATGCTGGCGCGCCAGCATCAGCAACGCGCACTGGATCAGATGATGTGGGGGCTTAATGAAGATTGATTTAAATGCCGATCTCGGTGAGGGCTGCGCCAGCGATGAGGCACTGCTGCAACTGGTCAGTTCTGCCAACATCGCCTGTGGCTTTCATGCGGGTGACGCGCAGACCATGCTGCAGTCGGTGCGCTGGGCGCAGGCATCGGGCGTGGCCATCGGCGCGCATCCCTCGTTTCCCGACCGGGAAAACTTTGGCCGCCGCGCTATGCAGCTGCCGCCGGAGACGCTTTACGCCCAGTTGATCTACCAGATTGGCGCGCTGAAAAGCCTGGCGGAAAGTGAAGGGGCGCGACTGGTCCACGTCAAACCGCACGGCATGCTCTACAACCAGGCCGCAGCCGATCCGGTGCTGGCTGACACCATCGCCCGCGCCATCAGGGCGGTTGACAGCCAGCTGATCGTGACAGGGCTGGCTGGCAGCGAATCGATCCGTGCCGCGGCGCACTATGGCTTACGCACCCGGGAAGAGGTTTTTGCTGACCGGGGTTACCTGAGCAGCGGGGCACTGGTACCGCGCAGCGAGCCGGGCGCACTGATTGAGGATGAACAGCAGGCCATTGATCAGACGCTGACGATGGTCCGGCAGGGCAAAGTCAGAAGTATCCAAGGTGAATGGGTCGCGGTGAATGCGCAGACCGTCTGCTTACATGGCGACGGCGCACACGCGCTGCAGTTTGCCCGGCGGTTGCGTGATGCCTTCGCCGCTCAGCAGATTGCGGTTACCAGCGCCTGAATAACATTTAGCCCGGCTTATGCCGGGTTTTTCAACTCTGAGGGAAAACCATGGAAAGTGCAGTCAATCTCTGGCCGTTACTGGGCATTGCCGCCATCGTTATCGGCTTCGTGTTACGTTTCAATCCGGTGCTGGTCGTGATCGTCGCCGGATTCGTCACCGGTCTGGCGGCGATGATGCCGCTGGCGGACATTCTGGAAAAGCTCGGCGCGGGTTTTCTGAACACCCGTAATCTGCCGCTGATTCTGCTGCTGCCGCTGGCGGTCATTGGCCTGCTGGAGCGTCACGGGCTGAAGGAGCGGGCACAGGCGTGGATCGCACAGATAAAAACGGCCACCGCCGGACGTCTGCTGATCGTCTATCTGTTTGTCCGTGAAATCACCGCCGCACTGGGATTAACCAGCCTGGGGGGCCATCCGCAGATGGTACGTCCGTTGCTGGCCCCGATGGCAGAGGGGGCAACGGAAAACCGCTATGGTGAGATCACACCTGAACTGCGCTACCGGCTGCGCGCCATGTCTGCGGCCACCGATAATGTTGGCCTCTTCTTTGGTGAGGATATCTTCGTGGCGTTTGGCGCGATTATCTTTATGCATAACTTTATGCAGGAGTCGGCCGGGATTCAGACCGAACCGCTGCACATTGCGTTATGGGGCATTCCGACCGCGCTTGCCGCCTTTCTGATCCACTCGGCGCGTCTGATGCGTCTGGATCGTCAGCTGGCGCGGGAACTTCAGCAGCTGAACCACCAGGCGCTGAAAGCCCGGGGAGGTGAATAATGTTCCAGCAACACTATCTGATGTGGCTGGCGGGCATTATCCTGCTGGTGGTCGCGATTCTCTCCTGGCGCGACAGCGCGAATCCACGCCGTTTTACCACCGGACTCTTCTGGGCATTGTATGGCCTGGTATTTCTGGTGGGGGACTGGACGACGCAGATGATGAGCAGCCTGATGGGCTCGGATGCCGCGGGCACCCGAATGCTGCACATCACCATCGGTGTCATTGTGGTCGTGATGGCGTTGATCGCCGGTTTCGGAGGTGTCCGGCTGGGCCGTTATCATCAGCGCAGTGATGAAGAGAAGCAGGCCAGCGCAGGGCGTCTGGGCAATAAACTGTTTCTGCCCGCGCTGGCGATCCCGGTCGTGACCGTGATCGGTGTGCTGGCGTTTAACCATATTCCCGGTCTGCAGGATGCGGTTTTCGGATCCGGCAACCACGCCACGCTGGTGACACTCTTCTCCATGATGGTGGGCTGTCTGATCGGCTGGCTGGTGGCGTTAAAACTGACCCATGAAAAACCGGTGCAGTCGATGCAGGAGACCCGCCGTCTGCTGGATTCGGTTGGCTGGGCCTTTATTCTGCCGCAAATTCTCGCCACCCTGGGACTGCTCTTTACCAGCGCGGGCGTGGGCGGTGCGATTTCGCATCTGACTGAGACCTGGCTGGCGGTCGATAACCGCTTTGTCGCGGTCACCGTTTATGCCGTCGGGATGGCGCTGTTGACCATGATCATGGGAAACGCTTTTGCCGCGTTTCCAATTATTACCGCAGGTGTCGGCATCCCGATCTTAGTGCTGCAGCACGGCGGTAATCCGGCAGTGATGGCCGCGATTGGCATGTTCTCCGGCTACTGCGGCACCCTGATGACGCCGATGGCGGCGAACTTCAATATCGTCCCAGCCGCGCTGCTGGAACTGCCGGATCGTAACGCGGTGATCAGGGCTCAGATTCCAACCGGTGTGCTACTGTTAATTGTTAACATTTTCCTGCTCTATTTCCTGATGTTTCTGTGAGGCCGCATGAAAACTGTTCTGATGACCGCCTTTGAACCCTTTGGCGGTGAAACGATTAACCCGTCATGGGAAGCGGTCCGCGCACTGGAGGGCAAACAGATCGGTGACGCCACCATCGTTATCCGTCAGTTACCTGTCGTCTTCCGCGATGTTCTGACGGTGCTCTATCAGGCACTGGACGAGGTTAAGCCGGATCTCATTCTGTCCGTGGGGCAGGCGGGGGGCCGCAGCGATATCAGCGTTGAACGTATCGGCATTAATGTGGATGACGCCCGTATCCCGGACAACGCCGGTCATCAGCCGGTGGATGAGCCCGTGGTCGCGGGCGGCCCGGCAGCCTACTTTTCCCGTCTGCCGATTAAAGCGATCGTTGCGGCCGTGCGCGAAGCGGGCATTCCCGCGTCGGTTTCACAAACCGCCGGCACCTTTACCTGTAACCGGGTGATGTATGGCCTGCTGCACTGGCTGGCGCAGCAGGAGCGCCCGGCGCGGGGTGGCTTTATCCATATCCCTTATCTGCCCGAGCAGGCGGCGCAGCATCCCGGTGTGCCGAGCATGGCGGTCGCGACGATTGTCAGGGCGCTGGAAATTGCGGTGCAGGTGACGCTGGAAACCGGCGACGACATAAAACAGGTGGGCGGAGCCACCCATTAAGAGGATGAAGGATGCCTGAAGGACCGGAAATCCGCCGCGTGGCGGATAAACTTGAAGTCGCGATTGTGGGGCAGCCGCTGACAGAGGCATGGTTTGCATTTCCTCAGCTGAAAACCTACGAACCGGCCCTGATTGGCGAACAGGTCCAGGCGATTGAGACGCGCGGAAAGGCGTTGCTGACGCACTTCAGCAATGGCCTGACGCTCTACAGCCACAACCAGCTCTACGGCGTCTGGCGCATCGTCAAACCCGCCACCGAACTTAACACCACACGTCAGCTGCGGGTGCGGCTGGCGACGGCGGGTAAAGCGATTCTGCTCTACAGCGCCTCCGACATTGAACTGCTCAACGCGGATACGCTGGCGGCCCACCCGTTCCTGAATCGTATCGGACCGGATGTGCTGAGTAGCGGTGTGACGGTGGATGAGGTCAGGGAACGGTTGCTCTCACCCCGTTTCCGGCGACGCCAGTTCAGCGGTCTGCTGCTGGATCAGGCGTTTCTGGCCGGGCTGGGCAACTACCTGCGTGCTGAAATTCTCTGGCTGGCACAGCTGTTGCCTCACCATAAGGCTCAGGAGCTGAGCGACGATCAGCTGACTGCTTTCAGCGAAGCACTGCTGTCGGTACCGCGTCACGCCTACCGGATGCGCGGAACCATGAAGAAATATCATGAGGAAGCGGCCTTTCAGTTTGAGGTGTTTCACCGGCAGGGCAAGACGTGCCGGCGCTGTGGCACAACCATTGAGAAGGGCACGCTCTCATCGCGGCCTTTTTACTGGTGTCCGGGCTGTCAGAGGTAGAGAGAGGATTAAGTGAAAAGCGGGCGAGGGCAGAAACAGGCTGCTATAAGATCGAGCCTGCTCAGGAAACACGGTCAGATCGGAAAGACGCAAAAGCCGTCATCCCTGACATGCTCGGCCCGCGCCATCCCTGGCGCGGGACGCTTTCCTCTTCTGACCGTGTTACCTGCGCATTGAACTTGTTCATTGCGGCCAGACTCACCTCTATGCAGGCTTCTCAACTGGCCGAGGCGGGGATCGCTCCCCGCCATCACGAACTTACTTCTCCAGCTTAGAGCTGAATTCACGTTCAGTGTAACCGGTGTAGAGCTGACGCGGACGGGCAATCTTCATGCCTTCGTCGTGCATCTCTTTCCAGTGCGCAATCCAGCCAACGGTACGGGCCATCGCGAAGATCACCGTAAACATTGAGGAAGGAATACCCATCGCTTTCAGAATAATACCGGAGTAGAAGTCGACGTTGGGATAGAGCTTACGCTCGATGAAGTACGGGTCGTTCAGCGCGATGTGTTCCAGCTCCATCGCCACTTCCAGCAGGTCATCTTTCATACCCAGCTCATTCAGGACTTCATGGCAGGTATCACGCATCACGGTCGCGCGTGGATCGTAGTTCTTGTAAACGCGATGACCAAAGCCCATCAGACGGAAGGAATCATTCTTATCCTTGGCACGTTTAACGAACTCAGGAATATGCTCAACGCTGCTGATCTCTTCCAGCATACGCAGTGTCGCTTCGTTTGCACCGCCGTGCGCCGGTCCCCACAGGGAGGCGATCCCGGCGGCGATACAGGCAAACGGGTTCGCACCACTTGAACCGGCGGTACGCACTGTTGAGGTGGAGGCGTTCTGCTCATGGTCAGCATGCAGAATCAGAATACGGTCCATGGCGCGTTCCAGCACCGGGTTCACCTTGTACTCTTCGCATGGCGTAGCGAACATCATGTGCAGGAAGTTACCGGCATAGGAGAGGTCGTTGCGCGGATAAACAAAGGGCTGGCCAATGGAATATTTGTAACACATCGCTGCCATGGTCGGCATTTTGGAGAGCAGACGGAATGCCGCGATTTCGCGGTGGCGCTCAATGTTGACATCCAGCGAATCGTGGTAAAACGCCGCCAGTGCGCCGGTCACACCGCACATCACCGCCATCGGATGCGAGTCACGACGGAAGCCGTGGAACAGACGGGTAATCTGCTCATGAATCATCGTATGACGGGTAACGGTGGTGCGGAATTCATCAAACTGCTTCTGATCCGGCGCTTCCCCATTCAGCAGGATGTAGCACACTTCCAGATAGTTAGAGTGGGTCGCCAGCTCAGAAATAGGGAAACCACGGTGCAGCAGGATACCTTCGTCACCATCAATAAAGGTGATTTGCGATTCGCAGGACGCTGTAGAAGTGAAACCGGGATCGAAGGTGAACAGGCCACTTGCACCCAGAGAACGGACATCAACCACATCCTGGCCCAGCGAGCCTTTCAGCACGTCCAGTTCAATAGATGTTCCATCTTGCAGGGTTAGCGTTACTTTTTTATCTGTCATTTTCGTCTCCATAGCGCCTTATGTAGGTAAGGATCTTTAGACACCTGAAACGCGTTCAT
>Ga0308172_1000168_pt1 | contig 122151 bp, 110 predicted proteins | sample PhyGR2_FD_202134 | JGI IMG/M metagenome (GOLD analysis project Ga0308172, IMG submission 202134) | Phyllosphere microbial communities from UC Gill Tract Community Farm, Albany, California, United States - DLSLSG.R2 | ecosystem: Host-associated > Plants > Phyllosphere > Unclassified | place... | reverse complement strand
CGATGAGCGGTAAGCGATTGATGGTGATGGCAGGCGGAACCGGCGGACATGTTTTTCCCGGTCTGGCTGTCGCCCATCATCTGATGGAACAGGGCTGGCAGGTTCGCTGGTTAGGCACCGCCGACCGCATGGAGGCCGATCTGGTGCCGAAGCACGGCATTGAGATCGACTTTATCCGCATCAGCGGACTACGTGGTAAAGGCCTGAAAGCGCTGCTGCTGGCGCCCATGCGCATCTTCAATGCATGGCGTCAGGCGCGTCGCATTATGAAAGCCTGGCAGCCCGATGTTGTGCTGGGCATGGGCGGCTACGTTTCCGGTCCGGGTGGCCTGGCGGCCTGGAGTTGCGGCATTCCGGTGGTACTGCATGAGCAGAACGGGATTGCCGGACTGACTAACAAATGGCTGGCGAAAATCGCCACCAAAGTGCTGCAGGCGTTTCCGGGGGCTTTTCCTGCTGCCGATGTGGTGGGCAATCCGGTGCGTACGGATGTGCTGGCGCTGCCTCTGCCGGCACAACGGCTGGCCGACCGGTCGGGCCCGATACGGGTGCTGGTGATTGGCGGAAGTCAGGGCGCACGCATACTGAATCAGACGCTGCCGCAGATTGCGGCGCTGGTGGGCGATGAGATCACCCTGTGGCATCAGACCGGTAAAGGGGCGCTGCCCGAAACTGAGAAAGCCTATCAGCAGGCGGGTCAGGCGCAGCACAGGGTCACCGAGTTTATTGATGATATGGCGGCGGCCTATGCCTGGGCCGATGTGGTGGTCTGCCGCTCCGGGGCGTTAACCGTGAGTGAAGTCGCGGCCGCCGGTTTACCGGCGATTTTCGTGCCGTTTCAGCACAAAGATCGCCAGCAGTACTGGAACGCGCTGCCGCTGGAAAAAGCGGGCGCCGCCAGAATTTTTGAGCAGCCGCAGTTTACTGCGGAGGCCGTAGCGGATCTGCTACGCCACTGGGATCGCGCAACCTTGTTGACGATGGCTGAGCAGGCCCGTCAGGTGGCGATCCCCGATGCGACCGATCGGGTCGCACAGGAAGTGGCTCGCGCCGCAAAGTAATCATTCCGGTCAGCGTGTCTGACCTGTACCCGGGCCGGGTACAAACTGAAAGAGCAGGTAATTGAGAGCGATGAATACACAACAATTGGCAAAACTGCGTTCTATCGTGCCCGAGATGCGTCGCGTCCGGCACATCCACTTTGTCGGCATCGGTGGTGCTGGCATGGGCGGTATTGCCGAAGTGTTAGCAAATGAAGGCTACCATATCAGCGGTTCAGATCTGGCCCCTAACCCGGTGACGCAGAACCTGATAGCGCTGGGTGCGACCATCTATTTTAACCATCGCCCTGAAAACGTGAACGATGCCAGCGTGGTGGTGGTCTCCAGTGCGGTCTCGCAGGACAACCCTGAACTGGTGGCGGCGCGTGAACAGCGCATTCCAGTCATTCGTCGCGCGGAGATGCTGGCGGAGCTGATGCGATTCCGTCACGGCATCGCCGTTGCGGGCACCCATGGCAAAACCACCACCACGGCGATGGTCTCAAGCATTTATGCGGAAGCCGGGCTGGATCCGACCTTTGTGAACGGCGGACTGGTCAAAGCAGCAGGCACCCATGCCCGTCTGGGCAACAGCCGCTATCTGATTGCCGAAGCGGATGAGAGTGACGCGTCGTTCCTGCATCTGCAGCCGATGGTGGCGATTGTGACCAACATCGAAGCGGACCACATGGACACCTATCAGGGCGATTTTGAGAACCTGAAGCAGACCTTTATTAACTTCCTGCACAACCTGCCGTTTTACGGTCGCGCAGTGATGTGCGTGGATGATGCGGTGATCCGCGATCTGATCCCACGTGTAGGACGGCACATTACCACCTACGGTTTCAGTGATGATGCTGACCTGCGCATTGAGAATTATGAGCAGAGTGGCGCGCAGGGACATTTCACCCTGATCCGTCAGGATAAAGCGCCGCTGCAGATCACACTGAACGCACCGGGACGCCACAATGCGCTGAATGCGGCCGCCGCGGTTGCCGTCGCCAGTGAAGAGGGCATTGAAGACAACGCCATTCTGGCCGCGCTGGAGAGCTTCCAGGGCACGGGCCGTCGCTTTGATCTGCTGGGTGAGTTCCCGACCGAACCGGTTAACGGGCAGCCGGGCAGCGCGATGCTGGTGGATGACTATGGTCATCACCCGACTGAAGTTGAGGCGACGATCAAAGCGGCACGCGCAGGCTGGCCGGATAAAAAACTGGTCATGGTATTTCAGCCGCACCGCTTCAGCCGAACCCGCGATCTCTTTGATGATTTCGCCAACGTGCTGTCACATGTCGATGTCCTGCTGATGCTGGATGTCTACTCTGCCGGTGAGACGGCCATTCCGGGCGCAGACAGCCGTTCGCTCTGTCGTGCGATTCGCAATCGGGGCAAAGTTGATCCGATTCTGGTGCCGGAACATGACGCGCTGCCGGAGATGCTGGCACCGCTGCTGTCAGGCAACGATCTGATTCTGGTGCAGGGGGCCGGTAACGTCGGCAAGGTTGCCCGCAAGCTGGCTGACGCGAAGCTCCAGCCGCAACAGAAAGTGGAGGATCGTCATGGCGGATAAAGTTGCTGTATTAATGGGCGGTACCTCGGCTGAGCGTGAGGTGTCACTCAACTCGGGTCAGGCTGTGTTAGCCGGATTACGGGAAATGGGCATTGATGCACATGGCATCGATACCCGTGATGTTTCGGTTCTCACGCTGAAAGAGCAGGGCTTTACCAAAGCCTTTATCGCGCTGCATGGCCGGGGCGGCGAAGATGGCTCGCTGCAGGCGGTGCTGGAGTTTCTGCAACTGCCCTACACGGGCAGCGGCGTGATGGCCTCAGCCGTCACCATGGACAAGCTGCGCACCAAACTGCTGTGGCAGGGGCGCGGTTTACCTTCAGGGCGCTTTGTCTGGCTGACGCGTCAGCAGTTTGATGCCGGGCTGGATGCAGAGAGCGAGGCGGCGATTGCGGCGCTTGGCCTGCCACTGTTTGTTAAGCCAGCCTGTGAAGGCTCCAGCGTGGGCATCAGCCGGGTCAACGATCTGAGTGCGCTGCCTGCCGCACTGGAACTGGCGTTTAAGCACGACAATGACGTGCTGGTCGAGGCGTTTCTCAGCGGCGCGGAGTATACCGTCGCGATTGTGGGCGATCGTATTCTGCCTGCCATTGAAATTAAGAGCGCCAGTGAGTTCTATGACTATGAAGCTAAATACATTTCTGACGATACTCAGTATCTCTGTCCGGCCGATTTAAGTGCCGAACGGGAAGCAGAATTGCAGCAGCTGGTGCTGGCAGCCTGGCGTGCGCTGGGATGCCGTGGCTGGGGACGGGTTGATGTGATGACCGACGGAGAGGGGAACTTTCAGCTGCTGGAAGCCAACACCTCACCGGGGATGACCAGCCACAGTCTGGTTCCGATGGCGGCGAAACAGGCGGGTATGCGTTTCCCGCAGCTGGTTGCCCATATTCTGGAGCTGGCCGACTGATATGTCACAGGCGGCAATGAGAGTTCGAAACCGTGAACCGCAGGAGCGTAGTCGCACCGGGCGCAGTAACGGAGCCCGACTGTTCGGTATTGTTTTCCTGCTGATCGTCATCGGGATTATGATTTCCGGCGGGCTGGTGGTGCTGAAGTGGATGAATGATGCGTCCCGGTTACCGTTATCCAGACTGGTGGTCACGGGGCAGACGCACTACACCACGCACGATGATATCCGCCAGGCGATCCTGTCGCTTGGCCCACCGGGCACCTTTATGTCGCAGAATGTCGACATCCTGCAGCAGCAGATCGAGCGGCTGCCGTGGATCAAGCAGGTCAGCGTGCGTAAACAGTGGCCGGACGAGCTGAAGATCCATCTGGTGGAGTACACGCCAGTGGCGCGCTGGAACGATGTGCATATGGTGGATGCTGATGGGGTTTCCTTCAGCGTGCCTGCCAGCCACATTGGTAAAGAGACGTTGCCAATGCTGTATGGACCAGAAGGGAGTGAGAAAGAGGTCCTGGCGGGCTATCACAGCATGGATGATGTGCTGAAAGCCCGGAAGTTTACTCTGAAGGTGGCGTCGATGACGGCCCGGCGTTCATGGCAGCTGGTAACCAGCGATGATGTTCGTATCGAGCTGGGCCGCAGCGACACCATGAAACGACTGAATCGCTTTATTGAGCTCTACCCGGTGCTGGAACAGCAAGGTCAGAACGAGAGCAAACGTATCAGCTACGTGGATTTGCGATACGACTCGGGCGCTTCTGTTGGCTGGACACCGGTTGTGATGGAGCCACAGGACAGTAATCAGCAACAGAACCAGGCACAGGCTAAACAACAATGATCAAGGCAACGGACAGAAAACTGGTAGTTGGACTCGAAATCGGCACTGCGAAGGTCGCCGCCCTGGTTGGGGAAATTCTGCCCGATGGTATGGTCAACATTATTGGGGTGGGCAGCTGTCCCTCCCGCGGTATGGATAAAGGTGGCGTAAACGACCTGGAGTCGGTGGTGAAATGCGTACAGCGCGCCATCGACCAGGCTGAGCTGATGGCAGATTGCCAGATCTCTTCTGTCTACCTTGCTTTATCGGGCAAACATATCAGTTGTCAGAACGAAATCGGGATGGTTCCGATTTCGGAAGAGGAAGTGACTCAGGATGATGTGGAGAACGTCGTGCATACCGCCAAATCTGTGCGTGTGCGTGATGAGCATCGCATCCTGCACGTGATTCCTCAGGAATATGCCATCGACTATCAGGAAGGGATCAAGAACCCGGTCGGACTTTCCGGCGTGCGTATGCAGGCGAAAGTGCACCTGATCACCTGTCACAACGACATGGCGAAGAACATCGTGAAAGCCGTTGAGCGGTGCGGGCTGAAAGTCGATCAGCTGATTTTTGCCGGTCTCGCCTCCAGTTTTGCCGTTTTAACGGAAGACGAACGTGAGCTGGGCGTGTGTGTTGTCGACATTGGTGGCGGTACAATGGACATTGCCGTATATACCGGCGGCGCTTTACGGCACACTAAGGTCATACCGTATGCGGGCAACGTCGTCACCAGCGATATCGCCTATGCGTTTGGCACACCGCCAACCGATGCGGAGGCGATTAAAGTGCGCCATGGCTGTGCGCTGGGATCGATTGTCGGCAAAGATGAAAACGTTGAAGTGCCAAGCGTGGGCGGACGTCCACCGCGCAGCCTGCAGCGTCAGACGCTGGCAGAGGTGATTGAGCCGCGTTATACCGAACTTTTGAATCTGGTCAACGATGAGATTCTGCAATTACAGGAACAACTGCGTCAGCAGGGCGTGAAGCACCACTTAGCCGCAGGCATTGTCCTGACCGGTGGCGCCGCGCAAATTGAAGGACTGGCGGCCTGTGCGCAACGCGTATTCCATACGCAGGTGCGTATCGGACAGCCGCTGAATATTACTGGCCTGACTGATTATGCGCAGGAATCGTACTACTCCACTGCGGTGGGACTGCTGCACTACGGCAAAGAGTCGCACATGAATGGTGATGCAGAGACCGAAAAGCGTGTCTCAGTAGGTAACTGGTTCAAGCGTTTTAACAGTTGGTTAAAAAAAGAGTTTTAATTTTTGTGAAAGGAGATCATGCTGTTTTCTTTAGTGATCTCCAGGCGACAGGCACATAACGGAGAGAAATCATGTTTGAACCTATGGAATTAACCAACGACGCGGTGATTAAAGTCATCGGCGTCGGTGGCGGCGGCGGTAACGCCGTAGAGCACATGGTACGCGAGCGTATCGAAGGTGTGGAATTCTTTGCTGTGAATACCGACGCTCAGGCGCTGCGTAAAACAGCGGTCGGCCAGACGATCCAGATCGGTAACAACATTACCAAAGGTCTGGGTGCGGGTGCGAACCCGGAAGTGGGCCGTAACTCTGCAGAAGAAGATCGCGAAGCACTGCGTTCTGCGCTTGAAGGGGCAGACATGGTGTTCATCGCAGCCGGCATGGGCGGCGGTACCGGTACCGGTGCAGCGCCTGTCGTGGCTGAAGTGGCAAAGGATTTAGGCATCCTGACGGTGGCCGTGGTCACCAAGCCGTTCAACTTCGAAGGCAAAAAACGCATGGCGTTTGCTGAGCAGGGGATCGCTGAACTCTCTAAGCATGTCGATTCACTGATCACCATTCCTAACGACAAGCTGCTGAAAGTGCTGGGTCGCGGAATCTCCCTGCTGGATGCGTTTGGCGCAGCCAACGACGTGCTGAAAGGTGCAGTCCAGGGTATTGCCGAGCTGATCACCCGTCCGGGCCTGATGAACGTCGACTTTGCTGACGTGCGTACCGTCATGTCTGAAATGGGTTATGCGATGATGGGTTCAGGCGTTGCGTGCGGTGAAGATCGCGCGGAAGAAGCGGCTGAAATGGCGATCTCCAGCCCACTGCTGGAAGATATCGACCTGTCTGGTGCACGTGGCGTGCTGGTCAACATTACGGCAGGCTTCGATCTGCGTCTGGATGAGTTCGAAACCGTGGGTAACACCATCCGCGCCTTCGCCTCTGACAACGCAACCGTGGTTATCGGCACCTCGCTGGATCCGGAAATGAACGACGAACTGCGCGTCACCGTAGTGGCAACCGGTATCGGCATGGACAAGCGTCCGGAAATCACGCTGGTCACTAACAAGCCAGCCAGCCAGCCTGTGATGGATCATCGCTATCAGCAGCACGGTATGTCACCGCTGCCGCAGGAGCAGAAACCCGCTGCCAAAGTGGTTAACGACCAGGCTGCGCAGTCGAACAAAGAGCCCGACTATCTTGATATTCCGGCCTTTTTACGCAAGCAGGCCGATTAGGATTAACCCTATAATTGGGGTTCTCCGCTCTTTGTGCTAAAGTGTCTGCCCGCTGGTAAAGTATACTGGCGGTCGGAAAGGTAATATTGCGAGATAATGCGATGATCAAACAAAGGACATTAAAACGTATTGTTCAGGCGACGGGTGTCGGTTTGCATACCGGCAAAAAAGTCACCCTGACATTACGCCCTGCGTCGGCTAACACCGGGGTCATCTATCGTCGCACCGACTTGAATCCACCGGTAGATTTTCCGGCTGATGCAAAATACGTGCGCGACACCATGCTGAGTACCTGCCTGGTGAATGATGACGGCGTACGTATTTCAACGGTCGAACACCTCAATGCCGCCCTGGCCGGTCTGGGTATCGATAACATTATTGTTGAAGTCGATGCTCCGGAAATCCCGATCATGGATGGCAGCGCAGCACCGTTTATCTATCTGCTGATGGATGCGGGTATCGAGCAGCTCAACAGCGCGAAGAAATTCGTGCGCGTTAAGCAGACCGTGCGTGTGGAAGAGGGTGATAAATGGGCCGAGATCAAACCGTACAACGGTTTCTCGCTTGATTTCACCATCGACTTCAAACACCCGGCTATCGACTCCAGCTCACAGCGTTATGCGATGAACTTCTCTGCTGATGCTTTTGTTCGTCAGATCAGCCGGGCGCGTACATTTGGCTTTATGCGTGAAATCGAATATCTGCAGTCTAAAGGCCTGTGCCTGGGCGGTAGCTTAGATTGTGCGATAGGTCTGGATGATTTCCGCGTACTGAATGAAGAAGGCCTGCGTTTTGAAGACGAATTTGTCCGTCACAAAATGCTGGACGCTATCGGCGACCTGTTTATGTGTGGTCACAACATCATTGGTGCATTTACTGCATTCAAATCAGGCCACGCACTGAACAACAAACTGCTGCAAGCGGTTCTGGCTAAGCAGGAAGCCTGGGAATGGGCAACCTTCGAAGACGAAGCTGAACTGCCGCTGGCATTCAAAGCACCGAATCTGGTTCTGGCTTAATTACCCCGGAACGCGAAACGGCTGGTTATGCTGACACCCTCTCCGGTCAGCGGCGCCAGCCGTTTTTTATTGCCTCCTGTTCTCCGCCGCAATAGTGTGACCTCGCTCGTAACGCCTTGTCTGTTCTGTTGAATTGCTGAACAATCGCTCGCCTTTTCTCACACGGCCACTTTAATCTCAGGTGTGGATGCCCCACATTAATGATACTATCTGTGGCGCTTTTACAGGCCGAAATCCGTTGCAGCATGCGGCGGTTGAACGAAAACAAAGGCGCAGGAGCATGCGCAATGGAAAGGGTGTGATCGGGATTCTTCAGCGCTGGCGACAATTGGGTAGACGCTATTTCTGGCCCCATCTCCTGTTAGGGATGGTCGCGGCCAGCTTTGGCCTGCCAGCCTGTGCGCAAAACTCCGAACTCAGCACCTCTTCAGAATCTCCGGCCAGCAGCCTTTTTCAGGGCAGTGCCACACGTTTTGACCACCTGATACGGCTTCAGGAAGCGTCCCGCCGTCCCAGCTTCAGCGTGGATTACTGGCATCAGCACGCCATCCGCACCGTTATCCGTCATCTTTCGTTCACGCTGGCGCCACAGGCCCAGGCGGAGCCACAGATTTTACCGCTGGCGGCACAAAAGCTGGCGCTGATTGATTCCCTGCATAATTTACTGACGTCCCATTCTGCGCGGCATACCGCCCCGCAGCTGATGACGGCGCCCCCGCTTTTCACCGCCGTAACCCGTTCATGGGTTGAGTGGCATGCCAGCGTGCATGGCATTCGCGCCGGACCTGCCCGATTGTTCTGCTAATATTTTTGGTTTTATTCACTCTGTTAAGATTTCGCAGTCCGGCAAGCGCCGGCTGAATTGAGAAACAATTATTATGTTAAGCAAAATACTGACCAAAGTTTTTGGTAGCAGCAACGATCGTACGCTGCGCCGCATGCGCAAAGTGGTAGATGTCATCAACAAGATGGAGCCCGATTTCGAGAAGCTCTCTGATGAGGAACTGAAAGCCAAAACGGACGAATTCCGCGAGCGCCTGAAAAAAGGCGAATCGCTGGAGAGCCTGATTCCTGAGGCCTTTGCGACGGTGCGTGAAGCCAGTAAACGTGTCTTCGGCATGCGCCACTTCGACGTTCAGCTGATCGGCGGCATGGTGCTGAACGATCGCTGCATCGCAGAGATGCGTACCGGTGAAGGTAAAACCCTGACCGCGACCCTGCCAGCTTACCTGAACGCGCTTTCTGGCAAAGGCGTTCACGTGGTGACCGTCAACGACTATCTGGCTCAGCGTGATGCGGAAAACAACCGTCCCCTGTTCGAGTTCCTTGGCCTGAGCATTGGTATCAACATGTCGGGCCTGCCTGCGGTGGCGAAGCGCGAAGCTTACGCTGCAGACATCACTTACGGCACCAACAACGAGTATGGCTTCGACTACCTGCGCGACAATATGGCTTTCAGCCCGGAAGAGCGCGTACAGCGTAAACTGCACTACGCGCTGGTGGATGAGGTCGACTCCATCCTGATCGATGAAGCGCGTACGCCGCTGATTATCTCCGGTCCGGCAGAAGACAGTTCTGACCTTTACACCAAAGTGAACAAAATCATCCCTCATCTGGTTCGCCAGGATAAGGAAGATAACGAAACCCATCAGGGTGAAGGTGACTTCTGGGTCGATGAGAAAGCGCGTCAGGCTCACATGTCCGAGCGCGGTCTGGTTAAGGTGGAAGAGCTGCTGGTCAGCCAGGGCATCATGGAAGCGGGTGAGTCTCTCTACTCTCCGACCAACATCATGCTGATGCATCACGTTACGGCGGCGCTGCGTGCCCATGCGCTCTTTACCCGCGACGTGGACTATATCGTCAAAGATGGCGAGGTCGTGATTGTTGATGAACACACCGGCCGCACCATGCAGGGTCGTCGCTGGTCCGATGGCCTGCATCAGGCGATTGAAGCAAAAGAAGGGGTAGAGATTCAGAACGAGAACCAGACGCTGGCCTCTATCACTTTCCAGAACTACTTCCGTATTTACGAGAAGCTGGCCGGTATGACCGGTACCGCAGACACGGAAGCGTTTGAATTCAGCTCCATCTATAAACTCGACACTATCGTGGTGCCGACCAACCGTCCGATGGTACGTAAAGATCTGGCTGATCTGGTCTACATGACCGAGAAAGAGAAGATCGACGCTATTATCGAAGATATCCGTGAGCGTACTGCTAACGGTCAGCCGGTGCTGGTGGGGACAATCTCGATTGAAAAATCGGAAGTGGTCTCTAACGAACTGACCCGTGCGGGTATCAAACACAACGTTCTGAACGCCAAGTTCCACGCCCGCGAAGCAGATATCGTGGCGCAGGCGGGTCAGCCGGGTGCAGTAACGATCGCCACCAACATGGCGGGTCGTGGTACAGATATTATGCTGGGCGGCAGCTGGCATGCCGATGTGGCGGCGCTGGAGAATCCGACCGAAGCGCAGATCGAAGAGATCAAAGCGGCCTGGAAGGTTCGTCACGATGCGGTTCTGGCATCAGGCGGTTTGCACATCGTCGGTACCGAGCGTCACGAATCCCGTCGTATCGACAACCAGCTGCGTGGTCGCGCAGGTCGCCAGGGTGATGCCGGTTCCTCACGCTTCTACCTCTCAATGGAAGATGCGCTGATGCGTATTTTTGCCTCCGATCGCGTGTCGAATATGATGCGTAAACTGGGCATGAAGCCAGGCGAGGCGATTGAGCATCCATGGGTCACCAAAGCGATTGCCAATGCTCAGCGCAAAGTTGAAAGCCGTAACTTCGATATTCGTAAGCAGCTGCTGGAATATGATGATGTGGCAAACGATCAGCGTCGCGCTATCTACAGCCAGCGTAATGAGCTGTTGGATGTCTCTGATGTGAGCGAAACCATTAACAGCATTCGCCACGATGTCTACAAAGCGACCATCGATACCTACATTCCGCCGCAGTCACTGGAGGAGATGTGGGACGTGCCAGGGCTGGAAGAGCGTCTGCGTGCCGACTTCGATCTTAACCTGCCGATTGCGGAATGGCTGGATAAAGAGCCGGATCTGCATGAGGAAGTGCTGCGTGAGCGTATTATGACCCACGCGACCGAGAGCTATGCTGCCAAAGAAGAGATCGTCGGTGCCGAGATGATGCGTAACTTCGAAAAAGGCGTGATGCTGCAGACGCTGGATTCACTGTGGAAAGAGCATCTGGCTGCGATGGACTATCTGCGTCAGGGCATCCATCTGCGTGGCTATGCGCAGAAAGATCCGAAGCAGGAGTACAAGCGCGAATCCTTCGCCATGTTCGCTGCGATGCTGGAATCACTGAAATATGAAGTGATCAGTACCCTGAGCAAGGTTCAGGTGCGTATGCCTGAAGAGGTTGAAGCGATGGAGCAGCAGCGTCGTGAAGAAGCCGAGCGTCTGGCGCAGCAGCAGCAGCTGAGCCACGTAGAAGAGGATGCGCTGGCAGAACCGGCGGCAGAGCAGAGCGGTGAACGTAAAGTCGGCCGCAACGATCCCTGCCCGTGTGGTTCCGGTAAGAAATACAAGCAGTGTCATGGCCGTATCGCCTGATACGCAATGCTGATGAAAAAGGAGCCGCTGGCTCCTTTTTTATGCCCGCCGCCCATCAGTTCCTCGCGCCAGAGCAGACGTAAAGCGGTTAACTTCCGCTAGAGCATGTTCTAAAATCAGCCCTCACTCATTACGACCGGACAGTTTCCATGAAGCACCTGCAGGTTGCGGTTGGCATCATTCGCAATGCCAGTAAACAAATTTTCCTTGCCCAGCGCGCGTCAACGTCTTACATGGCGAACAAATGGGAGTTTCCCGGCGGTAAGATTGAAGCGGGCGAAAGCGCGGAAGAGGGGCTCGTCAGAGAGCTCCACGAAGAAACCGGTATTGAAGTGACCGATGCGCGCCCGATTGGTCATGCCGACCACACCTATGACGATCTGCGCGTGACGCTGCATTTCTTTCTGGTCGAAGGCTGGAAGGGAGAGCCGTGGGGTAAAGAGGGGCAGCCGCAGCGCTGGGTTGATCAGCAGGCGCTGGTCGCCGACGAATTTCCGGCCGCGAATCATCAGCTGATTGCGCGTCTGGTCGCCGGCGAGCTTTGAGTGGATGGGGCAGTGCGCCCCATCCGTCTGTCAGCGATCGTCTTCGCTCCAGTTTTCACTGTCGTTCATATCATCGCTGCTGGGAATGCGTTTCTCTTCGGCGGCCCATTCCCCTAAATCGATCAACTGGCAGCGCTTACTGCAAAACGGCCGAAACGGGCTGAGTTCATCCCAGATCACCTCTTTGCCGCACTGCGGGCAGGAGACGGTCATGACTTCTTGCTGCATAGTTACCTCTAACAACAGGCCAGCTGGAAATTAAGGCGGGCGGGCACTTCGCCGCGCTCGCTATCCAGCGGCATAAAACGGATGGCGTAACGACTTTTGTGTCCTGACACCTGTGGATAGAGCGCATCGTCCAGCGACAGCTGCAGTCGCAGCAGATCGGCATCCTCGGCATTATTCTGATAAAAGCCATTGAGGCTGGTCTGCGTATGGAACGACCCCGACTGGCGGATCAAATCCAGCACCATCGCCAGGGCATGATGCAGTGGCTCCAGGGTCTGCATCCAGGTTTCAACCTGTGCATCGCGGACTTCCTGTGGCAGATGCAGCCAGATGTGGAGACCCGGTAAATCAAAACTGCAGCAGCCGCCAGGAATGCTCAGACGCTGGCGCACCAGGGCAATGAGACGATCCTCGCGGAGTTGCTGCCCCATCCGTGGCGCATTCATCAACCGGGTTGACTGACTTTTGAGTTTATCGCTCAGGGCATTAACCCGCGTCATATCGACACCCGGCACATCCGCCCAGGCGCGTAATTTCTGCTGCTGACGCTCCAGCTCTTTCAGTAGCTCTGTGCGAATATCGCCCCGCTCGAAAATGTCGAGCAACTCGCCAGTGAGGCGGAAAAAGGTCAGCGCGTTGACGGTTTTATCCAGCGGGGTTGTTTCGTCTAACTGATTGATTAAAAACTCAACCCGTAACCAGGTCCGCATTTTTTCATTCAGTGGGTGTTCAAACAGAACGGGTGTGCTCATGTTATTAATCCTGTTTCGTTGCCGCCAGCCGGAGGTAGCGCTGGTGAAGTCCGGCAACCTGTGGCAAGGCGTCATCGGGCTCGCCACTGTTATCAATAATATCGTCGGCACAGGCGAGGCGCTGCTCGCGCGTCGCCTGTGCGGAAAGAATACGTTGCGCCTGCTCCTGGGAGAGCCCATCGCGCTGTCGGGTACGGGCTAACTGCGTCTCTTCATCAACATCCACGACCAGTACCCGATCAGCCTGGTGCTGTAACTGATTTTCTACCAGTAGTGGCACCACCCAGAGCACATAAGGTGAGGCCGCCTGGGCGATCAGCTGTCGCGTCCGGGCGTTAATCAGCGGATGCAGCAGCGCGTTTAACCAGCTTTTCTCTTCGGGCTGCTGAAAAATAATGTCGCGAAGGCGGGCACGGTCAAGCGTTCCCTGTCCGGTCAAGATGGATGCACCGAAGCGCGCCTCAATGGCCTGCAGAGCGGGAGTGCCCGGCTCGACAACTTCACGTGCGATCAGGTCAGCATCAATAATTTCCACACCAAGCGCAGCAAAGGCTCCGGCAATCGTGCTTTTACCACTGCCGATTCCTCCTGTGAGCGCGACGGTATAGGGCATGTTTCTCACCTGGCTTCTTATATGGACATAGGTTCAGGGTAATGATCTGAACAAAAAACGCAAAAATGAGCGACAGATCACACCGATAAAGCAGCAATAAATTTTACGGATTGTAGCGTAAATAAAGTGAAATTCGCAGTCTTGTCGCGTCGCCAGAGGCGCGTAATATAACGTCACTGGAACCGTGCTTATTTCGCGAACGGCGAGTTGTTGCCACCTACCAGGACACTGTTTATGCGTATTGAAGAAGATCTGAAACTGGGCTTTAAAGATGTCTTAATCCGGCCCAAACGCTCCACGCTGCAAAGTCGCTCGCAGGTCGAGCTGGAACGCAGCTTTACCTTCCGCCACTCCCGCTTGAGCTGGAGCGGCGTCCCGATTATCGCGGCCAACATGGATACCGTCGGCACCTTTTTTAATGGCTGAGGCGCTGGCCAGTTTTGATATTCTCACCGCCGTTCACAAGCACTACAGCGTGGAGGCGTGGCGGGCGTTTATTCAGCGCGTCCCCGCCACGGTTCTGAAGCATGTGATGGTGTCAACCGGCACTTCTGAAAACGATCTGAACAAGCTGGTCGCCATTATGGCGCTCTCCGACGATCTGCAGTTTATCTGCATCGACGTGGCCAACGGTTACTCGCAGCATTTTGTTGATTTTCTGCAGCGCGCTCGTGAGATGTTCCCGGCGAAAACCATCTGTGCCGGTAATGTGGTGACAGGGGAAATGGTGGAAGAGCTGATTCTGTCGGGCGCGGATATCGTTAAGGTTGGCATCGGTCCGGGGTCGGTCTGCACGACCCGGGTGAAAACTGGCGTGGGCTATCCGCAGCTTTCTGCCGTCATCGAATGTGCCGATGCGGCCCATGGCTTAAGTGGACAGATTGTCAGTGATGGCGGCTGTTCGGTGCCAGGCGATATTGCGAAAGCTTTTGGCGGCGGAGCGGACTTTGTGATGCTGGGAGGCATGCTGGCGGCACACGATGAGTGTGAAGGGCAGGTCGTCGAAGAAAATGGCGAAAGCTTCATGCTTTTTTACGGCATGAGTTCTGAATCGGCGATGAAACGTCATGTCGGCGGTGTCGCCCAGTATCGGGCCGCCGAAGGTAAAACGGTGAAGCTGCCATTACGTGGCCCGGTGGCTGATACTGCACGGGATATTCTGGGAGGTTTGCGTTCCGCCTGCACCTACGTCGGGGCGGAACGTCTGAAAGAGCTGACCAAGCGCACGACCTTCATCCGAGTCAATGAGCAGGAAAACCGCGTATTCAACCGGTAATCGTCCGGGGCGCATCCGGCGCCCCTTAATGCATCGCATCACCCAGACCGAATACGGGCAGATACATCGCTACCACCAGCGAGCCGACGATAGCGCCAATGACCACCATCATCACCGGCTCCAGCGACGCCGCCAGGGTATCAGCACGCTTACGGGTTTCTGCCTCATGCCACTCCGCCAGACGCGCCAGCATCACATCCAGTGCCCCCGCCTCTTCGCCGACCCGAATCAGCTGACCACATAACGGCGTGAACAATGAATGATGCATCAATGCCTGATGCAGGGGATGACCCTGAGCAATGTGCTGCTGGAGGGCGGCCATTGCCTCTCGCCAGAGCAGGGCAGAGAGCGTCACTTCTGCGGCGGCCAGCCCCTGTAACAGGGTCAACCCGGCACGCTGCGTCAGCGTCAGGATGGTGTAGATCTGTGTCAGCTGCATCCCCCGCCATAATCCGGCGAGCAGGGGGAGGCGCAGAAAAAGCGCCTGTTCGCGGCGCTGCCAGTCCGCAGAACGCCGTCGCAGCGGAAACACAATCGCCAGCATCAGCGTCACGCCGAAAGCGAGGACGCCTCCCCATGCCTGAAGCTGGGCTGATAGCTGCATCACCGCTGCCGTAAAGGCGGGCAGGGGCGCGTCAAAGGCGTCATAGACGGCAACGAATTCAGGCAGCACAAACAGCAGCATGCCGCAGGTGACAGCGATAGCCACCAGCAGGATGAACAGCGGATAACGCAACGCTTTCACCACCTGCTGCCTTAACTGCTGTTGCCGGATCTGTTGACGGGCCAGCTCATCGCAGCAGACATCCAGTTGACCGGTCAGTTCACCCACCTCCATCAGTGCCGGATAGAGCGCCGGAAAAATCTGCGGCCATTCACGTAATGCCTGAGAAAAAGGGGCGCCACTGAGCACCCGATAGTGCAGGGCGAGCAGCAATGCCCGCCAGCCGGCATGCGGATGCCCCTCTGCCAGCAACGCCAGACCCTCTGCCAGCGGCAGACCCGCTTTGAGCAGGGTTGCCAGCTGGCGAATCAGATCGCTCTTCTGCTGCCACTTCCATTCCGACTGACGCCAGACCTTTTCGCGCTTCCAGCTTACGGGCAGCAGGTCGCGCTGCGCCAGCACCCGCAGCAGGGTGTCACTGTCAACAGCCAGCAGATGACCACTGCGCAACTGCCCCTGGCTGTCAACCGCCTGCCAGCGGAACAGCGCTGCATCAGCCATCGTCCAGCCCGATGACCCGCTGCATCTCTTCCAGCGAGGTGTCGCCCCGGCTTACGGCTTCCAGACCGGAAACCAGCAGGGTACGCAATCCCTGCTGTTTTGCCAGCGTGAGCAGATTCTCCAGCGGCATCCCGGCAGCAATGGCATTCTGCAGCCTGGCATTGATCGGCAGCAGTTCAAACAGTGCCAGTCGGCCAAAGTAGCCGGAGAAGCAGTGATCGCAACCGGGCGCCCGCCAGGTTTGCAGCGTGCCGGGCCAGATTTCTGCGGGGTAGTGCGCCACCGCCTTGGCAGGCTGACGGCAATGGGGGCAGAGGCGCCGGACCAGGCGCTGAGCCACGATCAGCTTCAGCGCCGGGCCCAGCAGATAACCGGGGATGCCCATCTGTCTCAGCCGCGTCAGCGTCTCGGCGGTGGAGTTGGTGTGCAGGGTTGAAAGCACCAGATGGCCGGTCTGCGCTGCCTTCACTGCAATCTCTGCCGTTTCGGCATCGCGGATCTCACCGACCATAATGACGTCCGGATCCTGTCTCAGTAACGCCCGCAGCACACGGTTAAAATCCAGCCCCTTGCGGTTATGGATCTGCGTCTGATTAATGCCGGACAGCGGGATCTCAATCGGATCTTCCACACTACACAGGTTTTTTTCCGGCCGATTCAGAGCGCTGAGTCCACTGTAGAGGGTAAATGTCTTGCCGCTGCCGGTCGGCCCGGTGACCAGGATCAGCCCCTGCGGCTGGGCCAGCGCCGTCGTGAAGAGGCGCAGCTGCGCAGGAGGGAGGCCAAGCTTATCCAGTGACAGCGCTGCGCTTTCACTCTGCAACAGCCGGATGACCGCTTTTTCACCGCCATACACGGGTAACGTTGCCAGACGAAAGGAGGCTGACTGACCGGCTATCGCCAGACTGAACTGACCATCCTGGGGTAACCGGCGTTCGGCAATATCCAGTCCGCCGAGGATTTTCAGGCGCGCCAGCAGCGCCGCAGGCTGCGTCACAGGCAGGGAAGAGAGCGGGTGAAGGACACCGTCGATGCGCAGCCGCACCCGCATCCCCTCAGCGTCGGGTTCGATATGCACATCCGAGGCGCGACGTTCCAGCGCCTGACGCAGAATCAGCTCGGCGGCTTCAATCGCCGATTCCGCGGGTGTCTCTTCGCGCGCTACCCGTCCTGTGTCGGCGTGCTGACATTGATCCAGGCGGGCCTGAGGCCAGCATTCAATCTCAATCTGACACTGACTGGCAAAGTGAAGCGCTTCAGAGAGTCCGGGCGGAACACTCTCCGCCACGGCAACGCGTAACTGATCGGCATCATGCTGCAAAATCACCGCGCGATAGCGCTGGCACAGAGCCGTGATTGCGTCATCAGGCGGATTCATCGCTGGCCCCTTTATCCGCAAAGCGGAACTGTTCCAGGCAATTATCGCGCAGATTGTTGTTGTTGCTGGTGCAGCTGCGCTGCCAGCTGATGCTGCCATCCGTGGTGTCATGAATCGGCACCATTTCAACGCTCAGGCCATTCAGACTCTCCTGGCCGGTCAGCGTAATCACCCCGTTAGTGACGCTCAGTGCCGAAACGTAGCGCGATCCTTTCGCCGCAGGGATTCCGGCCTGTCCGGCCTGACACTGATCCGGGCCGCCGCGCTCCATGGCACAGAGCTCGACGGCGGTTTTATAGGGCACCATCGTTTGCAGCATGTCGGTGAGCGCGGCGCGTTGCAGATAGTTTTGATAGGCGGGCAGGCCAATGGCACTCAGAATCGCCACAATGCCGACCACAATCATCAGTTCAACCAGCGTAAATCCACGTTGATAGTTCATTCCATCGTCTCCTGATTAAGAAGGCGACAGGGTAGAAAGCGGGGGCGGTGAAAAACAGTGGCGAGTTTTCAGGCTGGAAAGGATCACCGAAAAAATGTGCGGCGTTACAGCGCAGTAGCAATGGCGCTGTAAGCGAGGTCGCAAAACGTGTGGCCGCGCGGGCGGGTCAGCAGAATGCGCGGACAGAGACTGCGGCACTGACCGTGCCGCTGCGGTTTACTTTTGCTGAAAACGCATCGAGAGATCCAGCGCCCGGACATGCTTGGTCAGTGCGCCAACCGAAACGTAGTCCACGCCGGTCAGGGCGATCTGCGGCAGAGTGGCTTCGGTAACGTTGCCGGAAACTTCCAGTAGTGTCCGCCCCTGATTCAGTTCGACGGCGGTCCGCATCTCCTCCAGGCTGAAATTATCCAGCATGACAATGTCAGCGGCGGCCTCCAGCGCCTGACGTAACTCCTCCAGCGATTCCACCTCAACTTCAACCGGCACCTCCGGCTGTAACCACTGCGCTCTTTCCACCGCCTGAGCAATCGACCCGCTGGCGATAATATGATTCTCTTTGATCAGATAGGCATCAGAGAGTCCGAGCCGGTGATTGCTGCCGCCACCGCAGAGCACGGCATATTTCAGCGCCGTCCGCAGGCCGGGCAGGGTTTTGCGCGTATCCAGCAGCTGGGTCTGGCTGCCCGCCAGCAGTGCAACATAGCGGCTGACTTCGGTCGCCACGCCCGAGAGCGTCTGCACAAAATTGAGCGCCGTCCGCTCGGCGGTCAGCAGCAGGCGGGCCGGGCCATCAATTTCAAACAGCAGCTGGTCAGCCTTGATCGGGTCGCCATCACTGACGTGCCAGCTCAGGGTGGCGTGCGCGCCCAGCTGAATAAACACCTCTTCAACCCAGCGTTTACCACAGAAAACACCGGCTTCGCGGGTGATGACCTGCGCATGGGCCTGGGTGTCGGCCGGTAACAGCTGCGCGGTGATATCGCGGGCGGCGTCGATCTCCCCACCGAGATCCTCCTTTAACGCCAGCGCAACGGCATCCGGGATGTCACTTTCAATGCGTTTAATCAGCGCCTGACGGCGGCTGTCGGGATCATAACCACGAGAAGACATAGGTTTATACTCCAGAAAAGGGGGTGTCTGAGGCGGTCACAATAGCCTGAACCGCTACGCGGTGCCAGCCATAAACCGTATTTTGTTTAGTATCCTTAACACGAAATCAGCCAATGTCACGCTGCCGACACATTAAGGGGCAAGAATCCTTTATTATTCATGCTATTCTCAGCCAGACAGAACAAGGAAAACCGGTATGAAAATCAAACAGGGCTGGCTGACCGGCGTACGTCAGATGCCCTCATCACATTGCAATGAACGACCTGACAATGAGGCGCCGTCGCTGCTGGTGATTCACAATATCAGTCTGCCGCCGGGAGAGTTTGGCGGACCGTGGATCGATAAGCTGTTCACCGGCGCGCTTCCGCCTGATGCGCATCCCTATTTTGCCGATATCGCAGCACTGAAAGTGGCAGCACACTGCCTGATTCGCCGTGACGGCGAGATTGTGCAGTATGTCCCCTTTGATAAGCGCGCCTGGCATGCGGGGGTTTCACAGTTTGAGGGACGGGAAAACTGCAATGACTTCTCTATTGGCATTGAGCTGGAAGGAACTGACAGCGAGCCTTATACCGCGGCGCAATATCGGGCTTTGCAGCAGGTTACGCAGTTGCTGCTGCAGCACTATCCGGTCACGCCTGCACGTATTACCGGGCACAGTGACATCGCCCCGGCGCGCAAAACCGATCCCGGTCCTGCTTTTGACTGGGAGTACTACAGAGAGCTGTTAACGCAGCAAAAATCCTGATTTTTGCGGGGGCAGTATGACATTGTTTACCTTGTTGTTGGTTCTGGGCTGGGAGCGCCTGTTTAAACTGGGCGAGCACTGGCAGCTTGAACACCGGCTGGAGCCGATTTTTCGCCATCGCCGCCACTTCTCCATGCTGCGGACGCTGCTGATGACCGCGCTGGCGATGGCGCTGACTGCGCTGGTGCTGGTGACGCTGAAAGGCGTGCTGTTTGGCGTGGTGCTATTGCTGTTCTGGATTGTGGTCGGGCTGCTCTGTATCGGAGCCGGTTCAGTGCGGCAGCACTACCATCACTATCTGAAGGCGGCCAGTCATGACGACGACGCGGCGCATCAGGCAATGGCGGCGGAGCTGACGCTGATTCATGGTGTGCCGGTGGAGTGCAGCGAACGCGAATTTCTGCGCGAGCTGCAGAATGCGCTGATCTGGATAAACTTCCGATTCTATCTGGCACCGATGTTCTGGCTGGTGGTGGGAGGCCCCTGGGGGCCGGTGCTGCTGGTGGGTTACGCCTTCCTGCGAGCCTGGCAGGGCTGGCTGGCAAAGCACGGCACACCGATGGCGCGGGCGCAATCGGGGGTCGACGGCATTCTGCATCTGCTTGACTGGATACCGGTCCGGCTGGCGGGGGTAGCTTACGCTCTGCTGGGCCACGGTGAAAAGGCGCTGCCCGCCTGGTTTGTCTCACTGACCGATCGTCACCGTTCTCAGTATCAGGTGCTGACCACCCTGGCGCAGTTCTCGCTGTCCCGCGATCCGCACACGGATAAAGTTGAAACGCCACGGGTGGCCGTGGCGTTGGCGAAACGGACCTCACTGGTGCTGGTGGTGGCCGTAGCGCTGCTGACGATTTATGGCACGCTGGTGTGATCAGCAGGGGGCACGCCAAAATCGGGCGTGCCATCGCTGCGCCAGCTGAAATATTTCAGTCGGGTATGGCGGTTCGGGTCCCATAACGGATCGCCCTCAATCTCCGTGTAGTTTCGCGCATGGTAGACCAGCACATCCCGTCCCGCTTCATCGTGAGTAAAACTGTTGTGCCCCGGCCCATACTGGTGATTGTCCCAGCTGGAAACAAACACCGGCCGCGCCGATTTTTGCCAGGCGGTCACATTGAGCGGGTCCGCCTCTGCAGCAATCGACAGCATGCCCAGGCAGTAATTCTCATCGGTGGCGCTGGCGGAGTAGGTAACAAACAGCCTGTCACCATGACGAATGACCGCCGGTCCTTCATTCACGCTAAATCCTGCACACTCCCACTCATATTCAGGCCGGCTCAGCATCACCGGCGTGCCTTTCAGCGTCCAGGGATTAAGCAGTTCCGCCAGATAGAGGTTGGAGTTACCGGGAATGGCCGGATCTTTCTGTGCCCAGAGATACCAGTTTTTACCCTGATGCACGAAGTGGGTGGCATCCAGTGAGAAGCTGTCAAGCTGGCTGAAGACGCGCCGGCAGGGCTGCCATTCACCCTGCAGCGGGTCGTCGGCCTCGCACACCAGTGCGTACATCCGGTGCTGGAATAATCCCTCTTTAATGTCGCGCGTCGGGGCCGCCGCGAAATAGATGACCCACAGCCCGTCAATATAGTGCAACTCGGGTGCCCAGATGAGTTCGCTGCAGGGGCCGCTCTCCGGCTTGTACCACACCACCACCGGTTCTGCACTGCGCAGGCCAGCCAGCGAAGTGGCACGGCGAATCTCCAGCCGGTCATATTCCGGTACCGAGGCGACAAAATAGTAGTGCTGTCCATGGCGCAGAATAAAAGGGTCAGCGCGCTGCTCAATAAAAGGATTCGGCCAGGTTGGGCTCATTTTACATCTCCGGTTGGCGTGGCAGCACGGTTGTGCAGACGAACAGTGTGTAAGTCGTGGAAGTTTTCGCGACGCAGCGCCAGATCCTGCTGGATGGTGAGCATCATTTTGCGGTCAACCTTCATCAGCCGTACCACGCCGGCGGTGATCAGGTAGCCGACGCCCGGAATAACGGTAAACAGCAGCATGATGCCGTTAATCGCCTCGGCTGACTGCTGCTTTGCGCCCGCGTTGTAGCCATACATTGAGAGCAGAAAACCGACCATTGCCCCCGCGACAGCCAGACCCACCTTGAGGAAAAAGAGGTTGCCGGAGAAGCTGATGCCGGTAATGCGTTTACCAGTTTTCCATTCGCCGTAGTCATCCACATCGGCCATCAGCGACCAGTGCAGGGGGGAGGGGATCTGATGCAGAATATTCAGCACAAAATAAGCCACCACGACCATCAGGGTGGCGTGCGGATCGATCCAGTAAAAGCCGCTGGAAAAAAGGGCCAGCGCGATATTGGTCCAGAAAAAGACTTTGAGTTTGCACCAGCGGTCGGTGAGCACTTTCGCCAGCGTGCTGCCCACCATCATGCCGATCACCCCCAGGCTGATAAACAGAGTGGCGAAGTGTGTTGACTGACCCATGACCCAGGTCACGTAGTACATGGTTGCTGCCATGCGAATGAAGCCGGGACAGACGTTGCAGAAGGTGAGCAGCAGGATCCGGACCCACTGGTCATTCTTCCAGACGTCACGCAGATCCTTTTTCAGGTCATCACTGCTGGGAACGGCAGGGCGGATGCGTTCACGCACTGTAGCAAAGCAGAAGAGAAACATCGCCAGGCCCAGGGTGGCCAGCACCGCCATCGCCATCTGATAGCCGCGCGCCTTATCCGCGCCGCCAAACCACTCCGCCATCGGCAGCAGTGACAGGGAGAGGGTCAGCGTGGCGATGCCCACCATGACAAAGCGGTAGGACTGGCAGGAGACGCGCTCGCCGGGATCACTGGTAATCACGCCGCCCAGTGAACAGTAAGGAATATTAATGGCTGTGTAGGTCAGCGACATCAGGAAGTAGGTGACAAATGCCCAGATCACCTTGTTGTGATAGGTCCAGTCTGGCGTGGTGAACATCAGCACGCTGAACAGCACGTAGGGAACGGAGACCCACAGCAGCCAGGGACGAAAACGGCCCCAGCGACTCTGGGTACGATCGGCAATCGCGCCCATAATCGGATCAGTGACCGCATCCAGCACCCTGACAGAGAGCAGCAGCGTGCCCACCAGCGCCGGAGCCAGGCCGAACACATCGGTATAGAAGTAGTTGAGAAACAGCATGATGGCACCGCCAATCATGTTGCATCCGGCATCGCCCATGCCATAACCCAGCTTTTCTTTGAATGTGAGTGCTGCGGGCTTCATTGTGCTTCTCCTGCAAACCATGAAGCTAATGATTATCAGCGCTTAAGTCATCCACGGCGTGGCAGTATTGAGTCACAGAGATGGACAAAACGAGTGGGGGCAAAAAAATGTGAACCTGCACGCATAAGTATGCCGATTCACATGAGTATGAGGTATGTAGCGTTGAAAAAAGGCGTTTAAGCTGAAGTCGTTTTGCCTTCTACCAGTCCGCCAATGAAACTGCCAATCCAGCCGCCAATGTTACTGAGGAAGGTGCTGGCGGTAGAAGAGAGGAAAGTGGAAATAAACGGGATAGGGATCAGGGAGCCCAGCGTGGTACCAACCAGTGATCCAATCTGCTGACCCACAGTGGTGGTGATGTCCTGGATTACGCCGCTGCCACTCACTGCCATAACTTCTGAAGATGTAAGTTCACGCATAATTTTTTTCCTTATCAGGTTAAAAGCAGAAAAAAATTATCATCTCCAGCCAGTAATAAATATAGTAATCCGACGATAATGACCGGTGCGCCCGAGTGTGCGCACCGGATAGATTGCATCAGGCTTTCTGCGTCTGATTTTTAATAAAGTAACCCAGCGCCAGAATCACCAGCCAGACCGGGATCAGCCAGACAGAGATGGCCATGCCCGGCGTGGTTGCCATCAGCACCAGAATCGCCGCCAGGAAGATCAGGCAAATCCAGTTACCGGCCGGATAGAGCAGCGCCTTGAAGCGGGTGGTCACGCCCTGCTGATCCTTCTTACGACGAAACTTGAGGTGCGCCAGGCTAATCATCGCCCAGTTGATGACCAGTGCCGAGACCACCAGTGACATCAGCAGGCCGAACGCTTCACCGGGCATCAGGTAGTTGATCAGCACGCAGAGCGCCGTGGCGACCGCAGAAACCAGGATGGTTAAGACCGGAACGCCGCGACGGTCAACTTTCAGCAGCGATTTGGGCGCGTTGCCCTGCTGAGCCAGACCAAACAGCATGCGGCTGTTGCAGTAAACGCAGCTGTTGTAGACCGACAGGGCGGCCGTCAGGATCACCACGTTCAGCGCATTCGCCACCATGGCATCGCCCAGCTCGTGGAAGATAAAGACAAACGGGCTGACTTCAGAGGTGACACGGCTCCACGGCATCAGTGACAGCAGCACCGCCAGTGAACCAATGTAGAAAATCAGGATGCGCCACAGCACCTGGTTGGTCGCTTTCGGGATGCTGACTTCCGGGTTATCGGCTTCAGCGGCGGTGATCCCCACCAGCTCCAGCCCACCGAATGAGAACATGATGATCGCCATGACCGTCACCAGACCGCCGATGCCGTGCGGGAAAAAGCCGCCCTGTTCCCAGAGGTTACGCACCGTCGCCTGCGGGCCGCCGTTGCCGCTGAAGAGCAGCCAGCCGCCGAACAGGATCATGCCGATGACCGCCACCACTTTAATAATGGCGAACCAGAACTCCATCTCACCAAAGACTTTCACGTTGGTCAGGTTGATGGCGTTAATCATGACAAAGAAGATGGCTGCCGAGGCCCAGGTCGGAAAGTCGGGCCACCAGAACTGAATATATTTGCCGACGGCAGTGAGCTCCGCCATGGCGACCAGCACGTAAAGTACCCAATAGTTCCAGCCCGAGGCGAAACCGGCAAAATTGCCCCAGTATTTGTAGGCGAAGTGGCTGAAGCTGCCAGCAACCGGCTCCTCAACGACCATCTCGCCCAGCTGGCGCATGATTAAAAAAGCAATAAAACCGGCAATGGCATAGCCCAGAATAACGGCCGGACCGGCGGATTCGATGACCGATGCGCTGCCCAGAAACAGGCCGGTTCCTACTGCTCCACCCAGCGCGATGAGCTGAATATGGCGGTTCTTAAGACCCCGTTTCAGCGCCTCGCCTTGCTGTTGTTCCATACAAACCTCGTGATGTTTTTATTCTTCGTTCCCAGCGCGGTTCGCTGTAAGGAAGTAGTTACATTAACGTATTGATTATTTTACGGTATCTGGCGTGCTGAGTGCTGCCATGCGCTACCCTGGCGACAAGAATAGTGATAAGCGAATCGCTTTGCACCTGCTTTCGCCTTTCGTGCTGAGAGTTGACTGAAAAAACGCCGTCCCGGTCACGTCAGGCCAGAGAAATTTCTGCCATGAAATGCGGTTCATGACGAATAGCTTTCACTTATGGATGCCGCTGCGCTTCGGGGCTAAGCAGGTGTAAGGTTTGGTAAAAGTGAATTTATTTAACATTCAGCTCAACGCGAATTTTTCATTTTTTTAACCGCAAGTTAGCGTCAGGGCAGGCTTCAGAGGCAGGGGAATGTCACAGACACCATATAGACACAAGGTGAATACTTTGTTACTTTACCGCCACCTCTGTACAATTGGTATTACCAATTTACTCCGGACGACTGGCTTAATAAGAAGGGATGATGGCTTACAGTAAGATTCGCCAACCTAAGCTCTCAGATGCTATCGAGCAACAGCTCGAATCCCTGATTATGGAAGGGACACTGCGTCCGGGAGAGAAGCTGCTCCCTGAGCGCGAACTCGCCAAACAATTCGATGTCTCACGTCCGTCTCTCCGCGAAGCGATCCAGCGCTTAGAAGCGAAAGGATTATTGCTGCGCCGTCAGGGCGGCGGAACATTCGTACAGGCGCATCTCTGGCAAAGCCTGAGTGACCCACTCGTTGAGCTTCTCGCAGACCATCCGGAATCACAGTTTGACCTGCTGGAAACGCGTCATGCCTTAGAGGGCATCGCCGCCTATTACGCGGCGCTGCGCGGCACGGAAGAAGATCTGCTGCGCATTCGCGACTGCCATGTGCACATCCAGCAGGCGCAGGACAGCGGCGATTTAGACGCCGAAGCGGATGCCGTGATGCAGTATCAGATCGCTGTCACAGAAGCAGCCCATAATGTGGTGCTTTTGCATTTGCTACGCTCAATGGGCCCTATGCTGGAACAAAACGTCCGTCAGAATTTCGAATTGCTCTACTCTCGCCGGGAAATGCTGGCAAAAGTGAGCGGTCACCGCGCCAGAATCTTTGAGGCGATTGTGGCCCGTGAGCCAGAAAAAGCGCGCGAGGCTTCACACCGTCACCTGGCGTTCATAGAGGAAATCTTGCTGGACAGAAGTCGGGAGCAGAGCCGTCGAGAACGCTCCCTGCGTCGTTTACAGCAACGTAAGGAATAACGTGCGACAAAGATCGTACGGACATGTGCGACGAGCCTGCCTGCTTGTGCTTTGACAGGCTCCCGATTATTCAACGTATTAGACACAGATAAGGAACACACCCATGTCAGAACGTTTACACAATGACGTGGATCCGATTGAAACTCGTGACTGGCTACAGGCGATCGAATCGGTCATCCGTGAAGAAGGTGTTGAACGTGCACAGTATCTGATCGATCAGGTACTGGGTGCAGCCCGCAAAGGCGGCGTGAACGTTGCTGCAGGATCGTCTGCTATCAGCAACTACATCAACTCTATTGCCGTTGAAGATGAACCCGACTATCCGGGCAACACCTCTCTTGAACGTCGTATCCGTTCCGCTATCCGCTGGAACGCCATCATGTCGGTGCTGCGCGCATCGAAGAAAGATCTGGAACTTGGCGGCCATATGTCCTCCTTCCAGTCTTCTGCGACCATTTATGAAGTGTGCTTCAACCACTTCTTCCGCGCGCGCAATGACAAAGATGGCGGCGATCTGGTCTATTTCCAGGGCCACATCTCTCCGGGCATCTATGCCCGTGCGTTCCTTGAAGGTCGCCTGACCGAAGAGCAGATGAACAACTTCCGTCAGGAAGTTGACGGTAAAGGTCTCTCTTCTTATCCGCACCCGAAATTAATGCCGGAGTTCTGGCAGTTCCCGACCGTTTCGATGGGTCTGGGGCCGTTGTCAGCGATCTATCAGGCGAAGTTCCTGAAATATCTGGAACACCGTGGCCTGAAAGATACCTCTGCTCAGACTGTCTACGCCTTCCTGGGTGATGGCGAGATGGATGAGCCAGAATCCAAAGGTGCGATCACCATCGCGACCCGTGAAAAACTGGATAACCTGGTCTTCATCATCAACTGCAACCTGCAGCGTCTGGATGGCCCGGTCACCGGTAATGGCAAGATCATCAACGAGCTGGAAGGCATCTTTGCCGGTGCTGGCTGGGAAGTGATCAAAGTCATCTGGGGCGGTCGCTGGGATGAGCTGCTGCGCAAAGATACCAGCGGCAAGCTGATTCAGCTGATGAACGAAACCGTCGACGGCGATTATCAGACCTTTAAATCCCGTGATGGCGCCTATGTACGTGAGCACTTCTTTGGTAAATATCCGGAAACCGCCGCGCTGGTTAAAGACATGTCCGATGATGAAATCTGGGCACTGAACCGTGGCGGCCACGATCCGAAGAAAATCTACGCGGCACTGAAAAAAGCGCAGGACACCAAAGGCAAGCCGGTGCTGATCCTGGCGCATACCATCAAAGGTTATGGTATGGGCGACACCGCGGAAGGCAAAAACATTGCTCACCAGGTGAAGAAGATGAACATGGATGGCGTGCGCTATATCCGTGATCGCTTCAACGTGCCGGTTGCTGACGATAAAATCGAAGAACTGCCGTACGTCACCTTCGAAAAAGGCTCAGAAGAGCATGCTTATCTGCACGGTCAGCGTGAGAAGTTAGGCGGCTACCTGCCAACGCGTCAGCCGAAGTTCACCGAGAAGCTGGAAATGCCAGCGCTGGAAGAGTTCGGTGCGCTGCTGGAAGAGCAGAACAAAGAGATCTCCACCACCATCGCCTTCGTTCGTGCCCTGAACGTGATGCTGAAGAACAAGTCGATCAAAGATCGTCTGGTTCCCATCCTCGCGGATGAAGCGCGTACCTTTGGTATGGAAGGTCTGTTCCGTCAGATTGGTATCTACAGCCCGAACGGCCAGCAGTATACCCCGCAGGACCGTGAGCAGGTTGCGTACTACAAAGAAGATGAGAAAGGCCAGATTCTGCAGGAAGGGATCAACGAGCTGGGCGCAGGTTCATCCTGGCTGGCGGCGGCGACTTCTTACAGTACCAACAACCTGCCGATGATCCCGTTCTACATCTATTATTCGATGTTCGGCTTCCAGCGTATCGGCGATCTGATGTGGCTGGCGGGTGACCAGCAGGCGCGCGGCTTCCTGGTTGGCGGAACCTCCGGTCGTACTACGCTCAACGGCGAAGGCCTGCAGCATGAAGATGGCCACAGCCATATTCAGTCGCTGACCATCCCGAACTGTATCTCTTACGACCCGTCTTACGCCTATGAAGTGGCTGTCATCATGCATGATGGTCTGGTGCGTATGTATGGCGAAGCGCAGGAGAATATCTACTACTACATCACCACGCTGAACGAAAACTACCATATGCCAGCCATGCCGCAGGGTGCGGAAGAGGGTATCCGTAAGGGTATCTACAAGCTGGAAACGGTAGAGGGCAGCAAAGGCAAAGTGCAGCTGCTGGGCTCAGGCTCCATCCTGCGTCACGTACGTGAAGCGGCACAGATACTGGCGAAAGATTACGGTATCGGCTCCGATGTCTACAGCGTCACCTCGTTCACCGAACTGGCGCGTGATGGCCAGGATTGTGAACGCTGGAACATGCTGCATCCGACAGAAGAAGCACGCGTGCCTTACATCGCTCAGGTGATGAATGACGCGCCAGCGGTTGCCTCAACCGACTACATGAAACTGTTCGCTGAACAGGTTCGCAGCTATGTTCCAGCCAGCGATTACCGCGTGCTGGGTACCGATGGCTTTGGTCGCTCTGACAGCCGTGAGAATCTGCGTCATCACTTTGAAGTTGATGCATCTTATGTGGTGGTTGCTGCGCTGGGTGAGCTGGCTAAACGCGGCGAGATCGAGAAGAAAGTGGTGGCGGATGCCATTACCAAATTCAACATCGATGCCGATAAAGTTAACCCGCGTCTGGCTTAAGAGGTAAGAGAGTAATGGCTATCGAAATTAAGGTTCCGGATATCGGGTCTGACGAAGTTGAAGTCACCGAGATTCTGGTGAAAGTTGGCGACAAGGTGGAAGCCGAGCAGTCGCTGATCACCGTGGAAGGCGACAAAGCCTCAATGGAAGTGCCTTCCCCGCAGGCTGGCGTAGTGAAAGAGATCAAAATCGCCACCGGTGACAAAGTAGAAACCGGCTCGCTGATCATGGTGTTTGACGCAGAAGGGGCCGCAGAAGCGGCACCTGCCGCCGCCGAAGAGAAGAAAGCGGACGCGGCGCCTGCTGCTGCAGCAGCCACTGCCAGCAAAGAAGTGGCTGTGCCGGATATCGGCGGTGACGAAGTCGAAGTCACTGAGATTCTGGTGAAGGTTGGCGACAAAGTTGAAGCCGAACAGTCACTGATTGTGGTGGAAGGTGATAAAGCGTCAATGGAAGTGCCGGCTCCGTTCGCAGGTGTGGTTAAAGAAATCACCATTGCGACCGGCGACAAAGTCAGCACCGGTTCTGCCATCATGGTCTTTGAAGCAGAAGGGGCTGCACCGGCCGCTGACGCGAAGCCGGAAGTGAAAGAAGAAGCGGCATCGGCACCTGCCGCGGCGGCGGGCGCAAAAGAGGTTAACGTCCCGGACATCGGCGGTGATGAAGTTGAAGTCACTGAGATCCTCGTGAAAGTGGGCGACAAAGTTGACGCTGAGCAGTCACTGATCGTGGTGGAAGGCGATAAAGCGTCAATGGAAGTGCCTGCGCCATTCGCGGGTACCGTCAAAGAGCTGAAAGTGGCGACTGGCGACAAAGTCAGCACCGGATCACTGATCATGGTGTTTGAAGTCGAAGGCGCCGCGCCGGCAGCCCCTGCGGCTGCGAAACAGGAAGCCGCACCGGCCCCGGCTGCGAAATCTGAAGCTAAATCTGCGGCGCCTGCTCCGGCAGCCAAAGCGGACAGCAAAGGTGAGTTTGCCGAGAACGATGCGTACGTTCACGCCACCCCGGTGATCCGTCGCCTGGCACGTGAGTTCGGTGTGAACCTGGCGAAAGTCAAAGGCACCGGCCGTAAAGGTCGCATTCTGAAAGAAGACGTGCAGACTTACGTGAAAGAGGCGGTGAAACGCGCTGAAGCAGCACCGGCTGCGGCAAGCGGTGGCGGCCTGCCAGGCATGCTGCCATGGCCGAAAGTGGACTTCAGCAAGTTTGGTGAAGTTGAAGAAGTCGAACTGGGTCGTATCCAGAAAATTTCGGGCGCGAACCTGAGCCGTAACTGGGTGATGATCCCGCACGTTACGCATTTCGACAAAACCGATATCACCGATCTGGAAGCGTTCCGTAAGCAGCAGAATGCCGAAGCAGAGAAGCGTAAGCTGGATGTGAAGTACACCCCGGTGGTGTTCATCATGAAAGCAGTCGCTGCCGCGCTTGAGCAGATGCCACGCTTCAACAGCTCGCTTTCTGAAGATGCGCAGAAGCTGACGCTGAAGAAATATATCAACATCGGTGTGGCGGTCGATACGCCAAATGGCCTGGTGGTTCCGGTCTTCAAAGACGTGAACAAAAAGGGCATTACCGAGCTGTCGCGTGAGCTGATGGCGGTGTCGAAGAAAGCGCGTGACGGTAAGCTGACGGCAGGCGACATGCAGGGCGGATGCTTCACCATCTCCAGCCTGGGCGGCCTGGGAACCACGCACTTCGCGCCGATTGTTAACGCGCCGGAAGTGGCTATCCTGGGTGTCTCTAAGTCGGCGATGGAACCGGTGTGGAACGGTAAAGAGTTTGCGCCGCGTCTGATGATGCCAATCTCTCTCTCCTTCGACCACCGCGTGATCGACGGAGCGGATGGTGCAAGATTCATCACCATTATTGGCAATATGCTCTCTGACATTCGTCGTTTAGTTATGTAAATGTGAAGAAGGCCGGCGGATGCCGGCCTTCCTTTAACGTTTCGTCGCGTCACGGTTGGCAGTTTGTTAACAATTCTGTAAACTCTTGCGGTGAAAGTCCCGGTGGAATAAGGGCATTATAAGAACGTCTGACCCGCCGGATATCAAATAAGAGGTCATGATGAGTACAGAGATTAAAACCCAGGTCGTGGTACTTGGGGCAGGTCCTGCAGGCTACTCTGCAGCCTTCCGTTGTGCGGATTTAGGTCTGGAAACCGTACTGGTAGAGCGTTACAGCACCCTTGGCGGTGTGTGTCTGAACGTCGGTTGTATCCCCTCTAAAGCGCTGCTGCACGTTGCCAAAGTGATTGAAGAGGCGAAAGCCCTTGAAGAGCACGGCATTGTGTTTGGTCAGCCCTCTACTGATATCAACAAGATTCGCAGCTGGAAAGAGAAGGTGATTAACCAGCTGACTGGCGGCCTGTCAGGAATGGCAAAAGGTCGTAAAGTCAAAGTGGTTAATGGCCTCGGCAAATTCACCGGTGCTAACACCCTGGTGGTGGAAGGTGAAGGCGGCGCGACCACCATCAACTTCGATAACGCCATCATCGCTGCGGGTTCACGCCCAATCGAACTGCCTTTCATTCCTCATGACGATCCCCGCGTCTGGGATTCAACCGATGCGCTGGAACTGAAAGAAGTGCCGAAGCGTCTGCTGGTCATGGGCGGCGGTATCATCGGTCTGGAAATGGCGACGGTGTATCATGCGCTGGGTTCAGAGATCGATGTGGTTGAGATGTTTGACCAGGTTATCCCGGCTGCGGATAAAGATGTCGTCAAAGTCTTTACCAAAAAAATCAGCAAGAAGTTCAACCTGATGCTGGAAACCAAAGTGACCGCCGTTGAAGCAAAAGACGATGGCATTTACGTTTCAATGGAAGGCAAAAAGGCACCGGGTGAAGCGCAGCGTTATGACGCCGTGCTGGTGGCTATCGGTCGTGTGCCAAACGGTAAAGGTCTGGATGCCGGTAAAGCGGGCGTGGAAGTGGACGATCGCGGCTTTATCCGTGTCGACAAGCAGATGCGTACCAACGTGCCACACATCTATGCTATCGGCGACATCGTCGGTCAGCCAATGCTGGCGCACAAAGGCGTGCACGAAGGCCACGTTGCGGCAGAAGTGATCTCCGGTCTGAAGCACTACTTCGACCCGAAAGTGATCCCATCCATTGCCTATACTGAGCCAGAAGTTGCCTGGGTCGGCCTGACCGAGAAAGAAGCGAAAGAGAAGGGCATCAGCTACGAGACCTCCACCTTCCCGTGGGCTGCCTCTGGCCGTGCTATCGCTTCAGATTGTGCAGACGGAATGACCAAACTGATTTTCGACAAAGAGACGCACCGTATCATCGGTGGCGCGATTGTCGGCACTAACGGCGGCGAGCTGTTAGGCGAAATCGGTCTGGCGATTGAGATGGGTTGTGATGCGGAAGATATCGCGCTGACCATCCATGCTCACCCGACCCTGCATGAGTCAGTCGGTCTGGCAGCAGAAATCTTCGAAGGCAGCATCACCGATCTGCCTAATGCGAAAGCGAAGAAGAAGTAAGTTTCCGTTGCTGCAAAGAGAAAGCTCCCGTTATGGGGGCTTTTTTTTGGCCTGGATTATACGAAGACCAAAGCGATGTCACCACAGACGAACGGCATCTGCGATGCGGTTCCACATGACGATATTGCAGGAATTATATCAGGTGACGTTCCGCAAAAAGCTGTACGGTGAACCCGACGCATTAAAATCTGATCTTGATGACTGGCTGGCTCACTTAATAATTAGCGAACTCATCAGGGGAAAATGTGCCCTGGCCGGACGCTTATGGAAATATTACCTGATGGAAAACGCCTCTGGGCTGAGAAGAATTCAATCCAAATGTACTCTGATAAATACCTGTATAAATAACGGGTAACTTTCAGATGAAGTCTGAGCTGATAAAACTGAGTATAGCCCCACGAGAGGCTTACTGATTTGGCCGTTCAGGTAAGGCCTTACCTATCAGATAGACAACCCCGATAGACAGACCAATCGCCATCAGCCGCTCATGCCAGGTTTCATAGTGAAAGAACCAGTAGCAGCACAGAAGGAGCAGCAACCCGCCTATGATCGCACCTGACACCTCTATAAGGTTATACATGATGCGTTTACCTAAGCTCAGCTTGGTAGACTCATTATCTCGCATTAGCGTTTACCTCCTTCTCTACCATTTCAATGATCCGTTCAAAAGCCGGTTGCCCTTGCGTTCGCTTCACATTGAGAGCTTCTAAGAACGGGTTCAGAGCTGGCTCAAGTAGGAAGTAGAGTAAATCATAGTTCCGCACGCGTAATGCGTTATAGATTTCAGGATTGCTCTTTTGCAGCTTTTCAGAGGTGTAGACACATCTCTCTGTCATGCCACCGATCAGTAAAGCATTACCAATCAGGCCACCTATGACCGCAACAAGGAACGAGCTTCGCTGCGCAATGGTAGTTGCTAACTTTCCTGCTATTAGTGAGTTCGTAAGCGTCCGGCCAGCAACTGAAGCCATCGTTTTGCTATAGATAGCGTTCTGCCTGGCTTCAGGCACGTTCTTGTTGAAGATATTGAGCACTATCTCGATAGTCTTCGTGAAGTTGTGATTTTCCAGAATGCCATGCCGGATAGCCCCGATCATCCTAATCTTCTCTGTTTCACGTTGATAGCGACTGTCGGTATCGATGAAGCCATACGCAAGATAGCCAATGTCTGTAGGTACAGACAAGATACCATGAACGAACCCAATAGCAGATTCAGGTGATATGATGATTTTGGCTATACGCTTCGCAATCTCACTGTAGCTACGCATCCTGAAGCCCCTTATCCTCGCTTACTTTGACTACATAGTAATCCCTTGCTCCCGGCACGATCCTATCAATCTTGATGCTGACTGTGCCACTGTTGACCGCATCGTAAGGAACACGGTATCTCAATGCTTTCAATATTGAGTAAGTGCCAATGATTCTCGCTGTCCTGTATTGCGATTTTATCAACCCTTGATACAGTAAAGTTGCTGTCAGCAGGGATTCTAAGAGAGTAAACCACCACTCGATCATAGCAGTGGTTAAACTCAAGCCGGTGAAGGCTCTGCCTAAAGTCTATGAGGCCTTCTTGCTTAAAGGTTTCACGAGCAGTTTCTTTGCTGATGACACCTGCTTCGTATAGTCCCGGATAGACCAAAGATTGCCGTTTTGGGCCAGCAGTCTGATCGTATGAGAACGCTGGTGTTCCACGCTTGAGGGGGATAAACCACAGCTTCATCTTTGGAATACGTGTTTTTTTGCGTGTTCCCCGCGTCAACGAAAATAAACTCAGCCTCCTTAGCGCTCAGCTATGCCCTTCTCCTGCGCGACCCGCTCCACAAACATCTGCGCCAGGGCCGCAATGGCGCTGTTGCCGGGCAGCCTCTCTTCATTGATATACATCACCAGCGAACTGCTGCGTCGGCGGCCCTGCAACAGCGGCAGGGGACGCAGTTCACCGCTCTTTAGCAGCCCGGCGATATTCTGCTCCGGTAACCAGCCATAGCCCAGCTGATGCTGGACCGCTTCAATCGCGGCGGAAAGCGTCGTGAAGGACCAGTTCTCCGCCTGATCGCCACTGACCTCGGATTGCTGTTGTTGCTGCCGATCCAGGATGGTGATGCAGGGCCAGCGAGCCAGCGTGGCAGCACTCAGCGGGGCGGGTTCACTGTGCAGCGGATGATCGCGATGGGCAACGGCCACGAAATCGACACTCATCAGGCTTTCGCCGGCAACAGCGGCATCGCCATATTGCGCGACCAGCCAGAGGTCAGCCTGCTGCTCAGCCAGCCTTTCCGGCGTTTCGCTGCGAACAATTTCGCTGAACCAGATGCGGACATGGGGGTAGCGCTGCTGAAAGGTCTGCAGCACATCAAACAGCAGAGGTTTAGGCAGCGTCGCGTCCACCATCAGATCGATGCGCGAACGTTCACCCCGTTGCAGCGCATGTGCCTTAGCTTCCAGCGCGCTGAATCCCTCCAGCAATGGACGAACCTGAGCCAGTAGCTGATGTCCCTCGGCAGTGAGGACGGCGCGACGTCCCTCCTGTTGCAGCAGTGTCAGATCCAGCCGCTGCTGAAGCAGGCTGAGCTGATAGCTCAGTGAAGACTGGCTGCGATGATGCTTTTCTGCGGCCAGCGCAAAGCTCCCTTCATTCACCACCGCGTCGAGCAGAGCCCACTGTTCCAGTGTCGTTTTATACATGGCAACTCATCGAAAAATTGGATTATTCAGTGCTAAAAATAGCGTTATTCATCTCATCTGTAACGCGTAATAATCTCCTCAAGGCAAATACATGAGGAATTGACCATGAGCACTTTTGATAAACATGATCTGTCAGGCATCGTTGGCAAACACCTGGTTTACACCTACGACAACGGCTGGAATTACGAGCTCTACATCAAAAATGCCAGCACCATCGACTATCGCATCCACAGCGGCATGGTGGGTAATCGCTGGGTTAAAAATCAGCATGTCTATGTCGTCCGTCTGGCGCAGGATGTCTACAAAGTTTCCTGGACTGAACCTACCGGCACCGATGTCAGCCTGGCCGTCAACCTGGTGGATAAAATCTTCCACGGCACCATCTTCTTCCCGCGCTGGGTGATGAACAATCCCGAAAAAACCGTCTGTTTCCAGAATGACCATCTGGATGAGATGGCCGCATACCGCGAAGCGGGTCCGGCTTACCCAACCGAAGTCATCGACGAGTTCGCGACGCTGACCGTAATTCGCGACGTGGGCGAAAATAACGAAAGCGTGGTCGACTGCCCGCCCGATCAGCTGCCCGCTGACTTCCCGGAAAATCTGAAAAACTGATAGCAGGCAGAAGAGGCCTTCAGGGCCTCTTCTGCGCCGCTGTTTCTGGCCGGTGGCATCCATGGCCAGTCCTGCAAACCGCACCTTTCTATTCCTGTCCGTTATCGATTCTGCCCTGTTACTTCTCTTAAACCGCGGTAAACCTGACGTTATCCGGGGCTATTTTCTTCGGTATGCGATACGCTCGGGACCGTCCGTTTACGCACAGTCAGCCCGCGCAGACGGCGAACCGGACGGGCAGAAGGGAGGACGTTGATTATGTTGTATTTTTGTAAACAGATTAACAAACAGACGAAATCCTGCTATTCTGCCCTCCGCGAAACCGGGCACCTCAACCTGGACAAGAAAAGGGAAGGTTGTTCTCCATAAGTGAGCAAGGTGGTCGGAAAGCCCTACATAATGAGAGCGAGGATAACGTCGTGCTAGAAGAATACCGTAAGCACGTTGCCGAGCGTGCTGCCCAGGGAATTGTTCCTAAGCCTTTAGAGGCTTCCCAGATGGCCGCGCTGGTTGAACTGCTGAAAAATCCACCTGCGGGTGAAGAAGAATTTCTGACCGATTTATTGGTCAACCGAGTCCCACCTGGCGTCGATGAAGCGGCGTATGTCAAAGCCGGTTTCCTGGCGGCTGTTGCCAAAGGCGAAGCAACCTCTCCTCTGATCTCTCCTGAAAAAGCGGTCGAACTGCTCGGTACCATGCAGGGCGGTTATAACATTCATCCGTTGATCGAGGCGCTGGACGACAGCCGACTGGCCCCCATCGCGGCCAAAGCCCTTTCACACACCCTGCTGATGTTCGACAACTTCTATGATGTCGAAGAGAAAGCCAAAGCGGGCAATGAATACGCGAAGCAGGTCATGCAATCCTGGGCCGATGCGGAATGGTATCTGTCCCGTCCTGAGCTGGCCGAAAAGATCACGGTCACGGTATTCAAGGTAACGGGCGAAACCAACACCGACGACCTATCTCCGGCCCCGGATGCCTGGTCACGTCCTGACATCCCGCTGCACGCCCTGGCGATGCTGAAAAATGCCCGCGAAGGCATTGAGCCGGATGAGCCGGGCAATATCGGCCCGATCAAACAGATCGAAGCGCTTCAGGCCAAAGGCTATCCGCTGGCTTACGTGGGTGACGTGGTCGGAACCGGCTCTTCCCGTAAATCCGCCACCAACTCGGTGCTGTGGTTTATGGGCGACGACATCCCGAACGTGCCAAACAAAAAAGGCGGCGGCGTGGTGCTGGGCAGCAAAATTGCGCCTATCTTCTTCAACACTATGGAAGATGCAGGCGCACTGCCTATTGAAGTGGACGTCAACGACCTGAACATGGGCGACGTGATCGACATCTACCCCTACAAAGGTGAAGTGCGTAACCACGAAACCAACGATCTGCTGGCCAGCTTCGAACTGAAAACCGAAGTGCTGATTGACGAAGTGCGCGCCGGTGGCCGTATTCCGCTGATCATCGGCCGTGGCCTGACCACCAAAGCGCGCGAGTCGCTGGGTCTGCCGCACAGCACCGTATTCCGTCAGGCGAAAGATGTTGCGGAGAGCACCCGTGGCTTCTCACTGGCGCAGAAAATGGTCGGCCGCGCCTGTGGCGTGACCGGTGTGCGTCCGGGCGCGTATTGCGAACCGAAGATGACCTCCGTGGGATCGCAGGATACCACCGGTCCGATGACCCGTGACGAGCTGAAAGATCTGGCTTGCCTGGGCTTCTCTACCGATCTGGTGATGCAGTCCTTCTGCCACACCGCCGCCTATCCTAAGCCGGTCGATGTGAACACGCACCACACGCTGCCAGACTTCATCATGAACCGTGGCGGTGTCTCACTGCGTCCGGGTGACGGCATTATCCATAGCTGGCTGAACCGTATGCTGCTGCCGGATACCGTAGGAACCGGCGGTGACTCCCATACCCGTTTCCCTATCGGCATCTCTTTCCCGGCCGGTTCGGGCCTGGTGGCGTTTGCCGCGGCAACGGGCGTAATGCCGCTTGATATGCCGGAATCGGTCCTGGTGCGCTTCAAAGGCAAGATGGAACCCGGTATTACCCTGCGCGATCTGGTTCACGCCATTCCGCTTTATGCCATCAAACAGGGCCTGCTGACCGTTGAGAAGAAAGGGAAGAAAAACATCTTCTCTGGCCGTATCCTGGAGATTGAAGGTCTGCCGGATCTGAAAGTCGAGCAGGCGTTTGAGCTGTCCGATGCGTCAGCAGAGCGTTCTGCGGCGGGCTGTACCATCAAGCTGGATAAAGCGCCAATCATCGAATATCTCAACTCCAACATCGTGCTGCTGAAGTGGATGATCGCAGAAGGTTACGGCGATCGTCGTACGCTGGAGCGTCGCGTGGAGAGCATGGAGAAATGGCTGGCCGATCCTCAGCTGCTGGAAGCCGATGCGGATGCGGAATACGCCGCCGTGATCGAGATCGATCTGGCTGATATTAAAGAGCCGATCCTCTGTGCCCCTAACGATCCTGACGATGCCCGTCTGCTCTCGGACGTTCAGGGCGAGAAGATCGACGAAGTGTTTATCGGCTCGTGCATGACCAACATCGGTCACTTCCGTGCTGCCGGTAAGCTGCTGGACAGCCACAAAGGTCAGCTGCCAACCCGCCTGTGGGTGGCGCCGCCAACCAAGATGGATGCCGCACAGCTGACCGAAGAGGGCTACTACAGCGTCTTCGGTAAAAGCGGTGCGCGTATCGAGATCCCGGGCTGTTCACTCTGCATGGGTAACCAGGCACGTGTGGCAGACGGTTCGACAGTGGTTTCCACCTCGACCCGTAACTTCCCGAACCGTCTGGGTACCGGCGCTAACGTCTATCTGGCGTCAGCCGAGCTGGCTGCCGTTGCGTCACTGCTGGGCCGGCTGCCCACGCCTGATGAGTATCAGCAATTTATGGCGCAGGTCGATAAAACGGCCAGCGACACCTATCGCTATCTCAACTTCGACCAGCTGGCGCAGTACACCGACAAAGCGGAAGGCGTGATTTTCCAGACCGCGGTCTGATCCTTCCACCTTGCAAACATGCATAAGGGGCGATGATTCGCCCCTTTTTTTCGTCTCCCCGCCGGTCACCGGCACGATCAAAAGCTGGATTTCGCCTGACAGCCTGTAATAATGCGCGACGTGTCACATTATGCTGCAAAGCCAGCCGTGACACTCATTGAGTGACGCGACGACGTTGAGAGGAACGGGCGATGGAATATGAATTTTTACGCGATGTGACCGGACAGATTAAGGTCCGCATGTCGATGGATCATGAAGCGGTCGGCCACTGGTTCAACGAAGAGGTGAAAAACGATCCGGGTCTGCTGGATGAAGTCGAAGCCGCTATCGAAGATGTCAAAGGCAGCGTGCGGCAGTGGCAGCGCATCGGCAGCGAATACACCATCCTGGTGGATGAGGAGGAGGTGATGATTCGCGCCAACCTGCTGGCGCTGGAAGATGACGGCATGGAGGAGGGGATGAACTACTACGACGAAGAGAGCCTCTCATTCTGCGGCATTGAAGATTTTCTGCTGGTCATCGCCGCGTACCGCCAGTTTGTGAACCAGTACGGTAGTCCTGTCCGGCGTTAAACGCCGGACGATCGGCTCAGGTGGCGCCTCACGTCTGGCAGGGATGTGAAACCGCCCGGCGTCAGGGGCAGGTTAGCTCAGCGAGGCGCCACCGCAGATCACCAGTTGCTGCCCGGTGATTGCCGCTGCTGAAGGAGAGAGCAGGAACGCGACCAGATCGGCCACTTCCTGCGGCTGAATATAGCGGCCTATCGGCGGCAGGCGCGGCGGTGAACTGACGCGGCCCGGCTGGTGCAGCATCGGTGTTTCGGTCGCACCGGGGGCCACGATATTGGCGGTAATGCCACGCGGAGCCAGTTCTGCCGCCCAGCTGCGCACCATGCCGATCATCGCTGATTTGGTCGCCACGTACTGACTGCGGCCTGCGGCGCCGCCTGACGTACGGCTCCCCAGCAGCACCACTCTCCCGCCTGCCGCCATCCGCGGCGCAAAATGGTTCGCCAGCTGTTCCGCAGCGGCCACGTGCAGCTGCCACAGACGGGCGCTGGCCGCCCAATCCAGTTCCCCCAGCGGCGCGGCCTGCATCATCCCCGCTGCATGGATCACCGCCTGCGGCACAGGCAGTTGCTCCAGCAGCGCCTGCAGGGCAGCGCTGTCACTGATATCGATCTGATGACTCTGCCAGCCCGGTTCTGTGCGGCTGACCGCCGAACGGCTCAGGCCGATCACCTGCCAGCCGTCGCTCAGTAGGCGGTCACAAATCGCCTGACCGATGCCGGAGCTGGCACCGGTCACCAGCGCCATCCGTTCAGTCACGCGTCACCTCCCTGCACCCATGACTCCTCAATCCGCACATATTTGATCGCCTGACGATACCAGGTGTAGGCGATATGCAGTTCGCCATGCAGACCCTCTTTGATGCTGGGATAGGAGAACTCACGGTTTAACTTCTGCTGCGAGTTATTGGTCATACAGTAGCCATCGCCTTCGTCCAGATTGCGCTGCAGCGGCCAGCTTTTGCCGCCATCCGTTGAGATCGCCAGCGTCATGGGCGCACGGGGCGCACCCCAGAAGGCGGTGCGGCCGTTATGTACCACCGGTTCGGCGGCAACCGCCACCTCACCGTCCTCTTCATCATCTTCAATTTCGTCATAGAGCGACAGGCGACGTTCGCGGGCACCTTCAGCGCTCATGGCGTTAAACACCAGCGCCAGATGACCGTTGCGCAGCGTCGTGACCTGAATAGAGGAGTTGTTATTTGGCAGCGACAGCGCTTCGGGTGCACTCCAGCTCTCACCCTGATCAAACGAGCGGCTCTGGTAGATGTGATCGGCCCAGCGACTGCGGTAGAGCGCCAGCAGGGAGCCATCCTCCAGCAGAGTGACGTTCATATGGACGCAGCCGGTGCTGTCAGGCACGCTGACATCGCGCCAGCTCCGGCCTTTATCCGCCGAGATCTTCACGGCGCTGACATCATAGTTACCGACCCATTTTTCACCGGGCGGCGTCAGGCAGTAAAAGACCGGCAGCAGCCAGTTGCCATTCGGCAGCACCACGATCGGCTGACGAATAAAGGTGCCAGGCTTATCCAGCAGGGTGTCGATCGCGCCCCAGCTCCGGCCCAGATCGTGAGACTGACGATAGCGCACGATGGCAGTGTCCTGATTACCGGACTTCTGCGCCGTCCAGAGCAGCCACAGGACCTGATCGGGATCCAGGAAGAGCACCGGGTTCTGTTCAGAGCGCGTCGGATCCTCAGAGAGTTTCTGCGCTTCACTCCAGCGATCGCTGCCTTTCTGCAGCCGTGAACACCAGACAGAGATATCGGCGATCCCCTCCTGGGTGCCGCCAAACCAGACGCAGAGCAGATCGCCATCCGGCAGCGGCAGCAGGTTAGCCGCATGGTTTTGCGGGCAGGAGGAGGGCAGCATCGCAACCTGCTGCGCGCTATCCTGCGGATGCGGCGCAAGCTGGCCGGTGCGTTCGGCGGTGACGGTTTCCTGAGTCATATTAGGCTCCACTCTTTTGTACATTGCGTTGCGGTTGAGGCTGAGACTGGCGTGACGGGATGCAGCGGTCAATCACCATAATGATGGCCGGCGTCGCCAGCGCCACATACATATTATCGATGCCAAACGGATTCCCCATCAGGAACCAGACGGAGGTGACCAGGCAGGCGCCAATCAGACCGGCGTTGGCGCCGCGTGTGCTCTTAAACCACGGCAGATAGAATGCCATGATCGCCACGACGGTGATCGACAGGCGAATCGCGCGGGTAAAGAAGGAGAGCTTCAGCACTTCCGGGAAGAACAGCACAAACAGCAGCGGGAAGAAGCCGATGGCAATCGAGAACCAGCGCGTCACTTTAAACTCGCGCTCTGGCGTCGGGTGACGATAAGGGACATAAAAATCTTTCACCACCAGCGAGGCGATCGCCAGCGCCACGGTGCCGACGCTGACGAAAATCGATGCCACCAGCGAGGTCGTCACGATGCCCGCCAGCCAGGGGGACATATCCTGCAAAAACACCGGCAGCGCATAGAGGCTCTTGATGTCGGGATGAGCAAACTTCGCCGCCACGCCGATCAGTGCCATCGCCAGGCCGATAGGCAGGCAGAAGAAGAAGGCAACCCAGGTGGCACGCTTAGCGGACCTGACATCTTTGGTCGAGGAGATCGCCTGGATCACGAACTGGGTGCAGAAGATCGAGCCCACGGTTCCAATCAGCCAGGCCACAATGGTACTGGCCCCGACGTGACCATCCCACGTCCAGTAGAAGGCGGGCATTTTCTCGATCATCGGGGCCACGCCGCCGGTCATCTTCAGCGCCACGTAGAGGATAATCAGGATCCCGATGTACTTAATGGCGCTGTGCAGCAGCGTCACCCAGGCCACCCCTTTCATGCCGCCAAACGCGAAGTAGAAGGTACTCACCACCGCGGTAATAAAGGCCGCCTGGGTCAGGTCGATCTTCAGCACGGTAGAGATCGCCGCCGCGCCGCTGATGTAGTTGCCGACGTTCACCAGCAGCAGCGCATAGATCATGATCAGCGAAATGATGTTTTTGGTCGAACTGCCATATTTTTCGGCGATCGCCCCGGAGATGGTGATCTTACCGGTGTTGTAGATGCGCTTCACCAGGATCAGACCAAACAGCGGGAAGCCAATCGCCGCGCCGATCACTGACCATGAAGCGGCAAAGCCATTTTCGAAGGCGGCCTGCGCGGTGCCGATCGTGGATTTTGCCCCGATATATTCCGACATCAGCATGATACCGACGATAAAGGCGGGCATGGCGCGGGAACCTTCCATGAAGTCACCGCTGCTTTTACTGCGCAGCCGCCAGGTCAGCCAGGTGGTGAACAGGATATAGGCGACCACCATGCCTACGATCAATAAGGTGCTCTCAGTTGAAAATGCGTTCATCATGACCTCGATTGTGCTGGCAGATGGCGACCATCAGGTTCGTTCTCATCTGACCGGTAGGAGACAAAGGCGATGGCGTTTATTGCAGATAGTGGGTGACGATCTGACGGATCTGCTGCTGCTCGTCCGCACTGAACTGCACCGCATAGCGACTTTCGCCCACCTCAAAGCCCAGCAGGCTGACCGCTTTTTTCACGGCAGCCGGTGAGAAACCGACGCTGTACAGTGCCGTGCGCAGGCCGGTGACGTTCTCCTGAGCCTGCTGCGAACCGGCAATATCGCCGGCAGCAAAGCGCGCCCAGATAGCGTTAATCGCCTCCGGGGCCACGTTGGCCAGCCCGGAAATGGCGGCGGAACAGCCTTCAACAAACCCCTGATGGATCAGCGAGTCGGGGCCATTCAGCACATCAAAACCGTCACAGTCGGCGGTGGCCTGCAGGAAGCCGTGCAGGCTCTCATAACTGCCCGCCGAATCTTTAATGCCGATGATGTTCGGGTGTGCCGCCAGCGTGCGCACCGTCTCCGGCTGCAGCGTATTGCCGGTGCGCGCCGGAATGTTGTAGAGGAACAGTGGCACCGTCAGCGCGTCAGCCACACGCCGGTAGTGGTCGATCAGCTCCTGCTGTTTCAGCGGTACAAACCAGGGGGTAATCGCGGAGACGGCATCCACGCCCAGGCGGGCGATCTGTGTGCCAAGTCGGATCGTTTCACGCGTCGAGATTTCGCCGATGTGCGCTACCATCGCCGCGCGGCCGCTGACTTCATCCACGCAGGTGGCGGTGACGGCGAGCTTTTCCTGCTCGTTAAGCACAAAGAATTCGCCGTTGGTGCCGCCGCAGAAGATGCCGTTACCGGCCCGGAGCTGTCGTCTGACCTGCTCACGCTGCCTTACCGGATCTAAAGCCCCGTCACGATCGAAGGGGGTGACGATGGCGGTCAGTACGCCGCTTATTTTCTTATTCATGACAATCCTCATTACGCCTGGCAGGAAGGAAACAGGGTCAGATAGACCGCGCGCACATCGTCAGCGGTGACCGCCATCGGGACATTTTTTATCAGGCGCTGCACATCAAGCGCGGCCTCCACTAACTCCGGCAGATGAGCCGGGTCGATGCCCAGCGCCTCCAGACTGGCAGGCAGCTGCAGACGCGCCACCAGCGCCGTAAAGTAGTCGACCAGCGCATGGGACTTCGCTTCATCACTTAATCGGCGGTCAGCATCGGGCAGCAGATCATAGGCCTGAGCGAATTTGCTCACCGCGGCCGGACGGACAACGCGCATGCAGGGCGCCAGCAGAATGGCATTCGCCACGCCGTGGGGCAGATGATATTTGCCGCCGAGCGGATAGGAGAGCGCGTGAACCAGATGCGTACCGGCATGGGCAATCGACGCGCCGCCATAGTAAGAGGCCCACAGCATCTCCAGTCGCGCCTGCAGATTCTCCGGCTCCCGCAGGGTGGTTTCGAGATTGGCGAACAGCTTCTTCATCCCGATCAGCGCATAGTTATCACTGACCGGGTTGGCGACACAGGCGGTAAAGCACTCGATCAGGTGGCAGAGGGCATCAATACCGGTTGAGGAGGCGATGTGCGCGGGCATGCTGGTGGTGAGTTCCGGCACCAGCGCCACCACATCGGGCAGCATGACCGGGGAAATAATACCGACTTTAGTCTCTTTCTCCGGGATCGCCAGAATCGCATTGGGCGTGGCTTCTGAGCCGGTGCCGGCGGTGGTCGGAATCAGCATGGAGCGGGTGCGGTGCTGCGGTTTTTCCCCTGCCAGCAGGGCATCCAGCGATGGGGCCGCGTCAGCACACAGCACCGACAGCAGCTTTGCCACATCCAGCACGCTGCCACCGCCGATACCGATCACCATGTCAGTTCCGGGCTGGGTGAGCGCGGCAAGAAGGGCGGCCACATCATGCTGGCTCGGCTCGGGGGGAACGCTGTTCACCACACTGATCCGGGGGATCTGCTCCCGGAGTTGCCCCAGCAACGCCTGCACCGCCGGAATCGCTTCGATGTTCCGGTCAGTTACCACTACCGCGGATGAAACCCCCTCCAGCAGATAGCGCATGTCGTTTAACGCCTGATAGCCGCTGATCACCGTACTGTTAATGTTCATTGCATACCCTTATGTCAATTGCGTCTGAGCGGATGATTAATTTCGCTCATACCAATGCGAGGTCAGTCACTCTGTATGGCTCATTTTATAAGACATATCGATTTTGATTAATTTGAAGTTGCTCACATATAATCAATTATGATTGAATATAATCAATAACGGGTAATCGCCTGACAGGAGTGAGGATGGGCTCATCATTATGGAAAACGCCGGTGCTGGTCATCGCCGATGACTTTACCGGTGCCAACGATGCGGGAAGCGGACTGGCACAGGCCGGCGCACGCGTTCAGGTTCTGTTTGACACCCGGGGCGCGTTGCCAGAGGCAACAGATGTGCTGGTCGTCAGCACTGAGAGTCGGGCAGTCAGCGCTCCCCTGGCGGCAGAGCGCGTCACGCAGGCGGTGCGGCACTTCGCAGCGCAGTTTCAGCCCGGCTGGCTGTTCAAAAAGATCGACTCCACGCTGCGCGGCAACATCGGCGCTGAAACGGCGGCGGCACTGAAGGCCAGTGCGAAAACGCTGGCGCTGGTTGCACCGGCGGTGCCACGACTGGGCCGCACCACGCGCGGAGGTCACGTCCGGGTCCATCAGCGTCTGCTCACGGACACCGAATTTGCCAGCGATCCGAAAACCCCAATCGCCAGCGCCAGCGTTCTCAAACAGATGCAGATCGCCGGCAGCGTGCTCGATCTTGCCACGCTGCGCAGCGACCGGCTTGATGCGGTGCTGGCGGCGGCGCACGGCATCGTCGTCGTGGATGCCGAAACCGGGGCGGATCTGGCGCGACTGATCGCCGCGGCGGCACGGCTGAGCGAGACGCCGCTGCTGGTCGGTGCCGCCGGATTAAGCGATGCGCTGGGCGCCGCGCTCCGGGTACGGCTCCCCCGGCCGGTGCTGGCGGTGGTGGGATCGATGAGCGAGAGCGGGCAGCAGCAGGTTGCCACGCTGCTCAGCCAGCGTGACGCAGCGAGAGTGGATGTTGACATCCGGCAGCTGTTCCGGCAGCCCGCCTGGCCCGACCGGGATCGCTGGATCGACGAGGCGGCTGCGGCGCTGCGAGCCGGTCGTCATACGGTGATCACCACCTGCCAGCACGCGGCGCAGCGGCACGAGATTGCGCAGCTCTGTCAGCACTTCAGCGTGACGCGCCAGCAGCTGGGGGAGGCGATCTGCCAGTTTCTCGGCGACCTCACTTATCGGCTCTGCCGCACCGCGCAGCCGCATGCGCTCTATCTGTCGGGGGGAGATGTGGCGATGGCCGTCGCCCGGGCACTGGGTGCCAGCGGCTTTACCATTCAGGGTCTGGTGGCGGACTGTGTGCCGCACGGGGTTCTGCTTAACAGTGAATTTACTCTGCCGGTGATGACCAAAGCGGGTGGCTTTGGTGATGAAAATACCCTGGTAGCAGCCATTGATTTTATTGAGGAGAAGTCGAGTGAGTAAAGTTATTGCGATCACCATGGGCGACCCGGCGGGCATCAGCCCGGAAATCATCATCAAGTCGCTTTCAGAAGGTGAGCTGAATGGCATTCCTGCCGTGGTGGTTGGCTGCGCCAGTACGCTGCGCCGCATTCTGGCGATGAACATTACGCCCCAGGCGGAGCTGCGGGTCCTTGAGCGGGTGCAGGAGGCACGCTTTGCTCCCGGCATCATCAACGTGATTGACGAGCCGCTGGCCGATCCCGACGCGCTGAAACCCGGCGTGGTGCAGAAAGAGGCGGGCGATCTGGCGTGGCGCTGTGTGAAGCGTGCCACGGCGCTGGCGCTGGCGGGCGACGTGCAGGCCATTGCCACCGCGCCGCTGAATAAAGAGGCGATGCATGCAGCCGGCCATCTCTATCCGGGGCACACGGAGCTGCTGGCCCATCTTACTGACACCAAAGATTACGCCATGGTGCTCTACACCGATAAGCTGAAGGTGATTCACGTCACCACCCACATTGCGCTGCGTAAGTTCCTCGACACGCTGAACCAGCCGCGCATCAAAACGGTGATTAGTATGGCGGACACTTTCCTGCGTCGCGTCGGCTATCAGGCTCCGCGCATCGCCGTGGCAGGCGTCAATCCCCATGCCGGTGAGAACGGGCTGTTTGGCGATGAGGAGATCACTACTGTTGCACCTGCCATTCAGGCGATGAAAGCGCAGGGGATTGATGTCGCCGGGCCGTGTCCGCCGGACACGGTGTTCCTGCAATGCCAGGAGGGGCACTATGACATGGTGGTCGCGATGTACCACGATCAGGGGCACATCCCGCTTAAGCTGCTGGGCTTCTATGACGGCGTCAACATTACCGCTGGCCTGCCGTTTATCCGCACCTCTGCGGACCACGGTACCGCCTTTGATATCGCCTGGACAGGTAAAGCGAAGTCTGAGAGCATGGCGATCTCCATCAAACTCGCGATGCAGCTCGCATAGGGAAATATGAAGGGACAGAGCCGTCTTGACCAGATTATGGATTATCTGAAAAGCCATAATCTGGTGACTGTTGAGCAACTGGTCAGTGCGATCTCCGCCTCACCCGCCACGATTCGCCGTGATTTGATCAAGCTGGATAAAGAGGGTGTGATCAGCCGCAGCCACGGTGGTGTCACCCTCAACCGGTTTATTCCCGCCCAGCCGACCACGCTGGAGAAGATGCAGCGTCACCTGGCGGAGAAGCAGGCCATCGCGGAATGCGCCGCCAGCTTTGTCCGGGCAGGCGATGCGATCGTGCTGGATGCCGGCACCACCATGCTGGAACTGGCACGTCAGTTGACGCATCTGCCGCTGCGGGTGATCACGGCCGATTTGCATATTGCACTGTTTTTGTCGGAATTTAAGCAGATTGAGGTGACGATTATCGGCGGGCGGATTGATGACTCCAGTCAGTCCTGCGTCGGGGAACATGGACGCCGGTTGCTGCGCAGCATCAATCCCGACATCGCCTTTGTCAGCTGCAACTCCTGGAGCCTGGAGCGCGGCATCACCACGCCGACCGAAGAGAAAGCGGGGCTGAAACATGATCTGCTGGCCAATGCGGCTCGCCGGGTTCTGCTGGCGGACAGCAGTAAATATGGTTCCTGGTCGCTGTTCTGCGCGGCACCGCTGGATGAGCTGACCGATGTGGTTACGGACAGCGGTTTAGAGGACGCGGTCTGTCGTACGCTGCGCGAGCGCGGCATTGCGCTCGCGCTGACGGCCTGATGTACAGCACGCGCAGGTTACCGCCGGTAACGCTGCGCGCCTGAGGGTTACAGCGTCTTCAGACCGACAGAAGGGATGTTTCTGCCGTAGTAGATCTCACGCATCTCTTTCCACAGCAGGTCGGTGATGCGTTTGTGCTCCTGCGGGCTGAGATCTTCCGGACGGGTGTTAAACAGGTAATGCTTCAGCTCAAACTCTTTCAGCAACATCTTGGTGTGGAAGATGTTTTCCTGATAGACGTTCACATCCACCATGTCATACATCGCCTTCATATCCTCAGACATAAAGTTCTGAATCGAATTAATCTCGTGGTCGATAAAGTGCTTCATCCCTTTCACATCACGGGTAAAGCCGCGCACCCGATAATCGATGGTGACGATGTCTGACTCCAGCTGGTGGATCAGATAGTTCAGCGCTTTCAGCGGTGAGATCACGCCACAGGTTGAGACTTCAATATCCGCGCGGAACGTGCAGAGTCCGCCTTCAGGGTGGCTCTCCGGGTAGGTATGCACGCAGATATGGCTCTTATCCAGATGGGCCACCACCGAGTTGGGCAGAGGACCCGGATGTTCTGAGTTATCGATATCTTTCGGATCGATCGGCTCTTCGCTGACCAGAATCGTGACGCTGGCACCCTGCGGTTCATAATCCTGACGCGCGATGTTCAGCACGTTGGCACCGATGATGGAGCAGGTCTCGGTCAGGATCTCCGTCAGGCGATTCGCGTTATATTGTTCATCGATATAGGCGATGTACCCATCGCGTTCAGCTTCAGTATTCGCATAGCAGATATCGTAAATACAAAAACTCAGGCTTTTCGTCAGGTTGTTGAAGCCATGCAGTTTTAGCTTTTGCAATTTTATTCACCCCCTTAGAAATGTGCTGTCAGCACGCGGCAGACAACGCATTCAACAGATATTGTGGCAGGGCAAAGCTGCCGTTATGGATGGCTGGCGTGTAGTAACGGCAGGCCAGGCCCGCGGCCTCGAAACGCGCCTGTAGCGTGGCGGTATCCAGGTGGCGCAGCGCCGGATTGTCGCTGGCCCAGGCAAACGTCATGATGCCGCCGTAGTAGGTCGGGATCGCAGCCTGATAGAAGCTGACATCCGCAAAGTAGTGACCCAGCTTGCGATGGCTGTTCACCGCCTCATCCTGCTGCAGGAAGCAGACGCCATTCTGAGCCACAAAGATGCCATTTTCATTAAGGGCCGCTTTGCAGCCGGCATAAAATTCAGAGGTGAACAGACTCTCGCCCGGACCAATCGGATCGGTACAGTCGGAGATGATCACATCGAATTTTTCCTGCGTCTGATTGACGAAGTTTACCCCGTCATCGATCACCAGCGTAAAGCGCGGATCGTCGTAGGCGCCTGCGCTGTGGTTCGGCAGGTACTGGCGGCAAAAGGTCACGACGCCCGCATCGATCTCCACCATGGTAATCTTTTCGATCTGAGAATGACGCGACACTTCACGCAGCATCGCGCCGTCACCCCCGCCAATGATCAGCACGCTCTTCGCGGCGCCGTGCGCCAGCAGGGGAACGTGGGTCATCATTTCATGATAGATAAATTCGTCGCGCTCGGTCGTCTGAACCACACCGTCCAGCGCCATGACGCGACCCATCGCGGCATTTTCGAAAATGATTAAATCCTGATGCGCAGTCTTTTCACGGTACAGCTCTTTGTCTACCGTAAAATACTGGCCAAAACCGGCATGAAGGGTTTCATGCCACGTTTCATTGTGGGCCATGGTGCTCTCCTCTGATGTCGCCATGAAGATGGGCGGCACATCATAGCTAACCCTGACCGTGGTTGCACGGTCAAATGTCCGGCAGCAGAGGGCGGGGGCGTTACCTGACGTAGGCCAGCAGGCTCAGGGAATCGCGGGCCAGTGACTTGCACTTTTTGTCGTTGGTGATGGCGATGCCGCTGAGGTCGCGATAGCTCTCTTCACCCAGCGCTTTCATGTTGTAGTTGCTGTAGTTGCTTAAATCCCAGCGGTTCTGCTGAGCAAAAAAGACCAGCGCTTTGCGAATCTGCGCGTCCGGAAGATCCTGATAGCCACAATCATTTTTCAGATAGACGAAAACCGCCGTGAGATCCGCCAGATCTTCCGCTTCGGATTCACTCAGGGCAAAACTGGTGGAGGAGAAGCCAAGGAGTCCCGTCAGCAGCAGGATCTTGATGCTTTGCTTCATAGTCGTTCTCTTCAATGGATATTGTTCATGACGTTAGCACAGTTGCTCTCAGGTTTTCGATTAATTTGCCGTGGTGAGCCGCTGCGCCGCCTTTTTTCGACAGATTCTCACGGGTAGCGCTTGACCTTCCCATAAGGTCAGGGTTTAGGCTGTGCCTTCCGATGCCACAAGGATGACCACTATGCAACGTCGCCATTTCCTGAAACTCACTGCCGCGCTGAGTGCAGCCGGAGCGCTACCGATCTGGAGCCGTTCGCTGATGGCGGCACCCCGTCCGCTGCTGCCGATTCCCTCTCTGCTGGAACCCGACGCCAGAGGCATATACAGCCTCACCGCCATGCAGGGGAGCACGCAGTGGAACGGCAAAGCGGTGTCGACCTGGGGCTACAACGGCAGCCTGCTGGGGCCGGTGCTGCGATTACAGCGCGGCCAGCCGGTGACGGTGAACATTCACAACCGGCTCAGCGAAGCGACCACGCTGCACTGGCACGGACTGGAAATCCCTGGCGCGGTGGATGGCGGACCGCAGGCGGCGATAGCCCCCGGCGGGTCGCGTCAGGTCTCCTTCACCCCCGATCAGCCCGCCGCAACCTGCTGGTATCACCCCCATCTGCATGGCAAAACCGGGCATCAGGTGGCGCAGGGGCTGGCGGGGCTGATCCTGCTGGAAGACAAAGAGAGCGGCACACTGCGGCTGCCTGTGCAGTGGGGCGTGGATGATGTGCCGCTGATTTTTCAGGATAAGCAGCTGACCCAGGATGGCCGCCGTATCGACTATCAGCTCGATGTGATGCGCGCGGCGGTAGGCTGGTTTGGTGACATGATGCTGACTAACGGGGCGCACTATCCGCAGCATGCGGTGCCGCGCGGCTGGCTGCGTCTGCGCCTGCTCAACGGCTGTAATGCCCGGTCGCTGCACGTTGCCGCCAGTGATAAACGTCCTCTCTATGTGATCGCCAGCGACGGCGGTCTGCTGGCGGAGCCGGTCAGCGTCGACGCACTGCCGATCCTGCCAGGCGAGCGCTTTGAGGTGATGATCGACACCTCTGACGGCAAAGCCTTTGATCTGGTGACGCTGCCCACCGATCAGATGGGGATGACGCTGCCGCCATTCGATCAGCCGCTGCCGCTGGTGCAGATCCTGCCGCTGCGGGTGATGGCCAGCGCCACGCTGCCGGATCGGCTGGCGACGCTGCCCGCTCTGCCCGCGACAGAGGGGCTGCACACCCGCTGGCTGCAGCTGATGATGGACCCGCAGCTGGACCAGCAGGGGATGCAGGCGCTGATGCAGCGCTATGGCGAGAAAGCGATGGGGAAAGGCGGGCATCACGCGATGCCGCAGACGCAGGGAAAAGCCGGGGAGACGGGCGACCATCCGGCGATGGCGCAGGCGCACGGCTCATCCGCCGCGCCGATGGATCACAGCATGCACGGCATGACGGGTATGACGCAGCCAGCCGGTTACGATTTCCGAAACGGCAATAAAATCAACGGCCAGGCGTTTGATATGGCGAAACCGTCGTTTGCGGTGAAGCTGGGCGACTATGAGAAGTGGACGATCTCCGGCGAAGGCGATGCGATGCTGCATCCGTTTCATATTCACGGCACGCAGTTCCGTATTCTCTCCGAGAATGGCAAACCGCCGGCACCCCATCGGCAGGGCTGGAAAGATATGGTCAGTGTCGACGGCTGGCGCAGTGAAGTGCTGGTGCGCTTCAACTATGTCGCCGCCGCCGAACACGCTTATATGGCCCACTGTCATCTGCTGGAGCATGAAGATACCGGCATGATGCTGGGCTTTACCGTGAGCTGATTACGCCTGCTCCAGCGCCAGCTTCACATCTTCAATCAGGTCGCCCGCGTTCTCAATGCCAATCGACAGCCGCACCGTGGCGTCAGTGATACCGATCCGCTGACGCACGGCCTGCGGCACGCCGGAGTGGGTGGTGCTGCCCGGATGGCTGGCCAGCGACTCGGTGCCGCCCAGGCTCACCGCCTGTTTGAACAGCGACAGCGCGTTGAGGAAACGGAACGCCGCAGGCTGGCCGCCGACGATATCGAACGAGAAGGTCGAACCGGCGCCGCTGCACTGCTCGCGATACGTTTTGCCCTCCGCGCTCTCCGCGTCGAGATAGGGCAGCCAGTGCAGCTTCGCCACTTTCGGGTGATCGCGCAGAAACGCCGCCACGGTTTCCGCATTCTGCCAGGCCTTTTCCATGCGCAGCGACAGCGTTTCCAGCGACCGGCTGAGCATCCAGCTGGAGTGCGGGTCCAGCTGGGTGCCGATAGCGCTGCGCAGGGCGCGGACTTTTGCCATCAGCGCTTTACTGCCCATCGCCGCCCCCGCAATCAGGTCAGAGTGTCCCCCCACATATTTAGTCAGCGAGTAGAGCGACAGATCCGCCCCCAGGGTCAGCGGCTGCTGGAACAGCGGGCCGAGCAGCGTGTTATCACAGGCGATAATCGGTCGGGAGCCCTGCTGCTGGTCAATCTCATCAGCGATACGCGCCATCAGACGAATGTTGACCAGGCTGTTGGTGGGATTTGCCGGGGTTTCAATCAGGATGATCGCCACCCGGCCCTGTGCCATCGCCTGCTGTGCCGCCTCACGAACTCTGGCCTCATCATTGCCGTCGCTGAAGCCGACCGCGCCGATCTCCAGATTGTGCAGCGTCTTGCTGAGCAGGGTTTCGGTGCCGCCATACAGCGGCTGGGAGTGCAGGATCACCTCGCCGGGACGGGCAAAGGTCAGCAGGGTGGTGGCAATGGCGGCCATGCCGGAGGAGAAGAGCGAACAGCTCTCCGCCTGCTCATAGACGGCCAGCCGATCCTCCACGATTTCGCTGTTAGGGTGGTTAAAGCGGGAGTAGACCAGCCCGCCCGATTTGCCCTCTGGCGGCTCGCGCCGGCCGGAAACGTAATCGAAGAAATCGCGTCCCTCTTCGGCGCTGTCGAAAACAAAGGTGGAGGTCAGAAAGACCGGCGGCTTCACCGCGCCTTCTGACAGGCGGGGATCGTAGCCATAGTTCAGCATCTGCGTTTCAGGGTGCAGCGGCCTGTCGCCGATATGCGTTTTCTTGCCTGAAGGTGAAGTCATTGTGATCTCCGGCCTGCGGCGTGAGCAGGATAACGATATGTTGGATAAAGGCTACCATACAGCCAATCATGCTGGTAAATGCCGTAATGTTCTAAGGTAATGCGCATTTGAGCCAGCCGCAGATGAGCGTGAACAATTTTCACGACGTAATCGTTTGCCTGCGCTGCGGCGCAGCCGACGCGGCGGCGTCTGTGATAGACTTCGTGGCTTTTCTGACGTAACCGGGCTGAACGCAATGAAACACACTGTTGAAGTGATGATCCCTGAACAGGCAATCGCCACGCGCATCGCTGAACTGGGCAAAGAGATTACCGATCACTACCGCGACAGCGGCAGCGATATGGTGCTGGTGGGGCTGCTGCGCGGCTCATTCATGTTCATGGCTGACCTGTGTCGCGCCATTGAGGTGCCGCATGAAGTCGATTTTATGACCGCCTCCAGTTATGGCAGCGGCATGTCCAGCTCACGTGATGTGAAAATCCTGAAAGATCTGGACGAGGACATTCGCGGCAAGGATGTGCTGATCGTCGAAGATATCATTGACTCCGGCAACACCCTGAGCAAAGTGCGGGAGATCCTGCAGCTGCGTCAGCCAAAATCACTGGCGATCTGCACCCTGCTGGATAAGCCTGAACGCCGCGAAGTCGAGGTTAACGTTGAGTATGTCGGCTTCGCCATTCCCGATGAATTTGTGGTGGGCTTTGGTATCGACTACGCCCAGCACTATCGCCATCTGCCTTACATCGGCAAAGTGGTGCCGCTGGAATCCTGACAGCGCATAACCGCACATTCTTCCAAGGCCTGCACCCTCCGACTGGTGTAGGCTATGTCGCGTTTTGCGCCGCGATCGGTTCAGGCTTCGGCCTTCCTCTGCAGACTGGCAATGCCATTGCGGTAGCGCTGTTCCAGGATCTCCCGGCTGTCTGCCGTGATATCAAGGTTACGCAGGCAGCCGTCCTGAATGCCGTAAACCCAGCCGTGCAGTGAGACTTTCTGCCCGCGTTTCCAGGCAGATTGCACTACGGTCGAGTGCCCCAGGTTATAGACCTGTTCAATCACGTTGATTTCACACAGTTTGTCCAGGCGCTTATCCGGCGGGAGTTCCCCCAGCAACACGCTATGCTTGTACCAGAGGTCGCGGATGTGCAGCAGCCAGTTGTCGATCAACCCCAGCTCCGGGTTATCCATCGCGGCCTGCACGCCGCCGCAGCCGTAGTGGCCGCACACAATGACGTGTTCAACTTCCAGCACTTCGATAGCGTACTGCACCACGGACAGACAGTTCAGATCGGTGTGGATCACCAGATTGGCGACGTTGCGGTGAACAAAGAGTTCGCCCGGTTCCAGTCCGGTCAGGCGTTCAGCAGGAACACGACTGTCTGAGCAGCCGATCCACAGGAAGCGCGGTTTTTGTGCCTGGGCGAGCCGCTCAAAAAAGCCGGGATCTTCTTCAATCAGTAATTTTGACCATTCGCGGTTGTTACTGATCAGGGTGTTAATGTCTGTCATGGCGTTGAGCGACCGGTTACTGCGCAAGGTGCGCGCGCGTACTATATGCCAGGGCTGATTAAATTTAAACGGCATTACGATGCCACCAAAACAGGGTATGGATGCAGAATGACATATGCACTGGAACTTTCTCAGCTGACCAAGACCTATCCCGGCGGCGTTCAGGCGCTGAAGGGCATCGATCTTAACGTTGAAGCGGGTGACTTTTATGCGCTGCTGGGGCCAAACGGTGCCGGTAAATCCACCACCATCGGGATTATCAGTTCGCTGGTCAATAAATCCGGCGGCAGCGTGCGGGTGTTTGGCTATGACCTGCAAAAAGATGTGGTGAATGCCAAGCGCCAGCTCGGTCTGGTGCCACAGGAATTTAACTTTAACCCGTTTGAAACGGTGATGCAGATCGTCGTTAACCAGGCGGGTTACTACGGCGTCGGACGGCGTGAGGCCAATCAGCGGGCGGAGAAGTACCTGAAACAGCTCGACCTGTGGGGGAAACGCAGTGAACGGGCGCGCATGCTCTCCGGCGGGATGAAACGCCGTCTGATGATCGCCCGTGCGCTGATGCATGAGCCCAAACTGCTGATTCTGGATGAGCCGACGGCGGGGGTCGATATCGAACTGCGGCGCTCAATGTGGGGGTTCCTGAAAGATCTCAATGCCAAAGGCACCACCATCATTCTCACCACCCACTATCTGGAGGAGGCGGAGATGTTGTGCCGCAACATCGGCATCATCCAGAGCGGTGAGCTGGTGGAAAACACCTCGATGAAAGGGCTGCTGTCCAAGCTGAAATCAGAAACCTTTATCCTCGATCTGGCGCCGCGCAGTCCGCTGCCCGCGCTGGAAGGATTCCAGTATCGCCTGACGGATACCTCCACGCTGGAGGTGGAAGTGCTGCGTGAGCAGGGGCTGAACAGCGTCTTCAGCCAGCTGAGTGCGCAGGGGGTGCAGGTACTGAGTATGCGAAATAAAGCGAACCGTCTGGAAGAGCTGTTCGTTGGCCTGACGACGCAGGGAAAAACAGGAGCAAAAGCATGACACATTTGTACTGGGTGGCGCTGAAAAGTATCTGGGCCAAAGAGATTAACCGTTTTGCCCGCATCTGGATCCAGACGCTGGTGCCGCCGGTAATCACCATGACGCTCTATTTCATCATCTTCGGTAACCTGATCGGGTCACGCATTGGTGAGATGCACGGCTTCAGCTATATGCAGTTTATCGTGCCGGGATTGATCATGATGGCGGTAATTACCAACGCCTATGCTAACGTCGCATCCTCATTCTTCAGTGCCAAATTCCAGCGCAACATTGAAGAGCTGCTGGTCGCGCCGGTGCCGACCCACATCATTATTGCGGGGTATGTTGGCGGCGGCGTGGCGCGTGGCGTCTGCGTCGGGGTTCTGGTCACGGCCATTTCGCTCTTCTTCGTGCCGTTTCACGTTCACTCCTGGACGATGGTGGCGGTGACGCTGCTGCTGACCGCGATTCTGTTTTCACTGGCCGGTCTGCTGAACGCCGTGTTTGCCCGGACGTTTGACGATATCAGCCTGATCCCGACCTTTGTGCTGACGCCGCTGACCTATCTGGGTGGCGTGTTCTATTCGCTGAGTCTGCTGCCGCCATTCTGGCAGGCTGTTTCGAAGCTGAACCCTATCGTCTATATGATCAGCGGGTTCCGCTATGGCTTCCTGGGCATTAATGACGTGCCGCTGGCCTTTACGCTTTCGGTACTGATCGCGTTTATTCTGGTCTTTTACTGGCTGGTCTATGCGCTGATTCAGCGCGGACGCGGATTACGCACCTGACGAAAGCTTTACCGAAGCCACGCAGCGAAACGCGCGTGGCTTTTTTATTGCCGGATAAAAAATCGCCGCCTTTTCCGGTTGTCACTGGCCTTAAAAAGCGATCCTTTTTTCAGCTCCGCCTCTCTTTTTTCACGCGATTGCGGGAAATCGCCGCCTTTTCCGCCCTTCTGATAAAAAATAACCCTAAGCATTATCTGATATTAAAGTGGAACCGGTTTCTATCTTAATGATTCTCCACTGTTAAATTTTTTTTAAGATTAGCCTTAAGCCCCGACTGTTGTTTATTTCAGCGCGAGTGATCAGAATACCGCCGAATAAGGTTATTCCTCTGCTCAGGGATGAAAGGGCGGGAATGGAGTGTCTGTAATAAGAAGAATGGTCGCACATTCAGGGCCAGTTTTTAATCAAAGGCAGGAAAAGATGAATCGTATAACGTGGATCGACAATCTGCGGGGATTGAGTATTCTCGCAATCATTTTTTTGCACAGTACTATCGCTGTCCATAACAATGCCGGTCATTTTACCGCCTTCAGCAGCCTGCTAAATGAGATGCTGGCACCGGTAAGGCTGGGGCTGATGTTTTTTGTGTCGGGCTTATTTGTCGATGCCGGATTAAGAAAAGGCCTGGGTCCTTTTTTTAATAACAAGGTGCGCAGTATTCTCTATCCGTTTGTGGTCTGGGTGGCGGTTTATGGCGGGCTGAAAATTCTGTTCAGCTCAATGGCCAATACGCCGCAATCGCCGATGAATATTATTCTCTCTCACCTGACCGGTGGCGGCGATATGACCTGGTTCCTGCATTCGCTGTTCATCTTCTTTATTGTGATTATCTTTGCCCGCCATTTGCCGTTCCTGCTGGTGTTCGGCATCTGTATGGCGCTGAGCTGGGCACTGCCAGCCATTGACCCGGACGGCGTGTTTGCCAGTTTCGATAACAGCCACATTAATAAATCCCTTTATCTGTTTGTTTTCTTCTATCTGGGCGATTACGTGGTGAGAAAGCAGGTGGATATCGCGGAGAAAGTGCAGCACGGTCCGACCCTGCTGATTTCGGTGGCCAGTTTTGCGCTGCTCTCCTGTCTGAATATTTTTGTGCTGGATCGTCATTCGCAGGCATTACTCTCACCGCTGGCACTGCTGTCGGTTCCGTTCTTTGTCTGGATTGCGCTGAAGCTGAAGTCTGAACTGGTTTATTATATCGGCGTCAATTCTATCGTCTTCTACCTGTCGCATTATCTGGCGATTCAGTTCTTCAGTAAGATTGTGAAATTTGAAAGCCCGTCCGCCTGGGTTAACGATCTGAAGTTTATTTCGGCTTTTCTGGTGGCGCTGGCGTTACCCTGGACGCTCTGCCTGATGAGAAAGCGTGGCTGGTTTAATTTCCTCTTTACGATGAAAAAAACGTCGAAGCCGCTGGCGGCCAAACCGGTTTAACGGAAATAACCGCAAAGAAAAAGGGCCGGCCGTATCACGGGCGGCCCTTTTTTATCAGGCGATTTGTACCGGCAGCGCTTTTGCCAGACGCTTCATCTGGTTGTCACCCTCAAAATAGGCGACCTTTGGCTGCCACTGACGCGCTTCCGCATCTTCAACCTGCACATAGGAGCAGATAATTAAGATATCGCCCTGGCAGGCGCAGCGGGCGGCCGCACCATTCACCGAAATGATTTTTGAGCCACGCTCAGCCGCGATAGCATAGGTGGAAAAACGCTGACCGTTGGTGACGTTATAAATATCGATCGCTTCATATTGCAGAATGCCGGAAGCATCCAGGAAATCCTGATCGATTGCGCAGGAACCTTCGTAATTGAGGTCCGCCTGCGTCACTTTCACGCGGTGTAATTTGCCTTGCAGAACAGTGCGAATCATAGCCAGAAACCTTGTCAGAGAAATAAAGTAATCTGTAGCGGGTGTGCTTACAGCGTCAGGTCAACGGTTTGGTTGTCAATCAGGCGGGCATTGCCCAGCCAGGCGGCCATCAGTACGACAGCGCGCTGACTGTCCACCGTCAGCGGCTGCAGCGTTTCCGCATCGCAGATCGCCAGGCCATCAGGACGCAATCCCTGCGCGACCAGCGCCTCACTGGCCGCCTCGATAATCTCTTCAACATGGCGCTCGCCGTTTTCCAGCCGCGTCGCCATCTGACGCATCACCTGGCTCAGCACCGGGGCCAGCTGACGCTCATCGGCCGTCAGGTAGCCGTTGCGCGAACTCAGCGCCAGACCATCCGCAGCCCGTACGGTAGGCACGCCGACAATTTCAATGTCGAAGCCCATATCGGCCACCATCTTACGAATGATAGCCAGCTGCTGAAAATCCTTTTCACCGAAACAGGCAATGTCGGGCTGCACCAGATTAAAGAGTTTGCTGACGATGGTGGCCACGCCGCGAAAATGGCCCGGACGGGTCGCGCCCTCCAGCAGAGAGGAGAGCACCGGCACCTCAACAAAGGTCTGATTCTGCGCGCCCTGCGGATAGACTTCAGCCGGTGAGGGGGCAAAGACGACATCCACCTGATGGCGGTTCAGCTTTTCGCAATCCTCCTGCAGCGTGCGCGGATAGCGAGCCAGGTCGTCTGCCCGGTCAAACTGCATCGGATTCACGAAGATCGACACAATCACGATGTCGCCGCGCGCCCGCGCCTCATCCACCAGCGTCAGATGCCCTTCATGCAGGTTGCCCATGGTCGGCACCAGCGCAATACGTTTACCCTGCTGACGCCAGCGACGGACTTCCTGGCGCAGCATCAGCAGCGTTTCAATGATCAACACGGTGACTCTCCCGAATTACTGGAAACTGTGCTCGGCCGCCGGGTAGGTGCCGGCTTCAACTTCAGCGATGTAGTGGCGAATCGCCGCGCGAACATCGCCGCTCTCCGCCAGGAAATTTTTGGCAAATTTAGGGATGTGGCCGCCGGTCACGCCCAGGGCGTCATGCATCACCAGAATCTGTCCATCGGTGACGTTACCGGCACCAATGCCGATCACCGGAATCGTGAGGGCGGCGGTGATCCGCCGGGCCAGCGAGACCGGCACGCACTCCAGCACCATCAGCTGTGCACCCGCGGCTTCCAGCGCCAGCGCGTCGGCCAGCAGCTGCTCGGCTCCCGCTTCATCACGCCCCTGGACTTTATAACCGCCAAAGATATTGACCGACTGCGGCGTCAGCCCCAGGTGACCGCACACCGGCACGGCGCGTTCGGTCAGCATCCGGACGGTTTCAGCCAGCCAGCTGCCGCCTTCCAGTTTGACCATGTTGGCTCCGGCGCGCATCAGCTGCGCAGCGTTGTCAAAGGTCTGTGCCGGCGTGGCATAGCTCATAAAGGGCAGGTCAGCGAGCAGCAGCGCCTGCGGCGCGCCACGGCGCACGGCGGCGGTGTGATAGGCGATGTCGCTGACCGTCACCGGCAGCGTTGAGTCATGCCCCTGAATCGTCATACCTAACGAATCGCCAACCAGCAGCACCTGAATGCCTTCATCGGCAAACAGGCGGGCAAAACTGAAATCGTAGGCGGTCAGCGTCGCGAATTTTTTACCGCTGGCTTTCGCCTGACGCAGATGTGAAATCGTGGTGGGTTTCATGGCGCTCTCAACTCAGGAATTCTGATGGGCGCAGTTTACTGGATAGCGTCAGAGAGCGGAATCAGAGAGTTGTGTTTGTCTGCTCAGCGCGGCCACAGGGTGATGCTGCGGCTGTCGAGCGTGGCCAGAATCGTGCTGAGCGCGCGGCCATCCGGCAGGCGAACATCCGGCGCAATCGCCAGCAGCGGCACCAGCATAAACGCCCGATTCAGCAGGTCATAGTGCGGCACCGTCAGGCGTTCGCTGTTGATCACCGCCTCGCCAAACAGCATCAGATCGATATCCAGCGTGCGCGGTCCCCAGCGCTCCGCCTTACGCACCCGGCCATGCTCCTGCTCAATGCGCTGGGTGTGGTCCAGCAGCGCTTCGGCGCTGAGATCGGTCTCCAGCGCCACGGCGGCATTCAGGAAGTCGGGCTGATCAGGCGGGCCATAGGGCGGCGTGCGGTAGAAGGGCGAGGTGGCAATGCGCTGCGTCTGCGGCAACGCATCCAGGGCGCGAAGTGCTGCATCAACCTGATGCAGCGGATCGGCCAGGTTACTGCCTAATGCCAGGTAAACCCGGGTCATGAGGCGTTCTGGTTATCACGACGCGGCGCGGAAGAACGGCGGCGCGGACGACGCGATTTATGGCGCGGCACCGGATCGTCGCCGAGGTTGTTCAGCATGTTTTTCTGCTGCGGCGGCGCGGCGACCTGGAATTCGCCCCACCACTGGCTCAGACGCAGCAGTTCCGGGTTATTTTCCACTTCCGCCCGCAGCGCCAGCAGATCGTAAGCGGCGCGGAATTTCGGATGCTCCATCAGTTTCCAGGCGCGTTTACCGTGACGGCGCGACATGCGTAGCTGCAGCAGCCAGATATCGCGGATCAGCGAGGTGATGCGCTTCGGAATCGCCAGCGCACGACAGGCTTCATCCAGCGTATCATTCATCGCCATCGCAAAGGCTTCAAAGTAGGTCAGGCCACTTTCCTGCGCAATACGCTCTGCCGCTTCCAGCTGCGGATACCAGAACATCGCGGCAAAAAGAAACGCCGGATTCACGCGCATATCATTCTGAATGCGGTTATCGGTGTTTTTCAGCACCTGCGCCAGCATGCGCTCCATGTGGCTGTCGCTGTTTTCCGTGAAGTTACGCGCCAGCGTCGGGAACAGCGGCTGGAACAGCTGATATTCACAGAGCTTCAGATAGGTGCTGTAGCCGTAGCCCGCCTGAAGCAGCTTCAGCGACTCTTCAAACAGGCGAGCCGGTGGAATATCACGCAGCAGTGAGGCCAGTCGTGGGATCGGCTCTGCCGTTTCCGGCGCAATGCGCATATTCAGCTTCGCAGCAAAGCGCGCCACGCGCAGCATGCGGACCGGGTCTTCGCGGTAACGGGTTTCCGGATCGCCAATCAGGCGGATGATGCCCTGTTCCAGATCGCTGATGCCGCCCACGTAGTCACGCACGGTGAAATCCGCCACGCTGTAGTAGAGGCTGTTGATGGTGAGATCGCGGCGCTGAGCATCATCTTCAATTGAACCGAAAATGTTGTCGCGCAGCAGCATGCCACTCTGGGCGCGCTGCGAGCTGTTGCGATCCTCAGCCATCTCTTCCGCCTGATGATGTCCACGGAAGGTGGCAACTTCGATCACTTCCGGGCCAAACATCACGTGCGCCAGACGGAAGCGGCGACCGACCAGACGGCAGTTACGGAACAGCTTGCGCATCTGCTCAGGCGTGGCGTTCGTCGTCACGTCGAAATCTTTTGGTTTTTGCCCCAGTAGCAAATCGCGCACGCCACCGCCTACCAGATAGGCTTCATAACCGGCTTTATTGAGGCGATAGAGCACTTTGAGGGCATTTTCGCTGATGTCTTTACGTGAGATGGTGTGGCTTTCACGAGGGATGATGGTCATAAGACGCTCTGGTTCAACCTCTGCTGGGGCTTCCTCTTCATCACGCTTCAGGACTTTCCGGCAAAAATTAGCTACTCGGGTAAAAATGGGACACCTCGACAGTGGCATAAAAAGGGTGTAGGTAAAATCAGCGGCTAATCATAGCCTGTTGAGAACCGTTTGAGAATGCTGTTGTCTATGCATCCGGTTTCAGGGCGTTCTCCTGCGGCATCAAAGCGATATTCCACTGCGACACCGCATCAGACAGCAGTTTGTCCTGCGTTAAGTCCTGCCAGCCGGGTGAAACGGGCTGTCCGAGAAAGCGCAACGCCGCCACTAACAGCGGCCGCGGGTCGCCATCCGGCAGCGGCGGCGCATGATTCTGCTTCGACAGCTTATTACCGTCGTGATTAAGCGCCAGCGGCAGGTGCAGCCAGGCGGGCACCGCCCAGCCGAACTGCTGATAAAGCGCAATCTGCCGCACGGTCGGCTCAATGAGATCGGCGCCGCGCACCACTTCGGTAATCCCCTGAAAGTGATCGTCAACCACCACCGCCAGGTTATAGGCAAACAGCCCGTCGCGCCGGTGAATAATAAAATCTTCCTGTGCCAGCCCCCTGTCCGCCTCAACGTGACCGCGCAGCCGATCCTCAAAGGCAAACACCGGGGCATGCTGACGTAAACGCAGCGCAGCATTCTCCGGCCCGCGATGCCGATCGCGGCAGTAGCCATCATAGAAACCGCCAATCTCCTGAATACGGCGCCGGGGGCAGGTGCAGAAATAGCTCTGACGATGCTGCTGCAGCCAGGCCAGCGCCTCCCGATAGGCTTCATGACGCTGCGACTGCCACAGCACCTCGCCATCCCACTCCAGTCCATAGTGCGCCAGCTGATGCAGGATACGATCTGCAGCCCCCGGCACTTCGCGTGGCGGGTCGATATCTTCAATCCGCACCCGCCAGAGCCCGTTCTGCGCACGCGCGCTCAGGTAACTGCCCAGCGCAGCAATCAGCGAGCCGAAATGGAGTTCACCAGAAGGAGAGGGGGCGAAGCGACCGATGCAGGAGGATGACATAGGTTTCAGAAGTGACCACGCAGCGGACAGGACAACAGGTGTACCGCTGCGTGGCAACAGGCTGGACGCGGCATCAGCCGGCCATTTGTTTCTCACGAATTTCTGCTAAGGTCTTACAGTCGATGCAGAGATCGGCGGTAGGACGCGCTTCGAGACGGCGGATACCGATCTCAACGCCACAGGAATCGCAATAGCCGAAGTCGTCATCTTCCACTTTCTTCAGCGTCTTCTCGATCTTTTTAATCAGTTTACGTTCGCGATCGCGGTTACGCAGCTCCAGGCTGAACTCCTCTTCCTGCGCGGCACGGTCTACCGGGTCCGGGAAGTTGGCAGCTTCATCCTGCATATGCGATACGGTACGATCGACTTCGTCCCGCAATTGATTACGCCAGGCTTCCAGAATCTTGCGAAAATGGGTCAGCTGCGCGTCGTTCATATACTCTTCGCCCGGTTTCACCTGATAAGGTTCGACGCCGGCGATAGCGAGAATACTCAGGGACGATGTTTTACGGTTTTGACCTTCTTGCATGTTGCTTCTCCTGGATAACACGCACTATACCCTTCGACTTGCGTCTCGCAGGGGCGTTGCTGCCAGCCTGCATTTGACATCTGCGGGGTACATCGATCCCCCATTGGGGAAAAAAACAGGCCGCTATAAATAACAGAAGCAGTCAGGGTTGGCAATTCTTCGTGAACACACCTTGACAAGCCTGTGAGGAACAGCGTAGTTGGTCCCCGATTCTGAGCATTCTTACCCCATAAAATTGCAAAAGATATTACAAGGTTACGTTAACCGGCGTTTTAAGAACTATTCCCGCCGCGGATAAGTCTGCCTGATACGCGAAAACCTCTACACCCTCTCGCTGCGCCTGAGCCAGTTGTTCTGCATACGCCGCATCAATGTGGCGTGCCGGGGAAACGTCCTCAATCCCCGAGTGCAGAACGGCAAACAACAAAACGGCCCGATGACCCTCTGCCGCAACCGTCGCCAGTTCGCGCAGGTGTTTCTGTCCTCGAATCGTCACCGCATCCGGAAAATAACCTTTACCTTCATGTAAAAGGGTTACGGATTTCACCTCAATATAGCAGTTGCGTCGGCCCTCTGCTCTGAGCAGGAAATCAATTCTGCTTTTTTCACTGCCATATCTGACTTCCGCCTGACGATGGGCATAACCGGTCAGTTCCGCTATCCGGTTCTGCTCCAGCGCTTCGGCTACCAGTTGATTCGCGCGCAGCGTATTGACGCAGATCCACTCTCCCGCCTGCGTCTCGGTCAGCTCCCAGCTGTGCGGGTATTTGCGCGTCAGGCTGCCGGAGGTGGAGTACCAGACCCGATCGCCTGGGGTGGCGCAGCCGGTCATGGCGCCGGTGTTGGCGCAGTGAATCGTCAGCTGCTCGCCCTCGGGCGTCACGACATCGGCCAGGAAGCGCTTGTAGCGGGCGATCAGGCGGGCGGGTTTAAGAGGAGGAGAGAAATGCATGGGGATCCTGAGAGCGTAACGGCCAGCTGGCCAGGGTGCGATAACGGGTGCGGCCCCGGCTGTACTCCGAGGCAAACAGCGAAAACGCCGGGACATGAAAACGCCAGTGAAAGCCGCGCGGCGGCAGCGCCACGGGCTGTGTCGCGTGGCGTAACAGCGTGATGTGCGGATGAAACGGCTGCGGGCTCTGGTGGCAGCCGTGCCGGGCGGCCTGGGCCCGCAGCAGGCTGGCGAGCTGTAACAGACCGCGTGGGGCGCGCTGGCAGCCGAGCCAGACCACGCCGGGGCGCGGCCAGTGTCCGGCATCATCCAGGTCGAGATGGAAGCCGGGCTGATCAATGCGCGATGCCAGCGTCTGCAGGCGCTGGGAGGTCTCCGGCGTGACCTCCCCGAGAAACGCCAGCGTCAGGTGCAGGCTGGCGGCAGCCACCGGCTGGCCCGCCTCCGCAGGAAAAGTGTCGGCCCGCCAGCGCACCAGCTGTTGCTGCATCGCGTCAGGCAGGCTGATGGCAAAAAATAAGCGTTGTGTCGCCATGGCGCTCTCCGGCAAATATCACGGATGGATGCTACAATGCGCGCCATCTTAGCACAGGCAGAAGCGGAGTTTGCTGTGAGCGATTTACCGGTCAGCGCGGTGCTGCCTGACATTCTGGCGGCGCTGAGCCACGCCCCTCAAATCCTGCTGGCCGCACCGACGGGGGCAGGCAAATCGACCTGGCTGCCGCTGCAGCTATTACAGCAGGCGGCGCTGCCAGGGCGGATCATTATGCTGGAGCCACGGCGGCTGGCGGCGCGCAACGTAGCGCAACGGCTGGCGGAGCAGCTCGGCGAGCAGCCAGGGGCGACGGTGGGATTCCGGATGCGCGGCGAAAGCTGCGTCGGGCCAGAGACGCGACTGGAAGTGGTGACCGAAGGCATGCTGACGCGCATGCTTCAGCACGACCCGATGCTGGAGGGCGTGTCGCTGGTGATCCTGGATGAGTTTCACGAGCGCAGCCTGCAGGCCGATCTGGCGCTGGCGCTGCTGCTTGATGTGCAGCAGGGGCTGCGTGACGACCTCCGAATCCTGCTGATGTCCGCCACGCTGGACAATGCCCGGCTGGCGGCGCTGCTGCCCGACGCCCCGCTGATCGTCTCAGAAGGACGCAGCTTTCCGGTGGAGCGGCGCTATGCGTCGCTGAACCAGACGGTGCGTTTCGAAGAGGCGGTAGCGCGTGAAGTTGCCCAGCTGCTGCGGGAGGAGAGCGGTTCGCTGCTGCTGTTTCTGCCAGGCGTGGCGGAGATCGAACGGGTGAAGCGCGAGCTGGAAGCGCGCATCAGCGACGACGTGGATCTGACGCCGCTCTACGGGGCGCTGCCGCTGGCGGCACAGCGCCGGGCAATCCAGCCCGCCGCCGCCGGACGCCGCAAAGTGGTGCTCGCCACCAATATTGCCGAAACCAGCCTGACGATTGAGGGGATCCGGCTGGTGGTCGACAGCGCACTGGAACGCAGTGCCCTGTTCGATGCCCGCAGTGGCGTGACGCGTCTGCAGACCCAGCGCATCAGCCAGGCGTCGATGATCCAGCGAGCAGGCCGCGCCGGGCGTCTGATGCCGGGGATCTGCCTGCATTTACTGCCGCAGGAGCAGGCCGCCCGCGCGGCCGCGCAGAGCGAGCCGGAGATCATGAACAGCGATCTCTCCTCGCTGTGGCTGGATCTGCTGCAGTGGGGCTGCACCCAGCCGCAACAGCTGCAGTGGCTGGATCAGCCACCGGTGAAAAACCTGGCAGCGGCCCGGCAGCAGTTAGCCCGTCTGGGGGCGCTGGATGACCACGGCCTGCTGAATACCCTGGGGCGGCGCATGGCACAGCTGGGCAGCGATCCGCGCCTGGCGGCGATGCTCTGTGCTGCGGGCGACGAGGCGGACGCGGTCGCCAGCGCTGCGCTGCTGGTGGCGATTCTGGAAGAGCCACCCCGCAGCGGCAGCGCCGATCTGCGGGATGCGCTGCACCGGCCTCAGGCACAGTGGCAACGGCGGGCGCAGCAGTGGCAGCAGCGACTGAAGGTGCGAGGCGGACGGGTCGATGAGGATCGTTTCGCCGGCTTGCTGGCCGTGGGATTTGGCGATCGGCTGGCGCGGCGACGCGACCAGAGCGGCCGCTATCAGCTCGCCAACGGACTGGGGGCCAGGCTGGATGAGCAGGATGGCCTGACGCGTCATGAATGGCTGATCGCGCCTGCCCTGTTACAGAGCAGCACCGCGCCGGATGCCCGGATGCTGCTGGCTCTGCCGGTCGACATTGAGGCGCTGTGCCAGCAGCGGCCCGCCCTGGTTGAGCGCCGCACCGAGGTTGAATGGGATGAAGAGAAGGGCACGCTGCGCGCCCTGAAGCGTGAGCAGATTGGCGCACTGATACTCCGGACGCAGCCGATGGCAAAGCCGGAACCGGCGGTGCTGCACGCGGCGATGCTGCGCTGGATTGCGGAAAAGGGGCTGTCCGTGCTCGGCTGGACGCCAGAGGCAGAGCAGCTGCGGGTGCGTATCCAGTGTGCGGCGCAGTGGCTGCCGGAAGAGTGCTGGCCTGGTGTCGATGATGCGGCACTGCTTGAGCGTCTGCCGGTGTGGCTGCTGCCGCAGATGACCATGGTACGCGATCTTCGCAGCCTGCAGGCGGTAAACCTGACCTCCGCACTCTTACATTTACTCACATGGTCACAACGTCAGCGGCTGGATAGTGCGCTGCCAACTCATTACACTGTGCCGACCGGAAGCCGGCTGCCGATTCGCTACGATGCGGAGAAGCCGCCCGCGCTGGCGGTACGGATTCAGGAGATGTTTGGTGAAGCGCAGAACCCCACCGTAGCGGAAGGACGCATCCCGCTGGTGCTGGAGCTGTTATCCCCCGCCCAGCGGCCGTTGCAGATCACCCGCGATCTGGCGGCGTTCTGGCGCGGTGCCTGGCCGGAGGTCAGGAAAGAGATGAAGGGACGTTATCCGAAACACCTCTGGCCCGACGATCCGGCTACCGCCTTGCCAACAAGGCGAACCAAAAAAATGTCCCCGCAGGGTTGAGTCCACTGGATCGAATTCAGAGGGTTCTGCCATGCGTTATGCGAGAAAGCAGTTAGAGTAGCGGCGCTGCCGTAAGCACTGCCTGGAGAATAAAAGTAATGTCTGGGAACGATCGCGAACCAATAGGGCGCAAAGGTAAAGCGTTGCCGCCGCGCAGCAGTGCGGGGCGGGGACGACGCAGGGATATCGAACAGGATATCGACCAGGACGATTTTAATGATGACGAGGAGGAAGCGCCGGTGCCACGTAAAGGTAAAGGTGGAAAACCGCCGCGCGGCAAACGCCGTTGGCTGGGATGGGTAATTAAACTGTTCCTGGTGTTTGTGGTGGTTATGGCCGCGTGGGGCATCTACCTCGACTCGGAAATTCGCAGCCGTATCGACGGTAAAGTGTGGCAGCTGCCCGCCACCGTCTATGGCCGCATGGTCAGCCTCGAACCGGGCATGGCTTACAACAAAAGTGAAATGGTCGCCCTGCTGGAAGGCACCCAGTATCGCGAAGTGTCGCGCATTACCCGTCCCGGCGAGTTTTCGGTGAAGGGCAACACAATTGAGCTGCTGCGTCGTCCGTTTGATTTCCCCGACAGTAAAGAGGGGCAGATCCATGCACGCATGAGCTTCAGCAAGGATGAGCTGAGCGAGATTAAAAACCTCGAAACCGGTCGCGATTTTGGCTTCTTCCGCCTCGATCCCCGGCTGATCACTATGCTGCAGTCGCCCAATGGCGAACAGCGACTCTTCGTGCCCCGCGCCGGTTTCCCGGATCTGCTGGTCGATACGCTGATTGCCACCGAAGATCGCCATTTCTATGAGCATGACGGCATCAGCCCTTACTCGATTGGCCGTGCCTTCCTGGCGAACATCACCGCCGGCAAAGCGGTGCAGGGCGGCAGTACGCTGACGCAGCAGCTGGTGAAGAACCTGTTCCTCACTAACGAGCGTTCGCTGTGGCGAAAAGCGCGTGAAGCCTATATGGCGGTGATCATGGATGCGCGCTACAGCAAAGACCGCATCCTGGAGCTCTACCTGAATGAAGTCTATCTCGGCCAGGCGGGCAGCGATCAGATCCGCGGTTTCCCGCTGGCGAGCCTCTACTACTTTGGCCGACCGGTCGATGAGCTGAGTCTGGATCAGCAGGCGATGCTGGTCGGCATGGTAAAAGGCGCCTCGCTCTACAACCCATGGCGCAACCCGAAACTGGCGCTGGAGCGACGCAACCTGGTGCTGCGCCTGCTGCAGCAGCAGAAGGTAATCGATCAGGAGCTGTATGACATGCTGTCGGCGCGTCCGCTGGGCGTGCAGCCGAAAGGGGGCGTGATCACGCCGCAGCCTGCCTTTATGCAGATGGTGCGTAACGAACTGCAGGCGAAACTGGGCGATAAGATCAAAGATCTCTCCGGGGTGAAAATCTTCACCACGCTGGACCCGGTGTCGCAGGATGCGGCGGAAAAAGCGGTGGTTGACGGGATCCCGACGCTGAAAAAACAGCGCGGCCTGAAGGATCTGGAAACGGCGATGGTGGTGGTTGACCGCTTCAGTGGTGAAGTGCGCGCCATGGTCGGCGGTGCCGATCCGCAGTACGCCGGGTACAACCGTGCGCTGCAGGCGCGCCGTTCGATTGGCTCACTGGCGAAGCCGGCGACCTATCTGACCGCGCTGAGCCAGCCTAACAGCTACCGTCTCAACAGCTGGATCGCCGATGAGCCGATTGCGCTGAAGCAGCCCAACGGCAGCCTCTGGAAACCGATGAACGACGATCGTCGCTTCAGCGGCAAAGTGATGCTGGTGGATGCGCTCACCAACTCCATGAACGTGCCGACGGTGAACCTCGGTATGACGCTGGGGCTGGATGCGGTGGTGGACACCTGGACGAAGCTGGGCGTGGCGAAGGATCAGCTCAATCCGGTACCAGCGATGCTGCTGGGTGCACTGAACCTGACGCCGGTTGAAGTGGCGCAGGCGTTCCAGTCGATTGCCAGCGGCGGTAACCGCGCTGAGCTGTCGGCGGTGCGGTCGGTGATCGCCGAAGATGGCAGCGTGCTCTATCAGAGCTATCCGCAGGCGCAGCGCGTGGAACCGGCTCAGGCCGCCTATCTGACGCTCTATACCCTGCAGCAGGTCGCCGATCATGGCACCGCCCGTGCGCTGGGCGCGCGTTTCCCGAATGCGCATCTGGCCGGGAAAACCGGGACTACCAACGATCTGATCGACAGCTGGTTTGCCGGTATTGATGGCAAAGAAGTGGCGATCACCTGGGTGGGACGCGACAACAACCAGCCAACCAAACTCTACGGTGCCAGCGGTGCGATGCAGATCTACCGTCGCTACCTCGATAATCAGGCGCCGATGCCGCTGCAGCTGACGCCGCCGGAAGATGTCACGCTGATGAATATCGACTCCGCCGGTAACTTTGTCTGCGGCACGGGCAGCAGCACCTGGCGCGCGCTGCCGGTCTGGGCGCTGGATCCGAATGCGCTGTGTCAGCAACAGCAGCAACAGGTTCAGCAGCAGCAACAGCTGTTCGATCAGCAGCAGCAGCAGCAGCAGCAACCGACCCAGCAACCGCAGGAGCAGAAAGAGAGCGACGGCGTAGCAGGGTGGATAAAAGATATGTTTGGCAAATAAATCGGCCAGATGGGTTAAAAAGGGCGCTTCGGCGCCCTTTTTTTGTGGTCTTTTATTACTCTTCAATCGCCCTGCAAACGGCGTCAACGCTGGGATTTGTGCTTGCAGTGCCCGCTGCAGTTCGCATATTATCTAATCCGTTATAATAATCATTATCGTTTCGATTCGCTCTCCTGAGCCTATTTTAAGAGACACTTTTATGAATGCGCGAACGCGTTTTGCCGACAACACCAAAAAAACATTTTCCCGACCGCTTCTGGGCGTTTTGATCTCATTCAGCCTGAGCACCTCGCTGTATGCCGCGCAGACGGAGACGATGGTCGTCTCGGCAGAAGGCGGCAGTGGGGTCGAAGCCGAAAGCCCCTGGGGTCCGGCGCCGACGATCGCCGCGAAGCGCAGCGCTACCGGCACCAAAACCGATACCCCAATCGAAAAAAATCCGCAGTCCGTCTCCGTGGTGACCCGCGAAGAGATGGAGATGCGCAATGTGACCAGCGTCAAAGGGGCGTTTAACTACACGCCTGGCGTGCTGACTGGCAACCGGGGCAGCTCGGACGTGATTGATGCGCTGTCGATCCGCGGCTTCAGCGAAACCAATACCAACCAGTATCTGGATGGCCTGAAACTGCAGGGGGATAACTACTCGGAGTTTGCCCTCGACCCTTACTTCCTGGAGCGTGCCGAGCTGCTGCGCGGTCCGGTGTCGGTGCTCTACGGCAAAAGCAACCCTGGCGGCGTGGTCGCGCTGGTGAGTAAGCGTCCGACGCAGGAGACCCTGCGTGAAGTCCAGTTCCAGATGGGCAACGACAATCTCTTCTCTACCGGCTTTGATTTTGGCGGCGCGCTGGATGATGACGGTGTATACAGCTACCGTCTGACCGGGCAGGCGCGCAGTCAGGATGCGCAGCAGGCGATGAACAAGGAGAAGCGCTACACCATCGCGCCCGCATTCAGCTGGCGTCCCGATGAGCGGACCCGCGTTGACCTGCTGACCTATTTCCAGAACGAGCCGGAAACCGGCTATTACGGCTGGCTGCCGCGGCAGGGCACGATCGTGCCGATCACCCGCGCGGATGGCCGTGAATATAAGCTGCCGACCAACTTCGATGAAGGCGAGCAGAGCAACAGGATCTCCCGCACCACCAAAATGGTGGGCTACAGCGCCGAGCACAGCGTCGACGACACCTGGACGCTGCGTCAGAACCTGCGCTACGCCGATCTGCGTACCGACTACCGCAGTATTTATGGCAATGGTTTCAACGCTGCGACGCAGGAGATCACCCGTGGGTCAGCAGCCTCCCGCGAGAAGCTGAATCAGTTTGCCGTGGATACGCAGGCGCAGGCGAAATTTGCCACCGGCCTGGTAGATCATACGCTGCTGCTGGGTGTGGATTTCCAGCGTACCCGCAACGATATCGACGCCCAGTTTGGCTCTGCCTCCAGCCTGAACGCCGTTAATCCGCAGTATGGCGATGACAGCGTGACGCCGTTTGCCGATCCTTATCAGCACCTTAATAAGCAGCGCCAGACAGGTCTCTATGCTCAGGATCAGATGGAGTGGAATCGCTGGGTGCTGACGCTGGGTGGCCGCTACGACTACGCCATGAACTCGGTATATAACCGGGTCACTGACACTGTTGATCGCCAGAACGACCAGGCCTTCACCTGGCGGGGTGGACTCAACTATGTCTTTGATAACGGTATCGCGCCTTACTTCAGCTACAGCGAAGCCTTTATTCCGAATGCGGGTGCCACTTATGATGGCGAAGCCTTTGATCCGTCACGCGCTAAGCAGTATGAAGCGGGCGTGAAGTATGTGCCGAAAGATCGTCCGGTAGTGCTCACCGCTGCGCTGTATCAGCTGACCAAAACCAAAAACCTGACCGCCGATCCGGATACGCAGAATCATCCATTTGCCAGCGTACAGAGCGGTGAGATCCGTTCGCGCGGCGTTGAGCTGGAAGCCAAAGCGGCGCTGAATGCCAACGTTAACCTGATCGCCTCTTATACCTACACCGATGCGGAATATACCGAAGACACCCTGCTGAAAGGCAAAACACCAGTGCAGGTGCCGAAGCATATGGCCTCACTCTGGAGCGACTACACCTTCCACGAAACCGCGCTGTCAGGCGTAACGCTGGGCGCTGGGGTACGGTATGTGGGCGAAAGCCAGGGACTTTACAGCAGCGGCGCTGAGCAGAACCAGAACTTCAAGGTTGCCGGTTACACCACGGTGGATGCGGCACTGAAATATGATCTGGGCCGCTTCGGATTGCCGGGCTCGTCGGTGGGCGTTAACGTCAACAACCTGTTCAACCGCGAGTATGTCGCCAGTTGCTACCGTGAATACGCCTGCTACTGGGGTGCAGAGCGCCAGATTGTCGGTACTGCCACCTTCAGATTCTGATTTAACCGGGCGCTGCGGCGCCCGTTCACAGGGATTATCATGCCGCATCCGCACGCAGAAGAGGCCACCTTTACGCTGGATAACGCCAGCTTTGAGGTCCCGGGCCGAACCCTCCTCCAGCCACTTTCACTGACCTTTCCACCAGGCAAAATGACTGCGCTGATTGGTCATAACGGCTCAGGTAAGTCGACGCTGTTGAAAATGCTGGGTCGTCATCATGGTGCCAGCCATGGCGAGGTACGTCTGAATCAGCAGCCGGTCGGGCGCTGGAACAGTAAAGCCTTTGCCCGTCAGGTCGCCTATCTGCCGCAGCAGTTACCGGCAGCCGAAGGCATGACGGTTCGTGAACTGGTGGCGATTGGCCGCTATCCCTGGCATGGCGCGCTGGGCCGCTTTGGTCAGGAAGATCGCGACCGGGTGGAGGATGCGATTACGCAGGTGGGGCTTAAACCCTTTGCCGGTCGGCTGGTGGACAGCCTGTCGGGCGGTGAACGCCAGCGCGCCTGGCTGGCCATGATGGTGGCGCAGAACAGCCGCTGCCTGCTGCTGGATGAACCCACCTCGGCGCTGGATATTGCGCATCAGGTTGAGGTGCTGGCGCTGATCAAAAATCTCAGTCAGCAGCGCGGCTTAACCGTGATTGCGGTGCTGCATGATATCAATATGGCAGCGCGCTATTGCGATCATCTGGTGGCGCTGCGTCAGGGAACGATGATTGCCGAAGGTGACGCAGAGGCCATTATGCAGGCTGAGGTACTGGGTGCGATTTACGGCATCCCGATGGGGATATTACCGCATCCGCAGGGCGGCGCACCGGTCAGTTTTGTCTGTTAAGGAAAGGATGATGCCCGATCTTTCTCGCCGCCGCCTGATGCTGGCACTGGCGGCCTCGCCACTCTTTTGTGCGCTTCCCCTGCGTGCCGCGACGCCGAACCCTGGCCGGATTATCGCGCTGGAGTGGTTACCCACCGAATTGCTGATGGCGCTGGGCATCACACCTTACGGCGTGGCCGATCTGCATAACTACAACATCTGGGTCGGGGAGCCGCCGCTGCCCGCGGGCGTGACGGATGTCGGTCTGCGCACGGAACCCAATCTTGAGCTGATGGTCCAGATGCAGCCGTCGCTGATCCTCTGCTCCAACGGCTACGGCCCTTCGAAAGAAAAACTGATGCGCATCGCGCCGATCATGGGCTTTGACCTGCAAAGCGGCGACGGCAAACCCCTGACCGCTGCCCGGACATCGCTGCGCCAGCTGGCTGCACGGCTTGGGGTCAGCGACCGGGCGGAGCAGCATCTGCGCGAGGTCGACGCGCAGCTGGCGGCAGCGCGTCAGCGTCTGGCGCCCTATGCCGGACGCACCCTGCTGCTGATGTCGCTGCTCGACAGCCGTCATGCCATCACCTTCGGCAAAAACAGTCTGTTTCTGGAAGTGATGACGCTGCTGGGTCTGAAAAATGGCTGGCAGGGCGAAACCAACTTCTGGGGCAGTGCGGTGGTTGGCATCGAACAGCTGGCACAGGCCGGGGATGTGCAGGCAATCTGCTTCGATCACGACAACGATGCCGATATGGCACAGCTGATGCGCAGTCCGCTGTGGCAGTCGCTGCCGTTCGTGCGCGCCGGACGTTTTCAGCGCGTTCCGGCGGTCTGGTATTACGGTGCGACGCTCTCCGCGCTGCACTTTGTTCGCGTGCTGGAACGCGCGCTGGAGACGCAATGATGCGCCATGCCCTGTTTCCTCTCCTGCTGCTTAGCCTGCTGTTTTTGCTGGCGCTCAGCCTGACGCTGGTCAATCTGCAACAGGCCCTGCCGCCCGCCGACTGGGCGCAGGCGCTCTGGTCACCGGCTGTCGATAACCTGTCGCAGATGGTGTTTCACTACAGCCTGCTGCCGCGCACTGTACTGGCGCTGCTGGTCGGTGCCGGACTGGGGCTGGCCGGTCTGCTATTTCAGCAGATACTGCGCAATCCGCTGGCGGAGCCGACCACGCTGGGCGTCTCCTCCGGGGCGCAGCTCGGCATCACCGTGGCGACGCTCTGGCATCTGCCCGGTGGCGCGCTGACCCAGCAGTTTGCCGCGCTCAGCGGCGCGGTGCTGGTGGGGGCGCTGGTGCTGGGTGTGGCCTGGGGCAGGCGTCTGTCGCCGGTCACGCTGATTCTGGCCGGACTGGTGCTGAGTCTCTACAGCGGCTCGGTCAATCAAATCTTCGCTATCTTCAATCACGATCAGCTGCAGAACATGTTTCTGTGGAGCACCGGCGCACTGAATCAGATGAGCTGGGACAATGTGCAGCAACTCTGGCCGCGCCTGCTGCTGGCCTTTGTGCTGGCCCTGGCGCTGCTGCGTCCGCTGACGCTGATGGGGCTGGATGATAGTGTGGCGAAGAATCTGGGCCTCGCGCTCTCTGTGGCGCGCATTGGCGGCCTTGCGCTGGCCATCCTGCTCAGCGCCCAGCTGGTGAATGTGGCCGGGGTCATCGGTTTTATCGGGCTGTTCGCTCCTCTGCTGGCGAAGCTGCTGGGGGGACGACGGCTGATCACCCGGATGGTGCTGGCTCCCCTGACGGGCGCGCTGCTGCTCTGGCTGGCGGACAGCGGCGTGCTGTGGCTCAGCACGCACTGGCGTGATATTCCGACCGGCACTGCCACCGCGCTGCTGGGCGTGCCCATTCTGCTGTGGCTGCTGCCGCGTCTGCGAACCGGCTCCGTGCCGCCCGCCCTGAATCAGGGTGACAACGTGCCCGCCGAGCGGCAGAACCTGCTGCGCTGGGCGCTGATCGGCATCGCCGTGCTGGCCCTGCTGGCCTGGATCGGCCTGGCCGGGGGACGGGATGCGCAGGGCTGGAGCTGGTCAGCGGGTGAGATGCTGCATTCACTGCTGCCGTGGCGTGCGCCACGGGTGCTGGCTGCGCTGGCGACCGGCCTGATGCTGGGCGTGGCGGGCAGCCTGATCCAGCGGCTGACCGGCAATCCGATGGCCAGCCCGGAAGTGCTGGGCATCAGTTCCGGTGCCGCCTGTGGTGTGGTCGTCATGATGTTTCTCGTGCCGGGGGATGCACTGGCGTGGCTGCTGCCTGCCGGTGCACTGGGGGCGGCGCTGACGCTGCTGGTAATTATGCTGGTCGCCAGCCGGGGGGGATTCTCGCCGGAGCGGATGCTGCTGGCAGGTATGGCGCTGAACAGCGCCTTTGTCACGCTGCTGATGCTGCTGCTGGCCAGTGGCGATCCGCGCATGGGCGACCTGCTGAGCTGGATCTCCGGCTCGACCTATAACATCAGCGGCCGTCAGGCGATGCAGAGCGCGCTCTGCGCGCTGGTGCTGGTCGCGCTGGCGCCGCTCGCCAGTCGCTGGCTGACCCTGCTGCCGCTGGGCAGTGTCACCGCGCGCTCGGCCGGCATCGCATTAACACCGGTGCGGCTGAGTCTGCTGCTGCTGGCGGCCGCGCTGACCGCCAGCGCGACGCTGACTATCGGTCCGCTGAGCTTTGTCGGGCTGATGGCTCCGCATATGGCGCGGATGCTGGGCTTCCGGCGGGCTCTGCCGCAGCTGGCGCTGTCAGGATTGCTGGGCGCGGGGTTAATGGTGCTGGCGGACTGGTGCGGGCGGATGCTGGCCTTTCCGGATCAGATCCCCGCCGGGCTGATGGCGACGTTTTTAGGCGCGCCTTACTTTATCTGGCTGTTGCGGCGTTCAGGTTAATAAGACCGGCGCACATATCCAGAACAAGGTGATTCTGGCAGTCACCGATTAGCCTGACGCGCAGAGAACAGGGTCAGAGGAGGAAAGCGTCCCGCGCCAGGGACGGCGCGGGCCGAGCGGCCAGGGATTGGCTTAAGCGACTTTCCGATCTGACCCTGTTTTCCGGGCAGGCTCGATCTTATCGCTAATCCGGACAGACGTTATTAACAAAAGACCGGCAGAGGCCGGTCTTTGTCATTAACGCTGCCGAAATCAGAGCTTCGCGAAACAACGACGCGCGGCATCAATGGTGTGCTGAATATCCACTTCGCTGTGTGCCAGCGACATAAAGCCCGCTTCATAAGCCGATGGAGCAAAGTAAACGCCTTCCTCCAGCATCAGGTGGAAGAAGGTTTTAAAGCGCTCCACATCGCAACGGGTCACGTCCGCGTAACAGGTCACGCTGTCAGCGTCGGTGAAGAAAAAGCCGAACATGCCGCCAACGTGGTTCACCACCAGCGGGATATTCTGCTCTTTCGCCGCGTCACGCAGACCTTCAGCCAGCTGACGGGTCAGCGCATCCAGTTTCTCATGGGTGCCCGGCTGTGCCAGCTGAGTCAGACAGGCGTAGCCCGCCGCCATCGCGATCGGGTTTCCGGAGAGCGTACCCGCCTGATAAACCGGACCGGTCGGGGCCAGCGCCGCCATCACTTCGCGACGGCCACCGAATGCGCCTACCGGCATACCGCCACCGATGATTTTACCCAGACAGGTAAGATCGGGACGGACATTGTAGTGAGCCTGCGCGCCGCCCAGCGCAACGCGGAAACCGGTCATCACCTCGTCAATAATCAGCAGCGCACCAAACTCGTCGCACAGGGCGCGCAGGCCTGGCAGAAACTCAGGCTGTGGCGGAATGCAGTTCATGTTGCCCGCGACCGGCTCAACGATAATGGCGGCAATCGCCTCAGGGTATTGCTCAAACGCGCTGCGCACCGAGTCGAGGTCGTTGAAGGTGCAGGTCAGGGTATGTTTGGCGAAATCGGCCGGGACACCCGGCGAGTTTGGCTGACCGAGGGTCAGTGCACCGGAACCCGCTTTCACCAGCAGATGATCGGCATGGCCGTGATAGCAGCCTTCAAACTTGATGATTTTGTCGCGGCCGGTAAAGCCACGCGCCAGACGGATAGCGCTCATGGTCGCTTCGGTGCCGGAGTTCACCATCCGCACCATCTCCATGCTCGGCACCAGATCGCACACCAGCTGCGCCATGGTCACTTCCATGCCGGTCGGTGCGCCAAAGCTCAGGCCACGCCCGGCCGCTTCAATCACCGCATCGCGGATCGCCGCGTTGTTGTGACCCAGTACCATAGGGCCCCATGAGCCGACATAATCGATATAGGCTTTGCCATCGGCGTCATAGAGACAGGCGCCATCTGCGTGATCGATAAACAGCGGAACGCCGCCCACACCGGTAAATGCGCGTACTGGCGAGTTTACGCCACCCGGAATCAGGCGTTGTGCCTCGGCAAACAGTTGTTCGGACTTACTCATTTTCGGCTCCAGCGGTTCAGAAAAATAGGGTGCCATTCTACGGAAGAGGGGCAGCCGGCGAAAGGTGGTTTCACCCGCAGCGCCCCTTACAGAGGAGAAAGCGGCACAGAGTGCGAAGGGCAGAGCTTGATTGCGCTGAGGTGCTGACTGATAATAGCGTAATTAAGGTCGTTTTCTGACCTGGACGTTTAGCGGAGTAAAACATGAGTGATGAAGTAGCAGCACTGCCGTTGCAGTTTACCGACGCCGCAGCCAACAAGGTCAAGAATCTCATTGCCGATGAAGAGAACCCGGCGCTGAAACTGCGTGTCTATATCACCGGTGGCGGTTGCAGTGGTTTCCAGTATGGCTTCACCTTTGATGACCAGCTGAACGATGGCGATATGACGATTGAAAAGCAGGGCGTTTCGCTGGTGGTTGACCCGATGAGCCTGCAATATCTGGTGGGGGGATCGGTGGATTACACCGAAGGGCTGGAAGGTTCGCGCTTCATCGTGACCAACCCGAATGCAAAAACCACCTGTGGCTGTGGCTCCTCTTTCAGTATCTGATGATGCAGGCCGTCACGCTGACGGCCTCGTTTACCACTCTACCGTTACCAGACGGATTCCCTGCTTCTGACGTCCCTCTGTCCGGCTCTGGCTCTCTGTAATGCGCGGCTGCGCACTGGCCTGTCTGCCACAATCAACCTGCGGCGCGGGCTGGCCACGTGCCGTGTTGATTTCACAGCGTGAATAGATGACAAGCCTGGCGCCTATAGAGCCAGTGATCGATCCCGCACAGGCAGATCCGGCGATCGTCAGCCCTATGGCCAGCAGCAGTGCTCTGGTCATATGAAGTTCCTGGTGTTTAAAAGGCGCCGGGGCGCTAAAAGGAGGGCGAGCATACGTGGCTCGCCCGTCTCTGTTATTGATTAACGGCAAAAAGTGCGGCGGCTTTAATCAATTCGCTGATTTATCGATCGGGATGCAGGGCCGCACAGAGTTGCTGCGCCGCCAGCAGCAGTCGCGGGCCAGGACGGCTAAGCCAGTCCTCGTTGATGGCGATTACCGGCACCCTGAGCTGCGGCTGCCAGAATGTCCGGATATTCTCCGCCTGCTGCGCATCGCCGCCCGTCACTATCGCCTGAGGATGGCGCATCAGAACCTGCTCGCGGCTCACCTGCGGCCAGCTGACGCGGCTGTCAGCAAAGATATTTTTGCCCCCGCAGAGGGTAACCATCTCATTCTGCATCGTCTCTCTGGCGGCGGTGAACAGCGGCTGCTGGCCAAACTGCAAAAAAAGCGGAACCGCTGCAAGGTGAGTATAGCGCTGGCGCAGCGCCGCCGCCTGCTGATGTAACTGCCGGGCCGCGCGGGCCGCCTGCTCCGGCCTGGGGCTCCAGTGACCCAGATCGGCCAGCGCCGCGATCATCTCATCCAGCGTCCGTGGATCGATCCACTTAACCGGTACACCGAGCTGCTGTAACTGGGCGATCTGCCGCTGCGGATTGCCGCCCCGCCAGGCCAGCACCAGATCGGGTTTAAGCTGCAGGATCCGTTCTGTTCTGATGCCCTGCCAGTCGGCAACCTGTTCAATCTGTTTTGCCTGTGGCGGAAAGTCGGACCAGGCGCTGACCGCAATCGGGGTGATCCCGGCGGCAAAGGCGAGTTCGGTGAGATGGGGAGCAAGGGTAATAACGCGGGGTGGGGAAGCCAGCAGGCTGCCGCTCAACAGCAGCAGCCAGCAGAAGAGCAGGGTTTTAGCCACGCGCCAGATGCGCCAGCAGGTTCTCCACCATCAGTGAAGATTGCTTTGCTGCCACGCTGAGGAACTCATCAAAGCTGAGGTGCGACGCTTTGTCGGCCACGTCAGAGATGGCCCGCACCACCACAAATGGCACCTGGAACTGATGGCAGACGTGACCGATGGCGGTCGCCTCCATCTCAACCGCAATCGCCTGCGGGAACTGGCTGCGAATGCGCGCCAGCGGTTCGGCACCGTTGATAAAGGCATCCCCGCTGACAACCAGACCACGCACGGCATTCAGGTCAAGCTGTTTAATGCAGGCTTCCGCCGCGGCGATGAGGGTGCTGTCTGCCACAAACGCGGCCGGACAACCCGCCATCTGACCCGGCTCGTAACCAAAGGCCGTGACATCCGCATCGTGATAACGCACTTCTTCAGAGACCACGATATCGCCCACGCTGAGCGACGGCGCTAAACCCCCCGCAGAGCCGGTGTTGATCACGACATCAGGCTTGCAGAGTTGCAGCAGCAGCGTGGTACCCAGCGCGGCAGAGGTTTTACCAATGCCCGATTTCAGCAGTGCCACCTCAACGCCCTGCAGGGTGCCGGTATAAATTTCACAACCCGCCAGCGACAGCGTTTGACGGTTTTCAATTTTGTCGCGCAGCAGTGTGACTTCCTGCTCCATCGCGCCAATAATGCCTGCTTTCATAGTGAGTCCCGCTAATGTAAAAAATGAAAAATTAGGGCATAGTTTAGCATGGCATTCAGGGGATTAATTCACGAAAAAATAAGGGGTAATCCATGTCGGCGATCAATTTCAGGAAGAAGATCAGCTTCTCGCGCCCTTATACCAGTCGAAAAGATCCGGAAGGCGAATATTACATTACCCGCCATTTTGAGAGCGACCGCGGGCGGATTATCAACTCCGCCGCTATCCGTCGCCTGCAGCAGAAAACACAGGTGTTCCCGCTGGAGCGCAACGCCGCCGTCCGCTCCCGCTTAACGCACTCGCTGGAGGTCCAGCAGACCGGCCGCTACATCACCAAAGAGATCCTGCAGACGCTGAAGATGCAGGGCGGGCTGGCGCAGTATGGTCTGGATGAGTTAGAGGGGGCGTTTGAAAGTCTGATTGAGATGGCGTGTCTGCTGCACGACGTCGGCAATCCGCCGTTTGGCCACTTTGGCGAGGCGGCAATCAATGACTGGTTTGAAGAAAATTTGCCTGCCGAACTGGTCGATCCGCTGGTGGCCGGCGTGGAAGGGGAGGCACAGCGTCAGGCTTTTGATCAGCTCAACGCCACCATCCGCCAGGATCTCTGCCATTTTGAAGGCAACGCCCAGGCCATTCGCATGGTGCATACGCTGCTGCAACTCAATCTCAGCTATTCTCAGGTTGCCTGCATCCTGAAATATACGGCCCCCGCCTGGTGGCAGGGGGAAAAACCCGCCGAATTTAGCGTATTGATGAAGAAACCGGGTTTTTATCTCTCTGAACAGGATTATATTACCGAGCTGCGTACTGCCACCAATATGAAAGAGCACCACCGCTTTCCGCTCACCTATATAATGGAAGCCGCGGATGACATCTCCTATTGTATTGCCGATTTGGACGACGCTGTAGAAAAAGATATCTTTAATGTTGAGAGTTTGTATGAATTTCTCAATAAAGCCTGGGGGCCGGTTAAAAATAATGACGCTTTCAGCCGGACGATTGGCGAAGCCTGGCGTGAAGCCTGCAATAAAAAACGCCGCAGCCGCAGCGATCAATTTTTTATGTCATTACGCGTAAATGTTCAGAGTGTATTGGTCAGCTATGCGGTCAAGCGTTTTGTTGATAATCTTCCTGCCATATTCGACGGCAGTTTCAACCATGCGCTGCTGGAAGATGAGGGTGAAGAGGGGCGTTTACTGCAGCTGTTTAAGACCGTCGCCCGTCAGCAGGTCTTTAACCATTCTGAAGTGGAACAGCTGGAACTGCAGGGTTATCGGGTTATCAGGGGGCTGCTGGAGATCTATCAGCCGCTGATGCGCCTCAATTACGAAGCCTTTACCACGCTGATAAATGAAGATTTCCTGCGTAAGCATCCCATCGAAACCCGGCTTTTTCATAAGCTCTCCGGTAAACACCGCAAAGCGTATTTACATAAGATGCGTAATCTGGTGGTGGAGCATAAATATCAGCGGCTGTTGTGGGAGCGCTATTATCGCTTCCGCCTTATTCAGGATTATATCAGCGGCATGACCGATCTCTATGCCTGGGATGAGTACCGGCGGCTGATGGCCGTAGAATAAGCCGCCAATTGTAAAGAGCGCGAATAATTTTTTACTTTTACCTGAAACTTTTTAAGGAACTTCGCGCTAAAACATTTATCTCACCTTTCGACCACAGCAATGGTCTGAACAGTAATCTTACAGAGAAATGAAAAATGAAAAAAAAGACCTTAGTATTAAGTGCGCTGGCGTTAAGCCTGAGCATGGCGCTCGCCCCTGATACTGTTTCTGCTGCGCAAACGGCCTCTTCAGATAGCCAGCAACTGCCAAGTCTGGCTCCAATGCTGGAGAAGGTCATGCCGTCTGTGGTCAGTATCAGCGTCGAGGGCACCACCACGGTTAAAACTCCCCGCATGCCACAACAGTTTCAGCAATTCTTTGGCGACAATTCGCCTTTCTGCCAGGACGGCTCTCCGTTCCAGGGCTCACCAATGTGCCAGGACGGTGGTAACGGCGGAGCACCAGGCCCGGATACTCAGCAGGAGAAATTCCGCGCGCTGGGATCGGGTGTCATCATTAACGCCGAAAAAGGCTATGTGGTCACCAACAACCACGTGGTGAACAACGCCACCAAAATTCAGGTACAGCTGAGCGATGGCCGTCGCTATGACGCCAAAGTCATTGGCAAAGATCCGAGCTCCGATATTGCGCTGGTGCAGCTGCAGGATGCCAAAAACCTGACCGCAGTGAAGATCGCCGACTCTGACAGCCTGCGTGTGGGTGACTACACCGTGGCCATCGGTAACCCTTACGGACTGGGCGAAACCGTGACGTCAGGTATCGTCTCTGCGCTGGGACGCAGCGGCCTGAATGTGGAAAATTATGAGAACTTTATTCAGACCGATGCGGCGATTAACCGGGGTAACTCCGGCGGCGCGCTGGTTAACCTCAACGGTGAGCTGATCGGGATTAACACTGCGATTCTGGCACCGGATGGCGGCAACATCGGTATCGGCTTTGCTATCCCCAGCAACATGGTGAAAAACCTGACGGCGCAGATGGTGGAGTTTGGTCAGGTGAAACGGGGTGAGCTGGGCGTGCAGGGGACAGAGCTGAACTCCGAGCTGGCCAAAGCGATGAAGGTGGACGCGCAGCGCGGTGCCTTTGTCAGCCAGGTGCTGCCGGACTCCGCTGCCGCGAAAGCGGGTATTAAAGCCGGTGACGTGATCGTCTCCATGAACGGCAAACCGCTCAACAGCTTTGCCTCACTGCGTGCGGAAGTGGGCTCACTGCCGGTGGGCAGTACGCTGAAGCTGGGGCTGCTGCGTGACGGCAAGCCGCTCGACGTCTCTGTCCAGCTGCAGCAGAGCAGCCAGGCGAAAGTGCAGTCTGCGACCATCTACACCGGCATTGAAGGTGCCGATCTCAGCAATATCGAAGCGGGCGCCAAAGGTGTGCGGGTGGATAACGTCAAACCGGGCAGTGCCGCGGCGCGTATCGGCCTGAAGAAGGGCGACGTGATTCAGGGCGTTAACCAGCAGGTGGTGACCAACCTGGGCGAGTTGCGTAAAGTCCTCGACACCAAACCGTCGGTTCTGGCGCTGAACGTGAAGCGTGGTGACACTACGCTCTATCTGCTGATGCAGTAAGCGACGCGTAATCATCTCTCAGGCGGACTCCGGTCCGCCTTTTTTATGCCCGCTCTCCGCCGTGGCAGAGTGTGATAGTGACCGCAAATCCGGGAAATCAGCGCCCGCCTCTGTGCAATTGCACAATGCTCCGCGCACGACGCCTGCGTATTCTGTTGCTCCCCCATTTTTTCAGGAGTAATGGATGGCTGCCTATCACCTTGATGCCCGGCTGGCGCAGGATATCGTGGCGCGCACCATGAGAATTATCGACAGCAATGTCAACGTGATGGACGCGCGGGGCCGCATCATTGGCAGCGGCGATCCTGAACGCGTTGGAGAGTTGCACGAAGGCGCACTGCTGGTGCTCTCTCAGGGACGCGTGGTCGACATTGATGACGCCGTGGCTAAACATCTGCACGGCGTGCGGCCAGGCATTAACCTGCCACTGCGCCTGGATGGCACTATAGCGGGCGTGATTGGCCTGACCGGCGAACCGCTGGCGCTGCGGCACTATGGTGAGCTGGTCTGTATGGCGGCAGAGATGATGCTGGAGCAGGCGCGGCTGCTGCACATGCTGGCCCAGGATAGCCGCCTGCGTGAAGAGCTGGTGCTGAATCTGATTCGCAGTGACACGCTGTCCCCGCAGCTGACCGAATGGGCGCAGCGGCTCGGCATCGATCTCAATCAGCCTCGCGTAGCCGCTGTCATTGAGGTGGATAGCGGCCAGCTCGGCGTGGACAGCGCCATGTCAGAGTTGCAGCAGCTGCAGACACTGCTGACCACGCCGGAGCGCGATAATCTGATCGCCATTGTTTCGCTGACCGAAATGGTGGTGCTGAAACCCGCCCTGAATGCGCATGGACGCCACGATCAGGAGGATCATCGCCGCCGCATCGAGCAGTTGCTGCAGCGGATGAAAGAGCGTGGGCATCTGCGGATGCGTATTGCACTCGGCAATGTTTTTACCGGGCCCGGCAGCATTGCGCGCTCCTATCGCACCGCCCGCACCACCATGATGGTGGGCAAGCAGCGGATGCCAGGGTTACGCAGCTACTTCTATCAGGATCTGGTGCTGCCAGTGCTGCTCGACAGCCTGCGAGGCGGCTGGCAGGCCAATGAGCTGGCGCGACCCCTGGCAAAGCTTAAAAGCATGGATAACAACGGCCTGCTGCGTCGTACGCTGATGGCCTGGTTTACCCACAATGTGCAGCCGGGCGCCACTGCGCGTGCGCTGTTTATCCATCGCAACACGCTGGAGTACCGGCTGAACCGGATTTCTGAACTGACCGGGCTTAACCTGGGACAGTTTGATGACAGGCTGCTGCTCTATGTGGCGTTGCAGCTGGATGAGCAGGGATAACACGCAAACTGCGGGCATAAAAAAGGCCAGCAGTGCTGGCCTTTCCGGTCGGGCAGGGAATTAACGGCTGTTGCGGGTTAATTTTTCCAGGTCCGATTCAATCTCACTGATTTTGTGAGAAACCACGCTTTCCAGATGACGCAGATCATCCAGAATTTTGCGTTTCAGATCCACTTCAACCTGGTCACGCTGGCAAATCTGGTCCAGTTCGTCGATGACATAACGCAGATTCGGGCTGATCTCCTGAACTTCTTTATAGCCCTGGGTTGCGTGATCGGCCACGACGGTTTTGCGCTGACGCGGATATTTGAATTTGACGCTTTTCGCGAAAAATTCACCTTTGTCTTTGCGGAAGTAGATTTTCAGAATGTCGTTATTCGCTTCCTGACGCAGGCTGTAGCGATCGATGTCGTCCGGATTACTGATTCCTAAGCTTTTCAGATTGTCATACATGGCGTTGTTTCCATCAAAAGTGAGAAGCGCGCAGTCTTGTTCATGACGTCAGACAACTGTAGACATAAATCAGCGGGATGAACATTGCGCGACAGGATTTAACTGGCGCGGATTATGACCTGGATGAAATCTAAACGCACCCGTTCCTTCGCGGCGCGAATCAGGTTAATTTGGAATGGCTGTAAAGAAAAGATGACGGGCTGGTTTCCAGCCCGTCACTGAAATCAGTCGATGGTGCGCAGCAGTTCGTTGATACCGGTTTTGCTCAGGGTTTTGGCGTCAACCTTCTTCACGATCACCGCACAGTAGAGGCTGTAGCTGCCATCTTTAGACGGCAGGTTACCGGAAACGACGACCGAACCGGCAGGAACGCGGCCGTAATGCACTTCGCCGGTTTCGCGGTCATAAATTTTGGTGCTCTGACCGATATAGACACCCATTGAGATCACTGAGCCTTCTTCAACAATCACGCCTTCAACGATTTCAGAGCGTGCGCCAATGAAGCAGTTGTCTTCGATAATGGTCGGGTTGGCCTGCAGCGGTTCCAGCACGCCACCGATTCCCACGCCACCTGAGAGGTGAACGTTTTTGCCGATCTGCGCACAGGAACCGACGGTCGCCCAGGTGTCCACCATAGTGCCTTCATCCACGAAAGCGCCGATGTTGACATAAGAGGGCATCAGCACCGTGTTACGGGCAATGAACGCGCCCTGACGCACTGCCGCAGGCGGCACCACGCGGAAACCCGCGGCTTTGAAACGCGCCTCATCCCAGCCAGCAAACTTCATCGGGACTTTGTCGTAAAAACGGGTTTCTGCCCCTTCCATGACCTGATTGTCGTTGATGCGGAAAGAGAGCAGCACTGCTTTTTTCAGCCACTGATGCGTTACCCACTCGCCGTCGATCTTTTCAGAAACGCGCAGTTCGCCGCTGTCCAGCAGGGCGATCACCTGGTTGATGGCATCACGGGTTTCGCTGTCAACGCTGACGGGGGTAATGTCCGCGCGACGTTCAAAGGCGGATTCGATAACGCTCTGTAACTGTTGCATATTTTTTTCCTGATCGGTCATGTGCAATGCCGGGCATTCTCCCGGCACAAATAAAAATAGAGGATGATAAATCGTGTCTGGTCACACTTTATCGTTTGGATTAAGGGCCTCTGTCAACCGTTGTTGCAATGCTTTGCGCATTTCTTCGTCCAGCGCCTGCCGCTCACTGTTGGCCAGAATAAAGAGATCTTCGACCCGTTCGCCGATGGTGCTGATGCGCGCGCCGTGCAGTGAAACGCCGAGATCGGCAAAGACTTCACCAACCCGGGCCAGCAGACCCGGCTGGTCCAGCGCCACCAGTTCCAGGTAGCTGCGCCGGTCGGTGTGGGTCGGCAGGAAGTTGACCTCGGTATCTACGCTGAAATGGCGCAGTTTGGCCGACGGACGACGGGTACGCGGCGGCACCCATTCTGACTGGGTAATCGCCTGAACCAGCGCCTGAATGATCATCGGATGGCGATCCGGGGAGAGCGGACTGCCATCGGGTTCCAGCACAATAAAGGTATCCATGGCCATACCGTCGCGGCTGGTGAAGATCTGGGCGTCGTGGACGCTGAGATTGCGGCGGTCCAGTTCACCGGCGACAGCGGCAAACAGGTGGGGACGATCGGGACTCCAGATAAAAATCTCGGTTCCGCCGCGCGTGGCCTGCGGGCTGACCAGCACCAGCGGCTTCTTCAGATCATGCACCAGTAAATGGCGGGCATGCCAGGCGATCTGATTTGGCGTATGGCGCAGGAAGTAGTCAGCGCGGCAGCGGTTCCAGATCTGATGCAGGCGCTCCTCATCTATGTTGTCCATCCGCAGCAGCGCCAGTGCCTGCAGACGATGATGGCGCACCCGCTCGCGCAGATCCGGACTGTTCTCCATGCCACGACGCAGCTGCTTCTCCGTGGCGAAAAAGAGTTCGCGCAGCAGGCTCTGCTTCCAGCTGTTCCAGAGGCTCTCGTTGGTGGCGCAGATATCGGCCACCGTCAGGCAGACCAGATAGCGCAGCCGGTTTTCGTTCTGCATCACCTCCGCGAACTGCTGGATCACCGTCGGGTCCTGAATATCGCGCCGCTGAGCCGTGACCGACATCAGCAGATGATGGCGCACCAGCCAGGCCACCAGCTGCGTTTCCCGCGAGTTGAGGCCGTGCATTTCCGCGAAGTCGAGTGCGTCCTGTGCGCCGAGAATTGAGTGGTCACCGCCGCGCCCCTTGGCGATGTCATGCAGCAGCGCGGCCATCAGCAGCAGCTCCTGCTGGGGCAGGCGCGGCCACAGCTCGACGCACAGCGGATGCTGCGGACGGGTGGACTCGCTGGCAAAGCTCTCCAGCTTCTGCAGGACGCGAATGGTGTGCTCATCCACGGTGTAGGCGTGGAACAGATCAAACTGCATCTGGCCGACAATATGGCCCCACAGCGGCGTATAGGCCCACAGCACGCTGTGGCGATGCATCGGCACCAGCGCCCGGCTGACCGCGCCAGGGTGGCGCAGAATGGACATAAAGATGCGGCGTGCCTCCGGGATCTGACACAGCGGCTGTTTCAGATGGCGGCGGGCATGGCGCAGGTGGCGCAGGGTGGTGGAGTAGATGCCTTTGATGTTCTCGTTGCGCACCATGACGTAGAACATGCGCAGGATCGCCTGCGGCTCACGGGTGAACAGCGTTTCATCACGCAGGTCGATCAGGTCGCCACGCAGCTGAAAGTCGTCATCGACAGGTCTGGGCTTCTCGTGGGTGGAGAGCGCCAGAATCGCCTCATCAAACAGCTGTAACAGCATCTGGTTCAGTTCACCGATGCGTCGCGTGCCCCGGTAGAAATCCTTCATCATCCGCTCGACCGGCTCGTTGCCTTCGCCCTGATAGTTCAGGCGCTGCGCCACACTGAGCTGGCGATCAAACAGCAGGCGGTTATCATAGCGGGGCAGGGAGAGGTGCAGCGCAAAGCGGATGCGCCAGAGAAACGCCTGGCATTCGTTAAGTTCGCTGCGCTCTGCCTCGGTGAGAAAGCCAAAGCCGACCATCTCATCCAGCGTGGTGGCACCGAAATGACGCCGGGCGACCCATTGCAGCGTATGAATATCACGCAGGCCGCCGGGGCTGCTTTTAATATCCGGCTCGAGGTTGTAGCTGGTGCCATGATAACGTTTGTGGCGCTCCTGCTGCTCTTCGATTTTGGCGGCAAAAAAGCGGGATGAAGGCCAGAAGCCGTCGCTGAAGACGTTCTTCTGCAACTCCAGGAACAGCGCCACGTCGCCGGTCAGCATGCGTGACTCAATCAGATTGGTGGCGACGGTGAGGTCAGATAACCCCTCCAGCAGGCACTCCTCCAGCGTGCGCACGCTATGGCCTACTTCCAGCCGGAGATCCCACATCAGGGTCAGCAGTTCGCTGGTGCGCTGCGCCGCCTGCTCATCCAGCGGCTGACGGCTGAGGATCAGTACATCGATGTCAGAGAGCGGGTGGAGTTCGGCCCGCCCATAGCCGCCCACGGCCACCAGCGCGATGGCGGGCATCGCATCGAAGCCAAAGAAGCGCCACAGGCGGCGCAACAGCCGATCGATAAACAGCGTGCGGGCATCAATCAGCTGTTCCACGGCTTCACCGGCGTCGAACGCTGCAGCCAGGTGCTGCTGAAACTGCTCCAGTCGCGGCTTGAGCAGGTCGCGCGTCAGCTGATCGTCACCCCATTCGGCCGGCGAATCGACCAGACCGTTTTTTACCTCTTCCGACAGGCTCACGCTCATGCTGCTCTTCTCTTTTTAGCCAAAAAAAAGCCGGCACATGGCCGGCTTGATCTCTATCCGGGAATTACCCCTCGGCGACGAGCACAGCAGGCAGCGTGTCGTCTTTGCGCAGGGTTAAAATCTCACAGCCGTTTTCCGTCACCACAATAGTATGCTCATACTGCGCGGACAAGCTGCGATCTTTGGTTTTTACCGTCCAGCCATCTTTCATGGTGCGGATGCGGTAATCACCGGCATTGACCATCGGTTCGACGGTGAAGGTCATGCCCGCCTGCAGCACGACGCCGCTGTCATCCGCATCGTAATGCAGCACCTGCGGCTCTTCGTGGAACCCTTTACCGATGCCGTGACCGCAATATTCACGCACCACGGAGAAGTCATTCGCTTCCACATACTTCTGGATAGCCCGGCCCAGCTCGCGCAGACGGATGCCTGGCTTGATCAGACGCAGTGAAAGATAGAGGCTCTCCTGGGTTACGCGGCAGAGGCGCTCGCCCTGGATGGTCGGTTTGCCGACAATAAACATCTTCGAGGTATCGCCGTGGTACTCATCTTTGATCACGGTGACGTCAATGTTGACGATATCGCCATCCTTTAACGGGCGATCGTCGCTCGGGATACCGTGACACACCACTTCGTTCACCGAAATGCAGACCGACTTTGGAAAGCCGTGATAGCCGAGGCATGCAGAGACAGCCTGCTGCTTTTGAGTAATGTGATCGTGGCAGATGCGGTCCAGCTCACCGGTGGTCACACCCGGTTTAACGTGCGGTTCGATCATCTCCAGCACCTCGGCGGCCAGGCGGCCTGCGACGCGCATTTTTTCGACTTCTTCAGCTGTTTTGATTGAAATTGGCATTAAATTAATCCGCATTTGTCGAAATTTTCGACAATAATAAGTTCTGTGCTGTCATGTTAGCAGCCAGTAAATGGGCTGCCAAATAGAGAACGCGCTGGCTTCCGTCAGCGATCATTTATTGGCGTCCCCCGGCGGTTTGTGGTATAAAGCGCGCCGACGATTCTCTGTATGGCCGTTTTGGTCTGCAGGAAACGCATAACTCTCATTATGTGTAATAAAACACACATGTATCGACACATACGCCGGGGTGCCTTGAAAGAGGTCGGTCGTATGGGATACATGGAGGCCCAACCCCAAATCAAATTTCAGAGGTAATCATGGCAACTGTTTCCATGCGCGACATGCTCCAGGCTGGTGTTCACTTCGGTCACCAGACCCGTTACTGGAACCCAAAAATGAAGCCATTCATTTTTGGTGCACGTAACAAGGTTCACATCATCAACCTGGAAAAAACCGTTCCTATGTTCAACGAAGCTCTGGCCGAACTGAACAAGATCGCTTCCCGTAAAGGTAAGATCCTGATCGTAGGTACCAAGCGCGCTGCTGCTGAAGCGGTAAAAGAGTCTGCACTGAGCTGCGACCAGTTCTTCGTCAACCACCGCTGGTTAGGTGGCATGCTGACTAACTGGAAAACCGTGCGTCAGTCAATCAAGCGTCTGAAAGATCTGGAGACTCAGTCTCAGGATGGTACTTTCGACAAACTGACCAAAAAAGAAGCGCTGATGCGTGCGCGTGAGCTGGCCAAGCTGGAAAACAGCCTGGGCGGTATCAAAGACATGGGCGGTCTGCCAGACGCGCTGTTTGTTGTTGATGCTGACCACGAACACATCGCAATCAAAGAAGCAAACAACCTGGGTATCCCGGTATTTGCTATCGTTGATACCAACTCTGATCCAGATGGCGTTGATTTCGTTATCCCAGGTAACGACGACGCAATCCGTGCTGTAAGCCTGTACCTGAATGCCGTTGCGACCACCGTTCGCGAAGGCCGTTCTCAGGATCTGGCTGAGCAAGCTGAAGAAGCGTCTTTAGAAAACGCTTAATAAGGTTTGCTCTGCATAAGAGCCCTTAGTATTCAGATGTGATCTGTAAGGGGCCTGTACTGGCCCCTTTATTTTATCTAAGTCTGTAACGCCCCCAACCGGACGGCGGGACAGAGTAAATTTTCCGCAAATAAGTGTCTGCTGGTGCACATGTACTCAGGCACGAACCGAGGATTCTGGAATGGCTGACATTACCGCTGCATTGGTAAAAGAACTGCGCGAGCGTACTGGCGCTGGCATGATGGACTGCAAAAAAGCGCTGACCGAAGCGAACGGCGACATTGAGCTGGCGATTGAGAACATGCGTAAGTCTGGCGCAATCAAAGCAGCGAAAAAAGCAGGTAACGTTGCGGCTGATGGCGTGATCAAAACCAAGATCGTTGGCGACTACGGCGTGATTCTGGAAGTAAACTGCCAGACTGACTTTGTCGCAAAAGATGGCGGTTTCCAGGCATTCGCAGACAAAGTTCTGGACGCGGCTGCAGCCGATCGCGTGACCGATGTAGAAGTTCTGAAAGCGCAGTTCGAAGAAGAGCGCGTTGCACTGGTTGCTAAAATCGGTGAGAACATCAACATCCGTCGCGTAGCAATCCTGGAAGGCGCAGAGCTGGGCAGCTACCTGCACGGCGCACGTATCGGCGTACTGGTTTCAGCGAAAGGCGCAAACGAAGATCTGATCAAACAGATCGCTATGCACGTTGCGGCAAGCAAGCCTGAATTCGTTAAGCCAGAAGACGTTTCTGCTGACGTGGTTGAGAAAGAGTACCAGGTTCAGCTGGACATCGCGATGCAGTCTGGCAAGCCAAAAGAGATCGCAGAGAAGATGGTTGAAGGCCGCATGAAGAAATTCACCGGCGAAGTCTCTCTGACTGGTCAGGCTTTCGTTATCGACCCAAGCAAAACCGTTGGCCAGGCTCTGAAAGAGCAGGGCGCTGACGTCATCAACTTCATTCGCTTCGAAGTGGGCGAAGGCATCGAGAAAGTTGAGTCTGACTTCGCTGCAGAAGTTGCAGCCATGTCCAAGCAGTCTTAATGCTCTGAAAGAACCGCCAGATGGCGGTTCTTTTTTGTCTGTGAACCGCAACAGACACATTTTCAGTTTCATCCCACTAGCAATTTCATTGCGGTAAGCGGATGATCGATCACAATTTACTTCTCCTTTACACCCTATCTTCCAGGAAGAACTGACCATGGCGACCAACGCAAAACCTGTTTATCAACGTATCCTGCTTAAACTCAGCGGCGAAGCCCTGCAAGGCGCTGAAGGTTTTGGTATCGACGCGAGTGTGCTTGACCGTATGGCACAAGAGGTAAAAGAGCTGGTTGAACTGGGCATCCAGGTTGGCGTTGTGATCGGCGGGGGGAACCTGTTCCGCGGAGCGGGCCTGGCGCAGGCCGGGATGAACCGCGTTGTGGGTGACCACATGGGTATGCTGGCTACCGTAATGAACGGCCTGGCGATGCGTGATGCGCTGCACCGCGCCTATGTGAATGCCCGCCTGATGTCAGCGATTCCACTGAATGGCGTCTGCGATAACTACAGCTGGGCAGAGGCGATCAGCCTGCTGCGTAACAACCGCGTGGTGATCTTCTCCGCCGGTACCGGCAACCCGTTCTTCACCACCGATTCTGCGGCGTGCCTGCGCGGTATTGAGATCGAAGCGGATGTGGTCCTGAAAGCGACCAAAGTGGATGGCGTCTATTCCGCCGATCCGGTGAAAAACCCGGATGCGACCCTGTATGAGCAACTGACCTATACTGAAGTGCTGGATCAGGAGCTGAAAGTGATGGATCTTGCGGCCTTTACCCTGGCGCGTGACCACAAACTGCCTATCCGTGTTTTCAACATGAATAAGCCAGGCGCGCTGCGTCGCGTAGTGATGGGTGAAAAAGAAGGCACCCTGATTACGCATTAATACCCGAGGCGAGATAAAATAAGGTATATTCTGTCAGCGCGATGATGACGCATCGCGCACCAGTCAGGATTATCGATGATTATCGATCCCGCTTCCGGCCAGGCCGGAACTGGCCAGGTCAAACCGAATCCAAGGGTTTCAACGTGATTAACGACATCAAAAAAGATGCTGACACGCGCATGGAAAAATGCGTTGAAGCATTCAAAACTACCATCAGCAAAGTGCGCACCGGTCGTGCTTCACCTTCGCTGCTTGACGGCATCGTCGTCGAATATTACGGCACGCCGACGCCACTGCGTCAGCTGGCTTCTGTCACTGTGGAAGATTCACGCACGCTGAAAATCAACGTGTTTGACCGTTCACTGAGTCCGGCAGTCGAAAAAGCGATCATGAAGTCTGATCTCGGTCTGAACCCAAGTTCAGCCGGTACCGACATCCGTGTTCCGCTGCCTGCCCTGACAGAAGAGCGTCGTAAAGATCTGATTAAAATCGTGCGCGGCGAAGCCGAGCAGGGCCGTGTGTCGGTACGTAACGTCCGTCGCGATGCCAACGATAAAATCAAAGCGCTGCTGAAAGATAAAGAGATCAGCGAAGACGACGAACGTCGTGCGCAGGATGAAATTCAGAAAATGACGGATGCTTACATCAAGAAAGTGGATGCTGCACTGTCAGAAAAAGAGACGGAGCTGATGGATTTCTAATCCCATCGCTGCCGGAAAAAACGCCGTACAGAGAGGTATTCGTATGAATGCGACATCTGGCGGCGTTTTACATTGTGCCTCTGTGCACGCTGACTTCACACGGATAGCCTCATGAAGCGATTAACTCTGCTGGGATCAACCGGCTCGATCGGCACCAGCACGCTGGCGGTGGTGCGCGCCAATCCGGCGCTTTATCAGATTACGGCACTGGTGGCCGGTCATAACGTGGCGCTGATGGCCGAACAGTGTGCAGCCTTTACCCCGCGCTACGCCTGCATGGCAGACGAAGCCTCCGCTGCTGCGTTGCGTGAGCGACTGAGAGCAATCAGGGTCAATACTGAAGTGCTCTCCGGCGTTCAGGCAGCCTGTGAGCTGGCCGCGCTGGATGAGGTGGATCAGGTGATGGCGGCGATTGTTGGCGCCTCCGGCCTGCTGCCGACGCTGGCAGCCATCCGTGCAGGAAAAACCGTGCTGCTGGCGAACAAAGAGTCCCTTGTCACCTGCGGCCGTTTGTTTATGGAGGCCGTGCGTCATCATCACGCACAGTTACTACCGGTCGACAGCGAGCATAACGCCATTTTTCAGAGTTTACCGGCTACCATCCAGCATCAGTTAGGTTACGCTGACCTGCGGGATAATGGCATTGAGTCGATTATCCTTACGGGATCAGGTGGTCCTTTTCGTGACACAGATTTAGCCGATCTTAGCGCTATGTCGCCCGATCAGGCCTGTGCTCATCCGAACTGGTCGATGGGGAGAAAAATCTCTGTCGACTCGGCCACCATGATGAATAAAGGTCTTGAGTACATTGAAGCCCGTTGGTTGTTCAACGCCAGCGCAGCGCAGATGGAAGTGATACTCCACCCGCAGTCGGTGATTCACTCCATGGTGCGATATTGCGATGGCAGCGTGCTGGCTCAGTTAGGTTCACCGGATATGCGTACGCCCATTGCTCACAGCATGGCCTGGCCTTCGCGCATCAATGCAGGCGTGACGCCGCTGGATTTCACCCGCATGTCGGCGCTGACGTTTGCTGAACCTGACTTTAATCGCTACCCCTGTCTGAAGCTGGCCATTGATGCCTGCGAAGAAGGGCAGGCGGCCACCACCACGCTCAATGCAGCCAACGAGGTTGCCGTTGCGGCTTTCCTGAATCACCAGATCCGCTTTACCGACATCGCTGCGCTGAACAGTGCGGTGCTGGCGGCACAGGTGTGTGCGGAACCCGATTCGGTGGACGCTGTCCTTGAAATCGATCGCTCTGCGCGCGCGCGGGCAACAGAAATGTTGTCGCGCTTCACGTCGTGACGTCGATCGATATGAGGCCATTTGTTCGCTTCAGGTGAAAATGGTATAGTCGCTGGCTCGCGTTTCACGGTCTGTCACCGAATTCGGTGTGGCCCGACACTGAGAATCTGTCGGGATTTGAATCGGGCGCAATGTATTCAGAAACCACAGCATTTCTGATGAAAGGAATTGGTTAAGCGTTATGTCGTCTAACAATCACAACAACACTGATGACCAGCAGGGAAACGGTCCGCGCCACGTCGCTATCATCATGGATGGCAACGGTCGCTGGGCCAAAAATCAGGGAAAATTGCGCATTTCAGGCCACAAAGCGGGCGTCAAGTCGGTACGTCGTGCCGTCAGCTTTGCTGTCAGCAACAATCTCGAAGCCCTGACGCTTTACGCCTTCAGCAGTGAAAACTGGAGCCGTCCGGCGCAGGAAGTCACCGCGTTAATGGAACTGTTTGTCTGGGCACTCGACAGTGAAGTAAAGAGCCTGCACAAACACAATGTCCGGTTACGCGTCATTGGCGATACCAGCCGTTTCAGCCCACGTATTCAGGAACGTATTCGCCGTTCTGAGACGCTGACTGCAAATAATAGTGGCCTGACGCTCAACATTGCTGCCAACTATGGCGGCCGTTGGGATATTATCGAAGGCGTGAAAAAACTGGCTGAACAGGTTCAGGAAGGCTTACTGCGTCCTGACCAGATTACCGAAGAGAGCCTGACGTCGCAGCTCTGTATGCAGGAGCTGGCGCCAGTGGATTTAGTGATAAGGACCGGGGGAGAGCATCGGATTAGCAACTTCCTGCTGTGGCAGATTGCCTATGCTGAATTCTATTTTACCGATGTGCTCTGGCCGGATTTCGATGAACACGTTTTTGAAGGTGCACTGAATGCATTCTCTCTGCGGGAGCGTCGTTTTGGCGGCGCTGCACCAGGCGGCGCCTGAGCAATCTGGGGGTAACCTTTGCTGAAGTCTCGTCTGATTACCGCGTTAATTTTAATTCCGCTGGTAATAGCTGCACTGTTCTGGTTACCACCTGTGGGTTTCGCAATTACCACCATCGTTATCTGTATGCTGGCCGCCTGGGAATGGGGTCAGCTGGCAGGGATGGCATCCCGTCAGCAGCGCGTCTGGCTGGCGGTTCTTTGTGGTCTCTTACTGGCCCTGATGCAGTTTACCCTGCCGCCTTATCAGCATGATGTGCATCTGCCGCAGGTGGCGACATCGCTCTGGGCGTCGCTGGTGTGGTGGGTCGTTGCGCTGCTGCTGGTTCTCTCCTATCCCGCTTCGGCCGCCTTCTGGCGCCATTCACGTCCGCTTCGCCTGCTGTTTGGTCTCTTAACCCTGGTGCCTTTTTTCTGGGGCATGATGGCGCTGCGTCAGTATCACTATGAAACCGATCACTTTGCCGGGGCCTGGTGGCTGCTGTTTGTCATGCTGCTGGTGTGGGGGGCGGATTCAGGGGCCTATATGTTTGGCAAGATGTTCGGCAAACATAAGCTGGCGCCTAAGGTCTCACCGGGTAAAACCTGGGAAGGGTTCCTGGGCGGCCTGGTCTCTTCCGCGCTGATTGCGCTGCTGTTCGCAACGCTGGCTCCCCTGACGGTTTCAGCGGGCACGCTGGTGGTCTGCGCGGTGATTGCGACGCTGGCGTCAGTGCTGGGTGATCTCACCGAAAGTATGTTCAAACGCGAAGCGGGCATCAAAGACAGCGGGAATCTTATCCCCGGTCACGGCGGGATTCTGGACCGCATTGATAGTCTGACGGCGGCAGTGCCGGTGTTTGCCTGTTTATTGCTGCTGGTGTTTCGCACCCTTTAAGGACAGGCAAAGATGTTGAGCATAATCTGGAGTTTTGTCGCCTTTATCGTTGCGCTGGGCGTGCTGATTACCGTCCATGAGTTTGGCCATTTCTGGGTCGCCCGTCGCTGCGGCGTCAAAGTTGAACGCTTTTCCATCGGTTTCGGTAAATCACTCTGGCGGCGTCGTGACCGCCAGGGTACCGAATTTGTCATCGCGCTGATTCCCCTTGGCGGCTACGTGAAAATGCTCGACGAGCGTGTCGAGAGCGTGCCCGCCGAACTGCGTCATCAGGCTTTCAACAACAAAGCCATCTGGCAGCGCGCCGCCATCATTGCGGCGGGTCCTGTCGCTAACTTCCTCTTTGCCATCTTTGCCTACTGGGTGGTATTTATTCACGGCGTGCCGGGTGTGCGCCCGGTAATCGGTGAAATTTTAAACGGTTCGGTCGCGGCGGAAGCGCAAATTGCACCCGGTATGGAACTTAAGGCGGTTGACGGTATCGAAACGCCTGACTGGGATGCTGTGCGTATGGCGCTGGTGGGTAAAATCGGCGACAGCAGCACAACCCTGACGGTGGCACGATTTGGCGAGGACGCGACGCAGGAGAAACAGCTGGATTTGCGTAACTGGCAGTTTGAGCCAGACAAGCAGGATCCGGTTGTCGCGCTGGGCATCCGGCCACGCGGTCCGCAGATTGAGACGACGCTGGCAGAAGTGCAGGCGAACTCGCCAGCCAGTGAAGCCGGTTTGCAAGCTGGCGACAGGATCGTTAAAGTCGATGGTCAGCCATTATCGCAGTGGCAGACTTTTGTCACGCAGGTCCGGGATAATCCGGGCAAAAGCATGGCGCTTGAGGTGGATCGCGGCGGTGATGCAATTACGCTGACCATGACGCCAGAAGCCAGATCGGGCAGCAAAGGCGAAGGATTTGCGGGTGTTATCCCGCGCATTGTTCCGCTGCCGGAAGAGTACAGAACGGTAAGACAGTATGGCGCGTTTGCGGCTATCGGTGAGGCCAGTGTAAAAACCTGGCAGCTGATGAAGCTTACCGTTTCGATGCTGGGCAAGTTAATCACGGGTGATGTGAAGCTGAACAACCTGAGCGGGCCAATCTCGATTGCGCAGGGTGCAGGGTTGTCAGCAGAGTATGGGTTGATTTACTACCTGATGTTCCTGGCGCTGATCAGCGTCAACCTGGGCATCATCAACCTGTTCCCATTGCCGGTTTTAGATGGTGGGCATCTGCTCTTCCTGGCGATCGAAAAGATCAAAGGTGGACCGGTGTCCGAGCGAGTTCAGGACTTTAGTTATCGCATCGGTTCGATTTTGCTGGTGCTGTTAATGGGGCTTGCACTTTTCAATGATTTCTCCCGTTTGTAACCGCTGGAACGCGAACATTCAGGGGATGTGTTAGGAAAACGCATAATAACGATGGCGATGAAAAAGTTGCTCATAGCGTCGCTGCTGTTTAGCAGCGCCACCGTTTACGGTGCAGACGATTTCGTGGTGAAGGATATTCATTTCGAAGGGCTGCAGCGAGTCGCCGTCGGCGCGGCTCTGCTGAGCATGCCAGTTCGGGTTGGCGATACGGTGAATGACGATGATGTCAGAAACACCATTCGCTCACTGTTCGCGACTGGCAACTTTGAGGATGTTCAGGTCCTGCGAGACGGTACAACGCTGATTGTCCAGGTCAAAGAACGTCCCACCATTGCCAGCATTACCTTCACCGGTAACAAAGCGGTGAAAGAGGATCAGCTGAAACAGAATCTGGAAGCCTCCGGTGTGCGTGTCGGCGAAGCGCTTGACCGCACCACGCTCTCTTCTATCGAAAAGGGCCTGGAGGATTTCTACTACAGCGTCGGTAAATATACGGCCAACGTGAAAGCGGTGGTCACGCCACTGCCGCGTAACCGTGTCGATCTGAAGCTGGTCTTTACGGAAGGTGTCTCTGCCAAAATTCAGCAGATCAACATCGTCGGTAACAAGGCGTTCAGTTCTGATGAACTGATCTCTCGCTTCCAGCTGCGCGATGAAGTGCCATGGTGGAACGTGGTCGGCGACCGTAAATACCAGAAACAGAAACTGGCCGGTGACCTCGAAACCCTGCGTAGCTTCTATCTGGATCGCGGCTACGCCCGCTTTAACATCGATTCGACTCAGGTCAGCCTGACGCCGGATAAAAAAGGCATCTACATCACGGTCAACATCACCGAAGGCGATCAGTACAAAATCGCAGGCGTGATCGTGAATGGCAGCATGGCAGGCCACTCAGCAGAGATTGAACATCTGACCAAAATTCCGGCAGGCGAGCTCTATAACGGCGCCAAAGTCACGAAGATGGAAGATGACATCAAGAAACTGCTGGGTCGCTACGGCTACGCCTATCCGCGCGTCGTGACACAGCCTGAAATCAACGACGCTGACAAGACCGTCAAACTGCACATCAACGTCGATGCCGGTAACCGCTACTACGTGCGTCACGTTCGCTTTGAAGGTAACGACACCTCAAAAGATGCGGTGCTGCGTCGTGAAATGCGTCAGATGGAAGGGGCCTGGCTGGGCAGCGACCTGGTCGAGCAGGGCAAAGAGCGTCTGAACCGCACCGGTTACTTTGAAAACGTCGATGTGGATACCCAGCGCGTGCCGGGTTCACCGGACCAGGTTGATGTGGTCTACAAGGTTAAAGAGCGCAATACCGGGACCTTCAACTTCGGCGTCGGTTACGGCACCGAGAGTGGTGTAAGCTTCCAGGTCGGGGTCACGCAGGATAACTGGCTGGGCACCGGTAATACCGTCGGTATCAGCGGCACCAAAAATGACTACCAGACCTATGCCGAGTTCTCGCTGACTGACCCTTACTTCACCGTAGATGGGGTGAGTCTGGGTGGACGTCTGTTCTATAACGACTTTAAAGCGGACAATGCAGACCTCTCTGACTACACCAACAAGAGCTATGGTCTGGATGGCACGCTGGGCTTCCCGGTTAACGAAAACAACACCCTGCGTGTCGGTCTGGGCTATGTCCACAACGACCTCTCTAACATGCAACCGCAGGTGGCGATGTGGCGTTATCTGGATTCAGTCGGCAAGCCGCAGCAGCTGAATGATAAAGGCGAATTCTCTGCTGATGACTTCACGTTCAACTACGGCTGGACCTATAACACACTGGACCGTGGCTTCTTCCCGACGGCGGGTAACCGCACCAACCTGAACGGTAAGGTGACGATTCCTGGCTCAGACAACAGCTTCTACAAGGCCACGCTGGACACCCAGCAGTATGTGCCGATTAACCAGGATCACACCTGGGTGCTGTTGGGTCGTGGCCGTGTGGGTTATGGCGATGGTCTCGGCGGCAAAGAGATGCCGTTCTATGAGAACTTCTACGCCGGTGGTTCCAGTACCGTTCGTGGCTTCCAGTCCAATACCATTGGTCCGAAGGCTGCCTACTACAATAACAACTCGTCGAACTGCCGCCTGGCCGATCCGGATGGCATCTGTAAGTCTGACGATGCGGTCGGCGGTAACGCCATGGCGATTGCCAGCCTTGAGCTGATCACGCCAACGCCGTTCCTGAGCGAGAAGTATGCCAACTCGGTGCGTACCTCGGTGTTTGTCGATACCGGCACCGCATGGGATACCCACTGGGAAAACACGGCCGAAACGCGTGCGGCGGGGATTCCGGACTACAGCGATCCTAACAATATCCGCGTTTCAAGCGGTGTTGCGCTGCAGTGGATGTCACCGCTCGGCCCGCTGGTGTTCTCTTACGCCCAGCCGATAAAGAAAGTGGATGGAGACAAGTCAGAGCAGTTCCAGTTTAACATCGGTAAAACCTGGTAATGTTCTGAGCATGGATGCAAAGCTGAAGTCTTGCTGCCGGACAGCGCAGGCTGTTCCGGGGCAAACACTGTGTCGCTGACACAAACGTTGATGGTAAGGAGTTTATAGTGAAAAAGTTGTTGTGTGCCGCAGGTCTGGGTCTTGCTTTAGCGGTTTCCGCTGGTGTTCAGGCTGCTGACAAAATTGCAGTGGTAAACGTGTCCAGCATTTTCCAACAGTTACCGCAACGTGCGACTGTTGCTAAACAGCTGGAAAATGAGTTTAAAGGCCGTGCAACTGAGCTGCAGAGCCAGGAACGCGATCTGCAAACCAAAATGCAGCGTTTACAGCGTGACGGATCTACCATGAAGGCCAGCGAACGCAGCCGCATGGAAAAAGATGTGATGTCTCAGCGTGAAGCTTTCTCCTCAAAAGCCCAGGCCTTTGAGCAGGATAACCGCCGTCGTCAGATGGAAGAGCGTAACAAGCTGCTGAGCCGCATTCAGGACGCCGTGAAGAAAGTCGCTGACAGCGATGGTTACGATGTCGTGATCGACGCGAACGCGGTGGCTTATGCATCAAACGCAAAAGACATTACTGCTGACGTGCTGAAACAGGTTAAATAATTCATGTCATCTATTCGACTGGCTGATTTAGCCCAGCAGTTGGATGCAGAATTGCACGGAGATGGCGATATCGCCATCTCCGGCATTGCTTCTATGCAATCCGCCACAACTGGCCAAATCACATTTCTTGCAAACAGCCGTTACCGCGAGCAACTTGCCCTGATAAAGGCTTCAGCCGTGGTGCTGACGGAAGCGGATCTGGAGTGGTGCAATACGGCAGCGCTGGTGGTGAAAAATCCCTACCTGACCTATGCGCGTATGGCACAGATACTCGATACCACCCCTCAGCCCGCGCAGAATATCGCGCCCAGTGCAGTAATCGACCCCTCAGCCCGACTCGGCAACAACGTCGCGATTGGCGCTAACGCCGTAATCGAAGCGGATGTGAAACTGGGCGACAACGTGGTGATCGGCGCAGGCTGCTTTGTGGGCAAAAAAACCCGCATCGGTCGTGGCACCCGTCTCTGGGCCAACGTCTCCGTTTATCATGAGATTCAGATCGGCCAGGATTGTCTGATTCAGTCAGGAACCGTCATCGGTTCTGATGGCTTTGGCTATGCCAACGATCGCGGTAACTGGGTGAAAATTCCGCAGTTAGGCGCGGTGATTATCGGCGATAGGGTGGAAATTGGTGCCTGCACCACCATCGATCGCGGTGCGCTGGATAACACTCTGATAGGCAATGGTGTTATCATAGACAACCAGTGCCAGATCGCTCACAACGTAGTTATTGGTGACAATACTGCGGTTGCAGGCGGTGTGATCATGGCGGGTAGTTTGAAAATTGGACGTTACTGTATGATTGGCGGTGCCAGCGTCATTAACGGCCATATGGAAATCTGTGACAAAGTCACTGTGACCGGTATGGGCATGGTCATGCGTCCTATCACAGAGCCTGGCGTCTATTCCTCAGGCATTCCGCTGCAACCCAACAAAACCTGGCGCAAAACTGCAGCGCTGGTGATGAACATCGATGACATGAGCAAACGCTTAAAAGCCATCGAGCGCAAGGTCGGCAAAGACGACTGACCGCCATCCCAAAACTGACCGGCTTTCATAATAAAAATGTTAAGCAGGGAAGCCCGGCGCCACAGAACCTATTTGCGGCCTGCTGAAGATCATTTTGATCTGTGCAGGCCGTGTTATTGATGTCATCAGATTTTTAGGACAGGAAGAGTATTTTGACTACTGAAACTCATACTCTGAAAATTGAAGAGATTTTAGAGCTGCTGCCGCACCGCTATCCATTTCTGCTGGTAGACCGCGTGCTGGAATTTGAAGAGCACAAATACCTGCGTGCAGTGAAGAACGTTTCTGTTAACGAACCGTTTTTCCAGGGGCATTTCCCTGGTAAACCGATTTTTCCTGGCGTTCTTATCCTGGAAGCGATGGCGCAGGCCACCGGTATTCTGGCGTTTAAAAGCGTAGGTAAACTGGAGCCAGGTGAACTCTATTATTTTGCCGGTATCGACAGCGCCCGCTTCAAGCGCCCTGTGGTACCAGGCGACCAGATGATCATGGAAGTCACTTTCGAGAAAACCCGCCGTGGTCTGACCCGCTTCAAAGGCGTGGCGACTGTCGACGGTAAAATCGTTTGTGAAGCGACCATGATGTGTGCCCGCAGCCGGGAGGCATAATTCGTGATTGATCCAACCGCCACTATCCATCCCAGTTCTGTTATCGAAGAGGGCGCGGTTATCGGCGCCCGCGTTCACATTGGCCCGTTTTGCTTTATTGGCGCGAATGTGGAGATCGGTGAAGGAACGGTACTGAAGTCACACGTTGTGGTGAACGGCCACACGCGTATCGGTAAAGATAACCAGATCTATCAGTTCGCCTCTATCGGCGAAGTGAACCAGGATCTGAAATATGCCGGTGAGCCAACACGGGTTGAAATCGGCGATCGCAACCGCATCCGTGAAAGCGTGACGATTCATCGCGGCACCATTCAGGGTGGCCATGTCACCACGGTGGGCAGCGATAATCTGCTGATGGTCAACGTCCATATTGCGCATGACTGCGTAATCGGCAACCGCTGTATCTTCGCCAACAACGCGACCCTGGGGGGGCACGTCACGGTCGATGATTTCGCCATTATTGGCGGCATGACAGCGGTGCATCAGTGGTGCACTATTGGTGCGCACGTGATGGTGGGTGGCTGTTCCGGCGTGGCGCAGGATGTGCCGCCTTACGTTATTGCGCAGGGCAACCATGCCACGCCGTATGGGATCAACATTGAAGGCCTCAAGCGCCGTGGCTTCAGCAAAGAGTCGTTGCACGCTATCCGCAACGCCTACAAGTTGCTCTATCGCAGCGGCAGAACGCTGGAGGAAGTGAAGCCGGAGATTGAAGCACTTGCGCAGCAGCATAGCGAAGTGCAGCCTTTCTACGATTTCTTTGCCCGTTCAACCCGTGGATTAATTCGTTAATTCATGTCAGCGCGTCCTCTAACGATTGCCCTGGTCGCCGGAGAAACCTCCGGCGATATTCTTGGTGCAGGTCTGATTCGTGCCCTGAAAGCGCGCCATCCCGACGCGCGCTTTGTCGGCGTAGCCGGTCCGCTGATGCAGGCGGAAGGGTGTGAAGCCTGGTATGAGATGGAAGAGCTGGCGGTCATGGGCATTGTGGAGGTGCTGGGACGTCTGCGCCGTCTGCTGACGATCCGCCGCGATCTCACCCGGCGCTTTACCGAACTCCAGCCCGATGTGTTTGTCGGGATCGATGCGCCTGACTTCAATATTACGCTGGAAGGCAACCTGAAACGCGCCGGTATCCGTACCATTCACTACGTCAGCCCCTCAGTCTGGGCCTGGCGTCAGAAGCGCGTCTTCAAGATCGGTCGTAACACCAATCTGGTGCTGGCCTTCCTGCCGTTTGAAAAAGCGTTCTACGATCGCTTCAATGTTCCCTGCCGTTTTATCGGTCACACCATGGCGGATGCGATGCCGCTGCACCCTGACAAACAGGCTGCGCGTCGTCACCTGGGGATTGCCGATGATGCGCTCTGTCTGGCTTTATTGCCCGGCAGTCGTGGTGCAGAAGTGGAAATGCTCAGCGCTGATTTCCTGAAAACAGCACAATTATTGCGTCGTCACTATCCGGCGCTGGAAATCGTCGTTCCGCTGGTTAACGCCCGCCGGCGCGAACAGTTTGAGAAGATAAAAGCCGAAACGGCTCCCGACCTTCCTGTGCATCTGCTGGATGGTCAGGGACGCGAGGCGATGATCGCGAGCGATGCCGCACTTCTGGCATCGGGCACTGCTGCGCTGGAGTGCATGCTGGCAAAATGCCCGATGGTGGTGGGGTATCGTATGAAACCGGCGACCTTCTGGCTGGCGAAACGGCTGGTGAAGACCCCCTACGTTTCGCTGCCCAACCTGCTGGCAGGGCGGGAACTGGTGAAAGAGTTACTGCAGGATGAGTGTCAGCCTGAAGCCCTGGCCGCGGCGTTAGATCCGCTGCTGCATGCCGGGCCTGAGCGCGAAACCCTGCTGCAGACGTTCAATGAATTACATCAACAGATCCGCTGGAACGCCGACGAACAGGCGGCGGATGCGGTACTGGAGCTGGTGAATGCCTGATTTTATCTATCCTGCCGCCACGCTGATTGCCGGTGTGGACGAAGTCGGGCGCGGCCCGCTGGTTGGCGCGGTCGTTACGGCGGCGGTGATCCTCGATCCGGCCAACCCGATTACCGGGCTGGCGGACTCAAAGAAGCTGTCGGAAAAACGCCGGCTGGCCCTGTTTGACGAAATCAAAGAGAAGGCGCTGGCGTGGAGCCTGGGCCGGGCAGAACCGGAAGAGATTGATCAACTGAATATCCTGCATGCGACTATGCTGGCGATGCAGCGTGCGGTTGCTGGCCTCTGCATTCAGCCTGACTATGTGCTGATTGATGGTAATCGCTGCCCGGTGCTGCCGATGCCGTCGCAGGCGGTAGTAAAAGGGGACAGTCTGGTCGCTGAGATCAGCGCCGCTTCTATCATTGCCAAGGTCTCCCGCGACCGTGAAATGGCTGAACTCGATCTGCTGTTCCCGCAATATGGCTTTGCACAGCACAAAGGCTATCCGACGGCGCTGCACATGGAAAAACTGACGCAATATGGCGCGACTCCGCACCACCGTCGCAGTTTTGCTCCTGTCCGCAACGCGCTGATCGATGCGGACGTACTGGCCGCCAGCCAGCCCCATACGCTTTAATAGCCTGACGCTGTTTTAACCGGAAACTGATATGGCTGAACCCCGTTTTATACATCTGCGCGTCCACAGTGACTATTCGATGGTTGATGGCCTGGCGAAAACCGGGCCGCTGATCAAAAAGGCGGCTGCGCTCGGCATGCCCGCGATTGCGATCACCGACTTCACTAACCTGTGTGGCCTGGTGAAATTCTACGGCGGGGCGCACGGCGCAGGGATAAAACCGGTTATTGGTGCCGATTTTAAGGTCGCCAGCGAGCTGATGGGGGATGAACTCACGCAGCTGACCGTGCTGGCGGCGAACAATACCGGCTATCAGAACCTGACGCTGCTGATCTCCCGCGCCTATCAGCGTGGCTATGGTGTGGACGGGCCGATTATCGATCGCGACTGGCTGATGGAATTGCAGGAAGGGTTAATCCTGCTGTCAGGCGGACGCCGCGGAGATGTCGGCCGCAGCCTGCTGCGCGGTAACAGTGCGCTGGTTTCACAGTGCCTCTCTTTTTATCAGCAGCATTTCCCTGACAGATACTATCTGGAACTGATTCGCACCGGCCGGCCGGATGAAGAGAGCTACCTGCACGCGGCGGTGGAGCTGGCGATTGCCGAAGGCATTCCGGTGGTCGCGACCAACGAAGTCTGCTTTATCAATGAAGAGGATTTCGACGCGCATGAAATCCGCGTGGCCATCCATGACGGCTATACGCTGGATGACCCCAAGCGTCCGCGCAACTACAGTCCTCAGCAATATATGCGCAGCGAAGCGGAGATGTGCGAGCTCTTCTCGGACATCCCGGAAGCGCTGGAAAACAGCGTAGAGATTGCTAAGCGTTGTAACGTCACGGTCCGGCTGGGCGAATACTTCCTGCCGCAGTTCCCGACCGGTGATATGACCACGGAAGATTATCTGGTCGCGAAATCCCGCGAGGGGCTGGAAGAGCGTCTGGTGTTCCTGTTCCCGGACGAAGCTGAGCGGCTGCAGAAACGCCCGGAATATGATGAGCGCCTGGAGGTTGAACTCAATGTAATCAACCAGATGGGCTTCCCGGGCTACTTCCTGATCGTGATGGAGTTCATCCAGTGGTCCAAGGATAATGGCGTGCCGGTCGGGCCGGGTCGTGGTTCCGGTGCCGGTTCGCTGGTGGCCTATGCGCTGAAAATTACCGATATCGATCCGCTGGAGTTTGACCTGCTGTTCGAACGTTTCCTGAACCCGGAACGTGTCTCAATGCCCGACTTTGACGTCGATTTCTGCATGGAGAAGCGTGACCAGGTGATTGAACACGTCGCGGACATGTACGGGCGCGAAGCGGTTTCACAGATCATCACTTTCGGCACCATGGCGGCGAAAGCGGTGATCCGCGACGTCGGTCGCGTGCTGGGTCATCCCTACGGTTTCGTGGACCGCATTTCCAAACTGATCCCGCCCGATCCTGGCATGACGCTGGAAAAAGCCTTTATTGCTGAACCGCAGCTGCCTGCCATGTATGAGGCGGATGAAGAGGTCAAAGCGCTGATCGACATGGCGCGTAAGCTGGAAGGGGTCACGCGTAACGCCGGTAAACATGCCGGTGGCGTGGTCATCGCGCCAACGAAAATCACCGATTTTGCGCCGCTCTACTGCGATGAGCACGGCCAGTTCCCGGTGACCCAGTTCGATAAAAATGATGTGGAATATGCCGGCCTGGTGAAGTTCGACTTCCTGGGGCTGAGAACGCTGACCATCATCGACTGGGCGCTGAAGATGATCAACCCGCGCCGGGAAAAGCAGGGACTGGAGCCGATCGATATCGCCTCTATCCCGCTGGATGACAAGAAAAGCTTCGATATGCTGCAGCGCTCGGAAACCACCGCGGTATTCCAGCTTGAATCGCGCGGCATGAAGGATCTGATCAAGCGTCTGAAACCCGACTGCTTCGAAGATATGATCGCACTGGTGGCGCTGTTCCGTCCGGGGCCGCTACAGTCCGGCATGGTGGATAACTTCATCGACCGCAAGCATGGTCGTGAAGCGATCTCCTATCCCGATATCCAGTGGCAACATGAAAGTCTGAAACCGGTGCTGGAGCCGACATACGGCATCATTCTCTATCAGGAACAGGTGATGCAGATCGCCCAGGTCCTCTCCGGTTACACCCTGGGTGGCGCAGATATGCTGCGTCGCGCCATGGGGAAAAAGAAACCGGAAGAGATGGCCAAGCAGCGTTCCGTTTTCCGTGACGGTGCAGAAAGCATGGGCATCGACGGCGAACTGTCGATGAAGATCTTCGATCTGGTAGAAAAATTTGCAGGCTATGGCTTTAACAAGTCACACTCTGCGGCCTATGCACTGGTCTCTTACCAGACGCTGTGGCTGAAAGCGCACTATCCGGCAGAGTTTATGGCCGCGGTGATGACCGCCGATATGGATAACACCGAGAAAGTGGTAGGCCTGGTCGATGAGTGCTGGCGGATGGGACTGAAGGTTCTGCCGCCCGATATCAACTCCGGCCTCTATCCCTTCCATGTAAATGATGCGGGTGAAATTGTTTACGGTATCGGTGCGATAAAAGGGGTCGGTGAAGGCCCGATCGAAGCGATCATTGACGCCCGAAACGAAGGCGGTTACTTCCGCGAGCTGTTTGATCTCTGCGCCCGAACCGACACCAAAAAGATCAACCGTCGGGTGATGGAAAAACTGATCATGTCCGGGGCCTTCGATCGCCTGGGGCCGCATCGCGCCGCGCTGATGAGTGCGCTCGGCGACGCGTTAAAAGCGGCCGATCAGCATGCGAAGGCGGAGGCGATTGGCCAGGCGGATATGTTCGGCGTGCTGGCGGAAGAGCCGGAGCAGGTGGAGAAATCGTACGCCAGCGTCACGCGATGGCCGGAGCAGGTGCAGCTGGATGGCGAACGGGAAACCCTGGGGCTCTACCTGACCGGGCACCCGATTAATCAGTATCTGAAAGAAATTGAGCGTTACGTTGGCGGGGTGCGGCTGAAAGATATGCATCCAACCGACCGGGGGAAAATTACCGTGGCGGCCGGTCTGGTGATCGCTGCACGGGTAATGGTCACCAAACGCGGCAACCGAATTGGTATCTGTACTCTGGACGATCGATCTGGTCGTCTTGAGGTGATGTTATTTACCGATGCGTTAGATAAATACCAGCAGCTGCTGGAGAAAGACCGAATCCTGATCGTCAGTGGACAGGTCAGCTTTGATGACTTCAGTGGTGGCCTTAAAATGACCGCTCGTGAAGTTATGGACATCGACGAAGCTCGCGAAAAATACGCGCGCGGACTTGCTATCTCGCTGACGGACAGGCAAATTGATGACCAGCTATTAAACCGACTCCGTCAGTCCCTGGAACCTCATCGATCAGGGACGATTCCGGTGCATCTCTACTATCAGAGAGCCGACGCGCGAGCGAAGCTGCGCTTTGGGGCAGCGTGGCGAATTTCGCCCAGCGATCGTTTACTTAACGATCTGCGCTCGTTGATTGGATCGGAGCAGGTGGAACTGGAGTTTGACTAGAACAGGAACATTATGAGTCTTAATTACCTGGATTTTGAACAGCCAATTGCAGAACTTGAAGCGAAGATTGATTCGCTGACTTCAATTGGTCGTCAGGATGATAAACACGTTAATCTGGATGAAGAAGTTCAGCGCCTGCGCGAGAAGAGCGTTGAGCTGACCCGTAAAATCTTCGCCGATTTAGGCGCATGGCAGATCGCTCAACTGGCGCGCCATCCTTTGCGTCCTTATACCTTTGACTACGTCCGCAACGCGTTCGACGATTTCGATGAGCTGGCGGGCGACCGTGCTTATGCGGATGACAAAGCGATTGTTGGCGGTATTGCGCGTCTGGATGGACGTCCGGTGATGATCATCGGGCACCAGAAAGGCCGTGAAACCAAAGAGAAAATTCGTCGTAACTTCGGCATGCCCGCACCGGAAGGCTATCGCAAAGCGCTGCGCCTGATGGAGATGGCTGAGCGCTTCAAAATGCCGGTCATCACCTTCATCGACACCCCGGGTGCCTATCCGGGTGTGGGCGCGGAAGAGCGCGGGCAGTCTGAAGCGATTGCGCGCAACCTGCGTGAAATGTCTGGCCTGAAAGTACCGGTTATCTGTACGGTCATCGGTGAAGGCGGTTCAGGTGGTGCACTGGCCATCGGCGTGGGCGATAAAGTGAATATGCTGCAGTACAGCACCTATTCCGTTATCTCGCCGGAAGGCTGTGCCTCTATTCTGTGGAAAAGTGCAGACAAAGCGCCGCTGGCTGCGGAAGCGATGGGCATTACCGCTCACCGTCTGAAAGAGCTGAAGCTGATTGACGCCGTAATCCCGGAGCCGCTGGGTGGCGCGCATCGTCATCCGGTCGATATGGCGCACGCGCTGAAGCAGCAGCTGCTGGCCGATCTGGCCGAGCTCGATGGATTGAGCACGGAAGAGCTGCTGGATCGTCGTTATCAGCGCCTGATGAGCTACGGCTACGCCTGATAAGTGCACTTCCATAAAAGCGGACTCCGGTCCGCTTTTTTTATGCCTGCACTTTCCCTCCACACGCTCACTCGCCGCTTTCGGTTTCCTCTGGCACCGCCTCGCTACACCTTACGGGGGTTAGCGGTTATGCTTGACCGGTTCCACCACAATCAGGGAGACAGGCATTGAATATTCTGGCGATCATGGGCGCGCACGGCGTGTTTTACAAAGATGAACCGTTACGCGAACTCGACGCGGCGTTAAATCTGCAGGGCTTCCAGCTGCTTTACCCGAAAAACAGTGACGATCTGCTGAAACTGATCGAACACAACCCGCGTATCAGCGGCGTTATCTTCGACTGGGATGCGCACAACAGCCCGGAACTGTGCGGAGAGATTAATCAGCTAAACGAATACCTGCCTCTTTATGCCTTTATCAACACCCATTCGCAGATGGATATCAGCATCAATGAGATGCGTATGCCGCTGCACTTTTTTGAGTATGCGCTGAGTGCCGCCGAAGATATCGCGCTGCACATCCGGCAATACACGGATGACTATCTTGACCACATCACGCCACCGCTGACCAAAGCGCTGTTCACCTATGTGAAAGAGGGCAAGTACACCTTCTGCACGCCGGGCCATATGGCGGGTACCGCGTTTCAGAAGAGCCCGGTCGGCTGCCTGTTCTACGATTTCTTCGGGGCTAACACCCTGAAATCAGACATCTCGATTTCGGTGACCGAACTGGGTTCGCTGCTTGACCACACCGGGCCGCACCTGGAAGCGGAAGAGTATATTGCGCGCACCTTCGGCGCTGAGCAGAGTTACATGGTGACCAACGGCACCTCGACCTCGAATAAAATTGTCGGGATGTATGCCGCCCCGGCGGGCAGCACCGTGCTGATCGATCGCAACTGCCACAAATCGCTGACCCATCTGCTGATGATGAGCGATCTGATCCCGATCTGGCTGAAGCCGACCCGCAATGCGCTGGGGATCCTCGGCGGCATCCCGAAGCAGGAGTTCACCCGCGACGCGATAGCGCATAAAGTGGCATCGACTGACAGAGCCACCTGGCCGGTGCATGCGGTCATTACTAACTCCACCTATGACGGCCTGCTCTACAACACCCAGTACATCAAAGAGACGCTGGCTGTGCCGTCGATTCATTTCGACTCCGCCTGGGTGCCTTACACCAATTTTCACCCGATTTACGCGGGCAAAAGCGGCATGAGCGGAGACCGCATTCCGGGCAAGGTGGTATATGAAACGCAGTCGACCCACAAACTGCTGGCGGCGTTCTCTCAGGCATCCATGATCCACATTAAAGGCGACTACGACGAGCAGACGTTTAACGAAGCCTACATGATGCACACCACCACCTCGCCTAACTACGCCATCGTCTCCTCTATTGAAACCGCCGCCGCCATGCTGCGCGGCAATCCGGGTAAGCGTTTGATCAATCGCTCGGTCGAACGCGCGCTTCATTTCCGCCGTGAGATCCAGCGGCTGCGTGAAGAGTCTGACAGCTGGTTCTTTGACATCTGGCAGCCGGAAGAGGTTGATGAAGCGCAGTGCTGGCCGATTCAGCCGGGCGACGAAGCGTGGCATGGATTCACGCAGGCCGATCGCGATCACATGTACCTTGATCCGATCAAGGTGACGATCCTGACGCCAGGCATGAGCGAGCTGGGTGAGATGGCGGAAGAGGGGATCCCGGCGGCGCTGGTGGCGAAGTTTCTGGACGAGCGCGGCATCGTGGTGGAGAAAACCGGCCCCTATAACCTGCTGTTCCTGTTCAGTATCGGCATCGATAAAACCAAGGCGATGAGCGTGCTGCGCGGGCTGACCGAATTTAAACGCGCCTACGATCTGAATCTGCGGGTGAAGAACATGCTGCCGGATCTCTACGCAGAGGATCCCGACTTCTATCGCAACATGCGCATTCAGACCCTGGCGCAGGGGATCCATCAGCTGATCCGCCATCACGATCTGCCGCGTCTGATGCTGCAGGCATTCGACGTGCTGCCTGAAATGAAGATGACACCGCATCAGGCGTTTCAGCAGCAGGTGAAGGGCAACATCGAAACGGTGGATATCAGTGAGCTGGTCGGGCGGGTTTCGGCCAACATGATCCTGCCCTATCCGCCGGGCGTTCCCCTGGTGATGCCGGGAGAGATGATCACTGAGAAGAGTCGCGCGGTGCTCGATTTCCTGCTGATGCTGTGCAGCATTGGCCGGCACTATCCGGGGTTTGAAACCGACATTCACGGTGCCAGCCTGACGGAAGAGGGCGAATACCGTGTGCGCGTGCTGAAAAACGACCCGGCGTAGGCTTTTCAATTTTATCAGCGGCGGGATGCCTGATTACGGTATCCCGCCCGAATCAGGATATTTAACATGTTGCAGTTAAACGCTATTCACCACATCGCTATCATCGCCTCTGACTATCCACGCAGCAAAGCCTTCTATTGCGATGTGCTGGGCTTTCAACTGATGGGCGAAGTTTACCGCGAAGCGCGCGACTCCTGGAAAGGCGATCTCGCGTTAGGGGACCGCTATACCATCGAGCTTTTCTCTTTTCCTGAGCCTCCTGCACGGGTCACTCACCCCGAGGCGTGCGGCCTGCGCCATCTGGCCTTTACCGTGCCGGATGTGGCCGCAGCGGTGGCGACGCTGGCTGAGAAAGGGGTGATCTGCGAGCCGATTCGCATTGATGAACTCACCGGTAAACAATGTACTTTCTTTGCCGACCCGGATGGTTTGCCGCTGGAGCTCTATCAGGCGTAAACTAGCGCGCTCGGCGGGCGACATTCAGTGGCCCGATAGTCTGGATTCTGCGATGTCTTTGCCCGCTTTTGACTCACTGCTGCAACCGGACGCTGCCCTGGTGGTCGCGTTCAGCGGCGGACTTGACTCCACCGTGCTGCTGCATCAGCTTCGCGACTGGCAGCAGCAGCATCCTCAGTCGCGCCTGCGGGCGCTGCATGTTCACCATGGACTCAGCCCGAATGCTGACCGCTGGGCGGTCCACTGCCAGGCGATATGCGAACGGTGGCAGCTGACGTGTGGCGTGCTGCACGTCTCCGTTGACGGCAGTGAAAAGGGCATTGAAGCGGCGGCTCGCACCGCCCGTTATCAGGCGCTTGGCGCGGCGCTGCAGCCGGGCGAGCAGCTACTGACGGCGCAGCATCTCGACGATCAGTGTGAAACCTTTATGCTGGCGCTGAAGCGTGGCAGCGGTCCGGCCGGGCTGGCGGCCATGCCCGCAGTGCGCAGGCTGGGTTCCCATCTGCTGTTACGTCCTCTGCTTAATCAGTCACGACAGTCGCTTGAAGCCTATGCGCATGCCCATCAGCTGGTGTGGATCGAAGATGAGAGTAATCAGGATCTGCGCTACGACCGTAACTTTCTGCGTCAGCGGCTGCTGCCTGAACTCTCCCGGCGCTGGCCCCACTTTGCCGAAGCGACCGCCCGAAGCGCAGCCCTGTGCAGTGAGCAGGAGCAGCTGCTGGATGAACTGCTCGCCGGAGAGCTGGCTGAGCTCGTCCAGCCGGATGGCAGTCTGCATTTTCTGCCGCTGATGACGATGAGTGAGCCGCGCGCTAACGCCTTACTGCGTCGCTGGATTGCCGGGCAGGGCGGGGCGATGCCCTCCCGCGACGCGCTGCAGCGCATCCGCAATGAGGTGATGGCGAGCCGTGAGGATGCGCAGCCTCGTCTGCGATTCGGTCAGGCGGAACTGCGTCGATACCGGCAGCAGCTCTACTGGCTGCCGGTGTGCAGTTCGCTGCGCGACACGGTGCTGACGTGGCCCGATCGCTGCCAGCCGCTGACGCTGCCGCAAAGCCTCGGTACGCTGCGTGCCAGCCAGGCGCAGAGCCTGTTGCGCCATCCGCAGTCCGATGAGCAGGTCAGCGTGCGATTTCACGCTCAGGGCCAGGTGCATCTGGTGGGGCGGGAAGGCGGACGGGAGATGAAGAAGCTCTGGCAGGCACTGCATATTCCCCCATGGCAGCGCGAACGGCTGCCGCTAATTTTTTATAATCAGACGCTGGTCTGTGTTCCGGATCTCTTTATCACCCGGGAGGGGGCGGCATGCGATGAGCAGGGCTGGCAGATTGTCTGGGACAGGGCCACCTGCAAAGGAGCTGAACAATGAAAACGTGGCTGATCGGCGCCCTGATGGCTGCTGTATTACCGGCCTGGGCCGCCGGCGATGCGCAGCGTGGCGCAGAGAAAGCGGGCAGCTGTATGGCCTGTCACGGCGCGGAAGGCAAAGCGACCGTGCCGCTTTATCCCAGTCTGGCCGGGCAGCATGCCCCGTATCTTGAACATGCGCTGCAGGCTTATAAAAAGGGCGAGCGCAGCGGGGGCCAGGCTGAGGTCATGAAGGCGTTTGTTGCGGGATTAAGTGATGACGATATGGCGGATCTGGCGGCGTATTACAGTTCGCTGCAACCCTGAGTGTGACAGGGGCGGGGAAGGCCCGCCCGGAAGGAGTGAATTACTCTGCGCTGACAACCACCGTGCCCAGCTCGGGATGGGTGAAGCTGGCGATGTGGTCGAGACGTAACTCGCGATGTTCACCGGAGAGATCGATAGCCAGATATTCCACGTTCTTACGTGAAAAAATCTCTTTCGCCTTTGCCTTCAGCTGCTCGCCATCTTTCATCTCCAGTGACAGCATCCAGTTTTTCTGACAGGCGAGTTCCAGGTTATCGTAATCATCGCAATTGATGGGGTGGTACGCTTCATTAATCAACATAGTCGCTCACCAATAAGTTAGCAGCGGCCCAGGCCGCCTGTTCCCTGACAGAAGAGTTTAGCTCACTATTTGCGGCAATATCATCAAGTGCCTTCAATGCGCAGCCAATCGCATCCGGTATGTAACCTAAATCTCCGCTGCCGATTTCGGCATATTTGCGGCGAACTAACTCACAATAATTTTGCACATGATCCTCCTCGGCAGAGCGTAGATACTCTGATTAACTGGCGACTATACCATAGCCATTTACAGGAAATCAGCCTGCGTAAAGCAGGAACAGCACGTAAAACACTGCTAAAGTGACAGATTCCGCTGGCTGGCGCAGAAAGCGCGATAGCACAAAAGGTTAAGTTGATGAACAGGTTATCAGAGGTAAAGGTCATGAAGCAGGGGAGAGGAGAGCGATGATTATGCTTTCCCGTTCGGTTGAGATCCCGGACAGTGAGATTGAGCTGACGGCGATACGCGCTCAGGGAGCGGGTGGGCAACATGTCAATAAAGCCAGCACGGCTATCCATCTGCGTTTTGACATTGCCGCCTCTTCACTGCCCGCCTTCTATAAAGAGCGGCTGCTTACCGCCAGCCATCATCTGATCACTGCTGAAGGCGTCGTGGTGATTAAGGCGCAGGAGTACCGCAGTCAGGAGATGAATCGCGAAGCCGCGCTGCAGCGGCTGCTCAATCTGATCCGCGAACTGAGCACGGTCGAAAAAGTGCGTCGCGCCACGCGGCCGACCCGCGCGTCAAAAGAGCGGCGACTGGAAGGAAAAGCGCGCCGCAGCAGCACCAAAGCGATGCGCGGCAGAGTGCAATAAAAAACGCCCCGCAGGCGGGGCGTTTGAGTCCTTATCACTTCAGGAGCGAGCCGCGAAGAGATCCAGCCCGCGCTGAGAACTTACTTATTCAGCGCCTTAAGCAGGAAATCGACGATCTCATCCTGCTTAATCATCTGCTTCTCACCGGCACGACGTGATTTGTACTCAATCTCCTGATTATCGAGATTGCGGTCGCCAATGACGATGGTGTGTGGCACACCGATCAGTTCCATATCAGCGAACATCACGCCCGGACGCTCTTTACGGTCATCCAGAATCACGTCGACGCCTTTCGCGCGCAGTGTGGCATACAGCTCTTCCGCCAGCTCTTTCACGCGGAAGGATTTCTGCATATTCATGGGCAGAATCGCGACCTCGAACGGAGCCAGTGCATCTGGCCAGATGATGCCGCGATCGTCATGGTTCTGCTCAATCGCCGCGGCGACAACACGGGTGATGCCGATACCATAGCAGCCCATGCTCATTACCTGGTTGCGGCCATCTTCGCCCTGAACTGAGGCTTTCAGCGCGTCCGAATATTTGGTACCGAGCTGGAAAATGTGACCCACTTCGATGCCACGCTTAATCTGAAGCGTGCCTTTGCCATCCGGGCTCAGATCGCCTTCAACCACGTTACGGATATCCGCAACGCTGGCCAGCGGCAGATCGCGCTCCCAGTTAATGCCGAAGTAGTGCTTACCATCGACGTTAGCACCGGCGCTGAAGTCACTCATCTTCGCGACGGTACGGTCTGCGATGATCGGCATCTGCAGGCCGACCGGCCCGATTGAACCCGGACCTGCCCCCACTGCCGCGCGAATCTCTTCTTCCGTCGCGAAGACCAGCGGTGACGCCACGATAGCTGACTTCTCTGCTTTGATTTCGTTCAGCTGATGATCGCCACGAACCAGCAGGGCAACCAGCGCATGACCGCTCTCTTCCGCACCTTTAACGATCAGCGTTTTCACGGTTTTCTCAACCGGCACATCAAATTGCTCAACCAGCTCTGCGATGGTTTTTGCGTCCGGCGTCTCAACCAGCTGCATCGCCTGCGACGGCGCCGCGCGTTCACCGGCCGGTGCGACGGCTTCGGCCAGCTCAATGTTGGCGGCGTAATCAGAATCGGTTGAGAAGATCACATCGTCTTCACCGCTCTGGGCCAGCACCTGGAACTCGTGTGATGCACTGCCACCAATAGAGCCGGTGTCGGCCTGTACGGCACGGAAATCCAGGCCCATACGGCTGAAGATCTGGCTGTAGGCGCGGTACATCGCATCATAGGTTTCCTGCAGCGATTCCTGCGACACATGGAAAGAGTAGGCATCTTTCATGGTGAACTCGCGCGAACGCATCACGCCAAAGCGCGGACGCACTTCGTCACGGAATTTGGTCTGGATCTGATAGAGGTTCAGTGGCAGCTGCTTATAAGAGCTCAGCTCATTACGGATCAGGTCGGTGACCACCTCTTCATGCGTCGGACCCAGCACAAACGGACGTTCGTGGCGGTCGGCAATCCGTAACAGCTCCGGGCCATACTCCTCCCAGCGACCGCTCTCCTGCCACAGGTCGGCAGGCTGCACGACCGGCATTAAAATCTCAACCGCACCCGCGTTGTTCATCTCTTCGCGCACGATGTTTTCGACTTTTTTCAGCACGCGAACCCCGGTCGGCAGCCAGGTGTACAAGCCAGAAGCCAGTTTGCGGATCATACCGGCGCGCAGCATCAGCTGGTGGCTGATCACTTCGGCGTCGGAAGGCGTCTCTTTCTGAGTAGAGAGCAGATATTGAGTAGTACGCATTGATTACGGTTCCAGTTAATCGGAAAGTCACAGACAGAAATTTGCTGGCGGCTAGTGTACCAGTGAGATCACTGGCTCAAAAGCGGGTTTTAACGCGGGTCGATAGCGATCACTTCTGTACCGGCATCGTCAATGCGCCAGCGTACATTAAAATCCATCAGCCATGCCGCATATTCCCGCTCCTCTGCCTGCCCCTGACGGTAAGCGGGACGGGGATCCTGCGCCAGCACGTCACGGATAAAACGCGCAAGATGGGGATAGCGGGCATGCTGTTGCAGCTGCTGTTGCGCCAGCGCGGAGAAGCGCACCGGCATCGTAGCCGCCGGTGCTGCCTGGGCAAATCCCGCCCGGGCTTCGGGCAACGCTTCGGCAAAAGGCAGATAGGGTTTGATATCCACGATGGGGGTACCATCGACCAGATCCAGACTGCCAAGCTGCAGGATCACCTGCTGCTTCTCAAACCTGATCTCTTTCAGCTCGACCAGCGACATGCCAATCGGGTTGGGACGAAACGTTGAACGGGTTGCAAAGACACCCATGCGCGCATTGCCGCCCAGTCGGGGAGGGCGAACCGTGGGACGCCAGCCGCCTGCCATCGTCTGATGAAAGACAAACAGCAGCCAGAGGTGGCTGAACGCTTCCAGTCCGCGAACCGCTTCCGGCTGATTGTACGGGGGCAGCAGGTGCAGTTCTCCACCGCCATCCTGCACCAGGCCTGGCTGACGCGGCACGGCAAACTTCTCTTTCCACGGCGAGCGGATGACCCCAATCTGCGCAAAGGTGAATTCACTCATTGATTACTGACTTTCAATGCCGAGCCCTGGCACACTGCCTGACGGTAGCACCCTGGTGTACCCGTCACGATTTCACACTTGTGCAGCAGCACCGCATTGGCTTTCATCTGCGACGCCCGGATCTGCAGACGTTTACGGGCCGTGGCGATGTTAGCGGGTGAGTTCTGATTGCTGATCTGGCAATCTTCAGCAGAGACTTCACCCAGATCGCGGAACGGTTTGCTGACCAGATCGGCGGCATCCGTGTAGAGCTTAACCGGTGCGGGACGGGCAGCGGGTTTGCGGGTCGGTTCAGTGGAGTGCTGCGGCCTGGACGGTGCGCTGGTTATCGGGTGATACTCATGAACACACCCTGTCAGCATCAATGCTAACAAGCCGAGCGGTAAAAAACGCATGGCAACATCCTCAGGTTTCCAAAAGTGGCGTTATTGAAACAAGGACAGGAATAAATAACAAGTCGGGCAGGGCAGGCCGTAACAGAAAGGGCGGCATAGCGCCGCCCCTGGGGAGAAAGTCGGCTGACTTACCAGCCTTTAACTGCACCGCCGTTAAAGACTTTGTTGGCGGCTTCGTTAACTTCGTCAGACTGGTAAGCCTGAACGAACTTCTTCACGTTTTCCGCATCTTTGTTATCTTCGCGCGCGACAATCAGGTTCACATAAGGTGAATCTTTATCTTCGACGAAAATCCCATCTTTAGTCGGGGTCAGGCCGATCTGGCTGGCATAGGTGGTATTGATGACCGCCAGGGCGATCTGCTGATCGTCCAGTGAGCGAGGCAGCTGTGGCGCTTCCAGCTCAACAATTTTCAGATGCTTTGGATTCTCAGTGATATCCAGCGAGGTTGGCAGCAGGCCTGTGCCCTCTTTCAGTTTGATCAGGCCGGCTTTCTGCAGCAGCAGCAGCGAACGTCCCAGGTTAGTCGGATCGTTTGGAATCGCGATCTGAGCGCCATCCTGCAACTCATCCAGCGATTTGATCTTTTTCGAGTAGCCCGCAATCGGGTAAACGAAAGAGTTGCCGACGGAAACCAGTTTGTAGCCACGATCTTTGATCTGCTGATCCAGATAAGGTTTGTGCTGGAAGGCGTTAACGTCGATATCGCCTTTGCTCAGTGCCTCGTTCGGCAGAACGTAATCGTTGAAGGTGACCAGCTCAACGTCCAGACCATACTTCTCTTTCGCGACTTTCTGCGCGGCTTCAGCAACCTGCTGTTCAGCGCCGACAATCACGCCCACTTTGATGTGGTTCGCATCTTTCTCTTTTTGATCGCATCCTGCCAGCGCAATCGCGCCAATCAGTGCACCCACAGCGGCAATTTTTTTGAATTTGAAAGACATATCCTTTCCTTAATAATGTGATATTGCTGGCTTACTTATGGGACACAGCACGTACGATGCGGTCGCCACAGAACTGAATGAGATACACCAAAACCACTAACAACACCAATACCGTATTCATCACGGTGGCGTTATATCCGATATAACCATACTGATAACCGATCTGACCCAGACCACCGGCACCGACCGCGCCGCCCATGGCAGAGTAACCGACCAGGGTAATCAGGGTGATCGTCGCGGCGTTTACCAGACCCGGCATCGCTTCCGGCAGCAGCACCTTGCGAACGATCTGCATCGGCGTGGCACCCATGGCACGTGACGCTTCAATCAGGCCGGTAGGCAGTTCCAGCAGGGCATTTTCCACCATACGAGCGATAAAGGGGGCGGCGCCAACGGTCAGCGGGACGATTGCCGCCTGCAGTCCGATGGAGGTGCCGACGATCACGCGGGTAAAAGGAATCATCCAGACCAGTAAGATAATGAACGGAATGGAGCGGAAGATATTCACCAGCGCGGAGAGCACGCGATAGAGCCCCTGATTCTGCAGAATCTGTCCCGGACGGGTAACATAAAGCAGAACGCCGACTGGCAGACCCAGTACAAAACCAAAAAAGCCGGAGACGAAGGTCATCATCAGCGTTTCCCACACGCCCCGTCCCAGCAACCACATCATCGCTTCAGACATAACCCAGCACCTCTACTTTCACATGATTCTCCTGCAGCCAGGCTATCGCCTCGCGGGTATCGCTTTCAGTGCCGTGCATTTCGGCCAGCATAATGCCGAACTTCACGCCGCCGGCGTAATCCATCTGCGCACTGATAATGTTGTTATTCACGTTATAACGGCGTGCGGCTTCGGAAAGCAGCGGCGCGTCAACCGATTTACCGGTAAATTCCAGTCGCAGCAAGGGCACGCTATTCTCAGCGGCAGTGGCTGACAGGCGCTGCTGATAATCATCCGGGATATCCAGATGCAGGGTAGACTGAATGAACTGCTGAGCCAGCGGTGTCTTAGGATGAGAGAAGACCTCACTGACGCTATCTTTCTCAATCAGCTCCCCCTGACTGATGACAGCCACCTGGTCACAGATGCGCTTGACCACGTCCATTTCATGGGTGATGAGCAGAATCGTCAGGCCAAGCCGGCGGTTAATGTCCTTCAGCAGCTCCAGAATAGAACGGGTCGTCGCCGGGTCGAGGGCGCTGGTGGCTTCATCACACAGCAGCACTTTTGGATTGCTGGCGAGCGCACGGGCAATCGCAACGCGCTGCTTCTGTCCACCCGACAGGTTTGCGGGCCAGGCATCGTGCTTATCGGCTAGTCCCACCAGTTCCAGCAGTTCCGTAACGCGAGCGTTGATCTGTTCACGGGAGAGATTTCCGAGCTCCAGCGGCAGGGAGACATTGCCCGCGACGGTCCGGGAGGTCATCAGGTTGAAGTGCTGGAAGATCATGCCAATCTGACGACGGGCCTGAGTCAGCTGACGTTCGCTGAGTGCGGTCAGGTCAGCACCGTCGACCAGCACACGGCCTGATGTCGGACGCTCCAGCAGGTTAACGCACCGAATCAGCGTACTTTTACCGGCACCGGAAGCACCGATAACGCCATAAATCTGTCCGGCAGGCACGTGCAGGCTGACGTCCTTCAACGCCGAAATGGTGCGCGTGCCCTGCTGGAACACTTTGGTGATATTTTCGAGTTTAATCATTAGTTTATTTATTATCGTGTTGCGTTGTCCGTGGTGTGGGAAGCCTCGTTGCTTTTATTAAGGGTAAAAGCTGGATGGATGGTAAGGCATCCAGACGTCTGAATCAATGGAAGTGATTCAATCTGACATTCTCCCTTTCACAGCAATCATGCGATACTGATTGGCAATTTTTACAGCAGGAGTTTCTACGTGGCGAATAAAGTCCCCGCTATTTTTCTTGATCGTGATGGCACCCTTAATGTCGACAATGGCTATGTCCATGAGATCGATAACTTTCAGTTTATTGACGGCACCATTGAAGCGCTGCAGCAACTGAAGGCGATGGGGTATGCGCTGGTGATCGTGACCAATCAGTCTGGCATCGCGCGCGGTATGTTTACTGAAGATACCTTTATGCAGCTCACCGAATGGATGGACTGGTCGCTGGCCGATCGCGACGTTGATCTGGACGGCATCTATTTCTGCCCGCACCATCCTGACGCCGCCGTTGCAGAGTATCGTCAGGCGTGCGACTGCCGTAAACCTCAGCCGGGTATGCTCGTGATGGCTCAGCAAGAGCTGAATATTGATATGGCGGCGTCTTATATGGTGGGCGACAAGCTGGAGGATATGCTGGCAGGGCAGGCTGCTGGTGTGGGTACCAAAGTCCTGGTGCGTAGCGGTAAACCGGTGACTGCTGAAGGGGAAGCCGCAGCTGACTGGGTCATCGATAGCCTTGCCGCACTGCCAGCGCGCATTAAACAGGCATAAAAGGGCGCTTTTGAGCAAATTTCAGACGAACGGAAAAAAAGTCTTAATTTACACTTGCGCTATCTGAACCGCTCCCTATAATGCGCCTCCATCGACACGGCACACCGGCAACGGGAAACGGGTTGAAGGTTCAGGAGACTGAGCCGCCGGAGAAAAACTTCTGAAAAAGAGGTTGACTCTGAAGGAGGAAAGCGTAATATACGCCACCTCGCGACAGGGCGCTAACGCACTGTTCGCACTGCTCTTTAACAATTTATCAGACAATCTGTGTGGGCACTCGCAGGATTGATATCAGCGTCTCCGGACGCACAAAAATATCAAAGCCTCACGAGTGAACACATAATGA
>Ga0308172_1000165_pt1 | contig 122833 bp, 108 predicted proteins | sample PhyGR2_FD_202134 | JGI IMG/M metagenome (GOLD analysis project Ga0308172, IMG submission 202134) | Phyllosphere microbial communities from UC Gill Tract Community Farm, Albany, California, United States - DLSLSG.R2 | ecosystem: Host-associated > Plants > Phyllosphere > Unclassified | place... | reverse complement strand
AAACTGACATCAGACGAATGCTGATGTGAGAGAAAGAATCGGTGGAGCGGTAGTTCAGTTGGTTAGAATACCTGCCTGTCACGCAGGGGGTCGCGGGTTCGAGCCCCGTCCGTTCCGCCACTTATTTATGTTATGCCTGCTTGAACGTGGGGATAATAGTAAGCGTTCTTTAGGGGCGTAGCTCAGTTGGTAGAGCACCGGTCTCCAAAACCGGGTGTCGCGAGTTCGAGTCTCTCCGCCCCTGCCATACAAATAGCCTTCCGCTTGCGGAGGGCTTTTTTGCGTTTTAGCGCAGAAAAAAATTAAAATTAAGACTTACCCTTCAGCGGTTTTCCAAAATACCTACCTAAATGTTCTAAGTTGTTGGGGCAATTTCATACTATCACCCCCCAACATTGACGCTCTACAATGCCAAAAATTACTTTGGCTGCGCTAGATGATAATTTATCAACGATTGCGTTAAATACTTAATCTCCTCTTTCCTGTCACTGTTGTGGAGCCAAACGGCGTAAATTGGCCGCGTTAGGGCTTCCTGAGAGCTATCAACTTGGAAGTGATTCGGATGCCAATGTGCTGGGAAAAATGCTCTTCCTCCTGCTTGGATCATGACCTGTTCGGCAAGCGCGATTGAGCTGGTCGTTAAAATTGGGGGATTATTGTTGCTAGTGAGCTGCTCATCAAAGCGAGAAAAATCAGCCCCCCACTCTAAGCGAATGTAGGGAAGGTCGTCGCTTGCTCCTTCTGCTGCGGATGTAAGAAGTTGCAGTGTGAACTCGCCGACTTTTTCTGTTGATAGCTCCTCCATTTTTGGGATCTCTGTTGTTATCAGTAGGTCCAGATGGCGTTCATGCAGCTGTCTAACATGGGTATGTCTTTGTCCAATACGAGCTTCAAGCAAGAGTTCAGGTTTATGCTTATAGACGCCTGCTAGCCATGAGATAAGCAGCGATTCCCACATCATTGCTGGAGCACCAATCGATAATTCTTTGTGCTGTCGGCTCTTAAGAACTTCTTTTTTAGCCAATAGCCATGTTTCCATCAGTTTTTCTGCGTACGGAACCAGACGTTCTCCTGCCTCGGTTAGCTGGATATTATTGCGGTGGCGAGTGAAAAGATCGGCACCAACTTGTGTTTCAAGCTGACGAATACGGAAGCTAACCGCTGATTGTGTTAGATAAAGCGTTTCAGCGGCTTTGCCAAAGTGTCTTGTTCTGCTCACTTCTAAGAAGGTTTTTAGTAATTCGCTATCCACTGTCTCTCCAATAAAAATATTAATCATGATGATTTAAATGTTTTGTTTTACACGTTGTCAAGCCTAACTAATACTCCGCGCCATAAGTGGTACAGCAATAAGAAAATTTAGGAGTGTGTCAGATGGCGGAAAGCTTCAGCACCAATCATCGTTTTTTTGACAATAAACATTATCCTCGTGGTTTTTCACGTCACGGCGATTTCACAATTAAAGAAGCTCAGGTTCTTGAGCGTTTTGGTTATGCGTTTAACGAGCTCGATTTAGGGACTCGTGAGCCACAAACTGAAGAAGAACAACTCTTTGTTGCTGTATGCCGTGGCGAACGTCAGCCTGCGACAGAAGCAGAGAAGATTTGGTCGAAGTATATTGCACGCATTCGTCGTCCTAAGCGTTTCCACACCTTGTCCGGCGGTAAACCGCAGATGGATACGGTGGAAGAATACACTGACAGTGATGACTAAAAACTCGGGGCCTTAGGCCCCGTTTTTTATTGCAGTGCCTGATGGAGATGTTGGATTAAACGATCCATTGAGCGATAGCTGAGTGCCTCTGCAATATGAATTCGGCTGATGTTGTCACTTTGTGCAAGATCTGCAATAGAACGAGCAACTTTTAGTATTCGATGCCAAGCCCTAACCGATAATCCCATCTTCTCTAGCGCTTGTTCCAGAAATGCCGCATCTTCTTGAGATAGTGAGCATACTCTGTCCATCTCTTTGCCTGCCAAGTGTGCGTTGAGCTTTCCCGATCGTTGATACTGTTTTTCTCGTGCTAAACAGACTCGTTGGCGAATAACCTCGCTGCTTTCTCCAACGCGTTTTTGAATGCTAAGAACGCCTGCGGGTAACAATGGCACTTCAATAGAGAGGTCAAAACGATCTAAAAATGGGCCTGATAAGCGGGATAGATATTTGAGTATCTGCTGTGGTGGTGTACGAGCATGAATGCCTTTGTAATGTCCTGTCGGACTTGGATTCATAGCAGCAACTAATTGTACTCTTGCAGGGAAAGTGACTTTTGCCAGTGCCCTAGAAATGCATGCTTCGCCAGACTCAAGCGGTTCGCGCAGAGCATCCAACACTCGCCGTTCAAACTCGGGCAGTTCATCCAAAAATAATACCCCGTTATGTGCCAGAGAAATCTCTCCGGGTCTTGGCAAAGACCCACCTCCAATGAGTGCTGCCATTGAAGCACTGTGATGTGGGGTTCTAAATGGCCGCTGGTAACAAGATTGCCCCGTGGTTGATTGATGTACCAAACTAGCGACAGCCGCACTCTCTAAAGCCTCTTCGGTGGTTAACGGTGGCAATATGCTATTAAGGCGGCTGGCTAACATAGTTTTCCCTGTGCCGGGTGGCCCCAATAACAATAAGTTGTGGCCGCCTGTGGCGGCGATTTCTAAAGCTCTTCGTGCCTGTTCTTGCCCAATAATATCCCGCATATCCTTTGTGTTGGGAGATTGGGAGGATAGCTGAGAGACCTTCGGTGGTAGAAGCGGTGATTCACCGCTGAGATAATCACAAACCTGAAGAAGATGATTGGCAATGAGATGGGGCTGTTGTTCTCCAAGCAGGCCAAGCTCTTCCTCATTTTCCTCTGGTGCGATTAATTTACGCTGATGATGCTGTGCGGCCATAGCTGCTGGTATAGCGCCCTGAATGCGCCGTAGTGCGCCTGAAAGGCCCAATTCACCGAGTAACTCTAATCCTTCCACCGAAGTCGCGCTAAGTTGCTCAGAAGCAATCAAAATGGCGATTGCAATGGGAAGATCGTAGCGACCGCCCTCTTTGGGAAGATCTGCGGGAGCTAAATTCACCGTGATACGTTTTGCCGGGAAAGTAAAACCGCAATTTATGATGGCGCTTCTTACGCGGTCTTTAGCCTCTTTCACGGTCGCCTCAGGCAAACCTACTAATGTAAAACCGGGAAGCCCGGTACTGATGTGTGCTTCAACGCTCACGGCGGGTGCCTGCACGCCGATTGCTGCACGGGTATTAATCATCGCCACTGACATAGTCACCTCCATGTTGAAGAGCATCATGTGGCGAATAGCGAAGTGGCGTCAGAACGAGATACTGACTTTGTGTTATTGATTCCAGCATTTCAGTGTCTTGCATAATGTAGTCGACTTGAAACTGCGAGCCAGATTTGGTAATGGCAACAAAAATTAACATTTCACATACAATATTTAACAAAGATAGCATGCTAATTATTTTGGCCCTGCCGCCAAGAGGGTTATATTTAACATTAGTAATACAAAATGACATTCTGCATAACAAATAACAGGCTGTGCAGTTGTCACTAATAAAAATGCTAATAAAAAAGCCTCATACTCTACGGTAGGGAATTCATTATGTTTGGTTGGTCAAGCCAGCAGCGTAACGTTGCTATTGCGAGCTTCCTTAGTTGGACGCTCGATGCTTTCGATTTTTTCATCCTCGTATTTTTACTCAGTGATATTGCCAAGGCGTTTAACGTTGGTATGGAAGAAGTCACGTTGGCGATCTTGCTGACGCTGGCCGTGCGTCCGATTGGCGCATTGCTATTTGGGCGAGCGGCCGAGAAGTATGGTCGTCGGCCAATCTTGATGGTCAATATTCTCTTCTTTTCGATCTTCGAGTTGCTCTCCGCTGCAGCGCCATCTCTGACCATGTTCTTAGTGCTCAGAGTGCTGTATGGCGTGGCGATGGGGGGAATCTGGGGCGTTGCATCATCTTTGGCGATGGAAACCATTCCAGACCGCTCCCGTGGATTAATGTCAGGGATATTTCAGGCAGGCTACCCCTTCGGCTATCTTCTGGCTGCGGTGGTATACGGCTCACTGTTTGAAATTGTCGGCTGGCGTGGCCTGTTTGTGATTGGCGCTATCCCGATTATTTTATTGCCATTTATTTACTTTAAAGTACCCGAATCACCGGTTTGGCTGGCTGCTCGTGAGCGCAAAGAAAGCACTGCGCTTCTCCCCGTTTTGAAGAGCCACTGGAAGCTTTGCATTTACCTCGTTTTATTGATGGCTGCGTTCAATTTCTTCAGCCACGGTACTCAGGATATGTATCCAGCGTTTTTGAAAATTCAGCATGGTTTCGATCCTAAAACCGTCAGTATCATCGCTATTAGCTACAATATCGCATCAATTATCGGTGGCGTGTTCTTTGGCGTGTTGTCGGAAAAAATTGGCCGTAAAAAAGCGATTATTATTGCGGCGGCGCTGGCCTTACCTGTTATCCCTCTATGGGCGTTCTCTGGGGGCTCGCTCATGCTAGGCATTGGCGCATTCCTAATGCAGTTCATGGTGCAAGGGGCTTGGGGCGTTATTCCTACTTACCTTAATGAGCTGGTTCCCGCTAATACACGCGCGGTGTTACCGGGGTTTGTATATCAACTGGGCAACCTGATTGCTTCGGTGAACGCGACGCTTCAGGCAACGATTGCTGAAAGCCATGGGCAGAACTATGGTTTGGCGATGGCGATTATTGCGGGCAGTGTTGCAGTGGCAATCATTGTGCTGATTTCTTTTGGTCGAGATACTCAAGGCGCCTCTTTAGGGAGAAAAATTTCGGCCGAAGAAACCTCAATAAAATGATGTTAAATCATAATATTGGACGCGATTTGAGCCGTTTTTGCTTATTGGTTACGCAAAAAAATTATTGTCAGACGGCAAAGAACTGTGATAACTCTTTAAGCATTAGCTCAGAAGGCAACAGAAAAAACTATTTATGAAAACTCTCGTCCAAGTACTCAGCCTCGTCGTGATTAGTGTGGTGGTGATTATTATCCCACCGTGCGGGGCAGCACTTGGACGAAGAAAGGCTTAAAAATCAGGCCTGAATCAAACGAGAACCCCCGCACCGAAAGGTCCGGGGGTTTTTTTTCGCAATGAAAAAGTGATGGGGAACAGCAAATGGCTAACAGAATAAAATCCTGTTGTCCCAGTAAAAGGGCGGGGAGTTAATCTATGAATGGAGCACAGTGGGTAGTACAAGCGTTGCGTGCACAGGGTGTTGATAAAGTTTTCGGCTACCCAGGCGGCGCAATCATGCCGGTATACGATGCATTGTATGACGGTGGTGTGGAACACCTACTGTGCCGCCACGAGCAAGGCGCCGTGATCGCCGCTATTGGCTATGCCCGCGCCACGGGAAAACCCGCGGTGTGTATTGCAACTTCAGGCCCAGGAGCAACCAACCTGATTACGGGTTTAGCGGATGCCATGCTGGATTCTGTTCCCGTTGTCGCCATCACAGGCCAAGTCGGTTCTGCTCTGATTGGTACCGATGCTTTTCAAGAGATTGATGTTTTAGGGCTGTCATTGGCATGTACCAAGCACAGCTTTTTAGTTGAGTCACTGGATGCTTTGCCCAGCATCATGGCTGAAGCTTTTGCAGTTGCGATGGGCGGGCGTCCAGGCCCTGTCTTAATCGATATCCCTAAAGATATTCAGTTGGCCGAAGGTGAACTGGCTGCGCATTTGTCTGCCGTTACCGAAGTCATGCCTGCCTGTGAAACCGGCTTAATGCAGGCGCGTGAATTGTTAGCTCAGGCTAAAAAACCGATGTTGTATGCCGGCGGTGGGGTGGGGATGGCGCAGGCTGTTCCTGCATTGCGCGAATTCGTTAATGCAACCGGCATTCCTACTGTAGCCACGTTAAAGGGCCTGGGAGCACCAGATGCTAAACATCCATGCTATTTAGGGATGTTAGGCATGCACGGCACCAAGGCTGCTAATCTGGCGGTGCAGCAATGCGATTTGCTGATTGCCGTGGGGGCACGTTTTGACGATCGGGTGACCGGCAAGCTGAACGCTTTTGCACCTCATGCCAAAGTTATTCATATGGATATCGACCCTGCTGAGATGAGCAAGCTGCGTCAGGCACACATAGAGCTGTGCGGTGATTTAAATCATATGCTGCCAGCGCTGAGCCAGCCGTTGAGCATCGGAGAATGGCAGTATGACGTTATTGGTCTGAAAGCCGAGCACCCGTGGCGTTACGATCACCCCGGTCAGGCTATTTATGCCCCGCTGTTCCTGAAACAGTTATCTGACCGTAAACCCGCCAGCGCGGTTGTAACTACCGACGTAGGCCAGCACCAAATGTGGACTGCACAGCATATGCAGTTTACTCGCCCAGAAAATTTCATCACCTCGAGCGGTTTAGGCACCATGGGATTTGGCGTCCCTGCGGCCGTCGGTGCGCAAATGGCGCGCCCAGACGATATGGTCATCTGTGTCTCAGGCGATGGCTCTTTCATGATGAACGTGCAGGAATTAGGCACCATCAAACGTAAAAAACTGCCGGTAAAAATAGTCCTGCTGGATAACCAGCGCTTAGGCATGGTACGTCAATGGCAGCAGCTGTTTTTTGACGGGCGCTATAGCGAAACCAACTTATCCGATAATCCTGATTTCTTAATGCTGGCCAGCGCTTTTGGTATCGCAGGCCAGCGTATTACCCGTAAAGATCAAGTCGACGCCGCACTGGATGCGCTGTTAAACAGCGAAGGTCCGTACCTGCTCCATGTCTCCATCGACGAATTAGAGAATGTCTGGCCTTTAGTTCCGCCGGGCGCAGGCAATGAATCTATGATGGAGAAAATATCATGATGCAGTTAACATCCTTGCAACATCAATTGGCGATTCAGGCACGTTTCCGCCCAGAGGTTTTAGAGCGGGTACTCCGCGTTATCCGTCACCGTGGCTTCCAAGTTTGTGCTATGAATATGGCTCAGATGTTGGATTCAGACAGTGTGAACATTGAACTAACGGTGTCTAGCCAGCGTCCAATCAACCTGCTTTCATCGCAGTTGAGTAAATTGATGGATGTTGCTTGCGTTGAAGTGCAGCCGCATGCGGCTCATCAACAAGCGGCCGGTTAGCGGCCTACGCTGGCACTAGAAACGAATAATATTAATTAAATATCGCGCATCAGACGCAACAAGGAAAAAAGAATGACCACGAAGAAAGCGGATTACATTTGGTTCAATGGCGAGATGGTTCCATGGGCAGAAGCTAAAGTGCACGTTATGTCTCATGCGCTGCATTACGGGACTTCCGTGTTCGAAGGCGTGCGCTGCTATGACACCAATAACGGCCCTGCGGTTTTCCGCCACCGCGAACATATGCAGCGTCTGCGCGACTCCGCCAAAATTTACCGTATGCCTGTCTCCTACAGCGTCGATGAGCTGATGGAGGCCTGCCGCGAAACTCTGCGCAAAAACAATCTGACCAGCGCCTATATTCGTCCATTGGTCTTCGTGGGTGATGTGGGTATGGGCGTAAATCCACCTGAAGGCTACAACACCGATGTGATTATCGCCGCATTCCCATGGGGCGCTTATCTGGGTGCTGATGCGCTGGATCAGGGCATCGATGCACAGGTTTCTTCATGGAATCGCGCCGCGCCGAATACGATCCCAACGGCGGCAAAAGCCGGTGGTAACTATCTTTCTTCTCTGCTGGTGGGTTCTGAAGCACGTCGTCATGGCTATCAGGAAGGTATTGCTCTGGATGTTCATGGTTATGTGTCTGAAGGTGCAGGTGAAAACTTATTTATGGTGAAAGACGGTGTGATTTTCACTCCGCCATTTACGTCGGCGGCACTGCCGGGTATTACGCGTGATGCGATCATCAAGCTGGCGAAAAACGCCGGTTTTGAAATCCGTGAGCAGGTGATGTCACGTGAATCTCTGTATCTGGCAGACGAAGTCTTTATGTCTGGTACCGCAGCGGAAATTACGCCGGTACGTAGCGTTGACGGCATTCAGGTGGGTATTGGCCGCTGTGGCCCAATCACCAAACAGATTCAAGAAGCGTTCTTCGGCCTGTTCACTGGCAAAACTGAAGATCAGTGGGGCTGGTTGGATTTAGTCAACGCGAAGTAATTGAAGCGATAGACAGGGTATTTACCAAAAAATAACCTCGGAATACGTCGAGTTGCAGACAATCATCACACATGCAGCTTGAAGTAGGACGAGGACAAGTCGGGCGGTTCGTTCCCGCCCGCATAAATAGATAAAAGCCTGAACACAGGCTTACGCTGGAGTGAATTAAGCATGCCAAAGTATCGTTCCGCAACAACCACACATGGCCGCAATATGGCGGGCGCTCGCGCATTATGGCGAGCAACGGGAATGACAGACGCGGATTTCGGTAAGCCGATTATTGCCGTGGTTAACTCGTTTACCCAGTTCGTGCCGGGCCATGTTCATCTGCGCGATCTGGGCAAACTGGTTGCAGAGCAGATCGAGGCTTCTGGCGGCGTAGCCAAAGAATTCAATACCATTGCGGTGGATGACGGTATTGCCATGGGGCACGGCGGGATGCTGTATTCCCTGCCTTCCCGTGAGCTCATTGCGGACTCCGTAGAATATATGGTCAATGCGCACTGTGCTGATGCCATGGTGTGTATTTCCAACTGCGACAAAATCACCCCCGGGATGCTGATGGCATCTCTGCGTTTGAATATTCCGGTGATCTTTGTTTCCGGTGGCCCGATGGAAGCGGGTAAAACCAAATTATCTGATCAGATCATTAAACTGGATCTGGTGGATGCCATGATTCAGGGTGCCAACCCGAACGTTTCAGATGCAGACAGCGAGCAAATTGAGCGCTCTGCGTGTCCAACCTGCGGCTCCTGCTCTGGGATGTTTACCGCTAACTCCATGAACTGTTTAACCGAAGCGTTAGGGCTATCCCAACCGGGCAATGGTTCTCTGCTGGCGACCCATGCAGACCGCAAAGATCTGTTCCTGAATGCAGGCAAACGCATTGTGGACCTGACCAAGCGCTACTATGAGCAAGATGACGACCGCGTGCTGCCGCGCAATATCGCTAACAAAGCGGCATTTGAGAATGCGATGACGTTAGACATTGCTATGGGCGGCTCCACCAATACCGTTCTGCACCTGTTGGCTTCGGCTCAGGAAGGTGAAGTTGATTTCACCATGACGGACATTGACCGCCTGTCGCGTAAAGTTCCTCATCTGTGCAAAGTGGCGCCAAGTACGCAGAAATACCATATGGAGGATGTGCATCGCGCAGGCGGTGTGATCGGTATTTTGGGTGAGTTGGATCGTGCGGGGCTGTTAAATCGCGAAGTGAACAACGTTCTGGGTATGACGCTGCCTGAAACGCTAGCTGCTTATGACGTGATGGTTACAGAAGATGAAAGCGTCAAAAAGATGTATACCGCAGGCCCTGCGGGTATTCGTACCACCAAAGCGTTTTCGCAGGAATGCCGCTGGGATTCTCTGGATACTGACCGCCAAGAGGGCTGTATCCGAACCCGTGAATTTGCCTATAGCCAAGACGGTGGATTAGCCGTGCTATATGGCAATATCGCGGAAGATGGCTGCATCGTAAAAACCGCCGGTGTGGAAAAAGAGAGCCTGATTTTCCGTGGTCCAGCAAAAGTATATGAAAGCCAAGATGCGGCGGTAGACGCTATTCTGGGCGGTAAAGTGGTAGCGGGTGACGTGGTAGTTATTCGCTACGAAGGCCCAAAAGGCGGCCCTGGCATGCAAGAAATGCTGTATCCAACCACTTATCTCAAATCGATGGGGTTGGGTAAAAGCTGCGCGCTGATCACCGATGGTCGTTTCTCTGGTGGCACATCGGGTTTGTCGATCGGGCACGTTTCGCCGGAGGCGGCGAGCGGTGGCATCATCGCGTTGGTGCAAGACGGCGACATGATTGACATCAACATCCCACAGCGCGGTATTCAATTAGACGTTGCCGAAAGCGAACTGGCGAATCGTCGTGAGCAAGAGCTGGCGCGTGGCGATGCGGCATGGACACCGAAAGCGCGTGAGCGTCAGGTATCCTTTGCGCTGCGAGCCTATGCGATGTTGGCCACCAGCGCTGACCGTGGCGCTGTGCGCGATAAATCTAAGCTGGGGGGCTAATCATGACTTCCTCAGCCAATATGCAAAAAGAAGTGCTTCCCAGCCAGCCCTGCGGGGCTGAATACCTACGCGCGGTGCTTCGTGCGCCGGTTTATGAGGTTGCACAGGTCACACCGTTGCAGACTATGACGAAACTGTCTGAACGCGTCGGCAATACCATTTTAGTGAAACGCGAAGATCGCCAGCCCGTACACAGTTTTAAACTGCGCGGTGCCTACGCGATGATCGCTGGCCTTGATGAAGAGCAAAAATCTCACGGCGTTGTGACGGCATCAGCGGGAAATCATGCACAAGGTGTGGCGCTTTCTGCTTCGCGTTTAGGTATCAAATCTACCATCGTCATGCCGGTTTCAACCGCTGATATTAAAGTAGATGCGGTGCGAGGTTTTGGTGGTGAAGCCGTGCTGTATGGTGCGAACTTTGACGAAGCCAAAGCCTATGCCATTGAATTAGCCAAAACCAGAAACCTCACTTTTGTTCCTCCTTTTGACCATCCTGCGGTTATTGCTGGCCAAGGCACTTTGGCCATGGAGTTATTGCAGCAGGATGCCCATCTGGATCGCGTATTTGTTCCCGTCGGCGGCGGTGGCTTAGCCGCTGGCGTGGCTGTGCTGATCAAGCAACTGATGCCACAGATCAAAGTGATCGGCGTTGAGGCGGAAGATTCTGCCTGTCTACGTGCCGCGCTGGATGCCGGTCATCCAGTGGATTTAGCTCGCGTCGGGCTATTTGCCGAAGGCGTGGCGGTTAAGCGCATCGGCGATGAGACTTTCCGCCTGTGCCGTGAATATCTAGATGATGTGATCACCGTGGATAGTGATGCGATCTGCGCTGCGGTAAAAGATCTTTTCGAAGATGTGCGTGCGGTTGCAGAACCCTCTGGTGCTTTGGCGCTGGCAGGGCTGAAAAAGTATGTTCAACAGCATCAGATTCAGGGCGAACGCTTGGCCCATGTGCTGTCTGGGGCGAATCTTAATTTCCACGGTTTACGTTATGTCTCTGAGCGCTGTGAATTAGGTGAACAGCGGGAAGCACTGTTGGCCGTTACCATTCCTGAGCAGCAGGGGAGTTTCCTCAAATTCTGTCAGCTGTTGGGTGGACGTGCGGTAACGGAGTTTAACTACCGCTACGCCGATGCGGATAACGCCTGCATTTTTGTTGGCGTACGCTTAACGCGTGGTTTGGCAGAGCGCCAGGAAATTTTGACGCTGCTGCAAGACGGTGGGTATCAGGTTGTAGACCTTTCCGACGATGAAATGGCGAAGCTGCACGTGCGCTATATGGTCGGAGGCCGTCCGTCTAAGCCGCTACAAGAGCGTCTTTATAGCTTTGAATTTCCTGAATCGCCGGGCGCACTGCTGAAGTTTTTAAGCACCTTAGGTACCCATTGGAATATTTCTCTTTTCCACTACCGTAGCCATGGTACGGATTTTGGGCGTGTTCTTGCTGCGTTTGAACGTGCAGACAGCGATCCGAATTTCGAATCGCGCCTACATGAACTGGGCTATGAATGCCACGATGAAACCGATAATTCGGCGTTTCGTTTCTTCTTAAAAGGCTAATTGGCGATTGCGTTCTGGTGGCTATAACAGCTGCCAGAACGCATGAATGAGCGGTTCCTCTAGGCGTTTTTTCTGCACACAAACGCCGAGTTCAAAAGGTGCCACCATCGCCACATGATCGAGTTCGGTAATACGTGCGCGAATAGATTCGGGACTGTTATCTAAAACTACGTCGGGTAACAGGGCGATACCACAGCCAAGAGCGACCATGGATACAATCGCTTCATGACCAGAAACGGTAGCGTAAATCTGCGGATTGCTGATTTTCTGTCTGCGAAACCAGAGATCTATTCGCTGACGCGACGGGCCATGTTCCGGCAAGATGAATGGAATTTGCGACCAGTCTGGCTGCTCGACTAGCGCTAGCGTGCGGACATGACAGGGAAGCGCGGGTGCAATCAAGCGCAGCGGTATTTCACCAATTTTGGTGAACTCAATGCTGGTGGGCAGCGTTTCTGGTCGGCCAGCGATGCCGAGATCGGCTTCGTCTGACTGTATTTTGCTAACGGCGTCGGCGGCATCGCCGGTTGTGAGCTTGATTTCAACCAGCGGATGCAACGCTCGGAAGCGATCGAGTACAGAAGGTAAATGGCTATAGGCCGCGGTCACCGAGCAGAACAGACGCAGTTCACCGGTTAATGCAGGGCCCGTTTGACCGAGAGCGTTACGCAACTGCTGATATTGCAACAGCGTTTGCTGAGCAAAAGTTTTGAGCTGTTCGCCTGCGCTGGTAAGGCGTACATCGCGGTTATCGCGTAGAAAGAGCGGTTGCCCGAGTTCATCTTCCAGCCGTTGTATCTGGCGAGAAAGCGTTGATGGACTCACATGCACCGCCTGTGCGGTGCGGCCAAAATGGCGCGAGTCAGCCAGATGAAGAAATAATTTTAAGTCTCGAAGATCCATGGGTGATTTCCGCTCATTACGTTGCAAAAAATGCAATGACATCTTCGTAATATATCAATTTAAGCAATACAAATCCTATCATATGATGGATTCATTCTCCTCGATGAGAACCTCCCCAATAGACAGGTGGGGAAGTAAAAAATAATGAACTTGCAGACGTCGCCTTTGAGCGAAAACACAACGTCAAACAACCAAACAATGGAGCAAACCATGGCTAATTATTTCAACACATTGAACCTGCGTCAGCAGTTGGCGCAACTGGGTAAGTGTCGCTTTATGGGACGCGAAGAATTTGCCGATGAAGCGGGATACCTGAAAGGTAAAAAAGTGGTGATCGTTGGCTGTGGTGCGCAGGGTTTGAACCAAGGTTTGAACATGCGTGACTCTGGTCTGGATGTGGCCTACGCATTGCGTGCTGAGGCGATTGCTGAGAAGCGCGCGTCATGGCGTAAGGCAACTGAAAATGGCTTTAAAGTAGGCACCTACGAAGAGTTGATCCCACAGGCCGATCTGGTGGTTAACCTGACGCCAGACAAACAGCATTCTGCGGTAGTGAAAGCGGTTCAGCCTTTGATGAAAGACGGTGCGGCGTTGGGCTATTCGCATGGTTTCAACATTGTTGAAGTTGGCGAGCAAATTCGTAAGGACATCACCGTTGTGATGGTGGCACCGAAGTGTCCGGGCACTGAAGTACGTGAAGAATATAAGCGTGGCTTTGGTGTGCCGACTCTGATTGCGGTTCACCCAGAAAACGATCCGAAAGGCGAAGGCATGGCGATAGCCAAAGCGTGGGCGGCGGCAACGGGTGGTCATCGTGCCGGTGTTCTGGAGTCTTCTTTCGTGGCAGAAGTAAAATCTGACCTGATGGGTGAGCAAACTATTCTGTGTGGCATGTTACAAGCGGGTTCACTGCTGTGCTTTGATAAGCTGGTGTCTGAGGGTACTGAACCTGCTTATGCCGAAAAACTGGTTCAGTTCGGCTGGGAAACCATTACCGAAGCGCTGAAACAGGGTGGTATCACGCTGATGATGGATCGTTTATCTAACCCTGCGAAGCTGCGCGCATACGCACTGTCAGAGCAACTGAAAGAAATTATGGCTCCGCTGTTCCAAAAACATATGGATGACATCATTTCTGGCGCGTTTTCGGGTGGCATGATGGCTGACTGGGCTGAAGACGATATCAAACTGCTGACCTGGCGCGAAGAAACCGGCAAAACTGCGTTTGAAACTGCGCCGCAGTTTGAAGGCAAAATTGCCGAGCAGGATTACTTCGACCAAGGTGTTCTGATGATTGCGATGGTAAAAGCAGGCGTTGAGCTGGCGTTTGAAACCATGGTGGCTTCCGGCATCATTGAAGAGTCTGCTTATTACGAATCGCTGCACGAGCTGCCGCTGATCGCGAATACCATTGCGCGTAAACGTCTGTATGAAATGAACGTGGTTATCTCTGATACTGCGGAATACGGTAACTATCTGTTTGCTAACGCGGCAGTGCCTTTGCTGAAAGAGAAATTCATGGCTTCTCTGCAAATCGGCGACTTAGGCAAAGCAGCTGGCACAACAACGGCGGTGGATAATGCCCAACTGCGCGATGTGAACGAAGCGATTCGCAATCATCCAATTGAAGCTGTGGGCCATAAACTGCGTGGCTACATGAAAGATATGAAGCGCATTGCCGTTGCGGGTTAATTTTGCGATATAGCAAAAAAATAGCAAAAAAGGCGCCTAGGCGCCTTTTTTATTGCTTACATCTAAACTAGCTACGATAAAGCACTTTGATGATGTGGTAGCCAAACTGGGTATGCAGCGGGCCATAAGGCTCTAGCAGCGGGCAGGAGAACACCACTTTATCGAACGCAGGAACCATCTGGCCCTGACGGAATTCACCCAAATGACCGCCTTTTTTGCCCGACGGGCAGATTGAATGCTTCTTGGCCAGCTTCTCGAAATCGCCGCCGTTTTTGAGCTGCTCAAGAAGATCCAGAGCCTGTTTTTCTTCCTTTACAAGGATATGCAATGCTGCCGCGTTTTTAGCCATCGGGGATACTCCAGATGAAGGCATTAGAGAAATTTGCCCTAGTGTACTCAGCCTAGGGCTATTTCCGCAATGGCGCTCATCTCCAGCAGTGCTCCATAATGCAGCGCAGAACATGGCACGACGGTACGAGCAGGGCGGTGATCACCTATCCACTGTGCATAAAGTCGATTAAATTCTGGCCATAATGCGACATCACTGAGATAGACCTGCACATTCACCAGATGTCGTTTATGAATTCCAGCCGTCTCTAACAGGATGTCGATATTGTTAAAAACGGTCTGCGCCTGTTCAGCTAATTCACCCTGCGGCTGTGGGCTTGCAAGCGAGATCGGTAACTGCCCAGAGATATACAGACTGTTACCGGAAATGATCGCGGGTGAATAATGCCCACCGGGTGTGGGTAACCGATCTGAATGGATGATTTTCATAGTATGTTGTTCCCGCGCTTGAGGAAATCAGCATAGGACTCAGCATCCACGTTGCCTCCGCTGACGATAATCCCCACGCGTGCACCGCGAATATCAATGGCGCCACTCATTGCGGCGGCAGCGGCCAAGCATCCTGTTGGTTCTACGACAATTTTCATTCTTTCCATGAAGAAACGCATTTGATCGCATAGCTGTTGATCGCTCACGGTAAGAATATCTTCAACGAAATTACGAATGATTGGGAAGGTGAGTTCACCGACGCATTGGGTTTGTGCGCCATCAGCGATGGTATCGGGAACCGCAATACTTACGCGTTCCCCCGTACGCAGCGATTGCTGCACGTCATTGCCGGCTTCAGGTTCAACGCCAAATATGCGACAGTTTGGTGCCATGTGGTTCGCGGCGATTGCACATCCAGAAAGCAGCCCACCGCCGCCGGTACAGACGAACAAGAAATCGAGTTCGCCAACCTCTTCGAATAATTCCAGCGCGGAGGTACCTTGGCCAGCAATAACATGAGGGTGGTTGTAGGGAGGGATAATACTTAAACCACGCTTGGCTGCCAGATCGGCGGCGATCGCTTCACGATCTTCGGTTTGGCGATTGTAAATAATGACTTCGGCACCGTATCCGCGTGTGGCGGCGAGTTTAGCCGCGGGGGCATCGTGTGGCATTACGATAGTCACGGGAACGTTGAGCTCACGAGCTGCTAACGCCATCGCCTGCGCATGGTTCCCTGAAGAGAATGCGACAACGCCGTTTTTCTTCTGCTCCGGCGTCAAATGGCTTATTGCGTTATAAGCGCCGCGAAATTTAAATGCGCCAATACGCTGGTAGTTTTCACACTTAAAAAACAGGCTTGCGCCGGTTAAAGCGTTGGCTTGAGTAGAGGTCAGAACCGGCGTGCGGTGCGCTGCTGCTTTAATGATATTTGCAGCCTCACGCACATCATCTGCGCTGACTGTCATGGGTAACAGGGGCATGATTTTCTCCTCGGGGTGCAATTTGCTTTGTCATTTTGTATAATTTTATACGATCAGTAAAATAAAAAGGAAAGCGCTATATGAAAAATAATGAAGAGATCCCGATAGAAACCTTAAGTGAGAACCAGCTATTGCTGCGTGAAGGGGCCAAAATCGCTAAGGCATTAGGTGAAATGTTTGCCCCGACCTGCGAAGTCGTTTTGCACGATCTCTGTAATCCTCTACATTCCATTGTGGCGATAGAACAGCCCCTTTCAGGGCGCAAAATCGGCGATCCATCAACGGAAATGGGGCTGGCACGTATACGCGATCCTCAGTATCCAGACGTGGTGCAAAACTACGGTAATCGATTCCCAGATGGCCGGCCGGCAAAAAGTACGTCGATAGGTTTGCGTAACAGCCAGGGCGAATACGTGGCGGCGCTATGCCTGAATATGGATGTTTCGCTGCTTGATTCCGTTCAGCGCGTGTTGTCGCAATTGACGTCAGTAGATAGCGAACAGGCACCGACACAGGAAAGTTTGCGCAGTAGTTTTGGTTCGAAAGATGTGAAGCGTGCCATCGAAGATTATGCGGCAGCGATGTCGAGCCAACCGCGGGCACTTTCAGCTCCACAGCGTAAGGTATTGATTCGTCATCTGGCGACATCTGGTCTTTTACAACTGCGAGGCGCGGCGAAAATCGTGGCCGATGAGCTGGGGATTTCTCGTGCTTCGGTATATAACGCATTGAAGGTGGAACCAACGCGCGGAGTGTAATTTCACCGCTGGGTTTCTGCTACAATTCGCCCCGTACTCGTTGTTATCTTGTCGCCATCATATTCAGGTTAAGTCATCCATGCGTTTAAATCCCGGTCAGCAGCAGGCTGTCGAATTTGTTACAGGTCCTTGTTTAGTTCTGGCTGGTGCCGGTTCGGGTAAGACCCGTGTTATTACCAACAAAATTGCGCATCTGATCCGAGAATGTGGCTATCAAGCACGCCATATTGCCGCCGTGACGTTTACCAATAAAGCCGCTCGCGAAATGAAAGAGCGCGTGGCGCAAACGCTCGGGCGTAAAGAAGCGCGCGGTCTGATGATTTCTACTTTCCATACATTGGGATTGGAGATTATCAAACGTGAATACAAAGCCTTGGGAATGAAGGCTAATTTTTCATTGTTCGACGATCAGGATCAGCTGGCTTTGCTGACGGATTTGACTGAACAATGGCTCGAGAAAGACAAAGATCTGCTCAAACAGCTAATTTCGACGATCTCAAATTGGAAAAACGATCTGATCGATCCCAAACAGGCAGCGGTTCATGCATTTTCTGAGCGCGATAAGCTGTTTGTGCATTGCTATCAGCTGTATGACGCGCAGCTAAAAGCCTGCAATGTGCTGGATTTTGATGACCTCATCCTGCTGCCAACGCTGCTGTTGAGCAGCAACGAAGAGGTGCGTGAACGCTGGCAGCAACGCATTCGTTATCTGCTGGTGGATGAGTATCAAGATACCAACACCAGCCAGTATGAGCTGGTCAAACTGCTGGTGGGAAACCGTGCGCGTTTTACCGTGGTGGGTGATGACGATCAGTCGATTTACTCGTGGCGTGGTGCTCGACCACAAAACTTGGTGCTGCTTAAAGAAGACTTTCCGGCTTTGCAGGTGATAAAGCTGGAGCAGAACTATCGTTCATCTCAGCGTATTTTGAAGTCTGCCAATATTTTGATCGCCAATAATCCGCATGTTTTTGAAAAGCGGCTTTATTCTGAGCTAGGCTACGGTGAAGAGCTGAAAATTATTACGGCAAATAATGAAGATCACGAGGCTGAACGCGTGGTGGGTGAGTTAATCGCTCATCACTTTATTAATAAAACCTCCTACAGCGACTATGCGATCTTGTATCGCGGTAACCATCAGTCACGTGTGTTTGAAAAGATGCTGATGCAAAACCGTATTCCATATCGTATCTCTGGCGGCACGTCGTTCTTCTCGCGTCCAGAAATTAAAGATTTGCTGGCTTATCTCCGCGTGTTGACCAATCCAGACGACGACAGCGCATTTTTGCGCATTGTGAATACCCCACGGCGTGAGATTGGCCCTGCAACGCTGCAAAAGCTCGGTGAATGGGCTAACCATCGTGGTATCAGTTTGTTCCGTGCCAGCTTTGATTTTGGCCTAAGCCAAACGTTGACCGGGCGAGGCTTAGAGTCGCTACAGCGCTTTACCCACTGGATGCAGGAAATCTCCACACTGTCTGAACGTGAGCCTATCGCGGCGGTGCGCGATCTTATTCACGGCGTTGACTATGAAAGCTGGTTGTTTGAGACATCACCCAGCCCGAAAGCCGCTGAAATGCGGATGAAAAACGTTAATCAGCTGTTTAGCTGGATGACAGAAATGCTGGATGGTAGCGATATTGATGAGCCCATGACGCTGACTCAGGTTGTCACTCGCTTTACTCTGCGCGATATGATGGAGCGTGGCGAAAGCGAAGATGAGGCCGATCAGGTACAGCTAATGACGTTGCATGCCTCTAAAGGGCTTGAGTTTCCATACGTTTATCTAGTGGGGATGGAAGAAGGATTATTGCCACACCAGAGCAGCATCGATGAGGACAACGTCGATGAGGAGCGCCGCTTAGCCTATGTGGGCATTACGCGTGCGCAAAAGGAGCTGGTGTTCACGCTGTGCCGCGAACGTCGCCAATATGGCGAATTAGTGCGTCCAGAACCGAGCCGCTTCTTGCTTGAACTGCCGCAAGACGATCTGAAGTGGGAGAGCGAGCGCAAAGTTGTTAGTCCACAAGAAAGAATGCAAAAAGGGCAGGCCAGCATCGCGAATATCCGGGCGATGATGGAGAAGGCTAAAAACGGCGGCTGAGCGTCGCTGCAAACCATTAGTAGGCCGCGCGACCTAGTGTGCGGTCTATAATCTCCATGCATAAAACCTTCTGTGTATCATCTCTTCCTTCTTGATGAGGGCCTCGTGTTTATAATCAAAAAGAAAAAATAAAATACAAAGCATTGCTTTCTATTTGTCGTGAGAGTAGGATTTTTTACGTGGTAAAAAACATGAAAATAAACTTAATCATTTTATGAATAAAATCCTACGAGATAAATATGAAAATTCTATTGAAGAATGCCAATATTTTTGACGGAAAAAACAATGAAATAAAATCAGGAGATATCATTATTGATGGAGGATTTATACAGAGCATAACCAAAGACGTAGAAGTGATAGATAAAAATACACAGGTTATTGACCTGCAGGGAAAGTACGTCATGCCTGGGCTTATTGATGCTCACGTTCATATTACCGCTAGCCGAATTGACCTAAATCAGGATTATGAATATCCAGGTTATATGTATGCGCGTAGTTTTCATTTTCTTAAGGACATGATCAATCGCGGATTCACTTCGGTGCGTGATGCTGGCGGTGCTGATGTTGGTATTAAAACAGCCGTAGAAGAGGGCGTAGTATTATCTCCCCGCTTATTTATTAGCGGTAGAGCCCTGTCACAGACAGGAGGGCACGGCGACTATCGACATAATTCAAGCGAGATGGTGACTTGCGCATGCAGCCTTTGCACTGGTTCTTCTATTTCGGTGATATGTGATGGTGTTCCTGCCGTACGCCAAGCTGCTCGAGAACAATTCAGGATTGGTGCGTCACAGATTAAAATGATGGCCGGTGGTGGGATTTCATCACCAACGGATAAGATAGATAACTTGCAATACTCTGATGATGAAATTATCGCTATTGTTGACGAAGCGACGCGCTTCCATAGCTACGTTATGGCTCACGCCTACACGCCGCAGGCCATTATCCGTTGTGTTAATCTTGGTGTGAAAACGATTGAACATGGCAATTTGTTAGATGCTGAATCCGCGCAGGCGATGTTTAACAATAAAGCATATCTTGTACCTACCCTGTCTATTTACAATGCCTTTATGATGAATAAAGACGATAGTGATTCAGGAATACCTTCTTCTGTTATTGAAAAATTAGAAGAAGTGCAAAGCCAGGCAATTAACTCTATTAATTTAGCAAGAAAATATAATGTTAAAATTGGGTTGGGGACAGATTTATTAGGGGATTATCAAAACTTTCAATATGATGAGTTTAAACTGCGTAGCCAAGTTGAAAGCGCATTTGATACGCTGCATTCTGCAACCTATGTCAATGCGGAGATCCTTAACATGAAAGGAAAACTAGGCATTGTAGATACACATGCTTTTGCAGACCTTATTGTTCTAGAAAATAACCCACTAGAAGATATTTCTGTTTTCTCTGACAAGAGAGATCAGGTTCTAATGGTGATTAAAAATGGTGACATTGTTAAAAATTTAATTAATTAAATTTAGCATAAGATATTTTACTTTTTATTTTAAATAACCACAATTCATAAATAATGCTCAGTATGTTATGTGCTGACGTTGGATTTATTTTATTTCAATGTACATATAACATACTATCATATTTTATGAAAAGGTAAGTATAATGCTTTCTCCTTATTTTCATAGTTTATCTTCGCTACTTGTTATAATTAATCCATTAACCATGTTTGCTCTTTTTATTTCTTACACTGGGCACATGACGAACAGTGAAATTTTAGCTATTGGTAAAAAAACAACATTGGCTGTCGCGATTACCTTATTAGTATTCGTTTGGTTTGGAATCCATATTTTTAGTATTTTTGGCATTAACATGGCCGCACTACAGTTAGCGGGTGGTCTATCTCTCCTTATAGGCTCTTTGAATGGGCTAAATAGTCGTGCTGATTCTGATAATACATTAAAAAATATAGCGATTGTTCCACTCTGCTTTCCGATTATTGCCGGGCCTGCGGCTATTTCTATTGTTATCAGCATGACAACAGAAACAGGAAATAGAGCGGCGGTAAGTTTCGCATCGCTAACAATTGCATTCATTTTAGGTGTTATGTTTCATTTCGCTGAGCCTATCTGCCAATGGCTTGGGGAAACAACTATGAATATAATTAAGAAAGTTTCATACTTGGTTCTTGCCTGTATTGGTGCCAAGCTGATGATGACCGGCTTTGTTTTCTACTTTCTGAGAGCATAGGAGATAATGTGAGGAAAGACTATGGCATATTGACCGACCTACTGCGTGAGAACCATACGCAATGGCAACAGCTGCTTGAGCCAACGTTAAATGAGCTCGGAGTGACTTTTGTGGATCGCATTATTCTTGATCAGCTAGCAAAGAGTGGCAGTATTTCAAAAAATGAGCTGGCAAAGTTGTTAGGAACAATGCACCAAAATTTAACTCGTTCGATTGGGCGATTAGAGCTACAGGGATTGTTGGTGAGCCAAAAATCAGCGTCTGATATGCGACAAGTTTATCTTGATATTACGCCGAAGGGTGAAAACATAAACAACATCATTAATACAAAAATTAATGAATGCTGGAATAGAATTTTTAGTGATGTTTCCAACGAAAATATTGAGCAACTAACCTCAATGCTGACTCTCATTAAGAATAAGCTTGTTGAGATTGAATAGGCTTGTGTGTGAACGGGTTGATATCTCGTCTGAAATAGAGGCTCTCAAAGCTTGATAGTTTAAAGAGCCTCAGTATTTGTGCGTATAATTTTACTCAATCTCTTCCACGAGCAGAGTCCAATGCACATAGCTTTGCCACAAACTTTCCTGATGCAGGTTTTCGGCTCTCAGAGGATGGGCATGTAGCCAACCTGCGGGGAGGTCGAGGTGCAATGTGTCGCTTTCGGCCTTAAGGTTCAAAAGTGGCATTGTGTCGTCGCGGCGACGGCTGGCAAAGATGATCGCCAAGCGTAGAATACGACATAGACGGTGTGCAATATCCTGTGGAACAGCATTTTGCTGGTTGAGTACCTGCATATCTAGCGTGCCGGTTTGGTTTTGTAGCAGGGCAGCCAGAAGTTTCTTTTGCGCAGGAGTGAAACCCGGTAAGTCGAGGTTGCGGATGAGATAAGCGGCGTGCTGCGTTGACTGTTTAAAATCAACGCTTAAGCCAACTTCATGCAGCAGACATGCCCAGTGTAGTAGTTCTGCACTGCGGCTATCAATAGGCCACGTTTTAGATAATTGCAGGACAAAACTTTCTGCTAATAGGCTAACGCGTTCTGCCTGTTCAATATCAAGCTGGTAACGCCGTTGAATATTACGGATAGTGCGAGCTCGAATATCTTGCTCTACCGGTAAATCCAGCATGCCATAGACTAATCCCTCTCGGAGTGCGCCGCCGGATAACGTCATACTTTCGATATCTAACGTTTCAAAAATCGCAATCAGAATAGATAAGCCACTCGGGAATACCAGCGCACGCTCTAGCGTAAGCCCATCAATTTCAAGCTCTTCGAGTTTGCCACATTGGATTGCGCGTTGACGCATTTGTATCAGCTTATTGAGCGTGATACGTTCATCCATCCCCTGCGCTACCATGATTTCTTGCAGTGCTTGAACGGTACCTGACGCCCCGACGCAAATCTGCCAGCCGTGCTGTTTTAGGCTATCGGCTATCGGTAAAATCATTTCACGCGCAGCAGAGCCCGCGCGGTCAAAATTTTCCTGCGATAGATTACGATCGCTGAAAAAGCGCTCAAGCCATGTCACACAGCCCATGGGTAAACTGTGAAGAACATCCGCCGTAGCGCCTTTGCCTGCAGCTAACTCGGTACTGCCACCGCCGATATCGACAACTAAGCGTTGTGCAGACCCTCCGGTGGTATGCGCCACGCCTTGGTAAATCAGGCGAGCTTCTTCTTCCCCGCTGATCACCTGTACTGGGCGACCAAGGATTTCTTCTGCTTGGGTGATGAACTGCTGCGCATTTTTTGCAATACGCAACGTCGCCGTGGCGACCACCCTGATTTGTTCACGCGGAATATCCTGCAAACGTTCAGAGAACAAACGTAGGCATTGCCAACCACGCTGCATCGCTTCGTCAGAGAGCATATTATCGCTGTCTAAACCCGCTGCTAAACGTACTTTGCGCTTAATTCGGGCGAGTACCTGAATACTTCCCGCCACCTCACGCACAACCAGCATATGAAAGCTGTTAGAACCAAGATCAATAGCGGCATACAATGAGGCGGAGCTACGCATAAATAATTAACTCGTACGTTTACGGCTTTGACGCATCGAACCGTTGTTACGGCGCGGGCCTGAGCTACGGCGTTGGCCGTTGTTACTCCGAGGGCGAGTTAATCGCTTCGGCGCAGGTAAATCAGTTAGCAATGCATCGCTGTTGTACTTACTTACTGGAATTGAATGCTCAATGTAGGTTTCAATTGCCGGTAAATTTAATACATATTCTTCACACGCTAGCGTGATGGAATAACCGCTTTCGCCAGCGCGGCCTGTACGGCCAATGCGGTGAACGTAGTCTTCGCAGTCATCAGGTAAATCGTAGTTAAAGACGTGTGTAACCAGTGGAATATGTAACCCACGTGCCGCAACGTCGGTCGCAACCAGAATATCCAGATTGCCTTTGGTGAAATCATCAAGAATACGCAGGCGTTTTTTCTGCGCTACATCACCGGTCAGCAAACCAACGCGATGTCCGTCTGCGGCTAAGTGGCCCCAGATGTCTTCACAGCGGTGTTTGGTATTAGCGAAAATAATGCAGCGATCTGGCCACTCTTCTTCTATTAGCGTTTGCAGCAAACGCATTTTTTCTTCATTAGAAGGATAAAACAGCTCTTCTTTAATACGGTGACCCGTTTTTTGTTCTGGCTCGACTTCAATATATTCGGCGTTGTTCATGTGCTCGAAAGCCAGCTCACGCACGCGGTATGACAGCGTGGCAGAGAACATCATATTGAGGCGCTGATTGGTCGCAGGCATGCGACGGAATAGCCAGCGGATATCTTTGATAAAGCCCAGATCGAACATGCGGTCAGCTTCATCAAGAACCACAACCTGAATACAGGCTAGGTCGATATGGCCCTGTTTCGCATAATCGATAAGACGACCGGTGGTGCCGATCAGGATATCAACGCCGCTTTCGAGCACTTTAAGCTGTTTGTCATAGCCGTCACCGCCGTAAGCTAAGCCTAATTTAAGGCCAGTTTCATGCGCTAAAGCTTCAGCATCGGAGTGGATTTGAACGGCTAACTCACGTGTCGGAGCCATAATCAGCGCTCTTGGCTGATTGGTTTTACGGTTCTCTGCGGCAGGGTGAGTAAGTAAATAATGGAAAGTTGACGCTAAAAAAGCCAGCGTCTTACCGGTGCCTGTTTGCGCCTGACCTGCAACATCACGCCCGTTCACTGTCAGGGGTAATGCGAGTGCCTGAATAGGCGTGCAGTTATGAAAGCCTTTAGATTCAAGGGCTTTGACCACCGTAGGGTGCAGGGCGAAGTCGGCGAACTTCTGTTCAGTTAAGTGTGTTTTGCTCATAGTGTCGTAGAATAACAGTTAACGCTATGTTCACGAAAGACGTTCACGAAAGTATTGCTTTACGAACGCGTATCCGTTGAAATAAAGTCAACCCTTTATTGGAAGGTGATCGGTCTAGTAGGTTAAGATTATACCAATAAAGGCAGACTTAATCCTGTGGAGTAGAACATGAGCGATAAAATTGTTCACCTGAGTGACAATAGCTTTGATACCGATGTATTGAAAGCTGAAGGCCCGATTCTGGTTGATTTCTGGGCAGAATGGTGCGGTCCATGCAAGATGATTGCTCCGATTTTGGATGAAATCGCGACTGAATACGAAGGTAAGTTGACCATTGCTAAGCTGAATATCGATGAAAACCCGGCTACGGCGCCGAAGTTTGGCATCCGCGGTATTCCAACCCTGTTACTGTTTAAAAACGGTGCAGTGGCTGCGACTAAGGTCGGCGCTTTGTCTAAGACTCAATTGAAAGAGTTCTTGGACGCGAATCTGTAATCATCATAATGCGTTCTTTATGATGTTGTTTAGCGGTTAGTCGTTTTCTTGCGACTGACCGCTAGACGTCCGCGAATAAGCGTGTTAAGTTTAATCACACTGCAATACAGTACATACCTGTAGTTTGAATCATAAAGTTAGAATCTAAGTTTTATTCTGTTTTGAGACCTCTGTGTTTTAACCCCATAGTGCGGCCTTTTCAAAGTATTGCGGCCATCACAGCTGGGGAGCAGCAAGCTAAAACATAGGTTTTAAACCGTACGGCACCTTCATATCATCAATGAGTACACGCGAATTGGATCTGCAATCTTTTCTCATGTGTGCGATTTATCCGCGCTGTAATCCACATCGGGTGTTATGAAAGTCCACAAACAGGCATGGATGACCCCTGTCATACCATTCACAATACGTTCGAGATATACCCCGAGTTTAAAGAACCCACCATTATGAATCTTACCGAATTAAAGAACACGCCGGTTTCAGAGCTAATTACTCTTGGCGAAAACATGGGCCTAGAGAATCTGGCCCGTATGCGTAAACAGGACATCATTTTTGCAATCCTGAAACAACATGCAAAAAGCGGCGAAGACATCTTCGGTGACGGGGTGCTAGAAATATTGCAGGACGGATTTGGTTTCCTCCGTTCTGGTGATAGTTCCTACCTTGCTGGCCCTGATGATATCTACGTTTCTCCAAGTCAAATCCGTCGCTTCAACCTTCGCACTGGCGATACTATTTCTGGTAAAATCCGCCCACCGAAAGAAGGTGAACGCTATTTTGCCCTGTTGAAAGTTAACGAAGTTAACTACGACAAACCTGAAAATGCCCGCAGTAAAATCCTGTTCGAAAACCTTACACCTCTACATGCAAACTCTCGTCTTCGTATGGAACGCGGCAACGGTTCTACCGAAGATTTGACTGCACGCGTGCTGGATCTGGCATCGCCTATTGGGCGTGGTCAGCGTGGCCTTATCGTGGCTCCGCCGAAAGCGGGTAAAACCATGCTGCTGCAAAACATCGCACAAAGCATTGCCTACAATCATCCAGATTGTACGTTGATGGTTCTGCTGATTGATGAGCGTCCTGAAGAAGTAACCGAAATGCAGCGTTTGGTTAAAGGTGAAGTTATTGCTTCTACCTTTGACGAACCAGCTTCCCGCCACGTTCAGGTTGCTGAAATGGTTATCGAGAAGGCGAAGCGTCTGGTTGAGCATAAGAAAGACGTTATCATCCTGCTTGACTCCATTACTCGTCTGGCTCGTGCTTATAACACCGTGGTTCCTGCGTCAGGTAAAGTACTGACCGGTGGTGTGGATGCGAATGCCTTGCACCGTCCAAAACGCTTCTTCGGTGCTGCGCGTAACGTGGAAGAGGGCGGTAGCCTGACCATTATCGCCACCGCGCTGGTCGATACCGGTTCTAAAATGGATGAAGTTATCTATGAAGAATTTAAAGGTACCGGCAACATGGAACTGCATCTTTCTCGCAAAATTGCAGAAAAACGTGTCTTCCCAGCGATCGACTACAACCGCTCTGGTACACGTAAAGAAGAGCTTTTGACTACATCAGAAGAGCTGCAGAAAATGTGGATCCTACGTAAGATTATTCACCCAATGGGCGAAATCGATGCGATGGAGTTCCTCATTAATAAACTTGCGATGACGAAAACGAACGACGATTTCTTCGATATGATGAAGCGTTCTTAATTTTCAGATAACTCGGGGAAACGCCATGTTAGAGATAACATGGCGTTTTTCTCATTTAACGGATACGCTTGTTCACTAAAATAGGTGTTAGTACACTAAGCGCCGCGATGATGGCGTCTGTTCTGCTTAATGCTTGATGCATCACGTCAACTTTGCAGTTCATGTGTTATCACATGGGAATTGTATGTGTGACGGTGTACTATCCATCGATACCAAATTTTATGGCATTGTTTAGCAAACTAATTCTTTTGTTAGCAATAAACACAGAGAGCAGTTAACCGTGAATTTACTCGATATGAGTATGAGCCTTTTCCTTATTTTCCTATTCTCATTTGCGTTCTTGTTTTTTGCTCGAAAAGTCGCAAAAAAAGTAGGATTAGTTGATAAGCCTAACTATCGCAAACGCCATCAGGGGTTAATTCCTTTGGTCGGTGGTATTTCTGTTTATGCGGGCATCTGTTTTACTTTCCTCTTTTTCCAGCCTTACATACCTCACGCTAAACTCTATCTAATTTGTGCCGGTATCTTAGTGTTTGTCGGGGCTTTGGATGATCGCTTCGATATTAGCGTGAAATTCCGAGCCACGGTTCAAGCGCTGATTGCTGTGGCGATGATGGTGTATGGCGGGTTGTATCTCATGACGCTTGGCCATGTGCTAGGGCCTTGGGAATTAAACCTTGGGCCATTTGGCTATGTCGTGACGCTGTTTGCCGTGTGGGCTGCGATCAACGCATTCAACATGGTTGATGGGATTGATGGTTTGCTGGGGGGCTTATCCTGCGTGACCTTTGGCGCGATGGGGATTTTGCTTTTCCAAGATCATCAAGGCGATCTGGCTCTGTGGTGCTTTGCCATTATTGCGGCGATTTTACCTTATATCGTGTTAAACCTCGGTCTCTTAGGGCGTCGGTATAAAGTATTTATGGGTGATGCTGGTAGCACCTTGATTGGCTTTACAGTGATTTGGATCTTGCTGCAAAGTACACAAGGTAAATCCCACCCGATGAACCCAGTGACTGCTTTGTGGATGATTGCGATCCCGCTGATGGATATGATTGCGATCATGTACCGCCGATTACGCAAAGGTATGAGCCCCTTCTCTCCAGACCGCCAGCATATTCATCATTTAATTATGCGTGCCGGTTTTACGTCTCGTCAGGCTTTCGCTCTCATTACCGTTGCCGCTGCACTTTTAGCTGGTATTGGTGTTTTGGGAGAAAAGCTGCCGTTTATGCCTGAATGGGGAATGTTGGCATTATTCTTGCTTGCATTTTTCATGTACGGGTACTGTATTAAACGCGCGTGGCGTGTTGCTCGTTATATAAAGCGTATGAAGCGACGACTCCGTAACGCAGCACAGCGCAAAAAAGCTTAACCTGATGTAGTGATGGGTATTGAGACAATGTCGAATCAGAACGAAATGCTCGTTGAAAACGAGTTAGATATTCGCGGGTTATGCCGCACCCTTTGGCAGGGCAAAACGTGGATTATTGGTATGGCTGCGGCCTTTGCTATCGTAGCAATACTGGTTTCGTTCCTGATGAAGCAAGAGTGGAGCGCAACTGCGATTACCGATAGGCCAACGGTTAACATGCTGGGTGGCTATTATTCACAGCAGCAGTTTTTGCGTAACCTTGATCAGCGAAGTGGTGCTAACGCAACACAAGAGCCAACTATTGCAGATGAAGCCTATAATGAATTCATTATGCAACTTGCCGCATACGATACTCGCCGTGATTTCTGGCTACAGACCAAGTATTACCAAGAGCGTAAAGAGGGTGATGCCAAAGCCGATGCCGCGTTATTGGATGAGCTGGTCAATAACATCATTTTCCAGCCGCGTGATGACGCGAAGAAAACTAATGACAGCGTTAAGTTGATTGCTGAAACGGCGGCTGATGCGAATCAGTTACTGCGTCAGTATGTTGCTTTTGCTAGCCAGCAAGCGGCGGGCCACTTGAATGAAGAGATTCAAGGCGCATGGGCCGCTCGAACCATTTCGCTCAAAGCTCAGGTTAAACGTCAGGAAGAAGTGGCTTCGGCTATTTACCAACGCGAAGTGAAAGGGCTTGAGCAAGGTTTGAAAATTGCCCAACAGCAAGGGATCAGCAGTTCACGCACTGATACTCCTGCTGAGCAGCTTCCTGCGGCCGACTTATTCATGCTGGGGCGCCCAATGTTGCAGGCTCGGTTAGAGGCATTGCAGGCATCAGGGCCAAGCTACGATCTCGATTATGATCAAAATCGTGCCATGCTAAATACTCTGAATGTTGGGCCTACATTAGACGGCAAATTCCAAACCTATCGCTACCTACGAACTCCAGAAGAACCGGTAAAACGCGATAGTCCTCGCCGCGGATTTATGTTGGTGATGTGGGGAGCGATTGGCGCGTTGGTTGGCGCTGGTTTTGCCTTGGTAAGGCGAACCCGTCCGCAAGTTATCTGAATTCATCCTATTGGGCACCGAAAGGTGCCCAAACTACGGCTAATGGTCGTAATTTACTGATAAAAAGAGATCTACAGTGAAAGTATTGACTGTATTTGGAACCCGTCCTGAAGCCATTAAAATGGCACCGCTGGTTCACGCTTTGGCCAAGGATAGTGCCTTTGAAGCGAGAGTTTGCGTAACCGCTCAGCATCGCGAGATGTTAGATCAAGTATTGCATCTATTTAGTATCGTACCTGACTATGACCTTAATATTATGAAACCGGGTCAGGGGTTAAGCGAAATAACCTGTCGTATTCTTGAAGGTTTGAAGCCGGTATTAGAAGAGTTTAAACCTGACATCGTATTGGTTCACGGCGATACCACCACCACGATGGCCGCGAGCCTAGCCGCTTTTTACCAGCGTATTCCTGTTGGTCACGTTGAAGCTGGTTTACGCACCGGCAATTTGTATTCGCCGTGGCCAGAAGAGGCGAATCGTACGTTGACAGGCCATATGGCCATGTTCCACTTTGCGCCAACGGAAACGTCCAAACAGAACCTGATTAGAGAAGCGATCTCCGATAAAAATATCTTCGTAACGGGTAATACCGTTATTGATGCATTGATTTGGGTGCGCGACCGTGTGTTTAGCGATGATGAACTGAGAGAAAGTCTCGACCAACGTTATCCATTCTTAGATAAAAACAAGAAGATGATTCTCGTTACTGGGCATCGTCGTGAAAGCTTTGGCGGCGGTTTTGAACGTATTTGCAGCGCTTTGGCTGAGATTGCTCGCACCCATCCTGAGGTGCAAGTCGTTTACCCCGTGCACTTAAATCCGAATGTGAGCGAGCCTGTTAATCGGATTCTACGTGGGATCGATAACGTGATTCTTATCGATCCACAAGATTACCTGCCTTTCGTCTATCTCATGAACCATGCCTATATGATCCTGACAGACTCTGGTGGTATTCAGGAAGAGGCTCCATCGCTGGGTAAACCCGTGTTGGTGATGCGAGATACGACCGAACGCCCAGAAGCGGTAGATGCAGGAACGGTGCGCCTCGTAGGGACGGATACTCAGGATATATTAGAACAAGTCAGCCGGCTTCTCACGGATGAAGAGGAATATCATGCGATGAGCCGTGCACATAACCCGTATGGCGATGGACATGCCTGTCAGCGCATCCTTGAAGCCCTAAAAAATCATCAGGTGACGTTATGAGTTTTGAAACTATCTCTGTTATTGGCTTGGGATACATTGGTTTACCAACAGCCGCTGCATTTTCCTCACGCCAGAAGAAAGTGATTGGCGTAGATGTGAACCAGCACGCCGTTGATACCATTAATCGCGGCGCTATCCACATTGTGGAGCCAGATCTAGACAAAGTCGTTAAGCAGGCCGTTGAAGGTGGCTTCCTACGTGCTGTAACCAAACCGGAAGCGGCAGACGCTTTTTTGATCGCAGTTCCTACGCCATTTAAAGGCGATCATGAACCCGATATGGTTTTCGTTGAGTCTGCGGCAAAATCTATTGCGCCAGTGCTGAAAAAAGGCGACTTGGTTATTCTCGAGTCTACTTCACCTGTCGGTGCCACGGAGCAAATGGTTGCTTGGTTGGCTGAGTCTCGCCCTGATTTAACCTTCCCGCATCAAGTTGGGGAAGCTGCAGATGTGAATATTGCCTACTGCCCTGAGCGTGTATTGCCGGGTAAGGTGATGGTTGAGCTGATCCAGAATGACCGTGTTATTGGTGGAATGACGCCAAAATGTTCCGCACGAGCCAGCGAGCTTTATAAGATATTCCTCGAAGGTGAATGCGTAGTAACGAACTCGCGCACCGCTGAAATGTGCAAATTAACGGAAAACAGCTTCCGCGATGTGAATATTGCCTTCGCTAATGAACTGTCGTTAATTTGTGATACTCAGGGTATCAACGTTTGGGATTTAATTGCCCTTGCCAACCGCCATCCACGCGTCAATATTTTGCAGCCTGGCCCAGGTGTTGGCGGACACTGCATTGCGGTTGATCCTTGGTTCATTGTTTCTCAGAACCCTCAGCAGGCGCGCTTAATCCATACCGCACGTTTGGTGAACGACGGTAAACCGCTATGGGTGGTTGACCGCGTTAAGGCCACCGTTGCTGATTGCTTAGCTCAATCTGGCAAACGCGCCGCTGAAGTTAAAATTGCCTGCTTTGGATTGGCCTTTAAGCCTGATATTGACGATTTACGCGAAAGCCCGGCGATGGAAATTGCCCATATGATTTCCGAGTGGCACGTGGGTAAAACGATGGTCGTTGAACCAAATATTGAGCAGTTGCCGAAAAAACTGATTGGTCATGCCGAGCTGGCTACCATTGATGATGCGTTACGTGATGCGGATGTGATCGTAATGCTGGTTGATCATAAACAGTTTAAAGCAATCCCTGCTGAGCAAGTTGTTCAGACTTACATCGTTGATACTAAAGGTGTATGGAAGTGAAACGCATTCTTGTAACCGGCGGCGCTGGATTCATTGGTTCGGCCGTTGTACGACATATCATTGCAGATACGAATAACAGCGTGGTTGTGGTTGATAAGCTGACCTATGCTGGCAATTTAGAATCCCTCACGCCTGTAGCCGATAACGAGCGCTATTCGTTTGAACAGGTTGATATTTGTAACCGCAATGAGTTGGATCGCGTTTTTGCCCAGTATCAGCCCGACTATGTCATGCATCTGGCCGCTGAAAGCCACGTCGATCGTTCTATTGACGGCCCTGCTGATTTTATCGAAACCAACATCGTTGGCACTTATACGATGTTAGAGGCCGCTCGCCAGTACTGGAACGGGCTTGATGCATCGCGCAAAGAAGCATTCCGTTTCCATCATATTTCTACCGACGAAGTGTATGGCGATCTGCATGGCACCGACGATTTCTTCACAGAAACTACGCCATATGCACCTAGCAGCCCATATTCGGCGTCGAAAGCATCCAGCGATCACCTAGTCCGCGCTTGGTTACGGACCTATGGTTTCCCGACCATCGTGACCAACTGTTCGAACAACTATGGCCCATATCATTTCCCTGAGAAGCTAATTCCGTTGATTATTCTCAACGCATTAGCGGGCAAGCCGCTGCCGGTTTATGGCAATGGAGCCCAGATCCGTGATTGGCTGTATGTTGAAGATCACGCGCGTGCGCTGTATTTAGTGGTTACTGAAGGTGCGATTGGCGAAACCTATAACATCGGTGGTCACAACGAACGTAAAAATATCGACGTCGTGAAAACCGTTTGTGCTCTTCTGGAGGAACTTGTTCCTAGCAAACCAGAAGGCGTTGAGCACTATGCTGATTTAATTACCTATGTGACCGATCGCCCTGGGCACGATATGCGTTACGCCATTGATGCCGCCAAAATTGAGCGTGAGCTCGGCTGGCGACCTCAAGAAACCTTTGAAAGCGGCATTCGCAAAACGGTTCAATGGTATCTGTCTAATGAGTCATGGTGGAAGCGCGTGCAGGATGGCTCTTACGCCGGTGAGCGCTTGGGTCTGCAATAATTTCACCATTGAAATAAGGTTCACTGCTCTTTGGTTAATCTTATCGCTGTGGCTGTTTCATGAAAGGCATGATTTATGAAAGGAATAGTTCTAGCAGGCGGTTCTGGCACGCGTTTATATCCAATCACTCGTGGTGTGTCTAAACAGTTGCTGCCAATTTATGATAAACCGATGATTTATTACCCTATATCAGTCTTAATGCTGGCAGGGATTAGAGATATTCTGATTATTTCTACTCCTGAAGATTTGCCCTCATTTCAGCGCCTGCTTGGCAGTGGTGAAGAGTTCGGCATTAACCTGAGTTATGCAGAACAGCCTAGTCCTGATGGTTTAGCACAGGCTTTTTTGATAGGGGAGGAGTTTCTTAACGGAGAGCCTTCCTGTTTAGTTCTGGGTGATAATATCTATTTTGGGCAAGGTTTTAGCCCTAAGTTGCGTAACGTAGCAAAACGCCAGCATGGTGCTACGGTATTTGGTTATCAGGTTATGGATCCTGAGCGTTTCGGTGTTGTTGAATTCGATGACGAATTTCGTGCACTTTCTATTGAAGAGAAGCCAGAACACCCTAAATCAAACTGGGCAGTCACTGGGCTTTATTTCTATGATAATCAAGTAGTTGATATAGCGAAACAGATCAAGCCCTCTAAACGTGGCGAGTTGGAAATTACCAGCATCAACCAGGTTTACTTAGAGCGAGGTGAGTTGAGCGTTGAATTACTCGGCCGTGGCTTTGCTTGGTTAGATACTGGAACTCACGACAGTTTGATTGAAGCAAGTACGTTTGTGCAAACGGTTGAAAAGCGTCAGGGTTTTAAAATAGCGTGTCTTGAAGAGATTGCATGGCGTAATGGTTGGCTTGACGATGATGGTGTGAAACGTGCAGCTCAACAACTGGTTAAAACGGGTTATGGCAAGTACCTAATGGATCTATTACATGTGCGTCCACGCCAGTATTGAACCCTTGGCGTGGGAGAGTGAATATTTTCATCTCCGCACCGCCAAGTTAGCTTTTTCAACGGCGGCTCCAATATTAACAACGGCTGATTTTCAGCCGTTTGATATTGTGCAGGCCAAAATTCCCGCAGACCGAGTCGCGCTGGCGGATGACTTAGCAAATCTAGGTTTTCGTCTGGTTGAGGGAGAAATTGATCTTTCTCTTCCTATAGAAAAAGCCCAACTTGGCACGGAACCTGCTAATTCACCGCCGATGGACTCTTCTTGTCGCATTGCGTCTGCTGAGGATATTCCTTGGCTACGGACTCAGGCCGCTCAGGCTTTCGCGCTCAGTCGCTTTCGGGCGCCTTGGTATCAAGCAGATGATAGCGCACGTTTTTACGCCGAGTGGGTGGAAAAAGCCGTGCTGGGCACCTTTGACCATCAATGCCTGTTAGTTCTGAATGCACAGATGAAACCCGCGGGTTTTGTCACTCTGCGAGCTCTTGATAATGGCGAGGCCAGAATTGGTCTGCTGGCGGTTGCGCCAGAGTGTAGCGGTCTTGGCGTTGGCAGGCAGTTAATGCTATTGGCACAAAATTGGTGTCGGGATAAAAACTTGTCGCGTCTGCATGTTGCAACGCAAATTGGCAATATTCCGGCTTTACGGCTTTATATTCGCAGCGGTGCCGTGATTGAAAGCACGGCCTACTGGCTATACAGGTGAACACATGATTCCATTTAATGCTCCTCCAGTGGTAGGGACCGAACTTGAGTATATGCAGGCTGCGATGAGCAGCGGCAAGCTGTGCGGTGACGGTGGTTTTACCCGCCGTTGCCAGCAGTGGATGGAACAACGCTTTGGCAGCGCTAAGGTGTTGCTGACGCCTTCGTGCACCGCCTCTTTGGAAATGGCTGCGCTGCTGCTCGATATTCAGCCTGGCGACGAAGTCATCATGCCGAGTTTTACCTTTGTTTCCACGGCTAACGCGTTTGTGCTGCGTGGTGCGACGGTCGTGTTTGTCGATCTGCGTCCAGATACGATGAATATCGATGAAACCAAAATTGAAGCCGCTATTACGGATAAAACGCGCGCGATTGTGCCGGTTCACTACGCAGGCGTAGCCTGTGAAATGGACACCATTATGGCGCTGGCGAAAAAATATAATCTGTTTGTAGTGGAAGATGCTGCTCAGGGTGTGATGTCGACTTACAAAGGTAAAGCGCTGGGCTCCATTGGTCATATTGGTTGCTTTAGCTTCCATGAAACCAAAAACTACACCGCCGGTGGCGAAGGCGGCGCGACGCTGATTAACGATCCTGCACTGATTGAGCGTGCTGAAATTATCCGCGAGAAAGGCACCAATCGTAGCCAGTTCTTCCGTGGCCTCGTCGATAAATATACCTGGCGTGATATTGGCTCTAGCTATTTGATGTCTGACCTACAGGCTGCTTATTTATGGGCTCAGTTGGAAGCCGCTGAGAAGATCAATCAGCGCCGTTTGCAGCTTTGGCAGAATTATTATGATGCGTTTTTACCGTTAGCTAAAAAGGGCAAAGTTGAGCTGCCATCCGTACCAGATGATTGCCAGCAAAATGCGCACATGTTTTACCTTAAGCTGAATGATATTGAACAGCGTTCGGCGTTTATCAGCTATCTGAAAGAAGCCGAAATCATGTCGGTATTCCACTATATTCCGCTGCATGAATGCCCGGCCGGCGAGCGTTTTGGCCATTTTGCTGGTGAGAATAACTTCACCACCAAAGAGAGCGAGCGTTTAGCCCGTTTACCGCTGTTCTATAATATGTCTGACGTTAACCAACGTACGGTGATCAACACGATCCTGAGTTTCTTCGGCTGATGTCATTAGCAAAAGCATCTCTTTGGACGGCAGGCTCTACGCTGATAAAAATCGGGGTAGGGCTGTTGGTCGTAAAACTGCTGGCGGTCTCTTTTGGCCCCAGCGGTGTGGGTCAGGCGGGGAACTTCCGCCAGATGGTGACCGTTTTGGGCGTTCTGTCTGGTGCAGGTATTTTTAACGGCATCACCAAATACGTGGCGGAATACCATCAGCAGCCAGATCGTTTAAAAGCGGTCGTGGGTACTTCTTCCAGCATGATTTTAGGGTTCTCGACCCTACTGGCGGTGGTGTTCCTGATAGCGGCTGAACCGATAAGCGTAGGTTTATTCGGGCACGCAGACTATCAACCAATAGTCCGCGCCGTAGCGTTTATCCAGATGGGGATTGCCTACGCCAACTTCTTCATGGCGGTGCTAAAAGGTTTCCGTGATGCACGTGGCAACGCGCTATCGATCATTGGCGGTAGTTTGCTGGGGGTGGTGGCGTACTATCTCTGCTATGCGTTTGGTGGCTATCCTGGCGCATTGGCTGGGCTGGCACTGGTTCCGGCCATCGTGGTGATCCCTGCGGCGTTCATGCTATTTAAACGCCAACATATACCGCTAAATTATTTTCGTCTCGGCTGGGATAAAGCCATTGCGAGTCATTTGGGCAAATTCACTATCATGGCGCTCATCACGTCGGTGACGCTGCCGGTGGCCTATGTGATGATGCGAAATCTGCTTGCTCGGTACTATGGCTGGGATGAAGTAGGGATTTGGCAAGGCGTTAGCAGTATTTCAGATGCCTACCTGCAATTTATTACGGCTTCCTTTAGCGTTTATCTGTTGCCGACGCTGTCGCGGTTGGTGAGTAAACATGAGATCAGCCGTGAAATTACGCGCTCGCTTATGTTTGTATTACCGGCGGTGGCCGCAGCGAGTTTTACCGTGTGGTTACTGCGCGATTTTGCCATTTGGTTGCTGTTTTCTAATAAATTTACGGCGATGCGCGATCTCTTTGCTTGGCAATTGGTCGGCGATGTATTGAAAGTCGGTTCTTATGTTTTTGGCTATTTAGTGATTGCCAAAGCATCGCTGCGTTTTTATGTCATGACCGAAGTTAGCCAGTTTATCTTGCTAACCGGGTTCTCGCATTGGCTGATCCCGCAGCATGGCGCTCTTGGGGCAGCTCAGGCATATATGGCGACTTACATCGTCTATTTCCTGCTCTGCACATCTGTATTCTTGATTTATCGTAGACGGGCATGACGACACTGATTCACGTTCTGGGATCGGATATCCCACACCATAATATTACCGTGCTGCGCTTCTTTAATGACGTGCTGAGTGAACGTGTGCCCGAGGGGCAGGCGCAACACTTTATGATTGCTGCACGCGATGCATCGGCTTTTAGCGCGTTTGATAAACTCGATATTGCCGTTTGGCCCGATAAAAAAAGTTTAGCCGAAGCGGTCATTAAGCGAGCTCAAGCCGATCGTTCGGTGCGTTTCTTCCTGCATGGCCAATTTAATCCCACGCTATGGATTGCGATACTGATGGGGAAAATCAAATCGTCACAGGTGGCGTGGCATGTTTGGGGCGCAGACCTGTATGAGGATGCGACCAGCTGGAAATTCCGCCTTTTCTATTTGCTACGACGAGTGGCTCAAGGGCGAATTGGACACGTATTTGCTACGCGTGGTGATTTAATCCATTACCAGCAGCGCCATCCTCGTGTACCCGCCTCTTTGCTCTATTTCCCTACGCGTATGGATCCCGCGTTGACGCTGGAGAATCCAGCAAAATCACCGGATGGCCCGCTGACTATTTTAGTGGGGAACTCGGGCGATCGGACGAATCGTCATATTGAAGCGTTGGAATCCATCAAAGAGCAGTTCGGTGACCATAACCACATCATTATCCCACTGGGCTATCCGGCGAATAATGATGCTTATATTGCTCAAGTGAGAGACGCGGCTGAGCGTTTATTCCCTGCGGAGAATGTACAGCTCCTAACTGAGCAGGTGGCTTTTGATGATTATCTCAATATCTTACGTCGCTGTGATTTGGGCTATTTCATTTTCAATCGCCAACAGGGGATTGGGACTTTGTGCCTGTTGATTCAGTTTGGGGTGCCGTTTGTTTTGAGTCGTCAGAATCCATTCTGGCAGGATCTGGCCGAGCAGCATTTACCCGTTTTGTTTTACGGTGATTCGCTAGACCCAAGCGTGGTGCGTGAAGCACAGAGGCAGATGAGCGGGGTCGATAAGGGCCAAATTGCGTTCTTTAATCCAAACTATATTGATGGCTGGCAGCAAGCATTAGCCATTGCTGCAGGGGAGCAGGTATGACTCTAGCGCAATTAGGCGGGCTTTCGCTGGTCTACTTTTTCTCGGTCGTTTTCGTTCTATTTTTGACCTACAAAGAGTTTCGACGCGTACGTTTTAACTTCAATGTTTTCTTCTCATTGCTGTTTTTGCTGACGTTTTACTTTGGGTTCCCACTGACCTGCATGCTGGTATTCCGGTTTGATGTGACGATTGTTCCCGTTGAATATCTGCTTTATGCCCAGCTTTCAGCAACGGCATTTTATGCCATCTATTATGTTACCTATAAAACCCGCCTAAGACCGGTACAGAAGGTTAACGTTGAACGTTCGATGTTCAGTGTTAACCGTGTCGAAGCGCATTTGACATGGATTCTGCTGGCATTGATTGCGATTGGCACCGTTGGCGTGTTCTTTATGAACAACGGCTTCTTGCTATTCAAGCTGCATTCATACAGCCAGATTTTCTCCAGCGATGTATCGGGCGTGGCGCTTAAGCGCTTCTTCTATTTCTTCATTCCCGCCATGCTGGTGGTTTACTTTCTCAAGAAGGATCAGCGTGCGTGGCTGTTCTTTTTAGTGAGCACGGTAGCATTTGGTATTCTGACCTACGTGATTGTGGGGGGAACCCGCGCCAATATTATTATCGCTTTTGCGCTGTTCTTATTTATCGGCATTGTTCGCGGCTGGATCACGCTGTGGATGCTGGTGGCTGCGGGGGTTTTAGGCGTCGTCGGTATGTTCTGGCTTGCGCTTAAACGCTATGGCATGAACGTTAGCGGCGATGAGGCGTTTTATACGTTCTTATACCTCACGCGAGATACATTCTCGCCGTGGGAAAACTTAGGCTTACTGCTGCAGAATTACGACAAGATTGAATTCCAAGGGTTGGCGCCGATCATCCGTGACTTCTATGTTTTCATCCCAAGTTGGATGTGGCCGGGGCGTCCCGATCAGGTATTCAATACCGCCAACTACTTCACCTGGGAAGTGTTGAACAACCATTCCGGGCTGGCTATCTCGCCAACGCTGATTGGTTCTTTGGTCGTGATGGGCGGTGTTGCGTTTATTCCGTTGGGTGCCGTTGCAGTGGGCATGATTATTAAGTGGTTTGATTGGCTCTATGAAAAGGGCAAGCGCGAACCAAATCGCTACAAAGCCGCAGTGATGCAGGCATTTTGTTTTGGTGCGGTATTTAACATTATCGTGCTGGCGCGTGAGGGTGTGGACTCCTTTGTTTCGCGAGTGGTGTTCTTCTGCCTGATCTTTGGGCTATGCCTACTGCTGGCAAAACTACTTTATTGGTTGTTTGATAGTGCTGGGTTGATTCGACAGCACGTACGCCGGAATCGTACACCACGGGCTACGGCTCCGGTTGAAAAGGTATTACAAGGATAATGAACATGCAGACGACAAACCCCATTCCTAAATATGACATCAGGGGTATTGAGCTTTGGGGCTTCCGTGATATGCCGCACTTTCTTGAGCACCTATTTGATGACGGTGAACTGAAGACTGGTACTTTGGTTGCCATCAATGCTGAAAAGGTCATGACCGCTGAAGTGGATAAGCCTTTGCGCGACCTGATTGGTGCGGCGGAGTATAAATATTGCGATGGCATCAGCATGGTTCGTGCGATACGCCGTAAATATCCAAACGCGAATTTAAGTCGCGTAGCGGGTGCTGACTTGTGGGAAGCCATAATGCAGCGTGCGGGAGAACGTGAAATACCGGTATTCTTGATCGGTGGTAAACCAGAGGTTCTAGCTGAAACAGAAGCTAAGCTACGTCAGCAATGGAACGTAAATATCGTGGGTAGCCAAGATGGCTACTTTAAACCAGAAGACCGTGCGGCGTTGTTTGAGCGCATCCGTTTGAGTGGCGCAAAGATTGTGACCGTCGCGATGGGCTCGCCTAAACAGGAAATCCTAATGCGCGACTGTCGTAACGTTTATCCCGATGCACTTTATATGGGAGTCGGTGGAACCTACGACGTATTTACTGGGCACGTTAAACGAGCGCCTAAAGTCTGGCGAGAGCTCGGCTTGGAGTGGCTTTACCGCTTACTGTCGCAGCCTACACGTTGGCGCCGTCAGCTGAAGCTGCTTAAGTTTTTAGGGTATTACTATGGCGGTCGTCTATAGCCAGCAGATCAAAGGGGCTTTTAGCCCCTTATTGTTGCCACTTTTATCTGCCAGCGGTATGTTCATTCGTCAGTGACGTCATGGATGAAAATCCATCGGTAGCGGATAAACACTGATGATTTGATAGAAGTCGTAGGGTAAAGCGTCGACTTTTGCGTCAGAATGCGCAAAGTCTAATCAAACGCAATATTTATGACAAAAAGCACTAGACAGCATGGCACCAAGTCCGTAATATCCGTTCCCGCAACGGCGCTAAGCGCCCGTAGCTCAGCTGGATAGAGCGCTGCCCTCCGGAGGCAGAGGTCTCAGGTTCGAATCCTGTCGGGCGCACCAGTTTTATAAAAAGCTTTTTATTGAGCTTTGTGTGCAAGAGCTGCGGTGGTATTGAGGTAGTATGTAGTACAATACGATACCGCGTTAGAAGAATTGATGGTGGCTATAGCTCAGTTGGTAGAGCCCTGGATTGTGATTCCAGTTGTCGTGGGTTCGAGTCCCATTAGCCACCCCAGATTTAAGTGGCATTGCGAAGGTGGCGGAATTGGTAGACGCGCTAGCTTCAGGTGTTAGTGTTCTTACGGACGTGAGGGTTCAAGTCCCTCTCTTCGCACCACATCCAATCTAGAATTGGTAAATCTGTGAGTAGTAAAATGACTGAGGTCATTTAGCAGTACGAACTCTTGGTAGTCTAAAGAGTTATCGGCGAGTAGCGCAGCTTGGTAGCGCAACTGGTTTGGGACCAGTGGGTCGGAGGTTCGAATCCTCTCTCGCCGACCAATTTATGAAAGTGATTTCCTACAAAGAAATCTTTTTCAGACAGCTAGAAAACCATAATGTGAAGTTGGCATTATCGGTGAAAAGAATTGTATCGGCGAGTAGCGCAGCTTGGTAGCGCAACTGGTTTGGGACCAGTGGGTCGGAGGTTCGAATCCTCTCTCGCCGACCACTCTTGAGAAAGACCCCGCAATGCGGGGTTTTTTTTCGTCTAAAATATCTCCTTCTTTTGCACCATGTCCTATGAACCACTCAGTGATAGCTCTATCGTTTTATTTCTATTTAGACTGTTGATTTAAAGAGACTATTTTTAACTCGTTGGCTATTCACGACAAAGGCCATATGTGATGTCTCTGAATTGAGACTTATAACTCATTAATTTAATTGAATAAATAATAATGAAGGTAATGGTGTCGTTTTTAGACGACATTTTATAGACTGAATATGAGTTCTACTATTTAGAACCACGATCTGAGCGTTAAATTCGCTGAAATCCCAACGTGCTATAAAAATGTAGCCACGCCTAAAGCCTCAGGCTTATCGAATCATGGAAAAATACGGTTTAAATTCCGTATAGAAAAAACTTGGCACGCCATGTGCATTAATTATCACGTAGATGCTCATTCACCTCCTTATGCTTGCGAAAGCTTCATAAACCTCCGAATGATGCAGAGCCAATTTACGGTGTCTATTGTCCGATTCTGATGATAGTGGTCTTGACCCTTCATCAAGCTACGGGCGTAACGTTGAGTGAGACACCAATCAGTTGTCCTAAGATCTGATTGTCCTTTTAAGCACTTGCCTTTTGGCAGGTGTTTTTTTTGCCTAAAATAGAGCAATAAAAAAGCCCGCATAGCGGGCTTTTAAGAAGTGAAGCAATTGTTAGGATGGATTCGCAGGCTGCTCTTGTTTAAGCGTCAATAGCAATCCGTCACGTCGCATCTGCGCCGCTTCTTCTGGGCGGTGCAGTTTATCAAGTACGTCAGCCAGCCACGCGTAGTCGTAGGCGTCAGGACGCTGCTTCAGCGCGGCACGAAACGCATCGCTTGCCTGCTGCCATTCACCATGACGCATCAAGAGCTGACCCAAAGTGCTGTTAAGCAGCGCGCTTGCGCCGTGCTGCTTAATTTGCTGATTCAACAGTTTTTCCAACTGCTCAGGATTACCCGATTTCAGTTTTGGCATCAACAACACTAAACGTTCGTCAAACTTACGCTTCAAACCATCAACTAGAATTTGTTGAGCTGTATCGTGATCGTTGCATTCAATAAGATGCTCAATCATGGCCACCTGCAGCGCTGTTTCATGGCGTGTTTTACGGCTCTGGTCATTCCACCAACTCTTCAGCTCGAGGCTACCGCCGTTGGCCATACGTTCGTTCATTAGGCCAATGTAAGCTTGAAGTTGCAGCTTTTGGATCTCTTCATCGTTATACACGTTGGCTTTTGCCAAGCTCGGCAAGATCTCAAGCAATGACTGATATGCCTGCGTTTTAACATACGCCTGCTCGGCTAAACGAAGAACCTCGGGGTGGCGCGGAGCTACGTTAAGCAGTGCATCTACGCCGTGGCGGGCAGCATGATTTTCACCACGCGCCAACTGAATACGTACTCGGGTAATATCAACAGGCAGCTGGTTGCTATCAGCAACTTCTGACGCGCGTTCCAAATACTGGTTTACGCGTAGATCATCACCGCGCTGCTGAGCGGCTTCTGCGGCCAGTAAATAGTTAACGACAGGCTGTTCTGCGTGATCCGCATTGCGTGAAAGCAGTTTTTCAACCTGAGTGTAATCACCCTCGGCTAACTTCATTAAGCCTTCACGTGTTTGTTTGCGAGCGCGAGTACGCTTGCGGCCAACAAACCAACCACGAGTGCGGGCACCGGTGCGGAATACGCGGCGCAGCACCCATTCAATCGCGAAAAGCACAACGATCAGCAGGATCAACATGATCACTAGCGATGTGACGCTGGTTTCAATGTTGTAGGTATCCGTTTGGATAAGAACATAGCCTTGATGACCAGCAAACATCGGCCCCAGAACGATCCCTGCGATCAGGATAATAAACAGCAATAAAACTTTAAGCATGTCTATTCCCCCTGCGTTGCGGGTGCTGCGGCTGGCACAGAAGGTGTTGCCATCAAATTACGCACGCGGGTTTGCATCAGCTTTTCCAACAATGGCTGGCTTTTCAGCTCTGTAGGAACATCCATATTGATGGACTGTTGGCTGAGTTCATCCAACTGGCTTAAGAAGGCTTTGGTTGTCGGGTCGTTCATGTCGAAGTAGGCACGTACCCACGTTGAGACAGTTTCAAGCGACTGTTGATAAACCTCGTTTTGATGGCGAGGAACAGCCTGTGCGGCAACCAGAAGGCGAGAACGAATATTTTCGCGTAGATAGACGTCCTGATTTGGGGCTAGCAAAGGTTCGGCACTGCTGTCACGACGGCGCACGGTAATAAATTCCGACATAAAGTTATGCCAGCTTTTCACCAGATTCTGTCGCCATTCGGTCAGTGAACTCGATACTTCACCATTGTCTTCATCCATCGGCGCTTCGTCGGTGTTGTTATCTGCCAAACGCAGATCGTCAACTTGGTTTGAGAGCTGATTCAGCTTGAGAATAATGCCATCGAAGTCAATTTGGCTAACGCTGGCCAGCGAGGCAATGTCTTCGGTAATGGCGCGGCGAACGTCAATCAGGCTTGGGTCATTCATTTCAGCCAAGCTTTCATCTGCGCTTTTCAACAATGCGCCCGCGGTCGTCACATCCTGATCGCTCCACAGCTTGCGGCCCGCAAGCTTGACGAGGAAGTCAGCCTGAGCCAGCAGCCAGTTTTTCGCATCACTACCGGAAATTGCGGCCACTTTCGCTTCCAGCTCTTTTAGCTGCTGCGACTGCGAGGTTTGCAACTGTTCGGTCACGCTGAGCGCTTTGTTTTGCTGGTTGATTAACGCATTAATGCGCAGCTTTTCTTGAGCCTGTTCGGTATGCAATGCGGTCAGTTGGTCGCTGAGCTCATTGTTTTCAGCTTGTTGAGCCAGAGCTTGCTGATGGCCGTGATAATACAAGCCTGCGCCGAGAGCGATTGCTATAACGATAGCGATAGCACCGAGCACCGGCCCTTTTGCGGATTCTTTTTTCACAGTTTTAGCGACCTGCTCACCAGAAGTATTGTTATTGAGATTAGATGCTGGCTGGATCTCGTGTTCAGTCGCGGTGTTCGTTTCCTCAACCTTCTCAGGCGGGGTTGTCGGTTCCGTCATCTTGGCACTTCCCATAGTCAGTTATTGTAGCGCGCGGATCAGCGCGTCATTATCAGCACTTTCAGCTACCTGAATGTCTTTCCAGCCCAATTCCTGGGCGAGGGTAGCCAACCGTTCGCTAACCACAATCAAGCGGCAATGTAGTAACCACATTTGCCGATCGTAATCAGGAACTAAATCATACAGTTGTTGCAGCATTTCGCCACTTGTCACGACCAGCGTTGAAATGCCCTGTCGTCGCCAATGTGCGCTTTGCTCTGCACCATTATAGTGGATAGCACAACGTTGGTAGCATTCTGACAGTGTTACGCTCACGCCGCGTTGGGTCAATGTTTCTGCCAACAGCTCTCGTCCACCGTTGCCGCGCAGAATTAATGCCTGCTTACCCGCGATATTTCTCAGTTCTGGTAGCAATAGCAAAGATTCAGACGTTTCGGGAGGTTGAGGGTAGGCAACCGGCAAACCTGTCGCCGTATGTAAACGCAGCGCGGTTGGGCGGCCAATGGCAAAATAGTTGAGTTCGCGTGGCCATGCTATCGCGGATCGTTGTAGATACGAATGCGCATAGCGTACTGCGTGCTTCGATAGAACAAAAACTAAATCGCCTTGCTGAAGCTGTGCCAGAAGGTCTGGTAGCGCAGCGAGGCCAGTTCCCGGAGTAAAATCGATTAATGGAGCATGATAGGCCGCTCGCCCTAGGGTTCGTAGTCTACTGACTAATTCCTCACCCGCAGGTGATGGGCGAGTTACCAGGATACTCATCGTGGCGTTTGTCCTTGATACACGTCGTCTAAAATTTCACGCGCGCCGCGCTCTAGCAGTTCTTCTGCTAGCGAAACACCTAATTCAGCCGCCTGAGCGCGTGGCCCACGGCGTTCGCCACGAATAATCAGAGTGCCATCAGGCTTGCCCACCAACGCTCGTAGCCATATTTCGTCGCCATTAAGCTCTGAATAGCTGCCGATAGGAACCTGACATCCGCCCTCTAAACGCGTGTTCATGGCGCGTTCTGCGATAACTCGAGTCGCGGTATCGCTATCGTTTAACGGTGCGAGCAAGGCTTGGGTTTTTGCATCGTCCAATCGACATTCGATGCCGACGGCGCCTTGGCCTACGGCTGGCAAGGATTGTTCTGGTGGTAATGCATAGCGGATACGCTCTTCAAGCTCTAAGCGTTTTAAACCGGCAGCGGCCAGAATAATGGCATCGTAGTCGCCGTTATCCAGTTTGGCTAATCGCGTACCCACGTTGCCACGAAGATCGCGAACGATCAGGTCGGGACGAATTTCTCTAAGCTGGCACTGGCGGCGCAGGCTTGATGTGCCGACGATACTGCCTTCAGGAAGATCTTCAAGTCGAGCATACTTCGGTGACACAAAAGCATCGCGTGGATCTTCGCGTTCGCAGATAGTCACAAGCCCCAAACCTTCAGGAAAAGCGACCGGCACATCTTTCATTGAGTGAACGGCAATATCCGCGCGTCCGTCCAGCAAAGCAAGCTCCAACTCCTTGACGAACAGGCCTTTGCCACCAACTTTTGCCAGTGGTGTATCTAATAAAACGTCACCACGCGTCACCATAGGCACCAGTTCCACGGTCAAATCCGGCCAATGGGCCTGTAGATGATCGCGCACATAATAGGCTTGCCATAACGCCAGCGGGCTTTGTCGGGTGGCGATACGGAGGATCTGATGTGGCTGAGGGGTTATTTCTAGCATGTGAATATCCATTTTTATCCTATGCTTCATCCTATCATTTTGTTCGCAAACGTGCAGCGCTGGAACCTAATGGCTGTTTGGCGGGAAAATAATCAGGAAGGAGAATGGATGAAATAGTCGGTAAGATCAAAGACAAGAAAGGCGCAACAATAAGTGTGTGGCTTTACATACTTTACGGTCAACCAGCAAGGTGTTAGATTGATCACGTTTCCAGCAATTTCTTATTAAAACATTTCTTACCAGAAAAACGGTAAGGTACGGAAACAGGCTTCTCTCAGACACTGGAATAATCAGGCGAAACGTCTTGTACCTCTACATCGAGACACTGAAACAGAGACTGGATGCGATAAATCAACTTCGAGTTGATCGCGCTTTAGCGGCCATGGGGCCGGCCTTTCAACAGGTTTACAGTCTGCTGCCAACCCTATTGCATTACCACCACCCGCTGATGCCGGGTTACCTTGATGGTAACGTTCCCCACGGCATTTGTTTCTACACGCCTGATGAAAATCAGCAAACCTACTTACATGAAATCGATCTTCGTTCTCCGGGTTCCATCGCGGCAGATCACCCAGGCCAATTGCCGATCACTGGCGTTTACTCAATGGGAAGCACCTCTTCTATTGGGCAAAGCTGTAGTTCGGATCTGGATATTTGGGTTTGCCACCAATCTTGGTTAGATGGCGAAGAGCGCAATCGATTACAGCAAAAATGTACACAGCTGGAGAAATGGGCTGCATCGCTGGGCGTTGAAGTGAGCTTCTTCCTCATTGATGAAAACCGTTTTCGTCATAACGAAAGCGGCAGTCTGGGTGGGGAAGACTGTGGGTCTACCCAGCATATCTTATTGCTTGATGAGTTCTATCGCACCGCGGTGCGTCTGGCGGGCAAACGTATTCTGTGGAATATGGTGCCAAGCGAAGAGGAAGCGCATTACGACGAATATGTCATGTCGTTGTACTCGCAGGGCGCGCTTACGCCAAACGAATGGCTCGATCTTGGTGGTCTAAGCTCGCTGTCTGCCGAAGAATACTTTGGCGCTAGCCTGTGGCAGCTCTATAAAAGCATCGATTCGCCGTACAAAGCTGTCTTGAAAACGTTGTTGCTGGAAGCTTACTCATGGGAATACCCCAACGCTGAACTGTTGGCGATCACCATCAAACAACGTTTACATAAAGGCGAAATTGTCTCGTTCGGACTCGATCCTTACTGCATGATGCTGGAACGTGTGACGCACTATCTTGAGCAAATCAATGATACCGCGCGTCTCGATCTGGCTCGCCGTTGTTTCTATCTCAAAGTGTGTGAAAAATTATCGCGTAGCCGCGCCTGCGTTGGCTGGCGGCGTGAAATTTTAAGCCAACTGGTTGAGTCTTGGGGCTGGAGTCAAGAGCGTATCGAAGTGCTTGATGACCGCGCCAATTGGAAAATTGAACGCGTGCGTGAAGCGCATAATGAACTGTTAGATGCGATGATGCAGAGCTATCGCAACCTCATTCGCTTCGCGCGCCGTAATAACCTAAGCGTCAGCGCTAGCCCGCAAGATATTGGGGTATTGACCCGTAAGCTTTATGCTGCGTTTGAAGCGTTGCCGGGTAAAGTGACGCTGGTAAACCCGCAAATTTCACCGGATTTATCAGAAAAGAACTTAACGTTTATTCATGTGCCGATTGGCCGCGCTAACCGCACCGGCTGGTACTTGTATAACCAAGCGCCGACTATCGATACCATCATTAGCCATCAGCCGTTGGAATATAACCGCTACTTAAACAAATTAGTGGCGTGGGCCTATTTCAACGGATTGCTGACGGCGGACACTAAGCTACACATCAAGAGCAACAACAACCTGTGCGATATCAATAAGCTTCAGGGGTTGGTGCATGATGTGTCGCAGCATTTCCCGATTCGCTTGCCTGCGCCATCACCGAAGGCGTTATACAGCCCGTGTGAAATCCGCCATTTGGCGATTATCGTCAACTTGGAAAATGATCCAACGGCGGCCTTCCGCAATCAGGTGGTGCATTTTGATTTCCGTAAGCTGGATGTCTTTAGCTTTGGTCAGCAGCAGCAATGCTTAGTTGGCAGTATCGACCTGCTGTATCGCAACTCGTGGAATGAGGTGCGTACCCTACATTTCAGCGGTGAACAGGCGGTATTAGAAGCGCTGAAAACGATCTTAGGCAAAATGCATCAGGATGCCGCTCCGCCGGAGTCCGTTGAGGTCTTGTGCTACAGCCAGCATTTACGCGGGTTAATCCGCACGCGTCTACAGCAGCTGGTTTCTGAATGTATTGACCTTCGCTTGTCTAGCACTCGTTTAGAGCCGGGTCGCTTTAAAGCCGTACGCGTCGCTGGGCAAACGTGGGGACTGTTCTTTGAACGTCTGAGCGTATCGGTGCAGAAATTGGAAAATGCGGTTGAGTTTTATGGCGCCATTTCTAATAACAAGCTGCATGGGCTTTCTATTCAGGTAGAAACCGAGCAGGTACATTTGCCCGCCGTGGTTGATGGTTACGCCAGCGAAGGGATAATCCAATTCTTCTTTGAAGATGGGGATAACGATGGGTTTAACATCTACATTCTGGATGAAACCAACCGTGTGGAAGTTTATCACCACTGTGAAGGCAGCAAAGAGGAGCTAGTGCGCGACGTTAGCCGTTTCTATTCGTCATCGCATGACCGCTTTACCTACGGTTCAAGCTTTATCAACTTTAACCTGCCGCAGTTCTACCAGATCGTAAATGCCGATGGACGTTCTCAGGTGATGCCGTTCCGTACCAACGTGTTGCCACAGTGCAACGTCAATGACGACAACGACGGCACGCCGCTTAAGCAGCAGTTCCAGCTGCATTAATCGTAAATACAGCACCACTCCAATTCTTCCCTATTCAGCGGAGAGTTGGAGTGGGCGCTGATGCCGCTTGCGTTTCGGCTTATGCCGAAATTACCACATCTTCTTCGCCAGACTGCGCTCTGCATGCGGTTGACAGCAAAGCATAAAACTCTTCTCCGCTGCGATCGCAAATCCAGCTATTATCACGCAGGCTGAAGTGGTAACCGCCAGCTTTAGTGGCGAGCCATACCTGATGCAAGGGCTCCTGACGGTTGATCACGATTTTGCTGCCATTTTCGAAGGTCAGCGTCATCACTCCGCCATTGGTTTCATAGTCGATGTCGGCATCACCTTCATAAGCGTCAATGGCCTCTTCGATGTTTAACATCAGCTTATCTGCTAACTGGTGAAACTCGGTATCGTTCATAATCATTTCCTATTGCTTTTCAGGGTCCAACTGCGATTATAGAGAGCTTATAGGTAGGATTCACACGCATTAATACAATAAATGGTAATGACCATGAAAAAACAATTTCGTTGGGCCTTGGTGGCTGTTTCCCTATTCGGCCTTGCTGGTTGCGGTTTGAAAGGGCCTTTATACTTTCCTCCGGCTGATGCCCCAGCGGCGTCGAAGAGCCAACCAGATACACAAACTAACGCGCCTGCTGCAAATCAGGGCGCGAATACACCGTCTAATATTGCCGGTGTAGAACAAGGCCAATAATCCACGATAGCGAGAACTGTCAGGATGTTAGTTCGGTGACCACGGAAGTTAAGGCGTAGGGTGAGAGGTAGTTATGCAGTTCTCTAAAATGCACGGTTTAGGCAACGATTTCATGGTCGTTGATGCTGTTACACAAAACGTATACTTCTCGCCGGAGCTTATCCGCCGTCTATCCGATCGACATAACGGCGTTGGTTTTGATCAGATGCTGATCGTTGAACCGCCTTACGATCCTGATTTAGATTTCCATTATCGTATTTTCAACGCCGATGGGAGCGAAGTTGCGCAGTGTGGTAACGGCGCGCGCTGTTTTGCTCGTTTCGTGCGTTTGAAAGGGTTAACCAATAAACGTGAAATTCGCGTAAGCACGCAGAATGGTCGGATGGTGCTCAAGGTCAGCGATGACGAGCTGGTCACGGTAAATATGGGCGAGCCGATTTTCGAGCCGTCCAAGATCCCGTTCAAAGCCGTGAAAGCGGAAAAGACCTATATCATGCGTGCGTCTGAACATACTATTCTGTGCGGCGCGGTGTCGATGGGGAATCCCCACTGCGTGCTTCAGGTTGATGATGTTGAAACGGCGCTGGTGGAAACCATCGGTCCGGTACTTGAAAGCCACGAACGCTTCCCTGAACGCGTTAACGTAGGATTCATGCAGGTCATTAACCGTAATCAGATCAAACTACGGGTGTATGAACGCGGCGCAGGTGAAACTCAGGCCTGCGGCAGCGGTGCCTGTGCGGCGGTTGCCGTGGGGATCCAGCAAGGTTTGCTGGATGAGAACGTTCAGGTTGATCTTCCCGGTGGGCGTTTGCACATTCGCTGGAAAGGGCCTGATAACCCCTTATTTATGACAGGCCCTGCGACCCACGTTTATGATGGATTTATACACCTGTAATTCATACGTTTATGAGTGAGCGATAGACAACTATGAGCGACATCGAAGATCGGGTATTGGATAATCTGGCGCTAAGTGACGCGCAGGTGATGGAGTATCTGCAACAGAATCCTGACTTCTTCATTCGTAATGCACGCAATGTTGAGCAGATGCAGATCCCTCATCCGGTGCGTGGTGCCGTTTCATTAGTTGAATGGCAACTGAACCGACAACGTCAGCACATCTTCAATTTAGAAGAGGAGATCACGTTGCTGATGGAACAGGCCAGCGCCAATGAAGTTCTGTTTAATCGCCTGCTAGAGCTCCAAGGGCATCTTGCGGGCGCAGAAAGCCTTGCTGATTTTCTCCAACGATTTAACCGCTGGGCGCGTTCTCTTGGGCTCGCCGGTGCCAATATTCGTTTGTTTAGCGACAAATGGTATCTGAATGCGCCTTCTGACTTTGCGCATTTGGCTTTGTCGCGCAATGAATTTGAAATGATGCGAATTCAACGATTGGGGAACCAAAACCACTATCTCGGTACTCTGAATGGCCCTGAGCTATTGTTGGTTTTGCCTCAGGCGAAAATGGTGGGCTCGGTCGCGCTTTCTTTGATGGGCGAGTTTGGCGACTTAGGTCTGATTATCTTCAGCAGTCGCGATAGCCATCATTATCAGCAAGGTCAAGGCACCGTGTTGCTTGATCAGCTCGCATTGCTGATGCCGGGGCTAATCAGCCGTTGGATTGAACGCCAATGAGCAGTGATACTCAGGCGCTGGAACTGCCGGTTGAGGCATTCCTGCGCTTTTTGCGCGTTGAGCGTCAGCTCAGCCCGCATACCATCGAAAGCTATCATCATCAGCTGACTGCCATTATTGAGATTGTTGCCCCCGCTGGTTTGCGCGATTGGCGGCAACTCGATGCAACCCAAGTGCGTATGATTACCGCGCGTAGCAAGCGAAAAGGCCTTGAGGCTGCAAGCCTTGCCCTACGTTTGTCGGCGCTACGCAGCTTTATCGATTGGCAGGTGAGCCAAGGCGTGATGTCGGTTAATCCGGCGAAAGGCATTAGCGCACCGAAACAGGCTCGCCACTTACCCAAAAATCTCGACGTTGATGACGTAAACCGCTTGCTCGATATTGATGCTAGCGATCCCCTTGCCGTGCGCGATCGCACCATGCTGGAAGTGATGTATGGCGCGGGTCTGCGTCTTTCCGAACTGGTGGGATTAGACTGCCGCCACATGAATATGGCCTCAGGCGAGGTGTGGGTGATGGGGAAGGGGAGCAAAGAGCGAAAGCTGCCGATTGGACGTACGGCCATTCATTGGCTGGAACAGTGGCTGCCACTGCGTGAGATTTACGATCCGGTAGATGACGCTGTTTTTGTGTCTAAGCTGGGTAAGCGAATTTCGGTGCGAAGCGTGCAAAAGCGCTTTGCTGAATGGGGCGTTAAACAAGGCGTCACCAGTCATATTAATCCGCATAAGCTCCGTCACTCTTTTGCAACGCATATGCTTGAATCCAGTGGCGATCTGCGTGCAGTGCAAGAGCTGCTAGGTCATGCGAATCTGACTACCACTCAAATCTATACCCACCTCGATTTCCAACATTTGGCGAAGGTGTATGATGCAGCGCATCCACGCGCGAAACGAGGAAAATCCTGATGTGCTCGACGCTTCATTTCTATCGCCCGCTCAACGCTATCGGGGCTTTTACCTTCGATCTGGACGATACGCTTTATGATAATCACCCCGTGATTATGCGTACCGAGCGAGAGTCTCTGGCATTTTTGCAGCAAAACTTTGAACCGCTGCGCGATTGGCAAAGCATTGACTGGCAACGCCTGCGCGCTGAACTGCGGGCTGATAATCCTGAAATTTATCACGACGTCACCGCCTGGCGCTGGCAGGCTGTGCATCTGGCGTTAACGCGAAACGGTTTTAACCACGCCCAAGCTAGCGCTGGCGCAGATTCTGCGATGGAAAACTTTGCCTACTGGCGTAGCCAAATCACGGTGCCGGAGTCGACGCATAAGACGCTGCAAGCGTTAGCGGAGAAAGCGCCGTTAGCGGCAATTACCAACGGTAATGCGGATCCGAACCTATTTGGTTTAGCGGACTATTTTGCGTTTATATTGCGCTCAGGTCCTGACGGACGCGCTAAGCCTTACAACGACATGTATTGTGCCGCTCAGCAGCGCTTAAACGTTCCCATCGGAAATATTCTGCATGTGGGCGATGACCTCACCACCGACGTGGCGGGAGCCGTGCGCTGCGGCATGCAGGCCTGCTGGATCAACGACCGTGAGCGCAGCCTAACAACCGCTTCAGATAGCCGTTTGTTACCTCACGTTGAGATTTCACGGTTGGATTCGCTCACCGCGCTGATATAATCTCCAATAATCTGTATAAATTCCCAGTGAAAAAGACGTATTGCGTTTAGCGACGCGTCTGTTTCCCCATTTTAAAACGGTGCCTATGGACGTTTCCGATCTGCTCAACAGCCTTAACGATAAACAACGCGAAGCCGTTGCTGCGCCACGCAGTAATCTTCTGGTGCTGGCTGGAGCCGGAAGCGGCAAGACGCGCGTATTGGTGCATCGCATCGCGTGGCTGCTGTCGGTAGAAAACTGTTCGCCGTTTTCGATTATGGCCGTCACCTTTACCAACAAAGCCGCGGCGGAAATGCGCCACCGTATCGAACATCTGATTGGCACTAGCCAAGGCGGCATGTGGATCGGTACTTTCCACGGTTTAGCGCACCGCCTGCTGCGTGCGCACCATCTGGATGCCAATCTGCCGCAGGATTTCCAAATCCTTGATAGCGATGACCAGCTACGTTTGCTTAAACGTATCGTTAAGGCCTTGAATCTGGATGAGAAGCAGTGGCCGCCGCGTCAAGGCATGTGGTACATCAACAACAAAAAAGATGATGGTCTGCGCCCTCAGCACATTGAAAGCTACGGAAATCCGGTAGAACAGACATGGCTGCGCGTCTATCAGGCCTATCAAGAAGCCTGTGACCGTGCGGGGCTGGTGGATTTTGCCGAGCTGCTATTACGCGCTCACGAGCTTTGGCTCAACAAGCCTCAAATCCTCAACCACTATCGCGAACGTTTCACCAATATTCTGGTGGACGAATTCCAAGATACCAACCGGATTCAGTACGCATGGATCCAGATGTTGGCGGGCAATAGCGGCAAAGTGATGATTGTTGGCGATGACGATCAGTCGATCTATGGCTGGCGTGGCGCTCAGGTTGAGAACATCCAACGTTTTCTGGATGATTTCCCCGGTGCTGAGACTATCCGCTTAGAACAAAACTACCGTTCAACCAGTAATATACTGAAAGCCGCCAACGCCTTAATTGAAAATAACGATGGGCGCTTGGGTAAAAAGCTGTGGACCGAAGACGGCGACGGCGAAAAAATTTCGCTCTACTGCGCGTTTAATGAATTGGATGAATCACGTTTTGTGGTGAATCGGATTAAAGCGTGGCAGGACAACGGCGGCTCTCTTAACGACTGCGCCATTCTTTATCGTAGCAACGCCCAATCGCGTGTATTGGAAGAGGCACTGTTACAGGTGGCGATGCCATACCGTATTTACGGTGGACAACGATTCTTCGAACGTCAGGAAATCAAAGATGCGTTGGCGTATTTACGTCTGATTTCCAACCGTAATGACGATGCGGCGTATGAGCGAGTGGTTAACACGCCAACGCGCGGTATTGGCGATCGTACGCTGGACGTTATCCGCCAAGCCGCCCGCGATCGTCAACTGACGTTATGGCAGGCCACACACGAGCTGATCCAAGAAAAAGTGTTTGCTGGGCGAGCCTCAGGCGCACTACAGCGCTTTATCGAGCTGATTGATGCCTTAGCCAGTGATACGGCTGATATGCCGCTGCATGTACAGACAGACCGCGTGGTGCGCGATTCGGGTCTGCGTCAGATGTATGAGCAAGAAAAGGGTGAAAAAGGCCAAACGCGTATTGAGAACTTAGAAGAACTGGTGACCGCTACGCGTCAGTACAGCTATGAGGATGAAGACGAAGACTTGCTGCCGCTGCAGGCATTCCTGTCACATGCGGCGCTTGAAGCCGGTGAAGGGCAAGCAGACGCTTATCAAGACGCGGTTCAGCTCATGACGTTGCACTCGGCGAAAGGTCTGGAATTCCCACAGGTGTTTATCGTGGGGATGGAAGAGGGGATGTTCCCAAGCCAAATGTCGCTGGATGAAGGCGGTCGTTTGGAAGAAGAACGCCGCTTGGCCTACGTTGGGGTGACGCGAGCGATGCGAAAACTGACGATCACCTATGCGGAAACTCGCCGTCTGTATGGCAAAGAGGTTTATCATCGCCCATCTCGCTTTATTGGGGAATTACCAGAAGAGTGCGTAGAAGAGGTGCGCCTGCGGGCAAGCGTTACCCGCCCCGTTAAACACGCCAGTATGGGAACCCCAATCAGCGCCAATGACAGCGGTTTCAAACTCGGTCAGCGGGTGAAACACGCCACGTTTGGTGAAGGTACGGTAATCAATCTGGAAGGCAGCGGTGAGCATAGTCGCTTGCAGATTGCGTTTCAGGGCGAAGGCATTAAGTGGCTGGTTGCGGCTTATGCCAAGTTAGAGGCGATGTAATCCTGATTGAGTCCCTCTTTCCAATCTCCCCCTTTTCAGGGGGAGCGTTTGGGCGCTTATTCGGCAATCGAATATTTATCCCCAACTTGTGCCTGCGAATACCACACCATCAGTTCCTGAGTGCCAGCCTCGCCCTCTGCGGGGGCCCAAGGCGCGGAATCCTGCTCGGTGACGGGCTGATAGCCACCATGTTTAACTTCAAAAATCACGCCGCCGTGATCCAGTGACAGTACCGAATGCCAGGTTCCGGCATCCATCTCTAGAGCCACACACTCTTCGCCGAGTACCACGCGACGAGTTACCACGCCTTGCTCGTCAAAATTCAGTATCACAAAGCGGCCGCTCAGCGGCAGCAAAAGCTCGAAAGTATGCGGATGGCGATGTGGACGGATGTAAGTTCCGGGCTCCATCGCGATGGCAAGACGCTGCACCGGATCGCTCAATTCTGGGTGAAAATTGCGGTGAGCGCGTAAACGAGGTGCGCTGGCCGCAGCGGCGCTCTGTTGTTTCAGATCATCAAACGTGATTTGTTTCATAGGGTGTGCCTGATTTTAGGAATAGTGGAGTCTAATGGGTGAATGCATTGCTATAAGGTAATAGATGGGTCAAGCTAGAGATATAATTTTTACCTTACATTTCCGATTGCAGCATGGTTGTCGAAAGCAAAATCCATAAATGTTTTGGTATAAAACATCCTGAGTGAATAATGTTCTGGAATTAGTCACAACGCCAGTTGACAGGCTTTTTCGTATCGGCGTAACATGCGCGCACTATTATCTGTGAGGACATACGCCTTGGACACACCCAGTAGATACTGGCTCAATGAACCCGTTAGCGGGTACAACTTCTAAGGCTATCCACTTATGCTGATAGCCTTCGTGGTTGTCAGCGACCTCTATACGTCGCTATGAGTCAGATCTGATATGGTCTGAAACAGCTGGGTGACGCTACCCCTCGTTTGTTTCCTGTGCTCCATGCGTGATCCTTAATGTCACCGCAACGGAGTTTAAAAGCATGCTAAGTGCATTTAGATTAGACAACAGCCGCTTATCCCGTCTGGAGCTGGATGACACGGAAGATCTGACTTCATCTCTGTGGGTCGACTTAGTCGAACCTGAAGAAGATGAGCGTCAACGAGTTCAAGATGAGCTAGGTCAAAGTCTGGCAACTCGCCCAGAACTGGACGATATCGAAGCATCAGCACGTTTCTTCGAAGATGAAGACGGCCTGCATATTCACTCCTTCTTCTATTATGAAGATGCGGAAGATCATGCCGGTAACTCCACCGTGGCATTTACCATCCGCGATGGTCGCCTATATACGCTACGCGAGCGCGAACTGCCGGCGTTTCGGCTGTATCGCATGCGCGCCCGTAACCAGATGCTGGCCGATGGAAACGCCTATGAGCTGTTACTCGATCTGTTCGAAACCAAAATCGAACAGCTGGCAGATGAAATCGAAAACATCTACAGCGATCTGGAAAAGCTCAGCCGCGTGATTATGGAAGGTCATCAGGGCGACGAATATGATGAAGCCCTTTCGACACTGGCTGAACTGGAAGATATCGGTTGGAAGGTTCGCTTATGTTTGATGGATACCCAGCGAGCACTGAATTTCTTGGTGCGTAAGGCGCGTTTACCGGCCAGCCAGTTGGAGCAGGCGCGTGAAGTCTTGCGAGATATCGAATCCCTGCTGCCGCATAACGAATCGCTGTTCCAGAAAGTAAACTTCCTGATGCAGGCGGCAATGGGCTTTATCAACATTGAACAGAACCGCATCATCAAGATCTTCTCGGTGGTATCGGTGGTATTCCTGCCGCCAACGCTGGTGGCATCAAGCTACGGGATGAACTTTGAGTTCATGCCTGAGCTGAAATGGTCGTTCGGTTATCCGGGGGCGATTGGTTTGATGATTCTGGCGGGGCTTGCGCCGTATTTATACTTCAAGCGCAAAAACTGGCTTTAATCTGTCTCTTCTTTTCCTCCCCATCGCAGGGGAGGAAAGTCTGCTTTAGCTGCGCAATTTTCTCTGCGTATACAGCGCATCCATAATAAACAACAGCAGTGCCGCCCAAATAAAACCGAACGCCACCAGTTTGTCCTGCGTCATTTGCTCGTTGTAGAAGGTAATCGCCAGAATAAACATCAACGTTGGGCCAAGGTATTGGAAGAATCCCAGCGTAGAAAGGCGTAAGCGTGTTGCAGCGGCTGTAAAGAACAGCAATGGAATGGTGGTGACAATGCCGGCGGCCACCAACAGCAGGTTGAGCGACATGGGATTTGCACTCAAATGGCTGGTTGCGCTGTCGGCAACGCCAAACAGGTAAATAGCCGCAATTGGCAGTAACCATAGGGTTTCAATCAGCATGCCGGTTTGAGCATCAACCGCGATTTTCTTACGAATCAGTCCGTAAAATGCAAAACTAAACGCCAGCCCAAGTGAGATCACCGGCACCGAGCCAAACTTCCAGAGCTGAATCAGTACCCCGCAGACCGCCAGCGCCAGCGCAATCCACTGCATCCGTCGGAAGCGTTCACCGAGGAAAACCACGCCCAGTAATACGTTAACCAATGGGTTGATGAAGTATCCGAGGCTGGCTTCCAGCATATGGTGATTATTCACTGCCCAGATAAACAACAGCCAGTTTCCGCCAATCAAACAAGCGCTTAGCGCGAGAAGGCCAATCTTGCCGGGGGTTTTGCCCAGAGCTCTTACTTTGGACCAATTTTTAGTCAGCGAAAGCAAAATCAGCATAAAGAAGAATGACCAGATCACGCGATGTGTCAGGATCTCGGTGGGCGGAACCTGCTGGATCAGCTTAAAGTAGGCAGGGGCGATACCCCAAATAAAATAGGCTGCCAGAGCAAACAAGATGCCTTGGCGAGTTTGTTGCGAATCCATGAAACACTTCCGAAAAAATGAATAGGCGCTGAGTCTACTGTATTTTTCTGGAATGTTTCATAGTAGTAACAGAGATGATTCAATTAAGCCTAACTTATCCCAAGATTTCACAGAAATCTGGTAAAAAATGCTACCTAGCCGACCATATACGTGGCAGTGGCTGAAGCAATATGTAGGTTTGATTCGTTATGAAGTTCAACGCGTGCAACCGCGACTTTATTACCCGCTCTAAGCAGGCTACCACTGGCCACGAAGCGCTCACCGCGGCCGGGGCGTAGATAGTCCACTCGCATATCGATTGTGCCCATTTTAGACAGTCGTGCCAGCAACTCTTCCTGTGTGATTTCGTCATGGCGCAATAGGGCTGAACCCACACACACCAAGCCTGCGCAAACATCCAATACCGATGCGATAACACCGCCGTGCAAAATTTTCTGATGAGCATTGCCGACCAGCATTTCTTTGGAATCGAAAACTAGCTCGGCATAGTCTGCCTCGAAACGCTGAAGCTCTAGCCCTAACGCTCGATTAAATGGCATGTGATAAACGAAAATTTCGCTAATGAGGGCGCTAGCAGATTCGCGCGTGAGGAGCGTGGCTGACATGGTTCTGTCCTTCTTCTTACAGGTGGATAATGAATATTATTGTTAATTTTATGTTGATATTATGCTTAATTATTGTTTGGTTCCAGCACCAATAAGAATGATGAACGTTCCTGCAGAGTCCCTAACGTGTAGAATGTCGCCTTTGAATCATTGATGGCGTAACTATTAGGGGTAATAACGATGCGTAAGGGATGGATGATGTTAGCGGGACTGCTGGCGGTTCCTGCTGCGGTTCAGGCTGAAGAGGCAACGATAAAGCAGGTTCATGATAAGCCGCAGGTGAAAGGCAGCATCATCGCGAACATGTTGGTTGAACACGATAACCCATTTACGCTCTATCCTTACGATACGAACTACCTGCTTTATACTGAAACCAGCGATGTAAACAAAGAAGCCATTCAGTCTTATTCTTGGGCTGATGACGCACGCAAAGACGAAGTTAAATTCCAGCTCAGCCTCGCGTTTCCTATCATCCGTGGAATTGCCGGTGATAACTCGGTGTTAGGAATGTCTTATACGCAGCGCTCGTGGTGGCAGGCTTTCAACCGTAGCGCATCTTCTCCGTTCCGTGAAACTAACTATGAGCCACAGCTTTTTGTCGGCTGGGCAACGGATTATCAGTTAGGTGATTGGACGCTTCGCGACATAGAAACCGGCTTTAATCATCAGTCTAACGGACGCTCTGATCCAACGTCGCGCAGTTGGAACCGCGTCTATGCGCGTTTAATGGCGCAAAACGGCAACTTCCAAGCGCAGATTAAACCGTGGTATCGCATTCCCGAAAGCAGCAGCAAAGATGACAACCCCGATATCACCAAATATATGGGTTACTACGAAGCCCAGATAGGCTATGAGTGGGGTGAAAGCGTCTTTACGGCGAAGGGCCACTATAACTGGAACACCGGTTACGGCGGCGGTGAGCTGGGATGGAGCTATCCGATGACGAAAACGTTGCGTTTCTACACGCAGTTGTATAGCGGCTACGGTGAATCAATGATTGATTACAATTTCAATCAAACCCGTTTTGGCGTGGGCATCATGCTCAACGATTTCATGTAATTTGCGCGCAACGCATATCCGCTAACGACAAAACCGGTGCATACGCCTAAAATAGCGCCGGTCTTAATTTATCACCCCTTTGGTTGAGGAGCAGCGTGGCAACGGCAGCCGTAATCAATGCAGAAATGCTGGCAGAGCAGGTTTTGCGCGATACTTTTGGGTATCAGCAGTTCCGTCCTGGACAGCAAACTATCATCAATGCTGCGATCGCGGGACGGGATTGTCTGGTTGTGATGCCAACCGGAGGCGGAAAGTCTCTGTGTTATCAAATCCCTGCGTTGGTGATGGATGGCTTAACGCTGGTGGTTTCTCCGTTGATTTCCCTGATGAAAGATCAGGTCGATCAGCTACAGGCGAACGGCGTTAGCGCAGCCTGTCTTAACTCCACGCAGAACCGTGAACAGCAGCAAGAGGTATACGCTGGCTGTCGCAGTGGGGCGATAAAGCTTCTCTATATCGCCCCAGAACGACTGATGATGGATAACTTTCTCGATCAGCTTCCGCACTGGCGACCTGCATTATTGGCGGTAGATGAAGCCCACTGTATTTCACAGTGGGGCCATGATTTCCGTCCTGAATACAGCGCGCTAGGTCTGATTAAGCAGCGTTTCCCAGAGATTCCGGTTATTGCGCTCACGGCCACCGCCGATGATGCCACGCGTAATGACATCGAGCGTTTGCTGTCGTTAAACGATCCGCTGGTTCAGGTTAGCAGTTTTGACCGCCCAAACATTCGTTACACGCTCATCGAAAAATTTAAACCGCTGGATCAACTGATTCGTTTCGTACAGGAACAGCGTGGCAAATCGGGCATTATTTACTGTAACAGCCGAGCCAAAGTCGAAGACACCACGGCGCGTTTGCAAAGTCGGGGCTTTAGCGTTGGGGCTTATCACGCAGGGCTCGATCACGAACATCGCTCTTCGGTACAGGAAGCATTTCAACGCGACGATCTGCAGATTGTGGTGGCAACGGTTGCGTTCGGCATGGGCATTAACAAGCCCAACGTGCGTTTTGTGGTGCACTTTGATATTCCACGTAATATCGAAGCTTACTATCAGGAAACCGGTCGGGCTGGGCGCGATGGTTTACCCGCTGAAGCCGTTCTGCTCTATGACCCTGCTGATATGGCTTGGCTGCGCCGTTGTTCAGAAGAAAAACCTGAAGGGCAGCAGAAAGAGATTGAACGCCATAAGCTAAACGCGATGAACGCTTTCGCTGAGGCGCAAACCTGCCGTCGTTTAGTGCTGCTGAATTACTTTGGCGAAGGACGGCAAGAATCTTGCGGCAACTGCGATATTTGTCTCGATCCGCCAAAACGTTACGATGGGCTAGAGGACGCGCAAAAGGCGCTGTCAGCGATTGCTCGGGTTGGTCAGCGGTTTGGTATCGGTTATGTTGTTGAGATCCTGCGCGGGGCGAATAACACCCGTATTCGCGAGTTTGGTCACGACAAACTGAAAGTCTATGGCCTAGGGCGTGACCATACGACCGAACACTGGGTCAGCGTATTACGCCAGCTTATTCATTTGGGCTTAGTGACGCAAAATATTGCAATGCATTCCGCGTTGCAGCTGACTGAATCGGCGCGTCCGGTTTTACGCGGCGAAGTTCCACTTCAGTTGGCCGTGCCACGCGTCATCAATCTTAAATCACGCAGCAGCAGTAGCCATGCCAGCAAAAACTACGGTGGAAACTATGACCGCAAGCTGTTTGCCAAGCTGCGTAAGCTACGCAAAGCGATTGCTGACGAAGAGAATATCCCGCCATACGTGGTATTTAACGATGCTACGTTGCTAGAAATGTCAGAGCAGATGCCGATTCGCGCCAGCGAATTGCTGAGCATTAACGGTGTAGGACAGCGTAAACTGGATCGCTTTGGTGCGCCGTTTATGACGCTGATCCGAGAACACGTTGATGGCGATGATGAGTAGTTTTACGCGCTAACTTCTGTCTCCCTCAATGTTGCTCAGGGAGACAGACAGCAGTGACTTCAATTATTCAGGCACAATCCATTCAACTTTGGCATGACCAGTACCTTCGGGTACCAGAACTTTATGCAGCCAAGGCAGAACGTCGCGCATCTGTTGTTCTAGCTTCCACGGCGGGTTGATCACAATCATGCCGGAAGCGGTCATACCGCGCTGATCGCTATCTGGGCGAACCGCCAATTCGATTTGTAAAATGCGACGAATACCGGTGTCTTGCAGATCGCGAGTCATGCGTTTGATTTGCTGACGCAGCACCACGGGATACCACAGCGCATAGACGCCGGTGGCAAAACGCTTATAGCCTTCCTGAATACCTTTCACCACGTCTTGATAATCGGTTTTCATCTCATACGGCGGATCGATCAACACGAAGCCACGGCGTGACAATGGAGGAAGCTGTGATTTGAGCTGCTGATAGCCATCGGCTTTCATTACTTTTGCGCGCTCGTCTTTAGCAAACTCATTGCGCAGCAGCGGGAAATCCGTTGGGTGCAGTTCGGTCAGGTGAATTTTATCGAAGTCGCGCAGCAGTTGGCGAGCAATCAATGGCGAACCTGGGTAGTAACGCAGTTGTTCGCCACGGTTAAAGTGTTTTACCGCGCTCAGGTAGGCTTCAAGCTCGGCAGGAACATCGTCGCGTTGCCAAATACGTGCGATACCTTCGAGGTATTCGCCGGTTTTTTCTGCATGCTCACCACTGAGCTGATAACGCCCCGCGCCGGAATGCGTATCCAGATAAAGGAAAGGCTTATCCTTTTCTTTCAGCGATTCAATAATCAAACTCTGAACGGTGTGTTTGAGGACATCGGCGTGATTGCCGGCGTGAAAACTGTGGCGATAACTTAACATGTGAGGCTTCTCCTGCTCTGGGATGGCATTATCTATCAAAGCGATTGAACCCGCCAGCCATTGATTTTCGCTACACTTAACCTCATCTTAGATCTAAACAATCTTTTCAAACCGGTTGCCCGACGAATTGGGGGGCTGGTTAAGTCGATTTATACGCCGCACTGATGCGGCCAAGACCGTTAGCCTTCGTTGTTAATGGCAAAACTATATAGGACTCTTTCTTATGACCAATCCGTTACTGACGCCGTTCGACCTGCCACCATTCTCTAAAATCAAACCTGAGGACATCGTTCCTGCGGTGAAAAGCGCATTGGCAGATTGTCGTGCCGAAGTGGAGCGCGTGGTCGCGCAAGATGCGCCATTTACTTGGGATAATCTGTGCCAGCCGCTGGCTGAGGTTGACGATCGTCTGAGCCGTATTTTTTCCCCTGTCAGCCATTTGAATTCCGTGCAAAACAGCCCTGAGCTGCGTGAAGCTTACGAACAGTGCCTGCCATTGTTGTCTGAATACGGCACTTGGGTAGGTCAGCATGAAGGGCTGTATCAGGCCTACCGTAGCCTGAAAGACGGCGCGGGTTTTGCTGCGTTAACCAAACCGCAGAAGAAAGCGGTGGAAAACTCACTGCGTGATTTCGAGCTGTCTGGCATTGGTTTGCCGAAAGAAAAACAGCAGCGCTATGGCGAAATTATGGCGCGCCTGTCCGAACTGGGTTCTGCATTCAGCAACAACGTATTGGATGCGACCATGGGCTGGAGCAAGCTGATTACTGATGAAAAAGAGCTTTCTGGTCTGCCTGAAAGTGCGCTCGCGGCCGCGAAGGCGCTGGCTGAATCCAAAGAGAAAGAAGGCTGGCTGTTAACGCTGGATATCCCGAGCTATCTACCGGTGATGACCTATGCGGATAATCGCGAGCTGCGCCATGAGATGTATCAGGCGTTTACCACGCGTGCATCCGATCAGGGGCCAAACGCAGGTCAGTGGGATAACAGCGAAATCATGGCTGAAACTCTGCAACTGCGTCACGAATTAGCTCAGCTGCTTGGCTTTAAATCCTATGCCGATAAATCATTGGCAACCAAAATGGCAGAAAACCCACAGCAGGTTCTGGCATTCCTGAATGACTTAGCCGAGCGAGCTCGTCCTCAAGGTGCGCAAGAGCTGGCTGAACTGCGTGAGTTTACGCGCCAGCACTTTGATGTTACCGAGCTGGAAGCGTGGGATATCACCTACTACAGCGAAAAACAGAAACAACATCTGTACTCTATCAGCGATGAACAGCTGCGCCCTTACTTCCCGGAACAGCGCGTATTGAGCGGTTTGTTTGAGGTGGTGAAACGTATTTACGGTATCACGGCGAAAGAGCGTCATGATATTGACGTGTGGAATCCAGAGGTTCGTTTCTTCGAGCTTTATGATGCGACCGGCGAGCTGCGCGGTAGTTTCTATCTCGATCTTTATGCCCGTGAGCATAAGCGTGGCGGTGCGTGGATGGATGACTGTGTAGGCCGTCTGCGTCGTGTCGATGGTAGCCTGCAGAAGCCAGTTGCCTATCTGACCTGTAATTTTAACCGTCCAATCGGCGACAAGCCTGCGTTGTTTACGCATAACGAAGTGACCACGCTGTTCCATGAGTTCGGTCATGGCCTACATCATATGCTGACCACGATTGAAACCGCAGGCGTTTCAGGGATCAACGGTGTGCCATGGGATGCCGTCGAGTTGCCAAGCCAGTTTATGGAAAACTGGTGCTGGGAGCCGGAAGCGCTGGCCTTTATCTCGGGTCATTACCAGACCAATGAGCCACTTCCGCAGGAGATGCTGGATAAAATGTTGGCGGCGAAAAACTATCAGGCCGCGCTGTTTATCCTGCGTCAGCTCGAGTTTGGGATGTTTGATTTCCGTCTGCATACTGAGTTCGATCCTGCGCAAGGCGCTCGTATTCTCGATACTCTGAAAGAAGTTAAAGCGTTAGTGGCGGTGATGCCGTCGCCAAGCTGGGGCCGTTTCCCACATGCGTTCAGCCATATCTTTGCTGGCGGCTATGCGGCGGGTTACTACAGTTATCTGTGGGCAGAGCTGCTGTCTGCTGATGCGTTCTCTCGCTTCGAGGAAGAGGGGATTTTCAACGTAGATACCGGCCGTGCGTTCTTGGATAACATCCTGTCGCAGGGTGGTTCCGATGAGCCAATGAACCTGTTCAAAAACTTCCGTGGCCGTGAGCCGAAAATTGATGCCATGCTGCGTCACTACGGTATCAAGGGCTAATGCGTTGAGTATTCAGTTAGTGTTAGAAGAGGGCGCCGACAGCGGCGCCTTATCTCATTTAGCCGAGCGCTGGGGATTGGTTCACGATCCTGATGCGATAATGGCGTTGGTATTAACGCCTGAGCATTTAGAACTCCGCAAGTTGGATGAACCCAAACTGGGCGCGATTTTTGTCGATTTTGTCGCCGGGGCCATGGCGCATCGCCGCAAGTTTGGCGGCGGCCGTGGTGAAGCAGTGGCAAAAGCCGTGGGTATCAAAGGCAGCTATGTGCCGAGCGTTGTGGATGCGACCGCAGGATTAGGGCGCGATGCCTATGTCTTGGCATCGGTCGGGTGCCATGTGCGCATGTTGGAGCGTCATCCCGTGGTGGCGGCACTGCTTGATGATGGTTTGCAACGTGGCTATGCAGATCCTGAAATCGGCGGCTGGCTGCAAGAGCGCCTGACTTTGCTGCATGCCTCCAGTATTGATGCGTTGAAAGATCTTAGCCCTGCGCCAGAAGTGGTGTATCTCGATCCGATGTATCCGCATAAACAGAAAAGTGCGCTAGTGAAGAAAGAGATGCGTGTGTTCCAGTCACTGGTGGGTGCTGACTTGGATGCCGATGCATTATTAGCTCCTGCGCGTGCGCTGGCGACGAAACGTATCGTAGTAAAACGCCCTGATTATGCTCCGCCACTGGCGGATGTGCCTGCACATGCAGCCACTACCACTAAAAATCACCGCTTTGATATTTACACGCCGCTGAAATAGTTCTTTATGTAAATAACCCTCCCCTTCGCAGGGGAGGGAACTGTGCAGTGAGTACCGAAGAAGCTCGAATGGCCCTTTCTCTGCTAAGGGGGCGCTGGCGAGGGAGCCAATATTACCGAGTCGTAAATTAATAGCCTGAACTCGTTTTCTTCAGCGTATCGCCTTGCTTGATCGGTTTTTTATCCATCTGATCTTTGCTCATTTCATCTTGTTTAGGCGCTTCGCCTTTTTGCATTGCGTCCAAGTGCTGCTTTTTCATTTCCTGCGGCTTTTTACTCATGTGATCCATTTTATGCGGCTCTTGCTGCATACCATCGCCGGATGCACTTGTTGTATCAGCGGCGAAAGCGAATCCGCTGCCCATCAGTAAAGCGCTACACGTCACAACCGTAATAATTTTTCTCATGGTCAGATCCTTATTGATAGTGGGGTCAGGGCCAGTATTGCGTTTACTTGTTCAGCAAAGCCTCACAGAGTTATAAATTATTTGTGATAACTCAGGGCACAAACCCTGTGTAGACTAATTATAAAAATGCACTTGGAGCCAGAACGCGATGGAAGGAATGAAGCGAATTCTAATTGTAGAAGATGACTCGCATATTGCCGATTTACTGGCGTTGCATCTGCGTGATGAGGGCTACCACATCGAGCACGCGGGTGATGGCATTGCCGGTATGGCGATGTTGGAGCAGGGCGGTTGGGATGCGCTCATTCTCGATCTGATGCTGCCGGGCATTGATGGGCTTGATATCTGCCGTCGCGCTCGCAGCATGACACGTTATACGCCGATTATTATGATAAGCGCCCGCTCCAGCGAAGTGCATCGGGTTCTGGGATTAGAGCTAGGCGCCGATGACTATTTAGCCAAACCGTTTTCGATGATTGAGTTGGCCGCACGCGTTAAAGCGCTGTTTCGTCGTCAGGAAGCGATGAGCCGTAACTTACAGATGGATGCAGGGCGTTTGGACATTGCGGATCTGGTCATCGATCCTATTGCGCGAGCGGTTTGGAAGGATCAACAGCCTGTCGATCTCACGCCGCGTGAATTTGATTTGCTGTATTTTTTCGCTAAAAATCCAGACAAAGTTTTTTCTCGTTTGCAGCTTCTCGATCAGGTCTGGGGCTACCAGCACGATGGTTATGAGCACACGGTTAACACCCATATCAATCGGCTACGTATAAAAATTGAAGCCGATCCTTCCGAGCCGCAGCATATTCTGACCGTTTGGGGCTCTGGCTATAAATTTTCGGCGTTAGGTATGGGGAATTAAATGAACCGATTAAGTCTATCCCAGCGCTTAACGCTGGTGTTTGCGTTGTTGCTGGTCGCGTGCTGTGCGGTATCGGGTTGGCTTCAGGTGCGCAGTAATACGCAATATAGTCAGCAGGTTATCCAGCGCTTGTCCGTTAATCTTGCTCAGCATATTACGGATAATAACCGGCTACTCGGTGAGCAGGGGCTAAATCCTGCCTCGGTAAAAAAGCTGTTCGATCAGTTGATGTCGGTAAATCCGAGTGTGGAAGTGTATCTGCTTGATAAGCAAGGCCACATCATTGGTGATGCGGCGCCAGAAGGGCGAATTAAGCGTCGTGATGTGAGCCTTCAGCCCATCAATGCGCTCATGCAGGGGCAAAGTATGCCGGTTTACGGCGACGATCCGCGCAGTGTCGATGGGCAAAAGGTATTTAGCGTCGCGCCGCTACAGGTTGAGGGAAAAACCGAAGGCTATTTATACGTTGTTTTGCTGGGCGAGGATTACGCTCGGTTAACCGATGATGCGCGTATTGGCTCGACGGTTTGGACCGTTGTAGGGTCGATGGGATTGATTGTGCTGTTTGGTTCACTGGCCGGTTGGTTGGCTTTCCGCTGGGTGACGAAACCGGTGCGTCAGCTTACGCGTCAGGTGAGTAAGCTTGAACAGGAAGGGCTGGATTACGCTCGGGTTATGGCGCTAAGCGTGCCTGAAGCTGATGTGAAAAGTGATGAAGTGACTCAGCTTAGACGCGCATTTGTTTTGATGGCTAGACGCATTGCTGAGCAGTGGAAAACTTTGGCGGAACAGGATCAGCAACGGCGTGAATTTATTGCCAATATTTCACACGACTTGCGCACGCCGTTGACCTCTTTGCATGGCTATCTCGAAACGCTATCCGTGAAGTCGGCGAGTTTAAGCGAGGTGGATCGTAAGCGTTATCTGGATATCGCCTTGGCGCAAAGCCTTAAAGTTGGGCGACTAGCGCAGGAGTTATTTGAGTTAGCTCGCTTGGAATATGGCGCGGTTAAACCGCAGAAAGAACGCATGTCGTTTAGCGAGCTTTTGCAGGATGTTTTTCAGAAGTTTGAGCTGGCGGCAGAAACTCGCCAAATTAAGCTTACTGCGGATATCGCCAAAGGTTTACCGTTGGTCAACGCCGATATTTATATGATGGAGCGCGTGTTAACCAATCTGTTGGATAACGCGATCCGCCATACGCCGCAGGGGGGAAATATTGCGGTGAAACTTTGGCATCAGGAAGGGCAAATTTGGGTTCAACTGACCGACAGCGGCGTAGGTATTCCTGAGGAGCTGAAGGTGGGGCTGTTTGAGCGCCCATCATTGCTCTCAGGCGCACGGCGCCAGTCCGCGGGGGGATTGGGGTTGATGATTGTGAAACGAATGCTACAGCTGCACGGTGGCGATATCATGCTGGTTAATGAGAATGAGCAAGGCGCTTGTTTTCGTTTAATGCTACCCGTGTGATCGCTGCCTTAATTATTCACAGACTTAGTGGTAGCATGAATTTCCCCCCTAATTATAAGAGTTAACTCCGATGATGTTGTTTTTGACGGTGGCATTGGTTCATCTGGTGGCTTTAATGGCTCCCGGACCTGATTTCTTTTTTGTTTCCCAAACGGCGGTCAGCCGCTCTCGTTCTGAAGCAATGCAGGGCGTAGTGGGGATTACACTGGGTATCGTCATTTGGGCAGCAGTTGCGCTGATGGGGCTCCATCTGCTGCTGATGAAAATGGCATGGCTGCATAGCATTATCACCGTGGGCGGTGGTTTATATCTGACGTGGATGGGCTATCAACTCCTTAAATCTGCGCGTGCGAAAGGCCAGTTAGACAGCGGCGAAGAAGTTAGCATCACGCTGCCTGCGCGTGGAAAAACGTTCCTGCGTGGTTTTCTCACTAACTTGTCGAACCCAAAAGCGGTCATTTATTTCGGTTCTGTGTTCTCACTGTTTGTCGGCGACAATGTGAGTACGCCAGAACGTGTTGGCCTGTTCGTGATGATAGTGGCGGAAACCTTTGTTTGGTTCAGTATTGTGGCATCGGTATTTGCGCTGCCGGTGATGCGTCGTGGTTATCAGCGTTTAGCCAAGTGGATTGATGGCGTTGCAGGCGTCTTGTTTATCGGCTTTGGTTTGCACCTGATTTTCTCTCGTTCGTAATCATCTTCAGTGAACATAAAAAAAGGCGGGCTAATTAATCATTAGCCCGCCTTTTTTGTATTCGCAAATATTACATCACAGCGAAGAAGATCATACCAACCACTGCGCCCGTGGTGCCTAGGATGGTTTCCATCACGGACCAGGTTTTCAGGGTTTGTGCTTCGGTTGCGCCGGTAAATTTACCGAACAGCCAGAAGCCGGAGTCGTTAACGTGGCTCAGTACGATAGAACCCCCCGCGATACAGATGGAAAGTGCTGCCATCTGTGCGCCGTTGTAGCCCAGCTCGCCAATAACCGGCAGAACCAAACCTACGGTGGTTAAACAGGCAACGGTAGCAGAACCTTGAATCACGCGCACCGCAGCGGCCAGTACAAAACAGGCGACCGCAATTGGCAGACCTGCACCAATCAGAGAGTTACCTAACGCTGGACCAACGCCGGAATCCACCAGAATCTGTTTGAACACGCCACCGGCACCGGTAACCAGAAGAATGATACCTGCTGGCTGAATTGCCGCAGAACACACTTCCATCACTTTCTCTTTGCTCATGCCACGACGGATTGCCAGACCATAAATCGCCACCAGACAGGCGATCAGGATTGCCGTGAATGGGTGACCGATAAATTCCAGCCATTTGTGCAGTTCAGTGCCGGTTTCAACAAAGCGTGCACCGATGGTTTTCATACCAACTAGAACCAGCGGGAATAGAACCAGCGCCAGACTAAAACCGAATGAAGGCAGTTTGCTCTTATCCAAGCTTGGCTCTTGGATATCTTCAGGCAGATCCAGCGTCACGTGTTTGCTGATGAAGTTACCAAACAGAGGACCGGCTAAAATCATGCCTGGAATTGCTGCGCACAGACCAATCAGGATCATCCAGCCATAGTCAGCGCCCATCTGGGAAGCCAGCAGCATCGGTGTTGGCCCTGGCAGCAAGAATGCCGCCGCGCCAGCAACACCGGCAAACAGTGGGATAGCCAGTTTCACAACGTTGCCATTGGTACGACGGGCAACGGCGAACACCACGCCAATCAACAATACGATAGCTACGTCGAAGAACAGCGGCAGCGCACACACCAGACCGGCGATACCCAGCGCATAGTGCGCTCGTTTTTCACCAAAGCTATCTAGCAACTTAGCGGCTATCTGATCTAACGCGCCGGTTTCATGCAAGATTTTGCCGAACATGGCACCCAACGCAACCACTATGGCGAGGAAACCTAATGTGCCTCCCATGCCTTTTTCCATGGTTTTGGCGATATCATCCAGCGGCATGCCGGAAAAAATGCCCGCGCCGATAGAGACCAGCATCAGAGCAACGAAGGCATGCATACGGGCTTTCATTACCAAAAACAGCAGCAGTAAGACCGAGCCTACTGCGGTAAATACGAGAGTAAAAGTACTCATTATGACCCCTGAGAAATCACAGATTTAATGGTTTTAATTGTGTTTTCAACAACGTCGTCCAGAGGGAGGCTGATGTCGACAGCGTGAACGTCCTGCTCAACGCTGGTAGGTTCTTCTAACGCTTCAAATTGAGAAACAAGCATCTGAGGTTTAAAGAAGTGGCCTTTACGTGCCAGCAGACGGCTTTCAATAAGATCGAAATCGCCTTTCAGGTAGATAAAGGAAACGTTTTTGTTGCCGTCGCGCAGCATGTCGCGGTAGCGCTTTTTAAGCGCGGAGCAAACGATCAGAGAGACATCGTTCGTTCGTTGCATAGCGAAAATGGCGTCATTAACCGCTTTCAGCCATGGCGTGCGGTCTTCATCATTCAGCGCGTGGCCTTCAGACATTTTTTGGATATTGGCACGCGGGTGCAAGAAGTCGCCATCCAGAAAACCTGCGTTGAGCTGTTGGGCTACGGAGGTTGCTACAGCAGATTTACCGCTGCCAGATACGCCCATCAGAATAAAAACGTGGTGTTGTGGTTTTTTATCGCTCATTTCTACTCCAGAGAGGGGACGGTTTTCCATCCACTAAATGCAATGTTACTGGTAACTTGTTATGGGTAACATTGTCTGAGCAGCGATAATAATTAGCAAGATTTGTGACAAAGTAGCTTCAATAACTGTGAGGTTACTCTCAGTTACTAACGGGGATTAACTAATATGAGGGGGGATAGCTGGGTAATTAGATGCTGCCACCATAAAGTAGCGTGAAACCGACATCGACCATCTGGGATGAAATGGCTTCACCGCGCAGACGAGACAACATCCGTTCTGCTGCGATTTGTCCCATACGCTGACGTGGCGTCAGTACGCTGGCTAATTTAGGCGTCATTACCTGACCGATGTCGTGGCCGTGGAACCCAGCAATCGCCATATCTTGAGGAATACGTAGGCCTAAACGTTGGCACTCGAAAGCCGCCCCGGCCGCTAAGTCATCGTTGGTGCAGAAAATACTGTCCATATCAGGATAACGATCTAGCGCTTCACGCAACAGTTCACTGCCCACCGAATAAGAAGAGCCGCGCGGTATCATGACGCTACGTGGCTGCAAACCGGCATGATTCATCGCCGCTTCATAGCCCTGCTGTTTGATGACGGTACGTTCATCCTGACGAGCGCCAAAGTAAACAACTTTGCGATGCCCGCGGTCGATAATGGCCTGTGTCATTTGTCGAGCGGCTTCAAAGTTGTCGAACCCAACGGCGATATCAATGCACGGCGTAATGCAGTCCATCATTTCGACGACCGGAACACCGGATACTTCGATCATTTTACGCGTGCGCGCGGTGTGGTTTCTTTCAGATAGGATCAGCCCATCAACGTTATACGAGAGCAGAGAAAGCAAACGCTCCTCTTCTTTTTCTGGCCGATAACCATAGTGCGCCAGCATGGTTTGATAACCATGTGCGTCGGTGACGCTTTCGATTCCGCGAATCACATCGGCGAAAACTTGGTTGGTCAGAGAAGGAAGCAGTACGCCAATGGCGCGGCTGGTAGAGTTGGAAAGAATATCCGGTGCGCGGTTAGGGATGTAGCCCAGTTCGTCCAGCGCCACTGCAATTTTCGTTTGAAGTGCAGCAGAGACCTGTGATGGGTTGCGCAAATAACGGCTTACCGTCATTTTTGTCACACCAACTTTATCTGCCACATCTTGAAGTACAGGGCGTTTTTTCTTCATTTTCAATGAAATAACTAATGTTCGGACGGATGCACACAGTTTAGCAAAAAAACAATGTGACGTATAAAACAAATGTAGACTGAAATCGCAGCCGTTTAGCTGCGATTTCAATAAACAATCTCAGTGATTTAGCGAGGAATCACATTAAAAACCATTCGCGTGCGAAACCTGCGCAAACCATTCACCGCTCTTTTTCACGCTTCGTGTTTGGGTTGCGAGATCGAGTTGAATAAAGCCGTAGCGGTTTTTGTAGGCATTACACCAAGACCAGTTATCAATAAATGTCCACATGTGATAACCCAAACATTGGCTACCTTCCTGAATCGCTTTATGCACCCATTGCAGATGCTCACGCACAAATTCAATGCGATAGTCGTCTTGGACTTGCCCATTTTCGATAAAACGCTGCTCATTCTCCACGCCCATGCCATTTTCAGAAATAAAGCAGTGCGGATTGCCGTATTCAGTTCGCAGATTGGTCAGAATATCGTAAATGCCTTTCTCATAAATTTCCCATCCGCGATGAGGGTTCATTTTACGACCTGGCATTTCATAGTTTTCAAAGAACCATTCAGGCATAAATGGGCTATCGGGATTGACTAGGCTATCGCGGCATTTAATGCGGCGTGGCTGATAATAATTGATGCCCAAAAGTGAGACGACGCCTTGAGCCAATAGCTCAGGGTCACCGCTGCGGCACTCCGGTAGCTGATGATGAGATTTCAGCAAGTCCACTAACTCATCGGGATATTTCCCTAAAAGCGCTGGGTCTAGGAAGCTGCGATTAAACATCAGATCGGCAATGTTAGCCGCTTTCACGTCAGCAGGGTTTTCAGATCGAGGGTATGACGGCGTGAGGTTGAGAATGATGCCGATGTCACCGCCCTGATCCAGTTGGCGATAGCGTTGCACCGCCTGAGCATGCGCGATCATGGTGTGATAGGCCACGGTGGCCGCACGTTTGAAATCCACCACGTTAGGGTAGTGGAAGTCATACAGATAGCCGCCTTCCACCGGAACAACCGGCTCATTGAAGGTAAACCAGTGCTTAACGCGGTCACCAAACAGGCGGAAACAGGTTTCGGCATACTCCGCGTAGGCATCTGCTACTTCGCGATTTTCCCAGCCGCCGATCTGCTGCATTGCCATAGGCATATCGAAATGGAAAAGGTTAATGAACGGCGTAATGCCCTGAGCGAGCATTTCATTAATCACCTGATTATAAAATGCGACGGCTTCAGGATTGACTGCTCCACGACCTTCAGGAATAAGCCGAGCCCATGAAATCGAGGTGCGAAAGCTATTGTGCCCAACGCGTTTTAACAGCGCGATATCTTCGCGCCAGTGCTGGTAAAACGTTGACGTGTCCTGTGGACCAACGTTCTGATGAAAACGGTTTGGCTGCTCGGCAAACCAGTGATCCCAAACGGTAGCGCTTTTGCCGCCACCAAGCGTATTGCCTTCCGTCTGCGGTGCCGAACTGGCGCTACCCCACCAAAATCCTGTTGGAAATGAATGTGTCATAAATGCTCCTGTTATGAATTTCTCGCCAGTTCATTGGCCCGTTTGTCCGCCCTTGCATCAGAGCTGCTTTCGCCGTTTTGCGGCTCCCAAAGGCCAAAATACGACTTGCAGAGCCTCATTGGATAGGTTTTTGAAACCGGTTTCTATAAAGAAAGAGGCAAAGCGAGAGCGGGGTTCAGGAATGAGCATTCATGGCGATAAAACTGTGGGGTAGGTCACGGATTGACGCGTTGTAGGTGTTTATTTGAGGTGAAAAAAATGCCAGCCGAATTCGGCTGGCATTATTAATATGACTTTACTAATCACACCGGTGGCAAATCAAACAGCAGAATTTCTGCTTTGTCGTCTGCATGGATCGAAATAGCTGCTTCGTCCCAAATTGCCACACCGTCTGCGGTACTGACGTGCTGGCCGTTGATAGAAACATTACCTTTAACCACCTGAATCCAAACGCGGCGATCGGCCTGCATCTGATAGACGCTCTGTTCATCTTTCAACAGCGCCCAGCGGGTCAGCGTCATGTCTTGGAATACTTTCAGCGAGCCATCACGTGCATCAGGAGAAAGCACCAACTGGCGGCCCTGTGGGACATCAAACGCTTTTTGCTCGTAGCGAGGCGTCAGGTTTTTTTGATCTGGAATAATCCAAATTTGATACAGATGTAAATCGCGATCCTGATGAGCATTAAATTCAGAGTGGCGAATACCGGTACCGGCGCTCATGATCTGAAACTCACCGGCGTTAACCTGTTCTTTATTACCCATGCTGTCTTGGTGAGCAACCGCCCCTTCCATTACATAAGTCAGGATTTCCATATCTTTATGTGGATGGGTTGGAAAACCTTCACCCGCCGCGATTTTGTCGTCGTTAATGACGCGTAATGCGGAAAAACCCATGAAGTCTGGATCGTAATAATCGGCGAAAGAAAATGAGTGCCAGCTGTCCAGCCAACCATGATTTGCGTGACCACGGTCATTTGCTTTACGGATATAAATCATAATCAAAATCTCCTATGAGCCAGCCAATCAGGCTCTTGTTGTTGAAATCTAGTTTAGACCTAAGCCGATAATATGAAAGCGTAAAAAACTCATCCCTCTGTTCAAAAAATCAGAACAAGATCTCCATTTAAGGCCAGAAATTGGTTTTTAGCATGTATGAAAAACAAGAATTTTTCTCATTTAAACCCTTGACTCTGGAGTGGACTCCAAGGTGTAGACTGCTATTAAATCTCGATTATTTCTCTTTTCCGTTTAGCGGATAACCTCACGGAGGTCAGCATGTCTGAGCATATTCACCATTCACATGGAACGAATCCTACACACGAGCATAGTCATAACCATGCGAGTTCTTCATGCGGCTGTGGTCACAGCCATAGCAAAACTCAACATGGTTGCTGTTCTGATAAGCCCGCATCGCAAGATAACCATGCTAGCTCGGCTTCTGAGGGGGATAGCTGCTGTAGCGGCGGCCATTGTCACGACGATTGCGATGATGAGGACGAACACCCCTCGGCATCACCTCTTACTCCTCCTCCGATAGGCAGTCAGCGTTTTAGCTGGAAAATCCGCGGTATGGACTGCCCTAGCTGTGCCAAAAAAATAGAAACCGCGGTAGGTGGCATTCCCGGCGTGGAACGCGCCGCCGTGCTGTTTGCCACTGAAAAACTGGTTGTTGATGCAGGGCATGACGTTAGCCAAAAAGTACAGGCTGCGGTGGAAAAAGCCGGTTTTGTGTTACTCGGTGCGGGTGGTAAGAAAGCTCAGCCTGAAAACGGTTTTTGGAAAGAATACGGTCTGTTGATCTCGTTAGTAGTCATGATGATCGTCAGCTATGGCATAGAACAGCTTAGTCCAGCATTAGGCCGTATCGCATTTATTGCCACTACGTTAGTCGGTTTGGCTCCGGTGGTTCGACAAGCGTGGAACCTGACGCGCAGCGGTACGCCGTTCGCAATCGAAACCTTAATGAGTATTGCCGCAATTGGCGCACTCTTTATTGGTGCGACCGAAGAAGCCGCGATGGTGCTGTTGCTGTTCATGATCGGCGAACTCTTAGAGTCTTACGCCGCGAGCCGCGCACGTAAAGGCGTGACGGCGCTTATGGCGCTGGTGCCGGAAGATGCCGTCGTGGTCGAAAACGGGCAACGTAGAACGGTTGCGGTGTCGTCGTTGATGCCGGGACAAATTATCGAAGTTGCGCCGGGCGCACGTATGCCTGCGGATGCTGAATTGTTGGCAGATGGCATTAGCTTTGATGAAAGTGCGCTGACCGGTGAGTCGGTGCCGGTTGAACGCCAAAGCGGAGAGAAAGTGGCCGCGGGTTCGCTGGTTGTGGATCGCGTATGTCAGCTTCGCGTGGTATCGGAACCGGGCAATAATGCGATTGACCGTATCCTTCAACTGATTGAAGAGGCCGATGAACGTCGAGCACCTATTGAGCGTTTCCTCGATCGCTTCAGCCGTTATTATACGCCAGCAATTATGTTGTTCTCGCTGTTGGTGATTTTGGTGCCGCCGCTGTTATTTGCCCAGCCTTGGGATACTTGGATTTATCGAGGCCTAACCATGCTGCTCATTGGCTGCCCATGCGCGTTGGTTATTTCGACTCCGGCAGCTATCACCTCGGGTTTGGCTGCCGCAACTCGCCGTGGTGCATTAATTAAAGGCGGCGCTGCGCTGGAACAGCTGGGAAGAGTCACCACTATCGCTTTCGACAAAACCGGTACGCTGACTCAGGGGACACCACAGGTAACAGACGTGGTTGCGCTGTCGGATACCCAGACCGATCAGATTTTAACCTTAGCCGCTGCGGTTGAAGTGGGCTCGCATCATCCTTTGGCGCAGGCGATTGTTCGTAATGTTGCTGATAAAAAATTAGTCATGCTCACCGCCGACGATCGTCAGGCGAAGGCCGGTGTTGGGGTTGAAGGCGTGGTGAACGGCGCACTGGTTCAGGTGATGGCACCGACTAAGCTGCCGCAGGATGCCTTGAGCGAAGACGCACTGGCGCAGATCCACGCGTTAGAGAGCGCGGGGAAGACGGTGGTTGTGGTGATTCAGGCACAGCAACCCATTGGTGTTATTGCATTAAGTGACACCTTACGTGCAGACGCCGTAGAAGCCTTAGCACAGCTGAAAAAAATGGGGATCAGCGGTGTGATGCTAACCGGCGATAACCCGCGTGCAGCGGCTGCGATCGCCAGTAAGTTGGGCATTGAATTCCGCGCAGGCCTGCTGCCAGCCGATAAAGTCGATGCTTTGACGGCGCTCAGCCAAAAAGCGGATACGGCGATGGTCGGGGACGGTATTAACGATGCGCCTGCGATGAAAGCCGCGAGTATTGGGATTGCGATGGGCAGCGGATCTGATGTGGCGCTTGAAACGGCTGATGCTGCATTAACGCATAACCGTCTCACCGGATTGCCGGAAATCATTGCGCTGTCGCGCGCGACACATGCCAATATTCGACAAAATATCACCATTGCGCTGGGGCTAAAGGCCGTCTTTATGGTGACAAGCTTATTAGGATTGACGGGGTTATGGTTGGCCGTTTTGGCGGATTCTGGTGCTACAGCCTTGGTTACCGCTAACGCTTTAAGATTATTAAGAAAGTCGAAGTAACGTAATAACGCCCTGTTATTACTAGAAAATAAATCGCGGCTAAAGCCTACTTTAGCCGCGATGCGCATTTTATGACTTACGATACACACATAGTTTATTGGTATACTCTCGCCCTTAATTATTCTCTTGGTGAATTTCACTTGAGTTTCCACTCATATTCTCATCCTTAAAATCTGATAAAAAATGAAAAACTCTGCGCTGTTTGTGCTGCTTCCTGCTGCAATTATTTCCTCCTCAGCCTTTGCTGATACACCAGCTACGCCGGCTTCGACTCAGGCCATGATTGATCAGGCGGCAACGCCGGTTCTTATGGGAAGTGATGCCCACACGACGACGACATCATCAGCGCCGGTTGCTGCGACGCCTGAAAAAGAATCTTCTATCCTGCCTATTTGGGGAGATGAAGCGCGCGCACTTGGCTATGATTTACCGCTGCCGTTTGGTGTCAGCGTTAGCCATATGAATATCCGCCAGAACATTAATGTGGATAGCATTAATTTCAATGGGTTGGGATGGGATAGTTACCAGCTTCCATCGAGTTTATTCGATATAAAAGTAGATAAGACTCGCCAGAAAAGTAAAACCGATACGTTGAAATTGGATATGTGGCTGTTGCCATTCATGAACGTGTACGGGATTGTGGGTCATACCAAAGGCAGTTCTTTATCCAAAGTGTCGGTTAATTCCGATCCTTCGAAATACCCTATGGGCAGCATGGACTGGATTATCGCCCAAGTCGTAAAAGGCATGCATGATAGCGGCCAACTTCAAGATCTCGATTTCAAATTGAAATTTAAAGGCACAACCTACGGTGCTGGTACGACTTTTGTCGGAGGTTATGAGGACTGGTTCGCGATGGTTGATATGAACTATACGCAAACTCGTTTTGATATTTTAGACGGCAGCATTGACGCTTTCACGCTGTCTCCACGCGTTGGCTATCGTTTTACTATCCCTGCGATTGATGCCTTGCACATGGCACCAAGCAAACTGAATGTCTGGGTCGGAAGCATGTATCAGGATGTTCAGCAGGAGTTCAAAGGTAGCCTATCTGATCTCAATATGCCGGGCGATTTGGCTGGTCTGATGAACATCGCCGATCCTGACGGTAAAGGCCGCTTTGATGTCAAACAGCATCTGCAATCGCCTTGGAACGTATTGGTTGGCGCACAGTATGAAATTACCCGCAACTTCAATGTATTAACTGAAATTGGTTTTGCCGAACGTAATAGCTTCTTTGTCTCCGGTGAGTACCGCTTCTAATGCGGGGTATTGGCGGGCTTTGGCTCGTGGTTTGCCTTAGCATTTCCTCTTTCGCGCAGGCAGGAGATCTCCTGCCATCGCGTCAGCAGGTGGATGGCTGGTTAAAAGGACTCGGCTCGGACAACCAGTTTAACCCTGATAAAGGTATTGATTGGGGCGTGATGCCGGGCCCTTTTTATACACCAGAGTTAGGATTGGGCGTCGGTATGGCCATAGTTGGCATGTATCGTCCGGACAAAAACGATCACGTTAGCCAGAACTCAACGCTCTCATTGAGTGGATTTGCCAGTTCTACCGGCGCTTTCGGTTTAGGTTTAGAGAACTACAGCTTTTTTGCTGACGACGCATGGCGTTTTTATCTCAGCGGGGCACTCAACGATATGCCGACCTACTATTGGGGGACGGGATTTAGCGCTGGCCGCAACGATGACGATAAACAGAAATACACCTCGCAGGAATTCAGCGCTAAGCCCGATCTGCTCTACCGAATTGCACCGAACACCTATTTAGGCCTTGGTTGGTCATTTTCCTCCGTCCATGCTGCATCAATTCAAGATAAAGATCGCGGAACGCTAGAGCGCGAAAAAGCGGGTACTTCGGTGCTGAGCTCGGGCGCTAGCGCAACGTTTACCTACGACACCCGTGATTTTGTTTCCAATCCCCAGCATGGTCAGTTGGTGAATTTAACCTATACCTATTATGCTCCTGGGCTTGGCAGTGATACCCGCTTTGACTCTTTGGACAGCCGCTATGCGCTTTACCACGCATTGGATGAAAAAAATGTGCTGGCATGGGAGGTTGATGGCCGCTTCACGCAGGGCGATGTTCCATGGAATATGCTGCCGTTGTTGGGCAGTAACAATCGGATGCGTGGTTATTATGAAGGACGTTATCGCGATCGAAACGTGGTGAGCACGCAAATCGAATATCGACGCAAGTTAGATTGGCGTCATGGCGTCGTTGGCTGGCTGGGAACGGGCACCATGGGGCCCAATACGCGAGACTTAGGCCAAAGCGCATGGCTGCCTTCGGTAGGTGTGGGCTATCGTTTTGAATTTAAGCCGCGTATGAACGTTCGTCTCGATCTTGGCGTCGGTAAAGGCAGCACGGGATTCTATTTTCAGGTAGGGGAAGCATTTTGAACATTGTGCTCAAATATGGATTATCGAGTCTGATCTTGCTGACATCTGCCTGCTCAGCGAACGTCAAATTGCCGATTACGCCTGATCTATCAACTGTGCCTCAGCAGAGCGCTACGCGTGTGTGGCCAACGGTTGAACGACTTTCTGCCCCCGATGGATTGCGCCCGTGCTGTGCTTTTGGCTATAACTTAAAAGCACAGGCGCTGGGGATCCCGGTTCCCTTTTATCAGCTTAATAACGTGGTAGAGGCTGATTCATTGGGGGAACATCACTATAACGACAGTCTGTTTGGTGCGGTTGCCAATCTCATAGGGATCAGCAGCGAACAAGATGGTTTGCTGTATACCACGCGGGGTGGATTCATCGATATTGCGCATGTGCGTGATACGGCGGATATGACGCTCTATCTGTTCAGCCATATTTGGCCGCAGTTGGGTCAGGCGCAAACTATTGAACTTAGCCAAGAACTCGCGAAACGCCAAATCACGCTGTTTGCATTCACGCCTCCGCAGGATGAAGCCGAGCGCTTTACGTTGGCCGCTTATCTCTCGAGTTACTTAGCATTCCAAGTAGCCGCGTGGCATGAAATTGCTCAGTGGTATGGTTTTGAGTCGGTTCCCGGATTTTCAGAAGGAATTTCTGCTTTTTCACCGGAAGATCTCTATTCGAACTTAGTCGGTGCTCGTTTAGCAACGTCGCTGATTTTGCAAGGACACACGACTTCGGTAGCGCAGTTTAATGTGGCTATGCAGACAGTTTTGCCGGATGCGTTGCATCGCTTAGGTGCGGTAGACGCCAGCGATACGCGTTTCCAATTCGATATGCTGGATGGTAATTGGTGGAATAGCCATCGCGCCGTGCCGGAGAAGTTTCTGGTGTTGAAGCGTAATTACCTAACGGAAGACGACCGCGTTCCTACGCCGGTACCGGGTGAGCAGGCGAAGCCGCTACGTCTTCAGCTTCCTCATGAATGGGCTGGTTTGCAGATGCAAGCGTTGGGAGAGCTTCAGCTCTGGCCCGGTCGTTCCATGAAGCAACTGCCTGCGCCTGCCAAATACTATACTTTCCGTGACTTCCCTGCCTTGGCGCTGCATGCCAGAGTGGAGGATGCCGTAGATTTGAGTGCGCAAAAATAGTAGTGAGATGTAGCGAAAGGGACGTAAGTGTGCGTCCCTTTTTTGGCAATGTTTAGCCGATTAATTTGCTGTTTCGTCAATCACTTCGCGAGCGATAGCGAACAGCGATTGGTAATGACTTTCGCGATCGGCAATGTCTTCTTCAACGCCTATGGTGTTGTAGAGGAAGGTAATTTTAGTGTCCTCAACGCCTAAGTAGCTGCCACAGCTGGTGAGGAAATCGGTGATGTTTTTTTCCCAACCGTATTTCACAAAACCTGATTGTGAGCCGCCAACCAACGCCACCCAACGAATTTTTTTCGCCGGAAACCCTTTCCCACCGTAGGCGAGCCCATGGTTCCAAACGCGATCCATATACCCTTTAATCATGGCTGGATAGCTGTACCACCAGAGTGGGAAGACGACTACCAGCGTGTCGTGGCCTTCCAGTTCGCTATACAGCTGATGCACGTCGGGTGAATATGGTTTGTTTGGGTTTTCCCAGTCCGGCTCGTCTTCAACGCCGAGCACAGGGTTAAACCCTCGGGGGTAAAGGTCGAGCGTGGTAACGTCGATCGCATGGTGGGCGGCTTGGCCTTGCATGGCCTCAACAATATGTGCGGTCAATGAATCAGCGCGAGGATGCGCCCATACAATATACATTTTCTCTGATTTCATGGGGTTATCTCAATCTCTAAGGTGTGGCTGACACTTTACGAGGGAAAGATAATTCTGTAAAAGTGAGTATTTGGGATAGGTTGATGAAGGATTTTCACTAATGCGGCTGAACTTTTCCGATTTTGCGCCGTTCATCGTTGTTGCGCGGCATAAAAGCTTTCGTGCGGCGGGAGATGAGCTTGGCTTATCACCTTCGGCGATAAGTCATGCGATTAAGCAGCTTGAGCAGCGGCTTAAAATCCGGCTATTCAACCGCACCACACGCAGCGTTGCGCTGACCGAAGCCGGTAAGAGTTTGTACGATCGAATGCGTCCCGCGTTTGATGAAATCAATACCATGATCGATGAAGTGAACTGCTTTCGTGATTTGCCGATGGGGACATTAAAAATTAATGCCGCTCGTGTGGCAGCCAAGCTGTTTTTGATTCCGCTGGTTGTCGGTTTTTCTCGCCAGTATCCTGATATCAAAGTAGAAATCACCACCGATGATAAACTGGCTGATATCGTGGGTGAGGCTTTTGACGCAGGGGTTCGCCCAAGTGCGATTGTGGAAAAAGATATGATCGCCATTCCTATCGGCCCACCGGTTAAGTTTGCCGTGGTCGCCACGCCGGATTATTTCATCCAGCATGGAAAGCCTATTCATCCGCGTGAGCTGGTGGATCATCAGAGCGTTATCTTCCGTTTCCCCAGCGGCCGGCCTTATCACTGGGAATTTTATGGGCCTGAAGGAAAGCTAGAGGTCGCCCCTAACGGCAATATTATTTTAGATGACGTAGATGCGATGTTGGATGCCACTTTGCTCGGGGCGGGTATTGGCTTTTTGTATTATGACCAAGTGAAGTCTCATCTTGAAAGTGGCCGGTTGGTTTCCGTGCTCGACGAGTGGTTACCGGAGCGGCCAGGATTCCAGCTGTACTATCCGAGTCGGCAGTATATGACCTGCGGTTTGCGTGCCTTTGTCGACTATATTAAATCCGCTTGAACGGATGGCTGAAAATCATTCAGATGTAAACCTACTTCGCCCAACATTCATACGCATCCTTGAGTAGAATTACTGCCTAAATCTGCAATGGGCATAAGACTTCGTGATTTTATTACTTCTCACCACCGTGTTGTGGGCATTTTCATTCAGCTTGATTGGCGTTTATCTGGCCGGTCAGGTTGATGGTTGGTTTGCGGTATTAGTGCGAGTCGCGCTTGCTGCGCTGGTCTTTTTACCCTTCTTGCGCTGGCGCGGGGTACAGGCCAAACAGGCTTTGCTGTATATGGCGCTCGGTGCCTGCCAGCTCGGGGTGATGTATCTGTTTTACTACCAGTCCTTCTTGTATCTTTCGGTGCCAGAAGTTCTGCTGTTCACCATCATGACGCCAATTTACGTCACGTTGATCTACGATCTGATGCAGGGAAACCGGCTGCGCTGGGGATATTTATTCAGCGCGTTGCTGGCGGTTTTAGGGGCGCTGATTATTCGCTATAACCCGTTAAGCCCGCAATTTTTGCTCGGCTTTGCTCTCATTCAGGGCGCTAATATCTGCTTTGCGATAGGGCAGGTGGGTTATAAGCGCGTGATGGAAATCAGCCCGATGCCGCAGCGCAACGCGTTTTCATGGTTCTATTTAGGCGCACTTTGTATCGCTTTACCGGCGTGGCTGCTGTTTGGTCATCACCAGATGATGCCCACCACGGGGTTACAGTGGGGGATTTTGATCTGGCTGGGCGTGGGGGCTTCCGGTATGGGCTACTTCATGTGGAACTATGGGGCAACGCAGGTGGACGCCGGTACGTTAGCCATCATGAATAACGTGCTGATCCCTGCGGGGCTGCTGGTTAATCTGGCGATCTGGCAGCAGCACCCGGACTGGATCAGACTGATTGCCGGTGGCGCGGTGATTGCGCTTTCTCTATGGGTGCATCGTCGATGGATTGTTCGTCGTGAGATAAAGCATCACGGGTAATCTTGCCGTGATAAACCTGCGCATCACGCACGAATGGCAGATGCTCACAGGCATGACGGCGGGCGGACTGAATAAATGCTTCGGTAACGGGCTGATTTTGTTCACCGTCACGAACCGCAGAGTACAGACGGCTCCACAAACCGTCACCGAGAGGCTTGGTGACGACTAAGCCTTGGCGTTCCACATTCTCTACCACCCAATGCGGCAGCGCAGCGATGCCCATTCGTGCCGCAACCATTTGAATCAGCAACAGCGTGTTATCTACACTTTTTAGTGCAGGCGTGACGCCAGCTGGCTGTAGGAAGTGGCGCCATACGTCTAGGCGTTGGCGTTGCACTGGATAAATCAGCAACGTTTCATCAGCTAAATCCTGCGGCGTTATTTCAGCTTTGCCTGCCAAAGGATGGTCGGGTGAAAGCACCAACCTAACCTCATAGTCAAACATCGGCGTGTAATGCAAATGGCTGCGCGGCAAGATGTCTGACGTCATGACCAGATCCAGTTCACCCTGTTGCAGCGCTGGCTGGGGATCGAAGGTGACGCCGGAGTGAAAATCGACGGAAACATCCGGCCAATGCTCACGGAATTTATCTAGCGCTGGGGTAAGCCATTGGATACAGCTATGACATTCAATGGCGATGCGCAGCGCACTTTGGTGTGGCTCGTTACAGGCTTTTAACGCCTGTTGGATCTGCGGTAAAACCTGCTCCGCCAACCTCAACATAATCTCACCCTGCACGGTAAAACGCAGCGGCTGACTTTTACGCACAAATAAGCGATAGCCCAAGCGTTCCTCTAAATCACTGAACTGATGTGAAAGGGCGGACTGCGTTTGATGCAGCTGCGCTGCCGCAGCGGCTAGAGAGCCCGTATTTCTCAGAGCCTGTAGCGTCCTTAAGTGTTTCAGTTCAATCATGAGAGTCTTTCACCTTGAGTGTGAATAATTTGCGCTTGTTCGATATACAGTACCTGTGGATTATGGATGTGTAAACATCTAGATGGCTATACACATCATAATTCAAGTTGCAGATGCGTTGGTTAAGCTTGTTCACCCCTAGTGACATCGCGATCTACCTCCTAGGGACTGACAAGTTTTTCGCCGGTCTTCAACCCGAATTATTCAGCGTATAGCCACAATAATTCCGACGCCGAACGCGGCTATATCGGTGATATCTCTCTACATAATGGGGTAAGAATAATGAGCGTAATCAATCACACTTTAGGTTTTCCGCGTGTCGGCCTGCGTCGCGAACTGAAAAAAGCACAGGAAAGTTACTGGGCGGGCACTATCTCTCAAGATGAACTACTGGCCGTGGGTAAAGAACTGCGTGCTCGTCATTGGCAACAGCAGCAGCAAGCGGGCGTTGATTTACTGCCGGTCGGCGATTTTGCATGGTATGACCATGTGTTAACCACCAGTCTGTTGCTGGGCAACGTACCTGCTCGTCATCAAAATGCAGACGGCTCAATCGATCTGGATACGCTTTTCCGCATCGGTCGTGGACGTGCACCAAGCGGCGAACCTGCGGCGGCAGCTGAAATGACCAAATGGTTCAACACCAACTATCACTACATGGTTCCGGAATTCACGCAGGGGCAGAAATTTTCTCTGGGGTGGACGCAGCTGTTAGAAGAAGTGGATGAAGCGTTGGCGTTGGGTCATAACGTCAAGCCAGTGCTGCTCGGGCCAATCACCTATCTGTGGCTCGGTAAGGTCAAAGGCGCACAGTTTGATCGCTTAGACCTTCTGCAAGATATTTTGCCGGTTTACCAGCAGGTTCTGAAAGCGCTGGCAGATCGCGGTATTGAATGGGTGCAAATTGATGAGCCTGCGCTGGTGCTCGAATTACCGCAGGAATGGCTCGATGCTTATCAGCCAGCCTATCAAGCGTTGGCGGGGCAGGTGAAACTGCTGCTGACCACCTATTTCGAAGGGATCAGCCATAACCTTGAAACCATCCGTTCGTTATCGGTTCAAGGCCTGCACGTTGATGCAGTGCACGGCAAAGATGACCTGAACGCCTTGCATAATGCGCTGCCGCAGGAGTGGGTATTATCGGTCGGTGCGATTAATGGCCGTAATGTATGGCGCGCTGACGTCAGCCAGTGGTTCGAGCGTATTCAGCCGCTGGTGGCTCAGCGCCAAATTTGGGTGGGTTCTTCATGTTCCCTGCTGCATAGCCCGATTGATTTGAGCGTGGAAACACGTTTGGACGAAGAGGTGAAAAGCTGGTTTGCGTTTGCTCTGCAAAAATGTGCTGAGCTGGCGCTGTTAACTCAGGCAATTAACGAACCGGTTGCAGAGAATCTGCAAGCGTTAGCGGATTACAGCGCACCGATCCGTGCGCGTCGCAGCTCTCGCCGAGTGCATAACGCGCAGGTAGAGCAACGTCTGGCAGCGATTACAGCGCGTGATAGCGCCCGTAACCAGCCTTATGAACAGCGCGCCGAAGCCCAGCGCAAGCGTTTCAATTTACCGTCATGGCCGACAACAACTATCGGCTCATTCCCGCAAACTACGGAGATCCGTGGCCTGCGTTTAGACTTCAAACAAGGCCGCGTTGATGGCAGCAACTATCGCACGGGCATCAGCGAACATATCAAGCAGGCCATTGCCGAGCAGGAACGTCTAGGTCTGGACGTGCTGGTGCATGGTGAAGCCGAACGTAATGACATGGTGGAATATTTTGGTGAGCATCTTGATGGCTTTGTGTTTACTCAAAATGGTTGGGTGCAGAGCTACGGTTCCCGCTGCGTTAAACCTCCGGTTATCATTGGTGATATTAGCCGCCCCGAAGCGATTACCGTTGAGTGGGCGAAATATGCTCAGTCGCTAACGGACAAACCGGTGAAAGGCATGCTGACAGGGCCGGTGACGATCCTCTGCTGGTCATTCCCGCGTGAAGATGTGACGCGTGAAACCATTGCGAAGCAAATCGCGTTGGCATTGCGTGACGAAGTCGAAGATTTAGAAAAAGCAGGCATTGGTATTATTCAGATCGATGAGCCTGCACTGCGTGAAGGTTTGCCGCTGCGTCGCTCTGATTGGCAGGCATATCTGGAGTGGGCGGTTGACGCCTTCCGACTGAATGCGGCCGTTGCACAAGACGACACCCAGATCCACACGCATATGTGTTACTGCGAGTTCAATGACATCATGGATTCTATCGCGGCACTGGATGCCGATGTGATTACCATTGAGACCTCTCGCTCTGATATGGATCTACTGGAGGCGTTCAAAGAGTTCGAATATCCAAACGAGATCGGCCCTGGCGTGTATGACATCCATTCGCCAAATGTGCCAAGCGTTGAGTGGATTGAAGATCTACTACGTAAAGCCGCGCAAAACATTCCGGCCGAGCGTCTGTGGGTAAACCCAGACTGTGGCTTGAAAACGCGTGCATGGCCAGAAACGCGCCAGTCATTGGCGAACATGGTTAAAGCGGCGCAGCGTCTGCGTGAGCTTGAGGCTTAATAGGACGCTAGTTGCTTGAGTTTAATTATGTTTACTCAAGTTTGATTTTAGGGGAATCGTAGGGATGGGGTCGTAGCAGCTTTAGCTGCCGGAGCGCCCCGCCCTGCGATAGCCCCGTGTATCTCGGTTTAATAAACGATCGATAAAATATCTTTGGTTTCGGATGCTGCGCAATGCGGCATCCGACTCATCAGCTACAGGCATTGAGGAATCGCGACAAAGGAACTGCCGTCGTTGGTGGTGAGATAGTAAGTTGCGTTTGCTGGCTGATAAATTAAATGCTTACCGCTGCGATATCCGCGCAGACTATCGACATCAGCACTGTACCAGCGCTCGTTGGCATTGTTTGGGCTTTTATCATAGGCGTCCCCACCGATACTTTTGTTTTCTAACAGTAAATTACTCGCCCAAATAGATTCTTGTGTATTTCCACTCCAGCCAAATCGCTTTGCTTTATCGGTGGTGACATAGCTGGCGGGTAGCTCTTGGTGCTGATTGATTTGGCGGATTAAAGAGCTCAAACCCTGAGTATCGTTGATGGTTGCTGAGGATTGATGCATGAGCTGTTCGTTGGCCTGACGTACCACGCTTTCGCAGTTAGGTAGCTGCTCCGCCAAGCTGGACGCAGAAAACACCAGCAACGCTGAAGCCAATAAGGTGTGATGGTATCTGATTTTTCTCATAATTTGCCTCCGTACGTAGCTAAACCTATGAATCAAACCGTCATGGAGCTGTTGCGTATAACGAGGCCACCACACGATGTGATGGCCTGCCGAATAGGGTGTTTTAGTTATGAGCAAAGAAAGAGGGTTTGTACGGAATGAATTCGTGTCTATCCATTCCTTAACAATATAAAACCAAACAAAATGCAACAAAGCATTAACATAATGTGCCATGTGATGAAAAGGTCAAACCAAAGAACCTCTTGGCGCTAAAGCTCTGTGTTATTCTCAAAAAAACCAAATCAAGCCTATTGATATCAAGGATGCAATGCTGATGAGAGAACTTACCCATGCGCTGACGTTGTGGTTAAAGCAGCCTGAGCGGCAAGGACAGGTGTATTTTACGGGTAATCAGCAACCTGCACCGGAACTGGCATATCAGGTTAATTTCCCGCGCTTAGAACTGGTGTTAGAAGGCCAGCAAAAAATGAGGTGGGAGGACGTGCAAGGCGGTTCGGCTGAACATATTCTGCAAGCGGGTGACGCCCTGTTTGTTCCGGCCGGAGGGTGGAATAGCCCTGAATGGGGTACACCGGTGACAACGTTGAGCATTTTGTTCGGCAAGCAGCAGCTTGGGTTTAGTTTACTAAGCTGGAACGGTGAGCAGTATCAGGATTTGGGTAAGCAAAATGTGGCGCGTCGTGGCCCGCGTGTGGGCTCATTTCTATTGCAGGCGCTAAATGAACTGACGTGGAACCAGCGCGATCAAAACACGGCGTGTTTCATCGTGAAGGGATTGATCAGCCATTGTTTAGATTTACTCGGCAGCCAGGTTCAGACCGCATCACGTAGTCAGGCGTTGTTTGACGCGGTGCGTCAGCATGTTGATGAATTTTATCGCGATCCGTTAACCCGCGAGTCTGTTGCGCAGGCATTTTATATTTCGCCTAATTACCTTTCACATCTATTCCAAAAAGCGGGAGGCGTAGGTTTTAATGAATATCTCAACTACACGCGCCTTGAACAGGCCAAGCATTTGCTGAAACGCTACGATATGAAAGTAAAGGAAGTCGCTCATGCGTGTGGCTTTGTTGATAGTAACTACTTTTGTCGACTGTTTCGGAAAACTACCGAACGTTCTCCTTCGGAGTATCGCCGCCAGTATCGGAGTCAGTTATTGGATAAGGCGTAGCAAAACAGGTTAGCGAATATTCTGTCTAGGCAATGTTGATGTGTGTTTCCTGCGGTGATGTGACGATCTTTCTCACCGCTGTTAATGTGCGCTCCGGGAAGCGCAGAAATGTGCTGATACTGCTGTGAACGCAGCGGCAATGGGTAAAGCGCTCGGCACCTTCCAGTTCTATATCGGCAATTAATAACACGACATCCGCAGAGGCCACGTCGTGCTCTAATAGCAGATTTTCGATACCAAGTGCCCCTTGAGTTTCAATTTTTACCTGCCATTTTTCTTGTTGGCAGATTTTCTCCAATCGCTCTGCGGCCATATAGGTATGAGCTACGCCGCTAATGCAGCCAGTGACTGCAACCAGTTTGATGGTCATTTTCGTATCCTCGCAAGCACACTCATTACCCGCCAGTTATAACACGATATCCAGCCTTGATGGCCAGTTGCCGTATTGGTTCGATCTCTGCCTCGCTAGGTGCTACTACGTCGCTCATTTTATAAGGGTGATTGAGCAGACGATATTTGGCCTCACCAAACTGATGAAACGGCAGTAAATGGATTTCGGGGAGTTTAAAAGGTGCCAAGAATTTTAATATGGCCTGAAAATTGTCTACGTCCAGCGTGTAGCCGGGAATAAGCGGCACACGTGGTATAAGTGGTATTCCTTCTTCTATCAGCCGAGTGAAATTACGTAAAACACGTGGTTGGTGCATATTGAGCAGATTTTTCGCTCGTTCCTCATCCATAATTTTTAGATCAAACAGGATGGAATCACACTGCTTGGCCAGTTCGAGAAACGTTGTGAGGCTGGTATCGCCTGCCGTTTCTATGGCGGTATTAATACCTAAATGTTTAAGCTGGGTGAGGAATTGGCGGGCAAAAGGCGCTTGCATCAGTACCTCGCCGCCAGAGAGGGTGACGCCCCCTCCAGACGAACGGAAAAATACGTCGTCTTTCAGCACTTCTTTCAAAAGATCGTCGAGCGAAATATCGCGCCCAATACGCTCCATCGCAGCGGCCGGACACTCATCGGCATTATTCAGACACGGCTGGCAATGCAGGCACTTGGCTTCGCGGCGTACGATGTGTATTTGGTTAGAAATAGATTCAGGATTTGCGCACCACGGGCAGGTGTGCGGGCAGCCTTTGAAAAATACGACGGTGCGGATCCCGCCGCCGTCGTTAAGCGAATAACGTTGGATATTAAAGATCCGCGCCATATTGCTGGGCAAGCGCCCAGCGGATGTTGGCGGGTTAGAGCTGATGTGCCGTACGGCGAATGATGTCATCTTGGATCTCCTTCGACAGCTCAACAAAGAAGGCGCTATAACCAGCCACACGCACTACGAGCCCCGCGTAATCTTGTGGTTTCTCCTGTGCGGCACGTAATGTCTCAGCATTCACCACGTTAAATTGAATATGTTGTAGCTTGAGCTTAGTAAATGCACCCAGAAAATCGGCGAGTTTATTCAGCCCAGCTTGCCCTTCGAGTGTGGACGGAGTGAATTTCACGTTCAGCAATGTACCGTTTGAAAGCAGATAGTTATCCAATTTACTCACCGATTTGAGCACGGCGGTGGGCCCCTGTGCATCTTGACCGAGCATCGGCGATAGCCCGCCGTCGGCCAGCTGTTCACCTGAGTAACGCCCATCAGGCGTTGCGCCAACTACCGCACCGAGCGGAACATGGGCTGAAACAGTATAGGAACCCGGTGTGAACTGCCCACCTCTAGGGTTGCGGTAGGTTTCAACTTCTTTGCAGTAAAAACGCAGTAGATCGGCGCTGATGTTATCCACCACGTCGATATCGTTGCCGTACTTCTCAAAGCGATTGATAAGGCGGGCACGAATTTTCTCACCTTCTGGCGTTGCAAAGTTAGCCTTCAGTGTTGCAATCAGCTCATCAAAACTAAGTCGCTGTTGATCGAAGACCATGCCTTTCAACGCATGCAGAGAGTCGCTGAGATTCGCGATACCGATGCCTTGCACACCCGAGAAATTGTAGCGCGCTCCCCCTTCGGTGATGTCTTTGCCGTTGCTGAGACAATCACTAATGAAGGATGAAAGCAGCGGTACCGGCGCCCAATCACGGTGGCCGATATCACAGATATTACTGCCTTGCGCCATCAATTTTACGTAGTGGCAAATTTTGTTGCGGATCTGTTCCAAGAGATCTTCGTAATGCAGATTAGCGTTGCCTTCATTTTCAAGCAGAACGATCTCCATGACTTTGAGTAGATTAAACATGGCAATGTCATGCAAGCCGTAGGTTTTGCCCGGAATAGAGAGTTCTACGCAGCCGACCACCGAATAATCTCGTGCGTCTTCTAGCGAAACGCCCCGATTCAAAAATGCAGGGACAACGACTTCATCGTTGAAGATCTGGGGAATACCCGTGCCGATGCGAATAGTTTCGGCAGTTTTCAACAGGAAAGGGCGGTCGATTAATTCATTCACACGCACGCCGAGGTTGGGCTGTGGAAGCTGAGTGCTTTGGTATGCGTCTAGGCATAAAAACGACAAGATGTTGACCGCACTGCGACCTGTTGCCGTTAGGCCACCCAGCAAGATGGTATAACCCGTTGGAAAACCAGCAAAATAGCGTGCGCTTGAGGTGGAGCGTAGCAGCACGATATCGTTGCATTTGATCCACAGTGATTCCAATAGTTCGCGCAGGAAAAGTGGGTCTTCGCCTTGATTCAATGACGATTGATAGAAGGGCAGCATATATTGGTCAAAACGCCCTAGCGAAAGGGAGCTGGCGTTCGACTCATATTGCAAGATGATGTTCATATACCAAAACAGCTGACAGGCCTGATAGAAATCCTGCGGAGGCTCAGTGGAAATGATGCCGGATACTTCTGCTATTGTGACGAGTTCTTGGCGACGACGCTCATCAGGGCAAGCCAACGCCATTTCTTGCGCTAGCGCGCTATAACGCAGTATGTGGCGCTGCGAGGCTTCTAGCAGTAGAAAAGCAGCTTGATAAAAAGCGTTATCAGGTTGCTCGGCGATCAGTAAGCGCATTTCGCTGACCAGCGCGCCTAGGCCATTTTTCAGCAGACGAGGGTAGTCAATGATGATGTGCCCTTGCCCTTTATCGGTTTGGTTAATACTGAAAATTTGCGTTTTTACTGCGGCCTTAACTTCATCGTCCATCTGCCCATTGATAAAGTCTTTCATTGAGCGCTTTTCCCAATAAGGGAATAGCTGGTCACGGTAAATGGCTTTATCTGCCTCTGAGATCTCGAAGCGATCCTGTGGGCGAGTCGAAAATTGGTCTAGCTCTTTGAGAAGCCAATAGGGATCCATCTCCGGAGACATGATCCCTGCGCGTGGTTTAACGGTGCGGTTACCCGCAATTAACTCATCGGCTCGGATAGAGATCTCAACATGATCGAGTATGTATGCGGTGGCTTTCGCTCGGCGCAAAATCGTTGGCTCGCCCTCAGTTTGCTGGTGGCTTGCGGTATAGAGCAAGGCTCGCTCCAGTGAAATTTCTTTAGGGTTAGCAAACATCGCTGCTTTTAAGCGTTCGATACGAGCGGTCATAGTGGACTCCGATCCGAGGATTCAGCGGGGAAAATGATTATGGATTTAACAATCCACATCGGTTCCTGCAATTAGGCCATTTGTGAAATATGGGACTCTATTTTGCCCATGATGGCATCTGCACGTTTAACCGCGTCGCTGATGTTGACGCGTACGATGGTTTTACCTTGGAATCTTTCCTCGAACTTGATGCCAATGTCTTTGGTTAAGATCACCATATCTGCAGATGCAACGTCTTCGGCCGTTAATTCGTTTTCTAATCCGATGGAGCCTTGGGTTTCAACTTTGCATTCCCAGCCTTTGGTTTTCGCCGCGCGTTCTAAGGCTTCAGCCGCCATATAAGTATGGGCAACACCTGATGGGCAAGCGGTTACAGCGATAATCTTTGTCATAATGATGTCCTCAAAACAGAATTAATTGATTTCAAAATCCAGATCTAAATCGTCTTCTTGATTCTCAGGTTGTACGGCCTGTTTTTTGGCTGCCAAACTTTTTAATAGATTGACGCACAGCGCGGTAACCACCATGCCAACGGCCAACGCGGCGATATAACCCAGTTTTCCTTCAACGACGGGCAGAACGATAAGTCCTCCCCAGCCGGCGTAGCACAGAGCACCAAACAATGCCGCGGTCACAGCACCGCAGGCGGAGCCGATCATGATGGATGGGATTACCCGTAATGGGTCGGCGGCGGCAAAAGGTATAGCGCCTTCGGTGACGCCAACGCAGCCCATAAGTAACGCGGCTTTGCCTGCTTCTCTTTCTTCTGTGTTGTAGTATTTGCGACCAATCAGGGTGGCAAAACCCAGTCCAAGAGGCGGAATGGCAATCGCGACGGCGGCAATAGCCACAACGCTATAAACGCCTTGAGCAACGCAGATAAGCATGAAGGCGTAGGCGACTTTGTTGACGGGACCACCCATATCAAAAGCCAACATGAGCCCCATGATGACCGCAAGGACGACGATGCTTCCCTGCTGCATACCTTGTAACCAATGGGTCAGGCCTGAGGTGAGCGCACCAACGGGCTCGCCTAATCCCCACATCATGATCCCCGCAGTCAGGAGAGTGCCGATAATTGGAATAACGAAGATAGGCATGACCGAACGTAGGATCTTGGGAACGGGGATCTTCTTGAGATAGAACACGATGATACCGCCGATAATCCCAGCAATGATGGCCCCGAAAAAGCCCGCGCCAAATGAATTTCCTACCCATGCACCGATGGCGCAGGGAGCCAGCGCAGAGCGGTCGGCGATGGAGTAGCCAATATAGGCAGCCAGAAAGGGCACCATCAATGTCAGACCAGCAACGCCGATATCAAATAGCTTTTTTAAATTGGGATCGGTCGCTGCGTCGGGCACGGCACCTTTGCCGTACAACATGACGGACACGGCAAGTAGGATGCCGCCGGCGACGACAAAAGGGATCATGTGTGAGACGCCAGTCATTAAGTGCTGGCGGGTATTTTTAAGTATCTGAACCAACTCTTTCATCGCGTTCTCCAGTACAGAGAGTAAATGCATGGGATGAGCCATTAAGGCCGATCTGACTCGAAACTGGACTCCACAATAGGCAATCTAAAGTTCGGCAGACAGTGGAGAAAAATGCCATTTACTGGATATTTGTACGGTGTGGATGAAAATGAGATCGGGCGCAAACTTATGGTGAATGAATCGAAGAATCTAGCGTTAATTTGCGATGTGAGCGGCATCTCACTTTTTACGGGTGATTACATTTGTCCAGTGTTTGGCATTTTTGTCCCATATCCGCATAGGTCGCACTGCTTCTATCCTGTCTAGCATTATCAAGCGTTAGCTCAGGAGAGTGTGCCATGTCGCAAGTGCTGAAATTTACCTGTGAATTACCGAACGGTGTTCATGCCCGCCCGGCGAGCCATATCGAAACGCTGTGCAATCAGTTCACCGCGCATATTGAGTGGCTTAATTTACGCACTGGACGAAAAGGGAATGCCAAAAGTGCTTTGGCGCTGATTGGTACCGATACTTTGCACGGCGATGAATGCCATCTCATGATGGAGGGCGCTGATGCCGAGCAGGCGCTCGAGCGCCTGTCTTCCTTCATTAAGAACGAATTCCCCCACTGCGATGCGCCTTTGCCACAGGTAGCACAAACGCAGGAGGAAGAATTACCGCAGTCCTTAACCAATCTGCACCCTAAAATTGTGCGTGCGCGTTCAGTTTGCGGCGGGATTGCGAATGGCATTTTGGTGCATTTGTCTGGCATCGATTTTAATCGTCTGGGTGAGCTGCCAGCGTCACGCGGCGTGGAAGAAGAGCAAAGAGAGCTGGACGCTGGGCTAAGTCGCCTATTGAAGTCTTTGGAACTTCAATTGATGGATGATAGCGGAACGGCCAGCGCGGTCCTCGAGGCACACCGTTCGTTATTAAGTGATAACTCTCTGCGTAATAAGCTCTTAGAACAGGTTGTTGAAGGTGCTAGCTGTGCCCAAGCCATCGTGGCTGCCGGTGAGTATTTCTGCCAGCAGTTTGCCGCATCGGCCAGTGAATATCTGCAAGAGCGTGCGTTAGACGTACGCGATGTGTGCTTCCAGCTGTTGCAGCAAATTTATGGGACTCAACGGTTCCCTTCCCAAATAGCCCTACAGCAAAACAGCATTTGCATGGCGGATGAACTGACGCCAAGTCAGTTTTTAGAGCTGGATAAATCGCTATTGAAGGGCCTGCTGTTGAACAGCGGCGGTAGTACGTCGCATACGGTTATTTTGGCGCGCTCATTCAATATCCCCACGTTGGTTGGCGTTGACGCCAATGCTCTTGCAGATTATGTGCAGCAAAACGTGCAGATTGACGGTGACTTAGGGCTGATCGCGCTGGAGATGTCGCCTGAAGTACAACGCTATTATCAGCAGGAAGCGCAGGTACAGGCATGCATTCGTGAACAGCAGCAAGCCTATCTTTCGGCACAAGGACGCAGTGCAGACGGCGTACGTTTGGAAGTGGCCGCGAATATTGCCCATTCCATTGAGGCCGCACCGGCGTTTGGTAACGGTGCCGAATCGGTAGGGTTGTTCCGAACCGAAATGCTGTATATGGATCGTGCGCATGCGCCTTCAGAAAATGAACTTTACAATATTTATTGCCAGGCGTTAGAGGGAGCGAATGGGCGTAGCATCATTGTGCGAACCATGGATATCGGGGGCGATAAGCCGGTAGAGTATCTTAAGATCCCGGCAGAAAATAACCCGTTCCTTGGCTATCGCGCCGTGCGTATTTATCAGGAATTTATCTCTCTATTCCATACTCAACTGCGCTCGATCCTGCGCGCCTCCGCGCACGGTTCGCTCAAGATAATGATCCCGATGATTTCTTCCATGGAAGAGATTTTATGGGTGAAAGATCAACTGGCTGAAGTGAAGCAACACTTACGTGCAGAACAGATCCCTTTCGATGAAAAGATCCAGCTTGGCATCATGCTAGAAGTGCCGTCGGTGATGTTTATCATCGATCAATGCTGCGAAGAAATTGATTTCTTTAGTATTGGCAGCAACGACCTGACCCAGTATTTGCTCGCCGTCGATCGCGATAATGCCAAAGTGACGAAACACTATAACAGCCTAAATCCTGCCTTCTTGCGTGCGCTGGATCATGCCGTTCGTGAAGTACATCGGCAGGGTAAATGGATCGGGCTGTGTGGTGAGCTTGGCGCCAAAGGTTCTGTTCTACCGCTTTTACTGGGATTAGGGCTTGATGAAATTAGCATGAGCGCCCCTTCAATTCCTGCCACCAAAGCGCGTCTGGCACAGCTAGATAGCCGAGAGTGCCGTTTGTTACTTAATCAAGCGATGGCCTGCCGCACGTCTTTAGAGGTAGAGCATTTATTGGCGCAATTCAGGATGACGCAGCAAGACGCGCCGTTGATTAGCGCAGACTGTATTTCGCTAAGTAATGATTGGCGCAGCAAAGAAGAAGTCATCAAAGGTATGACCGATAACCTTTTGTTGGCAGGGCGCTGCCGCTATCCACGCAAGCTGGAAGCAGATCTGTGGGCGAGAGAGGCGGTGTTTTCTACCGGCTTGGGTTTTGGTTTCGCTATTCCACACACCAAATCCGAGCATATTGAGCAGTCCACCATCAGCGTTGCGCGGCTTCCACAGCCTGTAGTTTGGGGAGACGAGGAAGCCCAATACATCATCATGTTAACGCTGAACAAACATGCCGCTGGCGATCAGCATATGCGCATTTTTTCTCGATTAGCGCGTCGCATTATGCATGAAGAGTTTCGCTCGGCGCTGGTTGAAGCCAAAGAGGCAACCGATGTGGCTAATTTACTGGCTCGTGAGCTAGATATTTAATCTAAGGAAATAGGCTATGGAACTCTATCTAGATACCGCGGATATCGCAGAAGTAAAACGTTTGGCTCGTATTTTCCCCTTGCAAGGGGTGACAACTAACCCAAGCATTGTCGCCAAAGGAGGCCAGCCGGTTTGGGAGGTTTTGCCGCAGCTTAGGGAGGCTCTCGGTGGCAATGGCATTTTATTTGCGCAGGTGATGGGGCGAAATGCTGAGCAGATGGTTTTAGAGGCTAAACAGCTTGCGGAGCGCAATTCTGGGTTGGTGGTGAAGATCCCTGTAACGCAGGAAGGTCTGGCGGCCATTAAGCAGCTGAAGACATTAGGCATCCCAACGCTGGGGACTGCGGTTTATAGTGCTGCGCAAGGATTATTGGCTGCGCTGGCGGGCGCTGATTATGTCGCACCTTATGTGAATCGCATTGATGCACAGGGTGGTGATGGAATTAAAACGGTGCAGGAACTTCAGTCGCTGTTAGAGATGCATGCTCCGCACGCCAAAGTGCTAGCAGCCAGTTTTAAAACACCGCGTCAGGCCTTGGATTGCTTATTAGTGGGTTGTGAAGCGATAACGCTGCCGCTAGATGTGGCACAGCAATTTTTGGCTTCCCCTGCCGTGGATGCGGCGGTGGATAAATTTGAACAGGACTGGCAAGGGGCGTTTGGTTGTTTGTCTTTGTAAGGTCTTAGGATAAATAACGTAAAAAAGGGAGGCCTACGCCTCCCTTTCAAATTGGAAATCTACTGACTACAGCAGGCGACGAGCGGCCTCAACGACGATTTTCACCGCGTGAGATTCTGTTTTCTTCATCGTTTCTGCATTTGGAATTTCTTGCTGAGTGCGGTTAACGATAACACCCGCAACCATACCTGCACGCAGGCCTTGGCTTGCACACATGGTCAGCAAAGTCGCTGATTCCATCTCAAAGTTCATCACGCCCATTTCCTGCCACTCTTTCATTGAGCCTTTGAAACGGCTCACTACGCGGCCAGAGAAGGTGTCGTAGCGCTCTTGACCAGGATAGAAGGTGTCAGAGGAGGCGGTTACGCCGATGTGAGTGGTTGCGCCAACGGCCTTAGCGGCGTCTACCAGAGCGGTTGTACAGGTAAAGTCAGCAACGGCTGGGAATTCCATTGGGGCAAAGTGCAGGCTCGCACCATCTAAACGTACGGAACCGGTGGTGACCAGGACATCGCCCACGTTGATGTGCGGCTGAATTGCGCCAGTGGTGCCTACGCGCAGGAAGGTACGAATACCCAACTGTGCCAGTTCTTCAACGGCGATAGACGTTGATGGGCCGCCAATGCCGGTTGAGCAAACGATGACAGATTTGCCGTCTAGCTCTGCACGCCAAGACGTGAATTCACGATGTGAGGCCAGCTTAACTGGGTTATCCATCAAATTGGCAATTTTTTCTACGCGCTCAGGATCACCAGGAACGATAGCCAAGGTTGCGCCTTTCAGATCGCTTTTTACGAGGCCAAGGTGGAAAACATCAGACTTAGACATACGGACTCCTCTGTCATTGCTATAAGTTGTAAGGAGGAACAAAAACGCACTCTACTGAAATTCATCGGCTAAATGCGTGACTCAAATCACTACGTATGAAGAAACAATAACAAGAACGACAAATAATTGTGATTAAAATCACATAAAGTGGCGAGTTAGCCGTTTTTTTCACCGCCAACAGTGTGGCATGCCTATTTTGTGTTCGCCAGCGAAGCGGGCATTTGGTGGATGATAATGTGTTGTCTTGGCTTTCCAGAAGATTGTTTATACCCGTCATATATGAAGTTGCATCGGCGTTGGCTACGTTGGCTTATCGTCGCGATGTAACGCCAATTATTGAGGGTTTGCTTCTCAAGCAAACAAATTATTGCTATTTATACTTAACATTCTTGCAATATATTCAGACAGGGAGCTTTACATGAAGACTGAAGATCTCATCACATTGGTAAACTCGCCATCCACGTTCTCCCCCGCTGCGGGCACGATTGCTCAGAGTACCGTTCATACCGATAGCGAAGGTTTGCATGCAGGCTTTACTACGATCCCTTCTCAGGGAGACGATCTTCCTGCTTATTTAGCTAAACCCTTGCATGCCGATGGCCCGCTACCGATTGTGTTGGTCGTGCAGGAAATATTCGGTGTGCATGAGCATATTCAAGATGTTTGCCGCCGTTTAGCCAAGCAGGGCTATTTGGCTATCGCGCCCGAGCTGTATTTTCGTCAGGGCGAAGCCAGTGATTACACCGATATTCCAACGCTATTTCAAAACCTCGTCAGCAAAGTGCCAGACAAACAGGTGCTGGGTGATTTAGACCACGCGGCACATTGGGCGGCTCGTCACGGTGGTGATGCTAGTCGTCTGTATATCACTGGATTCTGCTGGGGCGGGCGTATTACGTGGCTATATGGCGCGCATAATCCGCAGCTTAAAGCGGGTGTTGCGTGGTATGGACGCTTTGTTGGGGACAAAACGCTCACCTCTCCTAAGCATCCTGTAGACATTGCCGCTGAGCTCAGCGCGCCGATGTTAGGGCTTTATGGTGGTTTGGATGACAGTATTCCGCAAGAAACGGTGGACACCATGCGCCAATCGCTTCGTGCAGCCAACGCAACGGCGGAGATTATTGTTTATCCACAGGCAGGCCACGCCTTTTATGCCGACTATCGCCCAAGTTACAACGCTGAGGCGGCGAAAGACGGTTGGGAGCGTATGTTGGCATGGTTTGCTACCTATGGCGGTGTGAATAAGCCTGATTAATCAGCTGGTTTTTGGGATTCAGTGCGGCGGGGTTTTACCGTTTTTCACTGAATCTGATAAGGTGGGAGTGATAATCTAAAATAATAAGAGGTCATGATGACAGCCACTATTTTTTTGCATCCCTCCTTGGCCCCATTGGAAGGCGGCGTTAATTTCCGTGACATGGGCGGCTATCTGGCTGCCGATGGGCGTCGGATTAAGCGTGGTAAGTTGTTCCGTTCGGGCGCGTTAGACCGCCTAACGGACAAAGATTTGAGCTACCTGCAAGACGTACCGATTAAAAATATCCTCGACTATCGTGATGCCGATGAAGTTTCTAATAAGCCTGATGTGCTGTGGGATGCGGTGCGCTATATCAACTTGCCAGCCAATCCGCTGAGCACTGAGGTGAACGCCAATCTGGAGAAACTCACCAGTGAAGCGTTGGAATCTTTTGATGCGAACGCATTTATGCTGGAGCTCTATCGCCGTTTACCCTTCAGTAATCATGCTTATCAGCTGTTAAGCACATTGCTGCAAAGCGGTGAGGAAGGTGCGATTGTGCAGCACTGTGCGGTAGGTAAAGATAGAACGGGCGTAGGCTCCGCGTTGGTGCTGTTTGCTTTAGGCGCCGATGAAGCAACGGTGATGGAAGATTATCTGCTAACCGAAACCACGCTAGCGCCATTCCGCAGCCAAATGCTGGATTACCTCTCTATTAAATTGAACGAAAAAGCGCTGGGGCAGTTTTCTCACGTACTGTCTGCCCGTGAGGAATTTTTGGTGACGGCGTTGGATGCGATCAAAGAGAAATACAGCACGGTTGATCGCTGGCTGGAACAAGAATATGGGCTAAATATGCAGGTGAGATCACAACTTCAGCAACAGTTCCTTGAGCCGTAAATCTCCGATATTTAAAGCAAGTGGAGCCTTTCGGCTCCACTCAATCCATTTTTCATACCGCTTACGTAACCAAAGCGCCGCTTAACCAAATTCAACCCCCTCCACATATAGCCCTCCAGTATGTTAGCGCCTGAGAAATCCTCAGGAGATAATAACTATGCAACACGCAATTACATTCGTTATTGCTACGCTGTGTATCCTTACGATCTGCTACCGTTTATACGGTATCTTTTTCGTAAAAAAGGTACTGCGTGCAGATGATAACGAAGTGACTCCATCACATACCTTTGAAGACGGGAAAGATTACGTACCTACCAAAAAATGGGTTAACTTTGGTAGTCACTTTGCGGCTATCGCCGCGGCGGGACCTTTGGTTGGTCCGGTTCTGGCGGCGCAGTTCGGCTATCTGCCGGGCTTCCTCTGGCTGCTGATTGGCTGTGTGGTCGGCGGTGCCGTACATGACACCGTGGTGCTGTTCGCTTCCATGAAACATCAGGGTAAATCCCTATCTGAAGTGGCTAAATCTGAACTGGGGCCGATTGCGGGCTGGTGTACCGGTTTAGCCATGCTGTTCATCATCACGATTACCATGGCAGGTTTGTCGATGGTGGTGGTGCATGCGCTGGAACGTAACCCTTGGGGGACTTTCGCCGTATTCATGACCATTCCTATCGCGATCGGCGTGGGGCTATGGGAACGTGTGACCGGCAGTATGAAGGGGGCAACTTATGTAGGTATCGCGGCTATTATGGCCTGCGTATTCTTCGGCCCACATATTCAAAATACGACTTTTGGCGAGTGGCTGACGTTTAAAGCGACGACCGTAAGCCTGTTGTTGCCAGCCTATGCCTTCTTTGCAACGGCGTTACCGGTGTGGATGCTGTTGACGCCACGTGGTTATCTTTCAAGCTTTATGAAAATCGGCGTGTTTGGCGCGTTGGTTATTGGCGTTATCTTCATTAACCCAGAAATCCAGTTCCCTGCGGTGACTCAGTTCATCCATGGCGGTGGCCCGGTTCTGGCTGGTCCAGTGTGGCCGTTCATCTCTATCACCATCGCCTGTGGCGCAATCTCTGGTTTCCATGCGTTTATCGGTTCTGGCACTACTCCAAAACAGATCGACAAATGGAGCGATATCCTGCCAGTTGGTTTTGGTGCGATGCTGGCAGAGTGTGTGGTCGGCGTGATGGCGCTGATTGCTGCAACCTCTCTGCATCCTGCAGACTACTTTGCGATTAACTCCAGCGCGGAAGCGTGGGCTGGGTTAGGCATGGAAGTGGTTCACTTGCCGAAACTGAGCGAAGAGATTGGTTTGGATCTCTATGGCCGTACCGGTGGTGCCGTTACGTTGGCGGTGGGTATGACGGATATCTTTATCCGTGTGCCATGGTTTAGCAATTTGGCGTCTTACTTCTTCCAGTTCGTCATCATGTTTGAAGCGGTATTTATTCTAACCGCGGTTGACTCTGGTACTCGTGTAGCACGCTACCTGCTGCAAGATTTCTTGGGTGACCTGTGGGCTCCGCTGAAACGTACTGACTGGCTGCCAGGTTCAATCTTCTGCTCTATCATCGCCTGTGCGCTGTGGGGCTATCTGTTGAACTCCGGTGATATTAACTCGGTGTGGGCGCTGTTTGGTGTGTCCAACCAGCTGATGGCTTCCGTTGGTTTGATTATCGGTGCAACAATCATCCTGCGTTTGGCGACCAAGCGCGTGTATATGCTGACCTGCGTTATCCCGTTAGCGTATCTGTTCGTGACCGTAAACTATGCCGGTTACTGGATGATTAAAAACGTCTATTTCAACTCTGCGGCGAAAGGCTACAACATCTTCAACGGCACCATCTCAATCATCATGATGGTATTGGGTGTGATTATCCTGATCTCTGCTCTGCGTAAATGGCGTGAACTGTGGGATGTACGTGGAAAAGAACTGCGTGCTGAACAGACGACCGCAACAGCATAAATAATTAAGTTTTACTACTCTCTTAAACGGCCGATTTATCGGCCGTTTATTTTTGGTTAATCCACAACGCTGCTTTGATGCCGTATCCTGCCAAAATACCCCTTATCAAGAGAGCGATGCCGTGACGTTAGATAGCATTATTCAGGTCGTGGTTGAATTTGTTCGCAACCATGAACATTGGGCCATTCCGATCGTTTTCTTTTTAGCTTTCGGCGAGTCGCTGGCATTTTTATCACTGTTATTACCCGCAACGGTGATTTTGCTTGGCTTAGGTGCGCTGGTTGGCGAAAGCGGGATCGCATTCTGGCCGCTGTGGATTGCTGCTAGCGTCGGCGCCTTTATGGGGGATTGGGTCTCATACTGGTTTGGCGATCGCTATCAGCATCAGGTTGAGCATATGTGGCCGCTTTCTCGTCATCCGCATTTGATGGTGCGCGGGCATGCATTCTTTGAACGCTGGGGAACGTGGGGCGTATTTATTGGCCGATTTTTTGGCCCACTACGTGCTGTTGTTCCGCTGGTAGCGGGGATTTGCGGGATGCCGAAGCGGTATTTTCAACTGGCCAATTTACTCTCGGCCATCCTGTGGGGATTTGTCATGTTGGCTCCCGGCGCTTTTGGCATCCAATGGCTAAACGGCTGGCTTGACTGAGTTTCGCTGCGTTTCATTGCACTTTGCGCGCAGCCTCGCAGACTTTGCTTACTCGCTCTGGACATCCATACAGTATATTATTACCGTGACGTTCAGAAAAAGTCATCAAGGCGGAGGCAGGGTGGATTCCAGCATATTTTATGGTTTAGCAGGCGGCGTTGTTGGCCTGCTGCTGGGTTGGTTACTGGCAAGTTTGCGTATGCAACAGCATCGATTGACGCTGGAGGGCGATTTGCGCCTGCATCAGCAGGAAATTGCGCAGTATCAGCAAGAGCAACAGACGCTGATTCAGCAACGCCAGCAACAAGAACAACAGGTGCGAGAGAAAGAACAAGAACTACGCACGTTATATAGCCAATATGCCGCGACGCAGGAGAAGTTAAACCAACAGTCGATTTGGCGTGATGAATATGAACAACTTAATCAAGAACTTCGCGCTCTACGTGAAGTCAATAGCGCGCAGGAAGCCGAACTGCGCGAAGTGACGATTCGCTTGGAAGAAACTCGGCTAGGGGCTGAAGAAAAGCAGCGCTTGCTGATTAACAGCGAGCAGCGCCTGAGTGCCCAATTCGAAAATCTCGCTAACCGTATTTTTGAGCAGAGTGGAAAGCGTGTCGAAGAACAGAACCGGCAAAGCCTAAATGGCTTGCTGAGCCCGTTGCGCGAACAACTCGATGGCTTTCGCCGTCAGGTTCAAGAGAGTTTTGGACAAGAATCGCGAGAGCGGCACACGTTGGCGCATGAAATTCGTAATCTCCAGCAGTTGAATGCGCAAATGGCGCGTGAGGCCGTCAACCTGACTAAGGCCTTGAAAGGGGATAACAAAACGCAGGGTAACTGGGGTGAGGTGGTACTTAGCCGCGTTTTAGAGGCCTCGGGTCTGCGTGAAGGCTATGAGTATCAAACGCAGGTGAGTGTGCAGGTTGGGGTGAATAACCGCATGCAGCCGGATGTGATTGTGCGTCTTCCGCAGGGTAAAGACGTGGTGGTTGATGCCAAGATGTCGCTGGTGGCTTATGAACGCTACTTTAATGCCGAGGATGATGCAGTGCGAGAGCTCGCGCTGCAAGAACATGTCGCCTCGGTTAAAGGCCATATTCGCCAGCTAGGGCGTAAAGATTATCAGCAGCTCCCCGGATTGCGCTCACTTGATTATGTTTTGATGTTTATCCCCGTTGAGCCTGCATTTTTGGCAGCGATTGATCGTGAGCCAGAACTGATTAGCGAAGCATTGAGGCATAACATCATGCTGGTAAGTCCGACGACCTTATTGGTTGCGTTGCGTACTATCAGCAATTTGTGGCGCTATGAACATCAAAGCCAAAATGCACAGAAGATCGCCGATCGTGCATCGAAGCTATACGATAAAATGCGCTTGTTCGTCGATGATATGGAATCTCTTGGGCAGAGTCTGGATAAATCACAGGCAAGTTATCGTCAGGCAATGAACAAACTGGCGCAAGGCCGTGGTAATCTGATAGGGCAAGTCGAGAGTTTCCGTACTCTGGGAGTGGAAGTGAAACGGCCAATTAGCCCTTCACTTGCCGAAGAAGCCCGACTGGAAAATGAACCCGAAGATGAGGAGTTTGCTGAACCTGCGGATTACGCTACCCAGCAACCTGCCATAAGAGTCGCTAATGGACTCGATGATTAACACTGCTCCTTGCTTCGACTAGGCCGAGCACTGTTCGCACCACCGAACAGCGCTTAATCGCGTAGATTCACAATCAATCAGATTAAAAGCAGGCTAAGAAAAAATGGTAGATCAAACGCCGGAAACCACTCATTTCGGTTTCAAAACCGTCGCCACCACTGAAAAAGCAGGCAAAGTTGCCCAGGTATTCCACTCCGTTGCGGCAAAGTACGACTTGATGAATGATCTCATGTCATTTGGCATCCATCGGGTTTGGAAGCGTTTTACCATTGATTGCAGCGGCGTACGTCGTGGGCAAAAGGTGCTTGATCTTGCCGGTGGTACGGGCGATCTAGCGGCCAAATTTTCACGCATTGTAGGCGAGCAGGGCGAAGTTGTTCTGGCTGATATCAACGACTCCATGTTGAAGATTGGTCGCGAAAAACTGCGTAATCTGGGCGTGATCGGCAATATCAACTACGTTCAAGCCAACGCTGAAGCGCTGCCGTTCCCTGATAACCATTTTGACTGCATTACCATTGCCTTTGGCCTGCGTAACGTGACCGATAAAGATAAAGCGCTGCGCTCGATGTATCGCGTGTTGAAGCCGGGTGGACGCTTGCTGGTGCTGGAGTTCTCTAAGCCGCTACTTGAGCCGCTGAATAAAGCCTATGATGCTTATTCATTCCACATCCTGCCAAAAATCGGCGAGCTGGTTGCGCATGATTCTGAAAGCTATCGCTATTTGGCAGAATCTATCCGTATGCACCCCGATCAAGAAACGCTGAAATCCATGATGGATGACGCTGGTTTTGAAAACACCACGTATTTCAACTTAACCGGTGGGATTGTTGCTCTACATCGTGGTTACAAGTTTTAACTGAAGGATCGCTATGCTGACCCCATTGCTAAACCCATTATTGACTGGTGCGATTGAAACGGCGCTCAACCGAATTTTGTACCGCGATCGGGCGCTAAACAGCGCTCGTCAGCGCCTGACAGGTAAAGTGCTGGGTGTTTTCGTTAATGAAATAAACTCGCCGATCTATTTGGTCTTTAGTGAGAGCCGTGTGGATGTTTTAGGCGCATGGGAAGACAACACGGATTGCAGCGTCACGACGAGGCTATCCGTATTGCCCGAACTGCGCGATCGTCAGCAACTGACTGCACTTATTCGTTCCGGTGATTTAAACGTAGAAGGCGATATTCAGGTGGTGCAGCAGTTCATCGGTCTGTTGGATTTAGCCGAATGGGATCCTGCTGAGCTGTTAGCGCCGTACACGGGCGATATTGTTGCCCAAGGGATGAGCCAGTTTTTACGTAAAGGTGCCAGCTTTATTGCCACGGGCTGTAAACGTCAGCAGCAGTACATTGGTCAAGCGATGACCGAAGAGTGGCGTGTGGCTCCGGGTGCATTGGAAGCGGCGTGGTTTAACGAAGAGGTTGATGCCGTCAATCGTCAAACGGAAAGTCTGGATAAGCGACTTTCTCAGCTTGAGGACAAGGTATGACGCCAACGGAACTGTGCCGCTTTTATTTGATTGTGCGTGTGTTCCTGACATACGGCCTCGATGAACTGATCCCGAAAATGCGCATGACTTTGCCGCTGCGCATGGGCAGGCATTTGCTGTTTTGGATGCGTAACAAGCACAAGGACAAACCTCTTGGTGAACGCCTGCGTTTGGCATTACAGGAGTTAGGGCCGGTTTGGATTAAGTTTGGTCAGATGATGTCGACTCGTCGCGATCTGTTCCCGCCGATGATCGCCGATCAGTTGGCGCTGCTTCAGGATCGCGTAGCACCTTTTGATGGTGCTCTGGCCCGTAAGCAAATTGAAGATTCAATGGGCGGCCCGCTTGAGCAATGGTTTGATGATTTCGACCAAAATGCGCTGGCTTCGGCTTCTATTGCTCAGGTTCATACGGCTAAATTAAAAGAGAACGGCCGTGAAATCGTGCTGAAAGTGATTCGCCCCGATATTCTGCCCATTATTAAAGCTGACGTACGCCTGATGTACCGTTTTGCGGGCTGGGTTCCGAAGCTGATGCCGGATGGCCGTCGTTTGCGCCCACGCGAAGTGGTGCGTGAATACGAAAAAACGTTATTGGATGAGCTCAACTTGCTGCGAGAAGCGGCGAACGCCATTCAGCTTCGTCGTAATTTCGAAGACAGCCCAATGCTGTATGTTCCCGAGATTTACTCTGATTACTGCCGTGAAAATGTGTTGGTGATGGAGAGAATCTACGGTATTCCGGTGTCTGACTTGCCTGCTTTACATGCGCAAAATACCAATATGAAACTGTTGGCAGAGCGCGGCGTTCAGGTCTTCTTTACTCAGGTATTCCGCGATAGTTTCTTCCATGCGGATATGCACCCCGGCAACATTTTTGTGAGCTATGAACACCCAGAGAATCCGCAGTATATCGGTATCGACTGTGGCATTGTGGGCAGCTTAAACAAAGACGATAAACGCTATCTGGCGGAAAACTTTATTGCGTTCTTCAACCGTGATTATCGTAAGGTTGCTGAGTTACACGTTGATTCTGGCTGGGTTCCGCGCGATACCAACATTGAAGATTTTGAGTTTGCCATTCGTACGGTGTGTGAACCTATTTTCGAAAAGCCATTGGCTGAAATCTCGTTTGGTCATGTGCTGTTGAATCTGTTCAACACTGCGCGGCGCTTCAACATGGAAGTGCAGCCACAGTTGGTTCTCTTGCAAAAAACGCTGCTGTATGTGGAAGGACTGGGGCGTCAGCTTTATCCGCAGCTAGATCTGTGGACGACTGCCAAGCCTTTCTTGGAAACATGGCTGCGCGATCAGGTAGGCATACCTGCGATTATTCGTTCCTTGAAAGAGAAAGCGCCGTTCTGGGCTGAAAAACTGCCGGAGCTACCAGAGTTATTCTATGACAGCCTGCAACAGCATAAAGCCTTGCAGCAGAGCGTCGACCGTTTATTCACGCAGCTTGATAAACAACGTAATCGCCATGGACGCTCACGATATTTGTTTGGGATTGGCGCTACACTATTACTGAGTGGTACGATTTTGGTTGCCGCGAAAATTGCAGTCTGGCCAGCTTGGGTTATTGCTGGCGGATGTGTGGCTTGGATCGCTGGATGGCGTTATACCCGCCAGTAGATACCCAAAACGAGTAATTCATCGTTCCTAGCGCATACTTTTGGTTAATTGTTATTGGTTAGTAGTTCAATATTTCTGCGTGACTACCGTATAATGCGGCGCACGAATAACCCCTATCAATAGAGGTGATTAAAATGGGTGGTATCAGTATTTGGCAGTTGTTGATTATTGCAGTGATCGTAGTACTGCTGTTTGGTACTAATAAGCTGCGTACTCTGGGTTCCGATCTTGGTGCGTCAATTAAAGGTTTTAAAAAGGCGATTGGTGATGAAGACAAAACCCCACCGTCGGCTAACACAAACAACACTGCGGCCCCGCAGGATGCAGACTTTAAGTCTCTGTCCGAGCAGCAGCCTGAAGTGAAGAAAGAAGAATCTAAGAGCCAGAACAAAGAGCAGGTGTAAGCCGTGTTTGACATCGGGTTTGGTGAGCTGCTGCTGGTAATGGTCATAGGTCTAGTTGTACTAGGCCCTGAACGTTTGCCTGTTGCAGTGCGTACGGTTGCCGGATGGATCAGGGCGCTGCGATCTCTTGCGGCCTCTGTTCAGAACGAACTGTCGCAGGAGTTAAAGCTTCAGGAGTTGCAGGATAGTTTGAAGAAAGCCGAAAGCGCTGGTCTTCAGAATCTGACCCCTGAACTAAAAGCCTCAATGGATGAGCTAAAAGAAGCCGCAGAGTCAATGAAGCGCAGTTATCAGACTCAGGTTGCTGAGCCTGTTGCAAAGGCTGCTGAAACCATCCATAAACCGGATGCGACAGACCCTGAAGCGTTTCACGACGAAGTCGATGCAGGCTTAAGAGAAGATGAACGCAAGCGTGCCGAAGCCGTTAAGGTGGAAGCAACCAATGCAACATCGGCTGAGCCGGTAGCCACAGAGGACGCTTTGGTTGATGCTGAAAAACCAGCAGTGAAAATTCCAGAGCAGCCTGTTCCCTCTCACTCTACAACAAGCGATCGTTAAAGCATGGCCGTTGATGATACCCAGCCTCTGATTAGCCATTTAATCGAGCTACGTAAGCGACTCTTAAATTCGATTATTTGTATTCTGGTGGTATTTCTGGCGCTGGTCTATTTTTCCAACGACATTTACCACCTGATTGCATCGCCGCTGATTAAGCAGCTGCCACAGGGCGCTAGCATGATCGCCACCGATGTCGCATCGCCGTTCTTTACGCCGATTAAGCTGACAATGATGGTGTCGGTGTTTGTTTCTGCGCCGATGATTTTGTACCAGATTTGGGCTTTTGTGGCTCCAGCCCTTTATAAGCATGAACGCCGCCTGCTGATGCCATTGCTGGTTTCAAGCTCGTTCCTGTTCTATTTAGGTATGGCGTTTGCCTACTTTATCGTGTTCCCATTGGCGTTTGGTTTCTTTGCGAAAACCGCACCGATTGGTGTGACAATCGCAACGGATATCAATAACTATCTCGATTTCGTTATGGCGCTCTTTATGGCGTTTGGCGTGTCGTTTGAGGTTCCGGTAGCCATTATTTTACTGTGCTGGAGCGGAGTAACTACGCCAGCGGAGTTAAAACAGAAACGCCCATATGTCATCGTGGGTGCCTTCGTTGTGGGTATGTTGCTCACGCCGCCTGACGTGTTCTCGCAAACACTGCTGGCGATCCCAATGTGTATCCTGTTTGAAATCGGCGTATTCTTCGCTCGGTTCTACGTGGGTAAACGCCGTTCTCGTGATGAAGAGGATGAGGGAAGCGAAGAAGATACCGACGAGCAGCCAAAACAGGGCTGACACAATAAGTGCCAGAGGCCGCCGAAAGGGCGGCCTCTTTACATGGTTTTTGGAGTGCTTTCATGCTGGATATTGGCGTTAACTTAACAAGCAGTCAGTTTGCCAAAGATGTTCCTCTGGTTGTTGAGCGTGCGCGTACGGCTGGGGTGAACGCGATGTTGATCACCGGTACTGATCTGCATGAGAGCAAACGCGCTATCGCCATGGCGCAGGAGTATCCAGATTACTGCTGGGCAACGGCCGGTGTTCATCCACACAATGCCAGTTCATGGGATCAGCAATGCGCCGAGGAGATTGCCGCGTTGGCTGTTTTGCCAGAAGTCGTTGCCGTTGGCGAATGTGGTCTTGATTTTGATCGCAACTTTTCGACTCCCGATGAACAAGAGCGAGCTTTTACCGCCCAGCTGGCGTTGGCATCAGAGCTCAACAAACCGCTGTTTTTGCATTGCCGGTCGGCACATGAAAAATTTATCTCTCTATTGCGTCCATGGTTAGCCAAAATACCCGGCGCGGTAGTACATTGTTTTACCGGTAGCCGTGAAGAGCTACATGAATGTTTGGATCTGGGGCTTTATATCGGCATCACCGGATGGGTTTGTGATGAGCGACGTGGCCTTGAGCTGCGTGCCATGCTGCCCGAGATCCCAACTGAGCGTCTATTGCTTGAAACTGACGCCCCCTATTTACTGCCGCGTGACTTAGAAAACAAACCTAAATCGCGACGTAATGAACCCTGTTTCTTACCGCACATCGTTTCACAGGTCGCTGGCTGGCGTCAGCAGGATGTGGAGTGGTTAAAGCAGGTTACTGAAAATAATGCCCGCCAACTTTTTCGGCTGGTATGAGTAAGGAGAATAACGTGAGCTATGCATTTCCAGGGGCCTTCCCAGGCCGTCGTCTGCGTCGTGTTCGTCGCCATGATTTCAGCCGTCGCTTAGTGGCTGAAAACGTTCTGACCGTAGACGATTTGATTTACCCCGTGTTTGTTATGGAAGGCAAGAATCATCAGGAAGAAGTTTCCTCAATGCCGGGCGTGCACCGTATGACGATCGATCTGCTGGTTAAAGAAGCAGAAGCGATTGCCAAACTGGGCGTACCGGTATTGTCGTTGTTCCCGGTTATTGGCACAGACAAAAAATCACTGCACGCTGAAGAAGCTTATAACCCTGATGGGTTGGTGCAGCGCGCCGTACGTGCGCTGAAAGATGCGGTTCCTGAACTGGGGTTGCTGACTGATGTGGCGTTAGATCCTTATACTACGCATGGTCAGGATGGGATTATCGACGCTGATGGCTACGTCATTAACGATATCACCAAAGAGATTTTAGTGCGTCAGGCGCTTTCTCATGCCGAAGCCGGTGCTGAAATTATCGCTCCGAGCGATATGATGGATGGGCGTATTGGCGCCATTCGCGACCAGCTTGAAGCGCAGCAGATGGTCAATACTCAGATTATGGCGTATTCCGCTAAGTATGCTTCTTGCTACTACGGCCCATTCCGTGATGCATTGGGCTCTTCTGGCAATCTGAAGGGGGGCAATAAGAAAACCTATCAGATGGATCCTGCCAATAGCGATGAAGCCTTGCAGGAAGTGGCTCAAGATCTGCAAGAAGGCGCTGATATGGTGATGGTAAAACCGGGTATGCCGTATCTGGATATGGTGCGTCGTGTGAAAGACACCTTCGGTGTGCCGACCTTTGCCTATCAGGTTTCCGGTGAGTATGCGATGCATATGGCCGCCATCCAAAATGGCTGGCTGCAAGAAAAACCGGCGATTATGGAATCTCTGATTTGCTTCAAACGTGCGGGCGCTGACGGCGTGCTGACTTATTTCGCCAAGCGTGTTGCCCAGTGGCTGCACGATGCAGAAATGAATCGCTAATCATTGCTTGAAGTAGACAAGAACCGCCGTTGATATTTCACGGCGGTTTTTTTATTTAACGCTTTTCGAAATCAGTGTTTTCAACGCTTTGCTGAACCGGTTTATTAAGCAGGTTAAGCAATAGAATGGCGCGTTTTTCGCCATCGGCTTCGCTGTAAATGGCTTCAAAACCTTCAAATGCGCCGCTGGTGATGACAACGGTGTCGCCGGGCGCTGGCGTATCAGGATCAATGAGCTCAGTGGGGGGGGCCGTCATTAACTGCTTGATAACCTTAAAAGGAATAGTAGCCGGTAGAGATCCAAATCGAACGAAATGGCTAACCCCGCGCGTAGATTGCACCGTGGTGGTGTGAATTCTTTCGGGATCAAGCTCGATAAACATGTAGTTAGGGAACATAGGTTCCTTCACCTGTGTACGTTTACCGCGTACGATCTTTTCCAACGTAATCATTGGAGTAAAGCAAGGGATTTCCTGACGCGTCAGATGTTCTTTCGCACGCTCTAATTGACCTCTTTTGCAATACAGCAGATACCACGATTCCATAACAACCTACAATTTAATGACTTACCTAGAGCATAGCAAAAGGTCGGATTGATAGACAGTTTCAGGTATTGATAGCGAGTATTTCCTATTGCTTATGCCGAAGTTTTACATTTTTTGCCACTTCAGGCAGAAGATCACAGCGTTGACCATAATTATTAGTTATAAATGTCGCCCTATATAACCACCCAGATGACGAGTGGTTTCGGCGTGATAAAGCGCAATAAAATTATTCTCAATGTCAGGAGAAATTTCCATGGAGTTGTTTTTACTGAGTAACGGTAAGGTTTCCGGTGAATCTGAATTGCTGGGTTATGCAAAAGGGCCCATCCAGTCCATGCTGCTAAGTAAGAAGATACGTTCTGCTGTACTGGTTCCTTATGCAGTGATCCGCGGTAATTACGACGCCCGTGCCGCAGAATTAGAAAACTCATTAGGTATTCAAGTTACCAGTCTGCATCATTTTGGCGATCCGGTAAAAGCCATTGAAGAGGCTGAATGTATTCTGGTGAGCGGCGGTAATACGTGGCTGCTGAACCAAATGCTGCATGAGAATGGCCTGATTGTGCCGATTCAGCGCGCGGTACGTGAACGTGAGATCCCCTACATCGGCTGGAGTGCCGGTTGTAACGTGGCAACGCCAAGCATTCGGACCACCAACGATATGCCGGTACGCAATAGCGTGGTACTGCCTGCGCTAGGTTTATTCCCTGTTCAGATAAACCCGCACTATATCGATGCCCACCTGAGTGGTCATATGGGCGAAACGCGCGACGAGCGTATCGCTGAGTTCTGTGCGGTGAACCCAAGTGAATATGTGATTGCGTTACGTGAAGGCAGCTTGCTGCATGTTTCCGGTGATGAACTGGAATACTACAGCGTGAAAGCGCAGGGCTACAAAGTGTTCCGCCACAACCAAGAAACTCATGAGTATTTTGATACGCAAGCACTGGCCGAGATGGTGCCTTTTCGCTGCCGTTAATTGCCCATAAGTAAAGACATACCGTTTGTTGCTGGCAGCCAATCGAATGATAATGCTTATTAAAGCAATTAGTTACCTGCTTGTAACAAAAGTGCAGCAACCAGAGTGAAGAACGCTTATAATGGGTTCTTCACCAGCCCAATAAGAAAGCTATGAAATACCGTGACTTGCGCGAATTCCTCTCTTTGCTGGAACAGAGAGGTGAGCTAAAACGCATCAGCCAGCCAATCGATCCTTATCTGGAAATGACAGAAATTGCTGACCGCACTTTGCGTGCCGGTGGCCCAGCGTTGCTGTTTGAAAACCCGAAGGGGTATGACATTCCCGTTTTGTGTAACCTGTTTGGTACCGCGAAGCGTGTTGCCTTAGGAATGGGGCAGGAGGATGTTAGCGCGTTGCGTGAAGTCGGTAAGCTGTTGGCATTTTTGAAAGAACCGGAGCCGCCAAAAGGGTTCCGCGATCTGTTTGATAAACTGCCTCAGTTTAAGCAGGTTCTGAACATGCCGACGAAACGGCTGAGCACCGCACCGTGCCAAGAGCTTATTTGGCAGGGTGATGATGTTGATTTGGGGCGTATTCCAGTAATGCATTGCTGGCCTGAAGACGCTGCCCCGCTGATTTCGTGGGGGCTGACGGTGACCCGAGGTCCGCATAAAGAGCGGCAGAACCTTGGCATCTATCGCCAGCAGGTTTTGGGCAAGAATAAAGTGATTATGCGCTGGCTATCTCATCGTGGCGGTGCGCTTGATTTCCAAGAGTGGTGCCAAGCACATCCCGGTGAACGCTTCCCGGTGTCAGTGGCTTTAGGTGCCGATCCGGCGACGATACTCGGCGCGGTGACGCCGGTGCCGGATACGCTTTCTGAATATGCGTTTGCCGGACTATTGCGCGGCAACAAGAGCGAAGTCGTTAAATGTATTTCTAACGATCTGGAAGTGCCAGCCAGTGCTGAAATCGTGCTGGAAGGCTATATCGAGCCGGGTGAAATGGCGCCAGAAGGACCTTATGGTGACCACACGGGTTATTACAATGAAATCGATAATTTCCCTGTCTTTACCGTGACTCATATTACCCAACGTCGTGATCCTATTTACCATTCGACCTATACGGGACGTCCACCGGATGAACCTGCGGTGATGGGGCTGGCATTAAACGAAGTTTTCGTGCCGATTCTGCAAAAGCAGTTCCCAGAAATCGTGGATTTCTATCTGCCGCCAGAAGGGTGTTCATATCGCATGGCGGTCGTTACCATGAAGAAACAGTACGCCGGTCATGCCAAGCGCGTAATGATGGGCGTCTGGTCGTTTTTACGCCAATTCATGTACACCAAATTCGTCATTGTTTGTGATGACGATATCAATGCTCGAGATTGGAACGACGTTATTTGGGCAATCACTACTCGAATGGATCCCGCGCGTGATACGGTGATGATTGAAAATACACCGATAGATTATCTTGATTTCGCTTCACCGGTGTCGGGGCTGGGTTCTAAAATGGGACTGGATGCCACCAACAAATGGCCGGGCGAAACACAACGCGAATGGGGACGCCCCATTGTTATGGATGAAAAAGTCCGCACGCGGATTGACGCCATCTGGGATGAACTGGCAATTCTGGAAGATAACCATACTGACGCTAAGAATAGCCGCAAGCCTGACTAACAGTGGCTGTTTGGTTATGCAAAACCCATTATCCGATAGAGTAACTACATGACAACGTTGAGCTGTAAAGTCACTTCCGTTGAGGCTATCACCGATACGGTTTATCGCGTTCGCTTAGTGCCGGAAGCACCGGTTTCGTTTCGCGCGGGCCAGTATTTGATGGTCGAAATGGATGAGCGTGACAAGCGTCCGTTCTCTATGGCTTCAACGCCATTGGAAAAGGATTTTATCGAACTGCATATCGGCGCTTCAGAGATTAATCTCTATGCGATGGCGGTGATGGATCGCATTCTGAAAGATCGTGTGGTGAATGTTGATATTCCTCACGGCGACGCTTGGCTGCGTGAAGAGGGTGATCGTCCATTAGTGTTGATCGCCGGTGGTACAGGATTCTCCTACACTCGCTCTATTTTAATGATGGCGCTGGCACAGCAGCCTAATCGTGAGATTGCGATTTATTGGGGTGGCCGTGAATCTAAGTACCTTTACGATTTGGCCGAGCTAGAAGCGCTGCAAGAAAAGCATCCACAGCTGAAAGTTATTCCTGTGGTTGAACAACCAGAAGAGGGCTGGAACGGTCGAACTGGCACCGTTTTGAGCGCGGTTTTGCAAGACTACGGTTCGTTGGCAGAATACGACATCTATATCGCTGGGCGTTTTGAAATGGCGAAGATTGCGCGTGAGCGTTTCTGCGCCGAGCGCGAAGCTAAAGCAGAGCATATGTTTGGCGATGCGTTTGCGTTCATCTGATATAACGCCTCTGCTAGTAGTGTATCGGCTGCTAGCAGAGGGTGTTCTGCCAGAAATAAAAAACCCGCCCCTGACAGGCGGGAAGTACGGCAACTAAACTTTGTACCCGTTATGCTTCAAGCGGCAAGAGAGCTGGTTAAACCCGCTCGAATACGGTCGCAATACCCTGACCTAATCCAATACACATGGTTGCCAGACCAAACTGCACGTCACGGCGCTCCATTAGATTCAGCAGCGTAGTTGAAATACGTGAGCCGGAACAGCCGAGCGGGTGGCCTAAGGCAATTGCGCCGCCGTTAAGATTCACCTTTTCATCCAACACATCCAGCAGCCCAAGATCTTTTAGACACGGTAAGGTCTGAGCCGCAAACGCCTCGTTCAATTCAAACTGTCCGATATCTGAAATACTCAGTCCTGCACGCTTTAAGGCGAGCTGGGTAGCAGGCACAGGGCCGTACCCCATAATGGAAGGATCGCAGCCCACTACGGCCATCGAACGAATGCGTGCACGTGGTTTTAAGCCCAATGATTTGGCGCGTGACTCGCTCATCAACAACATGGCCGATGCTCCATCGGAAAGTGCCGAGGAGGTGCCTGCCGTGACGGTACCATTTACCGGATCGAAGGCAGGCCTTAACGCTGCCAAGCTAGCGACGGTGGTTTCAGGGCGAATGACTTCATCATTAAACAGCATTTTCAACACGCCATCGGCGTCGTGACCTGCGGTAGGGACGATCTCGTTTTTAAATGCGCCAGAAGTTGTGGCGGCATAGGCGCGCTGATGTGAGCGAGCGGCAAATTCATCCTGCATTTCACGGCTGATTTTGTGCATTTTCGCCAGCATTTCGGCGGTCAGCCCCATCATACCAGCCGCTTTAGCAACGGTGCGGCTTAGGCCTGGATGGAAATCAACGCCGTGGCTCATCGGTACGTGGCCCATATGTTCAACGCCGCCAATTAGGCTAATCTGTGCGTCGCCGATCATAATGGCGCGAGCTGCATCGTGAATCGCCTGCATCGACGAACCGCACAGGCGGTTAACCGTCGTTGCCGGTACGCTATGTGGCAGTTCAGCCAGCAGCGCGGCGTTGCGTGCAATATTAAAGCCTTGTTCCAGCGTTTGTTGTACACAGCCCCAGTAAATGTCATCGATCTCTTTTGCATCGACGTTTGGGTTGCGGCTGAGCAGTGATCGCATCAGATGTGCCGAGAGATCTTCAGCTCGAACCTGACGATATGCGCCGCCTTTTGAGCGACCCATTGGCGTGCGGACGGCATCGATAACCACCACGTTTTCAATTGAACGGTTTTCCATGATTCCTTCCTTAAGCCTGTTGAGTGGCGCTGGAGGCCATCGTTGCGTCGGTCTCAATCGGTGCCGCCGCCGGATAATAGGCCGCGTTGGTTTCTGCTTTGGCGCGTAGGCCTGCTGGCACCTGATATAGCTCACCTAAATGCTGGTAGCGTTGGGCCATTTCGACATATTGCGTAGTGCCGATGGTGTCTAGATAACGGAATGCGCCGCCGTGGAACGGAGGGAAACCAATGCCATAGACCAGCGCCATATCTGCTTCAGCAGGGCTTGCCACGATTTTTTCTTCGAAGCAGCGAACAACTTCGTTGATCATCGAGATCATCATCCGAGCGATGATCTCTTCATCACTGAACTGTGTGTTAGATGGCGCAACCTCTGCTAACAGAGTCGCAGTTTGCTCATCCTGCACTTTGCGTGGTTTGCCTTTGCTGTCTTGCTCGTAACGATAGAAGCCCACGCCGTTTTTTTGACCAAAGCGCTGTGCATCAAACATCACATCCACCGCATCGCGATAGTTTTTGCCCATACGCTGCGGGAAACCTTGAGCCATAACCGCTTGAGCATGATGTGCCGTGTCGATGCCGACGACGTCGAGCAGATAAGCCGGACCCATTGGCCAGCCAAACTGTTTCTCCATCACTTTATCAACTTGGCGGAAATCAGCTCCGTCGCGTAACAGCAGGCTAAAACCGGCGAAGTAAGGGAACAGCACGCGGTTGACGAAGAAGCCAGGGCAATCATTTACCACAATCGGCGTTTTGCCCATTTTGGTGGCATAAGCGACAACGGTGCCAATTGTTTGATCGGAGGTTTTAGCCCCGCGAATGATCTCGACCAATGGCATGCGATGTACTGGGTTAAAGAAGTGCATACCGCAGAAGTTTTCAGGACGTTGCAGCGAGGCGGCTAACTGATCGATAGGGATGGTGGAAGTATTCGAAGCCAGCACCGCGTCTGGTTTAATCAATGATTCTGCTTCCGCTAAGACGGCAGCTTTAATTTTTGGATTTTCAACTACGGCCTCAACCACGATTTGCGCCTGTTCAATACCCGCGTAGTTCAGCGTTGGTTGGATTGTGGAGAGGATCTGCGCCATTTTCAGGCCATTGATTTTCCCACGTTCGAGCTGTTTGTTAAGGAGTTTGCCGGCTTCATTCATACCGAGCAGCAGCGATTTTTCACTGATGTCTTTCATTAACACCGGCGTGCCTTTCAGCGCAGATTGATAGGCGATGCCGCCGCCCATAATACCCGCACCGAGCACCACGGCTTGTGAAGGGACTTGCCCAGACTGGGCAAGTTTCTTGGCTTTGCCTTTCACGAACTGATCGTTGAGGAAGATCCCAACCAGAGCGCGAGCTTGGGTGGTGCGGGTTAATGGCACAAAGCTGGCGGTTTCAAGCTTGAGTGCTTCGGCACGTTTTAAACCGGCGGCGGCTTCAATGGTTTTCACCGCGGTGATTGGCGCAGGGTAGTGTTTCCCTGCGGTTTGCATCACCATGCCTTTGGCCGTGGTGAAGCTCATCAGCGATTCAATCGGGCTGAGCTTTAGCGGTTCCAGCTTTGGCTGGCGCTGTGCTTTCCAATCCAGTTGACCATCGATGGCTTGGTGCAACATTTTGAGTGCGCCACTAACCAGCTTATCTTGCGATACCACCGCGTCGACTAAACCGACTTTGAGGGCTTGTTCAGCGCCAATATCTTTACCGGCGGCAATGATCTCCAGTGCGCTATCCGCACCGAGCAGGCGCGGCAAACGAACCGACCCGCCGAAGCCAGGCATAATTCCCAGCTTAGTTTCTGGCAGGCCAATGCGAACGTCCGGTGTAGCGATGCGGAAATCGGTGGCTAATACACATTCGCAACCTCCGCCCAGCGCATAGCCATTTATGGCGGTAATGGTGGGGACGGGTAAATCCTCTAAGCGGTTAAATACGCTATTGGCGAAGTTGAGCCATTGCGTGAGTTTTTCTGCTGGAGCCGCAAATAGAGACAAAAACTCGGTGATATCTGCGCCAACGATAAAAGCGGCTTTGGTTGAACGCACTAATAGGCCCCGCAGCTGCGGCTGTTTTTCAAGCACGTCTAGGGCTGCGCCTAAGCTGGCAACAGTTTTGGTATCCAGCTTGTTAATGGCGGCTGGAGCGTCAAATACCAGCTCGGCAATACCGTCTTCGAGCCAGTTTACATGTAGGTTTTCGCCTTGGTAGAGCATCGTGATCTCCTGAATCAGCGCAGTTGATCTGGTATGACCAGATGTTTTGAAGTGTGGTTTTAATGTTAAAAAAATGCAAACAAAACATTGCGCATTTGCAAACTCGATCACAGAGAGTTGAATGGGATTTTTGCCAACTTCCTGTTTTTAAGGAGGGCTGTGATAAGATGGAAAAATTCGTTGTGGGCAAAGGGTCATTTACATGGAAACACTAGCTTCGTTGTATTCTGAACACATGGAAACGCTGCAGCAGCGCACCCGTGAGGTTTTAGCGCGTAGTCAATTGGATGGATTACTGATTCATTCTGGTGAGTTGCTATTGTTGTTCTTAGACGATCGCGATTATCCGTTTAAGGTGAATCCTCAGTTCAAAGCTTGGGTGCCGGTGACTCAAGTACCTAATTGCTGGCTGTGGGTAGACGGTGTGAATAAGCCGAAGCTTTGGTTCTATTCTCCCGTTGATTACTGGTATAGCGTTGAACCATTGCCAGAAGCGTTTTGGACTTCTCATGTAGAAATGACCGCTTTGCGTAAAGCGGATGACATTGCACAGCTGTTGCCAAGTGCGCGTGAGCGTGTTGCCTATATTGGCTATGTGCCGCAGCGCGCACAGTCTCTGGGCATTAAAGCCGAAAATATTAATCCGCAGGCGGTGCTGGATTATCTGCACTACCATCGCGCATACAAAACCGGCTATGAACAAGCGTGTATGCGCGAAGCGCAAAAGACGGCAGTAGTTGGGCATCAAGCGGCGTTGGAAGCATTCCAGTCAGGTATGAGTGAGTTTGATATCAATCAGGCTTATCTGACGGCAACAGGACATCGTGATACCGATGTTCCTTACGACAATATCGTGGCGCTGAATGAGCACGCTGCGGTTCTCCACTACACCACGCTTCAGCATAAGTTGCCTTCTGAAGTCCGTAGCTTCTTGCTTGATGCGGGCGCGGAGTATAACGGCTATGCGGCTGATTTAACGCGTACCTATGCGGCTAAAAGCGATAGCGATTTTGCAGCCTTGGTCAGCGATATGAACAAAGAGCAGCAGGCGCTGATCGCGACACTGAAATGTGGTGTTCGCTACACGGATTACCATCTGCAAATGCATCAGCGTTTGGCAAAATTACTCAAAAAACACCATATTCTAAAAGATATCAGTGAAGAAGCCGCCGTGGAACAAGGGCTGACATGCCCATTCCTGCCGCATGGCTTGGGGCATCCGCTTGGGCTACAGGTTCATGATGTTGCAGGTTTTATGCAGGATGAAAATGGTACCCATCTGGCCGCGCCAGAAATGTATCCGTTCTTGCGCTGCACGCGCATCATGGAGCCGGGAATGGTGATGACCATCGAACCTGGCCTGTACTTCATTGATTCACTGCTCGCGCCGTGGAAAGAAGGGAAGTTTAGTCAGCACTTTGATTGGGCCCGCATTGACGCTTTCCGTCCTTACGGCGGGATCCGTATTGAAGATAACGTTATTTTCCATGAGAAATCCGTGGAAAATATGACGCGCGATCTGCATTTGGATTAATGAGTCAGCCTTATCTTATTCCCGCTGAGGCGCTGAGCTTCAGCGAGGAAATCAAAAAAAGCCGCTTCATTACCTTGTTGGCACATACGACGGGTAGTGAAGCGGCAAAAGCTTTTGTCACTCAGGTGAAATCAGAGCATCCTGATGCGCGTCATCATTGCTGGGCGTTTGTTGCTGGTGCACCGGATGATTCTCAACAGTTAGGTTTTTCCGATGATGGAGAACCGTCGGGAACGGCGGGAAAGCCCATGCTTGCTCAACTGATGGGCAGTCATATTGGTGAGATTACAGCGGTCGTCGTACGTTATTATGGCGGCATCCGATTGGGAACCGGTGGTTTGGTTAAGGCCTACGGGGGTGGTGTTCAGCAAGCATTAAAACTTTTGCCGGTAGCGCGTAAAGTGCCACAGGCTGAGTATACTTTGCAGTGTGACTATGGATTATTGACCCAAGTTGAAGCCGTTATAGCGCAGGCTGGGGGCGAGATCTTGCAGAGTGATTATGCTGTTGATGTGCTGCTGACGGTGAGTTTGCCAGTGCTGGTTGTAGAAGACGTCGCTGAAAAGTTACGCAACATGAGCCGTGGCTCATTGCAATTACATCAGACTTCGTAATAATCCCCCGCATTATCTTTTTTGTTGTACTTATTACTCTTTAATTGAGCAAGGAACGTGCCCGAATGCATTTTCGTGCCATTATCCGCATCGTCGGTTTACTCGTCATATTGTTCTCTGGAACTATGATCATCCCGGGGCTTGTTGCCCTGATTTATCGTGACGGTGCAGGCCGGGCGTTTACTCAAACTTTCTTTGTTGCGCTAACGATCGGTACTTTGCTGTGGTGGCCACAGCGTAAGCAAAAACATGAGTTAAAGCCGCGCGAAGGTTTTTTGATTGTTGTGCTGTTCTGGACGGTGTTGGGCAGCGTTGGGGCATTGCCTTTCCTGTTTTCAGAACGTCCGAACCTCAGCGTGACAGATGCCTTCTTTGAATCGTTCTCCGGTTTAACAACCACAGGGGCAACGACTCTTGTTGGTTTAGATAACCTCCCTAAGGCTATTTTATTCTATCGACAGATGCTGCAGTGGCTTGGCGGTATGGGGATTATCGTCTTGGCCGTGGCCATTTTGCCTATTTTGGGCGTAGGTGGATTACAGCTCTATCGCGCTGAAATGCCGGGGCCGCTAAAAGATAATAAGATGCGCCCACGTATTGCTGAAACGGCCAAAACATTATGGTTCATCTATGTTTTGCTGACCGTTGCGTGTGCCGTGGCGCTGTGGGGCGCGGGGATGGATGTTTTCGACGCCATTTCTCATAGCTTCTCAACTATCGCGATTGGCGGATTCTCAACGCACGATGCCAGCATAGGCTATTTCAACAGTCCTACTATCAATACCATCATTGCGGTATTCCTACTGATTTCCGGCTGTAACTTCAGTTTGCACTTTGCGCTCCTAAGCGGGCGAAGCTTGAAAGTGTATTGGCGTGATCCTGAATTCCGTATGTTCATTTTTGTTCAGCTGACGCTGGTGGCGGTATGTACCCTTGTTCTATGGTGGCATAACGTTTATCAAACGGGACTACAAACGGTGAATCAGGCGTTTTTCCAAGTGGTGTCGATGGCGACAACTGCTGGGTTTACTACTGACAGCATTGCGCACTGGCCGTTATTTCTGCCTGTGCTTCTATTATGTTCCGCATTCATCGGCGGCTGTGCGGGTTCAACGGGCGGGGGGCTGAAAGTCATCCGTATTCTGCTGCTGTTCTTGCAGGGGTCGCGTGAACTTAAGCGACTGGTGCATCCTAATGCGGTCTATACCATCAAGCTAGGTAGCCGAGCCTTGCCGGAACGTATCCTTGAAGCGGTATGGGGTTTCTTCTCTGCCTACGCATTAGTCTTCATCATTAGTATGCTTGCGATTATCGCGACAGGGGTTGATGATTTCTCTGCGTTTGCTGCAGTGGTCGCAACCTTGAACAACCTCGGTCCAGGGTTAGGAGTGGTTGCAGACAACTTCACCTCGATGAATGATGCGGCTAAATGGGTGCTGGTCGTCACCATGCTGTTTGGTCGATTAGAAGTCTTCACCTTGTTAGTGCTGTTTACGCCAACGTTTTGGCGTAATTAAAGTATTCACGATTAATTATGGATAATGCCAGAGGCCGTAAGCCATGAAGAAAACATTAGTGCTTTATTCAAGCCGAGATGGACAGACAAAAGCTATCGCCTCTTATATAGCCTCAACCTTATCTGAAACGACGATGTGTGATGTGCAAGATTTGGCAATCTCGATGGATATCGATCTTGCGAACTATCAGGCGGTCGTGATTGGTGCATCGGTTCGCTACGGACACTTTCAACGTGCGCTATATCAGTTCACTAAAACGAACGCCGCACAGCTAAATGCAATGCCGAGCGCTTTCTTTGCCGTAAACCTCACTGCTCGTAAGCCTGAGAAGAGAACACCACAGACCAATGCGTATACGCGCAAGTTTTTGCTTGCGACACCTTGGCAGCCAAAACAATGCTCGGTGTTTGCAGGAGCGCTGCGTTACCCACGATATGGTTGGTTAGATAAGGTCATGATCAAACTTATTATGAAAATGACCGGTGGGGAAACGGATACGACTAAAGAAGTTGAATATACGGATTGGCAGGATGTAGGGCGCTTTGCACAGGAATTTGTCCGTTTAACCAGCGGTATGGTGAGATAATCATCACAAAGCATAACTTTTGTTGATAAATTACGCGTTCAGTAATTATTTTCAAATAAACACTTGTCAGCCGTTCAGAAGTCCCTATAATGCGCCACCACTGACCGGGAACAACGACGCAAACGTCGCTCGGTGAGGAAGAGAAAAGCATCGCAGTAATGCGAATTTCTGAAAAGAAAAAAGCTTGACTCTTCAGGAGGAAAGCGTAATATGCACCTCCCGAGTTGCTGGAA